>Ga0164296_1000037_pt1 | contig 169265 bp, 135 predicted proteins | sample GEODES057metaG_FD_113533 | JGI IMG/M metagenome (GOLD analysis project Ga0164296, IMG submission 113533) | Dystrophic lake water microbial communities from Trout Bog Lake, Wisconsin, USA - GEODES057 metaG | ecosystem: Environmental > Aquatic > Freshwater > Lake | place: USA: Trout Bog Lake... | reverse complement strand
CGTGCAGGACGCCGATCTCGAATATGATCCGCAGGAATATCCCCGCCTGCTCAAGCCGATCCTCGACGGCAAGGCGGACGTGGTGTTCGGCTCGCGCTTCATGGGTGCCGAGGCGCACCGCGTGGTCTATTTCTGGCACATGGTCGGCAACAAGTTCCTGACCCTGCTCTCCAACATGTTCACCGGGATCAACCTCACGGACATGGAGACCTGCTACAAGGTCTTCCGGCGCGACGTTCTTCAAAAAATCACGATCGAGGAGAACCGGTTCGGTTTCGAGCCGGAGATCACCGCCAAGGTGGCGAAGCTCAACTGCGCCATTTACGAGGTCGGCATCAGTTACTACGGGCGCACGTACTCCGAGGGGAAAAAAATCGGCTGGCGCGACGGCGTCCGAGCCTTGTGGGCCATCGTGAAGTACAACGTGTTTCACTGAACGACCGGTTCGCCGGATCCATCCCATGACTCCGGCGGCCTCGGCCGTACTTCTGTCTCCCGCCGCCATGATCGGATGGACCCTGCTCTTGCTGGCCGGTTTCCGGGGCCTGCACGCCGCCTGGGTGCAACAACCCACCCTCTCTCTCGGCTGGAAATGGTGGGCGCTCGTCGCGGCGATCCTCCTCTGCTTCCGCTGGCCGCTCGTCTGGGTCCCGCACCAGTTCAATCCCGACGAAAGCCAGCTGATCGCAGGAGCCATCACGCTGCGCCATGATCCGGTCTTCTGGCGCTCGGTGGATGGCAGCACCGCGGGACCACTCGACTATTACCCACTGCTGCCGGCCGCGTGGGGGAATGGCCTCGCGAGTTATGCCATCGCTCGTCTGATCGGCTTGGCTGCGGTGGTCGGCACGGGTTTTTTCGCCGGCGAAGCGCTGGCCATCGTTGCCGGTACGACTGTCGCCCGCTTAGCCGTGCTGCCCGCCCTCGCATTTCACGCCCTCACGACCAACCCGGATTTCACTCATTATAGCACCGAGGTCATGCCGGTGCTCCTACTCGCGGCCGCCGGCTACGCGGCGGTCGGACTCGGCGCGGCGCCATCGCGCACGCGTCTCGGGATGGTGGGTCTGCTGCTCGGCAGCGTGCCATGGGCAAAACCTCAGGCGGCGCCGCTCGCCCTCACGCTTTGGGCGTTGGTGGCCCTGCGCGAATTGGCCGCCAAACGGCCCCGTGCCTTCATTCCTCTGGTCGCCGGCTCCTTGCTGCCCGCGCTCGTGTGCTTCGCCGGCGTCACCTTGACCGGAGAAACCCAACACATGATCCTGCCGTTTCTGGTCCGCAACCTGGGCTACGTGCGCGAGGCGCCTCTGCCATGGGACGACCGGATCGTGTTGCAATGGCAGAATGCCCTGACCGACGGCTTCCTCGGACTCTGGCTGGCCGGCACCATGGCGTTTGTCGTACCGGCCCTGCTCGGAATCCGCCGAGCCCCGGAGTCGCTGCGCCGCGTCACACTCGCAGCCGGGATACTGCTGGCCGTCAGCGCGTGGAGTGTCGTCGCTCCCAGCCGTCCTTCGACGCATCATCTCTTGTTTCTCGCGCTCCCCTTGACCTGGATGGCGGGAGCCGCCCTGGCTCTCGTTTGGCCGCCAGTGGGTGCCACCGGCCGGTCAATGAAAGGACTGTTGATTGCCGGGCTTTTTCTCGCCTGCGGTGTGCTGCCGCAAGTCCTGTGGCGCGCCCGCGCAGGCGATGCGTTCGCCTTCTTCACCACGGCGCCGGTCAGGCCGGCCCATCGTCAGCTCACCGAACTTGTCCGCCGGTTCAGTAACCCGGATGAACCGATCGCCATCTGGGGCTGGCGCTGCTCGCTGTACGTCGAGGCCGGTCGGCGCCAGGCCACGCGTCAGGCCCAGAGCGAGGCGCAGATCTACGCGAACCCGCTGCAGGCCTATTTCCTGCGGCGTTACTTCGAGGATTTTCAGGCCGCCAATCCGCCGGTGTTCGCCGACGCCGTGGGGCCGGGCAACTTCGCCTTTGAAAATCGCGCCCGGGCGCACGAGTCCTTCGCCCCACTGCGCACCTGGGTGCGGGCCCGCTACACCCTGGTCGCCGACCTGGACGGCACGCGCCTGTATGTGCGCAACGACCGGCTCGCCCTCAGGGAACACGCTTTACCCGCCTTGCCCCGCCCCTAACGTTGCGTTCATGGGGTTCCCGCTGCCGAATTTTTCTCCTCTCGCACCCCCGCGGCCGCCTCCGGAAAAATGATTCGAAAAACCGGCCTCGTCCTCGCTGCTGCCTGCCTGATCGCCGGCCTCGCGGCCATCGGGTACTGGATGCTTTTCTCCAACCTGGCGCTGTACGACGACGAGGGGTACATCCTGATCTCGGCCCGGGAATACTTCGCTCACGGCGGGCTGTATGAATTCGTTTACAGCCAGTACGGCCCGGCGTTCTTCGTGCTGGCGGATGGCTTTCAGCACCTGACGGGATCGCCCCTTGATCACACCTCCGCCCGGTTGCTCACGCTGGGACTCTGGCTGGGCGCCGCTGCCTGCTGTGCGGCTTTGGTCCAACGGCAGACCGCCTCGCGCCGGCTCGCCGGCTTCACCCTCACGGCCACGTTTCTCTATCTGTATTTCATCACCGACGAACCGTTTCATCCCGGGTCACTCATTATCTTTGTCCTGGCCCTCTCCCTCTGGGGGACCACGGAACTGATCGGCCGTGACCGGCTCGGGGCGGCGGCCGCTGTGGCTGGTGGCACGGGAGCTCTTCTGGTCCTGACCAAGATCAACGTCGGCGTCTTCTATCTCGCCGGTATCGGAGCCTGGGCGGTGCTTCATGCCGCGTCGGCCCAGCTGCGGCGCGCAGCTGGAATCCTGATCGGAGCGATACTCGTCCTGCTAGCCGGCGCATTGATGCACACGCTGTGGCACGAGCCCTGGGTCCAGGTCTATCTTGTGCTTTTTGCCGTCGGCGCGATCACACTCATCATGGCCCTGCGTCCCGGGGCGATGCTGAAGGCCAGACATGCTGCTCTCTTTATCGCGGTCGGTGGCGGCATGACCCTTCTCGTCCTGGGCGCCGTAGGGCTGCGCGGGACTTCCCTCACCGGCCTCGTGAACGGCGTACTGCTCGCGCCCTTGCGCCATCCCGGCAGCTATTCCTATCCGGTCGATTGGCGGCCGGGTTCCCTGACGCTCGCCGGGTTGTCCCTGCTCCTCGCGGTGGCGCACCCGTGGATCCGCCGGCATTTTTCGGACGAGGCCGCGGATTGCCTGGTGATCATGCTGCGGTGCGTGCAGGCAGTAGCGCTGCTGGTCGGAATCGCCCTGCTCATGGACTTCCGCGCCGTCGGCGCAATTTTCAGCTACGTGGCGCCGCTCATCTGGATCTGGGTCATTCCCCTGCACGGCGCCCCGGGCTCGCGACCCGGCCAAGCTTGCCGCGGCCTGCTCGCCTGCGTCCTCTTGCTGCAATATCTTCATGCCTATCCCATCGGCGGCAGCCAGGAAAGCTGGGCGACGTTTCTGTTCATTCCTCTCGTGGCCTTGGGCCTCGGCGAAATCCGGTCCTGGAGCTCGGTTCGCCAGACCGGCGTGATCGCTTTGAAACGCGGCTGGACGGTCCTGGTCTCCGTTATGTTTTTCGTGGTCGTGCTGAAAGCCGGATGGACGGCTGTGACTGTGCATCAGCGCTACGCTGCGCGTTCGGATCTCGAGTTGCCCGGGGCGGAGAAACTTCACCTGACGGATTCGTTGGGCAGCGCCTACCGGCTGCTGTCGCTGAACGCGGCGGCTCACGGTGACCAACTTTTTTCCCTGCCCGGCATGTTCAGCTTCAACCTGTGGACCGACCTGCCCACACCGACGCGGAAAAATACCACCCTTTGGTTCACGCTCCTCAACGACGAGGAACAGTCCGCGATCATCCAGGCCATCAAGCAGTCGCCGCGCCCATGCCTGATCGTCCAGGAATCGCTGGTGCAGCTGATGCATGCAGGCAACGTTCCCATGCGCGGGATTCTGTGTGATTTTCTGCAGCGCGATTTTGCTACGGCCTTCCGGACCGAGGGATTCGCCTTCCTTGTCCGCAACGGGAGGACCATCGCCCCGCTTGGCATCGCCCAAGTGACGGTACGCTCCGCGCCCAGTCCCGCTCCCGGCCTGCCTGACACCCGCCTCGATGCCTGTCTTGCGAGCACGGGCGTTCCCATCGTGGCAATCGAAGCCTGCGACCTGACGTCGGATCGTCCACCCACCCTCACATTGAATTCCACCAGCGCTTCGGCCACCCTCGTGCCTATCAACAGCGCCAACCAGCCGATGGGAGCACCGGGAAAGGCGTCATGGCCGCTCCAATTCAAGGGCCTCGCCCGCCTCTCCCTTCAATTCAATCGCGGCGGAACAGCGCTCGCTCCCGCCACCACGGTGTTTCATCTAAAGGACGCCCAAGGCCGGATTTTGGGCGAAGTCCGGATCAACGAATAACCCGCTCCCGCTGAATGTTTTTCCCGTTCCTTCTCGGTCTGCTGCTGTTTTCCGTCGTGACCTTCGGCCTGGCCTGGCCGCTGGTTTCCCGGTTTGCGCTCGATCCGGCGGAAAGACTCTGTGCCTCCGTCACCCTCTCCCTGCTGGGTGTTTACCTGTTTGCCTTCGCGCTCTACGTGCTCCGCCTTCCCCTCGGGGCCTTCTGGCTGCTGCCGGCGCTGGCCGCTGCGGGGCTGGTGGTGCGGTGGCGCCCGCTGACTGCCTTGTTCGGTGACACCGACGCGCGGGGCCTGCTCATCGGGCTCCTGCTGGTCACCGGTTGGTGCGTCGGTTGGCTCTCACTGGTCGTGTCCTACTCGGGCGGCGGCTGGTCCGGCGACTGGTTCGAGCACTGGGAACGAACCCGGTTTTTTGTCGAGCGGTGGCCCCGCGATGCAAAATTCCTCGGCTTCAACGCCCTGCCGGCCCGGCCCCCGCTGGCCAACCTCGTCACCGGCGCCCTGCTTAGTCTCACCGGCCTGACTTTCGCCGGCTATCAGTTCGTCATCACCCTGCTCAACGGCCTCGTTTTTCTGCCGGCCGCGCTGCTCGCCCGCCGTTTCGGTGGCGGCCGGGCCGCGGTCGCCGCGCTGACCGTGCTGCTGATGGTAAACCCATCCTTCGTGGAAAACGCCACCTTCGCCTGGACGAAGCTCATCACGGCCTTCTTCATCCTGACCGGCCTCTACTTCTTCCTGCGGGCGAATGATCCCGCCGCCCCGGTTTCCGCCGGACCGCTTTGCGCCCTGAGTCTCGCCGCGGGCATTCTCGCGCATTATTCCGCCGGGCCCTATGTCCTGCTGCTCGCCGGCGCGTGGTTCGCCCTGAACCGCCCGCGCTGGCGCGAGCCTGTCTGGTGGCGGCGGACCGCGCTGCTCGGGCTGCTCGGCGGCCTGGTCCTGGCCACCTGGTTCGGCTGGTCGCTGTCCGTGTACGGCTGGGAGACCACCCTCTTCTCCAACTCCAGTGTGGCCGTGCCCGAGGCCCGCCACGGCAACCAGCTCCTCAAGGTCCTGCTCAACCTGCGCGACACGATCGTGCCCCATTTCCTCCGCACCGTCGACCCGACCCTGATCACCCAGCGGAGCCCCTGGAGCTACGCCCGCGACTGGTTCTTTCAACTCTATCAGGTCAACCTTCTCTTCGTCTTCGGCTCCGTCGCCTGGCTCGGGCTTGGTCGTGAACTGGCCCGCCAGGCCCGGTCGGCCACCCTTTCAAGCCGGTGGTTCTGGGCGGTCTTTTCGGGCGGAGTGATCATCCTGGGCGTGGCTTCTGTCGGCGCGCGCGACCACTGGGGCCTTGCCCATGTCTGCCTGCAGGCCCTCGTCGTGCTCGGCCTCGCTTTCCTCGCCGCGCGCTGGCCGGTCCTGGGCCGCGGCTGGCGGCTCGCCCTCATTGCGGGCGCCGCGGTGGATTTTTTCCTCGGCATCGTCCTCCAGTTTGCCGCCCAAAGCCAGACGCCTGACCTCGCCCTCGTGCTCGGCCGGACTTCCGCCGGCGCCCCGGCCAGCTATAACTGGAGCGCCGGCATGAATCTCGCCGGAAAAATCCGGTACGGACTGGAATTTTTCAGCGACGCCGTCGCGGCGCCCGCGTGGCTGGCGCCCGTGCTGCTGGCCGGCCTGCTCGGGCTCGCTCTCCGCCGCATCCGACCGCGGCCGGAATGAGCCGCCCGCTCGGCCCGCGGCACCCCGCTTGTGCTCGCCCTGCGACGGATAATCCCCAGTCTCGGTCCGGTCCGCCCATTTCCCTGCGAACCACGCCATGTCCGCCACCACGCCCAAGATCGCGATCGTCATACCCGTGTTTAACGAGGAGGCCGTGCTGCCCGAGCTGTTCGCGCGGCTGACCGCATTGTTTGCCGCGCAACCGGGCTGCCGCTGGGAGGCGGTGCTCGTCGACGACGGCAGCCGCGACCAGTCCGCCGGGCTAATCCGCACCCAGGCGGCGCAGGATCCGCGGTTCCGGCTGGTCGAGCTATCCCGCAACTTCGGCTTTCAAAGCGCGCTATCCGCCGGGCTGGCCCGCACCGACGACGCCGATGCGGTCGTGACGATGGACGCCGACCTGCAGGATCCGCCCGAGATCATCCCGGAACTCGTGGCCGCCTGGCGCAACGGTGCCGACATCGTCCGGGCGTCGCGGCGCTCCCGCAGCGAAACCGGCCTGCGGCGCGCGGGCTTCGACCTGTTCCATTCGCTCTACGGCCGGCTCACCGACTACCCCATCGAACCGAACACCGGCACCTTCGGCCTGCTCGGGCGCCCCGCGCTCGAGGCCTTCAACGGCCTGCCGGAGCGGCACCGGTTTTTTCCCGGCCTGCGCGCGTGGATCGGGTTCACGACGGCCGACGTGCCCTACGACCGCAAGGCGCGCGCCGCCGGCCAGCCGCAGCAGAGCTTCCGCAGGCTCGTCCGCTACGCGCTGGACGGGCTGTTCAGCTTTTCCTACCTGCCCCTGCGCCTGCTGAGCTATTGCGGGCTCTTTGTCGCCGGGATCGGCTTTGCCGCGGGCGTCTTCTTCGCCATCCGCCGCATCCTCGGCATCGAGACCGCGGCCACGGGCTTCACGACGCTCGTGACCCTGATCCTCTTCCTCGGCGGCATCCAGCTCATCGGCATCGGCGTGCTCGGCGAATACCTCGGCCGCATCTACGACGAGGTGAAGCACCGGCCGCAATACATCGTCAAACGGACCCTTGGGCGCGACTAAGATCAGGCTGCCGTTTCTGGTGCTCGTGCTCGCGGCCGCCGCGTTGACGGTGGTGGCGGGCCTGTGGCTGTTCAGCTCGTTCATGTTCTACGACGACGAGGGCTATGTGCTGGTCTCGCTGCGCAACTTCGCCGAGCACGGCCGGCTCTACCGCGAGGTCTACACGCAGTACGGCCCGTTCCCCTATGTGTTCTACTACGGGCTTCATCTGCTGGGGCTGCCGCTGTCGCACACCACCGAGCGGTTGCTGACCCTCGCCGCGTGGAGCGGCTCCGCGACGCTGTGTGCGTGGACCTTCTGGCGGGCGACCCGGAGCCTCGCCGGCATGCTGGCCGTGCTCGCGGCGGTGTTCGCCTACCTCTGGATCATGATCAGCGAGCCCGGGCATCCCGGGGGGCTGATCGCCTTCACCACGGCCCTGCTGGCCGGCCTCGGCTGCCGCTGGCTCGCCGCCGGGCGCTGGACCGCCTGGGCGGCGCTGGCCGGGGCCGGCAGCGCCGTCCTGCTGCTGACCAAGATCAACGTCGGGGCGTTCGCCACGCTGGCCACCGGCGGGCTGCTCCTGCTGCATGCCCGCAGCGGGCGGCTGCGCAGCTGGGCGCCGTGGTTGGTCGCCGGCGGGCTGCTTCTGCTGCCCTTCGCCCTGATGCGGCCGCTGCTCGGCACCGAGTGGGTGCAGACGTACGCCACGATCTTCGCGCTCGCGGCGATTCCAGTCACCGTCGCGCTCAGCCGCGCCGCGGGACCGCAGGCCGGGCTGCAGACGGTGCTTACCACGGCGGCGGCCGGGGGCGCCGTGGCCCTGGTGGTTCTCGGCGTGATCTTTGCTCGCGGCACCACGCCGGCCGAGCTGCTGCAGGGCGTGATTCTCGGCCCGCTGCAGCACCCGGGGCACTTCAGCCTGATTTTTCCCTGGCCGGCCGGCTCAGGCGCGGTCGCCATCGCCTCGTTCGCCCTGTTTGGCCTGGCCTGGGCGGGCCTCCGTTTCGGCGGCGTGCGCCGGGCGGTCGTGGACACCGGCGTCGCGGGGTTGAGGCTGGCCGCCGGGCTGGGGCTCGTCCTCGCACTCTGGCAGTTTCCCGACGACAGCCCGGATCACCCGGTCTTCGCCTTCGCGGTGTCGTGCCTGTGGTTTATCCTCTGGCCGCTGGAGGGCGAGGAAGCCTCCGTCGTCCTCGCGCGCAGCTGGCTCGCACTCCTGTTCCTGGGCCAGTGGCTCCACGCCTTCCCCGTGCCGGGCAGTCAGATCGCCTGGGGCACGTTCCTCGCCCTGCCGCTCGGTGCCATCGGCGCGTGGCAGGCGGCGGCGTGGCTCGTCGGGCGGTACGACCGGATTTTCGCGCCGGTCCCGGCCCGGATCCTCCGCCTCGGGCTGGCCGGCCTGCTGCTGGCCTTCGCCGCCTGGACCGGTCGCAGCCTGGGCCAGATCGGCCGGCGCTATCTCGACAGCCGTTCACTCGACCTGCCCGGGGCTGAGAGCGTGCGCCTGCCCGACGGCACGACCGCGCTTTACCGGCTGCTCATGTTCAACGCGGACGCGCACAGCGACATGCTTTTCTCCCTGCCGGGCATGTTCAGCTTCAACCTCTGGTCGGGCCTGCCCACGCCCACGCTCACCAACGTCACCCACTGGTTCTCGCTCCTCGATGCCGCCCAGCAGCAGGCCATCATCCGCGAACTCGAAAGTCATCCGCGCGCCTGCGTGATCGTCCAGAAGGACCACGTGGAGTACCTCCGCACCCATCACCTCGCACCCGCCGGCCCGCTCTATGACTACGTCATGACCCGGTTCGAAACGGCCTTCGAGATCGACGGCTTCGAGTTCCGCGTGCGCCGGGGGCGGTCAGTCGCGCCGTTTCTGACCGGCGAGATCTTCCAGCAGAAAACCGCGGATCCCTCGAAGAATCCCGGGCCCCACGCGCTGGTGAAATTCGAGCTGCTCCTGCCGGCCGGCCAGACGATCGGCAGTGTGGAGCTGGCGGCGATGGATGACCGCCGGACCCCGCCGCTGGTCCTTTCCGCCGCCAATACCCGGGTCGAAATCACCCCGATCGATCTGGCGGGCAAGGCCCGGGGCCAGCCCGCGGCCAGCGGGTGGCCCCTGGCGCTGCCCGGCCCGGCCGAGGTCGCGATTTATTTCAGCCGCGACGGGCGCGGGTTTTCGCCGCAGCGCACGTTCCTCGTCATACGCGATGCCGCCGGAGCCGAACTCGCGCTGGTCCGCCTGCGGCCATAGGAAATTTACGAGGCCCGATTTACGGGGGACGAGGGAGTGACGGTCGCGGATGAGGCAGTCATGCGAGCCTCAACCGAGGAAGGTTTTTGGCACCATGCCGCGCTTGCGAAATCGTCCCTCGTCAATCGATCCTCGTCCCTACATTCGGCGGCGGGCCACCAGCAGCAGGCTGACTCCGAAGGGAAAGGGCACGCGCCACTTGGCCATGCCGACGAACACAGCCCGCAGCAGGCCGTTCAGCCAGCGCGGCGGCAGCCGGTCCTCGGTCCGGGCGGCCGGCGCGGACCAGCCCAGGCGGCGGCGCAGCGCCCGCCATTTGCGCACGGCCCACACGGCGGGATAAACCAGCACGTTGGTGTAATTGACGTAGACAATCTCCCACGCCTCGGCGGGAAACAGGGCGCCCAGCTGGGCCCGGTGGTAGCGGCGAAAGTGGTGCAGCGCGACATCCCAGTCGCTCCACAGCGCCATGCCCGCCGGCACCGTCACCGCCGCGAGCCCGCCAGGCTTGAGCAGCCGGTGAAATCCCCGCACCACCGCCGCGTCGTCCGGTACATGCTCGAGCACATCGAGCGCCGTGACATACTCCAGCGAGCCGTCCGGCAGCGGCACCGTGTCGCCCGACAAGCTCAGGATCTGCTCCGGCTTGAACCGCGTGCGCAGCAGCCGCAGCGCCTCCTCGTGGTCGTCCAGCACCAGCACGCGGCACAGCGGCTCCATTTCCAACGCAAACCGCCCGGTCCCCGCCCCGCAGTCCAGCAGCACATCCTCGCGCTGCGGCGGACGCACCACACACAGCCAGTCCCGGACAAACCGGCGCTTCCCGGAATAATACCAATGCTCCCCTTCGACTCGGTCCAGGTTGGTGTATTCTTCCGCGTTCATGAATCAGGGTTCTGGCTTGTTGCAGCGTCGCGTGCACGCGATGCTGAGTCCACGTTTTTGTCTCGCTCCGCATGAACCCGCCTTCCGTCCCGCCGGAACGACCGGCCGCCGTCCTGCACCGGACGCGTCCGGTGCTGCTTGCCGTGGTGGCCACCCTGCTCTCGCTGCACTGGCTGCTGGCCGTCGGCAGCAAGCGCGCGGAGAGCGTGACCGCCGACGAACTCGCGCACCTCACCGGGGGGTTCACGTACTGGCACTTCAACGACTACCGGATCCAGCCGGAAAACGGCAACCTGCCGCAACGCTGGGCCGCCCTGCCGGCGTGGCTGGAAGGGGCCAAATTTCCGGCGCCAGCCGGCAATCCCTACTGGCGGACCTCCGATGCCTGGATCCTCGGCCACCAATTTTTCTACGAAACCGGCGAGGATCATTTTCCGCGGCTGATGGCCGGCCGCGCGATGATCGCGCTGTTCAGCGTCGCCACCGGCCTGCTTGTCTTCGCCTGGTCGCAGCGGCTCTTCGGGCCGGCCGGCGGCCTCGTCTCACTGGGCTTCTTTGCCTTCTGCCCCAGCTTCCTCGCGCACGGCGCCCTGGTCACCTCCGACGTCTGCATGGTTTTCTTTTTCCTGGCCTCCGTCGGCGCGTACTGGCGGCACCTGCACGATCCGCGGGTTCGCTGGTGGGTACTGAGTGCGCTCTTGTTCGGGCTGGCGTGCGTGGCGAAATTCTCTGCGGTCCTGCTGCTCCCGATGATGGTGCTCATGGCGCTGGTGCGCGCCTGGGCCCTGGCGCCGCTCGCGCTGGCCGGGCGCACGTTCACCACGCCCGCCGGCAGACTTGGCGCCATCGCCCTCTCGACCGTGGCGCAGGGGCTGGTGGCCGTGCTCGTGATCTGGGCGTTCTTCGGCTTCCGCTACACGGCGTTCAACCCGGCTTTGCCCGGGGCGGACCATTTTATCCGCCCGTGGGAGACGACCCTCGGCAACCTTGGCGCCCAAGGGGACTTCATCCGCCGGCTGGCCGCGTGGCATGTGCTGCCCGAGGCGTTTCTCTACGGGTTCTCCTTCGTCATCGAGATGTCGGAATACCGCTCGGCGTTCCTCGACGGCGCTTACAGCATCGTCGGCTGGACCCGGTTCTTCCCGCTGGCGTTCCTCTACAAGAGCACGCTCCCCCTGCTGCTCGCGTGTCTCGCCGCGGGCGGCGCCGTCCTCGCGCGCTGGCGGCGGAGCGCGGCCTGGGCCGCGGTGCGCGGGGACCTGTACCGCGTGACCCCGCTCCTCGCCCTCTTCGGTGTCTATTGGATCGCCTCGCTCCGGCTCCACCTGAACATCGGCCACCGGCACATCCTGCCCATCTATCCGGTTCTCTTTGTCTTCACGGGCATCCTGGGCCGCTGGCTGGACTGGCGACGCCCGGTCGCAGCGCTGGCCGTCGCCGTGCTCCTCGGCTGGCAAGTCCGGGAGGCGCTGCATATTTACCCCGACTACCTCGCCTACTTCAACCCGATCGCCGGCGGTCCGGAGCAGGGTCACCGCCACTTGGTGGACAGCTCGCTCGACTGGGGTCAGGACTTGCCCGGCCTGAAGGCCTGGCTCGATGCCCACTCCGGGAATGAGCCGGTGTACCTTTCCTACTTCGGCTCGGGCGAACCGGATTACTACGGCATTCACGCCCGGCGGCTGCCGTTTATCAACGGATTCAAGATTCCCCAGCCCTGGGTGCCGCTCCAGGCCGGCATTTACTGCATCAGCGCGACGGCCCTGGAGCACGTCGACAGCCCCATCCGTGGCGAATGGACCCCGGCCCTGGAAAAGGAATACCAGTGGATGCGCAGCTTTGAACCGGTCTTTGAGGTCTATTTCCACGATCCCGCGCGCCGCGCCGAACTGGACCGCGAAGCCAGCCCGGAGAAATGGAAACGGGCCTGGACGCGTCACGACCAGCTGCGCTTTGCCCGGCTGTGCCACTACCTGCGCGTGCGCCAGCCCGACGCCCAGATCGGCTACTCAATCCTGATTTACCGCCTGAGCCCGGCGGAAATCGCGGCCGCGACCACAGGCTCGCTGGACGACTGGCAGGCGCTCATCCGGCGCACGGTCACGGGCGGGGCTCCCTGAGGGCGCGGGACCGCGCCGCCGCGGCCAGCCGGGGTTCGCCGGCCGACGCGAATTGGTCGGCCATGAGTCCGAGGGTCGCCGCGCGCGCGCGCGCGGAGAGGTGGCCGCCGGCGTGGGCCTCGGCCCAGAGATAACAGGCCAGGGCCGCCCGCGAATCGCCGCGCCGCAGGCAGACGAGCGCGCGGTTGTAGGCCGGTGCATAAAATTCCGGCGAGCCGGCGCCGGCCAGCCGGAGATGCTCCTGCGCCGCCGCCAAGTCGCCGGCCCGCGCCGACGCCAGACCCAGCTCCTGCTGCATGAGCACCGCCAGCGGGGTGGCCGGCGGGGCGCCGATGGAGGTGAGCAGGTCCCGCAGCGCTGAAGCCTGGCGCAGCAGGTCCGCCCGTTCCGCCCGCAGGGCGCGATCGTCCGGCAGCAGGGCCAGGCCACGGTCGATCAGGGCCAGTGCCCCGGCGACGTCACCCTGGCGGAACCGCACCAGGGCAGGACGCTGGAAATACATCAGCGGCGAAGCCGCCGGCGACAGGCCGGCGGCGATCCGTTGAAAGAGGGCCGGCGTATCCCGCCAGATTTCCGTTTGCCGCCAGCTGAGCATTCCCAGGACCCCGCCGGCCACTATCCCGGCCGCGAGCGCCAGGCGCCGGAACGGGGCCGGCCGCAATTGCACCAACCCCATCACCAGGGCTGCGGCCAGCACCGCTTGGGGAAAGGCCGAGTAACGGTCGCAGGGATAATAGGGGTGCTCGACCAGGCCGACGAGCGGGGCGAGCACGCAGAGGTGCGCCAGCCAGAAAGGCCCCAGCGTGCGCCGCACCGCCGGCCAGGCGGCACAGAGGAGGGTAAGGCTCACCAGCCCGAGGGCGCTGACGACGAAGGGAGCCGACCACGGATCGAAATCCACGAGCACCGGATTGACCGGCGTCAGTGTCACGGGCCAGAACGGCACCCAAGCGTAATAGGTCCAGGCATAGGCGGCCTGCATCACGCGGGCGGCCGGCGGAAACTCGGCCAGCGTGGGCACGCGGGCGAACGCGCCATCGGCCCCGACCCGGGCCACGAGATTCGCCACGGCCGCCCCGGCAGCCAGCAGGATGAAGGGCAGCGCAATCCGCCAACCGCGCCGGATGTTTTTCAAACGCCATGCCGCCAGCAGCGCGAACACGGGCGCAAACCCGATCGCCAGCGGGTAGCTGAGCAGCGACAGCGCGTAGGCCAGCAGCGACCCCAGCCGCGAAGCGGGACCCGCGGGCGATCCGGCGAAAATCACCAGGGCCAGTAGCAGGAAAAATTCCGCCTGCCCGTAAAGCAGTCCCGACGACCACGCGACCGTCTCCACGCGCAACGGATGCCACGCCCAGAACATCGCGCCGAGAAAGGTGCAGCCCGTACTCCAGTCCCGGGCTGTTACGTCACGGGGGGCATTCCCCGCCGCGACCAGCCGGCGGAGCAGGACGAAGAACAGCAGGGTGTTGACGGCATGCAGCCCAAGTCCGGCGAGGTGATAGCCGGCGGGATCCAGGCCGCTCACTGAAAAGATCGCGGAAAATCCCAGCCAGCCCAGCGGCATGCAGCGGCGCGCATACTGCCAGTCGCTGAACGCCCAGTGCACGCGATCCAGCGAAAGCGAACCCAGGTGCGGGTTGAAGAGCACGTTGTAGTCGTCGTCAAACGCGACGAATTCAAATGCGCCCACCCGCCGGTAGATCATCAGGCATCCGAGCACGAGTACCGCGCCCAGCAACCAGGGCAGGGCGCGGGAGAACGGGGGCTTGGCGACGGCCCGGATGGCAGGGTTCATGATCGCCGGCGGTTCAGGGAGTCCCGGCCCGGAGAAGGTCCATGCCCCGGCGCGCAAACGAGGACAGGAAAACGAGCAGGCCCAGGAAGAAGGCCCAGTCGATCGGCTGGCCGGCGAGGAATAGCCCGTCGGCCACCCGGACAATGGCGCCGCCCGTCATCACTCCGGTCAGCTGGTTGATGACCAGGCAGCAGGCGGGATCCCACCACAAAGACAGTAACAGCAGCCACCTCATGCTGCGCGCCAGCCGTCGCACCTCAGGGGGAACCGCCAGATCGGCCGGCGACGTCCAGAGGAAGGGGGCCATCCAGATCGAAAAGACCCAGCGGTAGCCGTAATTCATACCCATGAAAAAGCAGCCCGTCAGCAGGGCCGCCCCGAGCACGAAATGCAGCCAATCGGACTGCTGCTCCGGGGCGGGCCGCCAGTCGCCCAGCGCCCGCCGGAACCAGCACGCCGCCACCACAGCCGCACCGGCCGCGAGGCCCACGGCCTTGGGTAGCCACCCGCTCCAGCCCAGTGTGTTGAAAAATGCCGCCGCGCCAAAGCTCATCAACCCCTCGGGCTTCGGCCCGATCTGGCCGAAATGGGCCAGGTCGCCCGCGACGCCCCACCCCGCCAGGACCAGCAGCCCGAGGGTGATGGCCACGCGCGCGCGCAGCTCCCGCCGCGGGGCCGCCGTCAAGAGCAACAGTCCCGCCGCCGCCGGGTAGTACTTCAGCATCGCGGCGGCGATCACGAGCAGCGGCGCCAGCAACCGCACCACGCCCCGCCGGCTGAGCAGGCAGGGCACAAGCGGCGCCAGCACGATGAAGATCACCAGATCGTTGTTGGCCCGGTCGACCCCGAGGATCACCGGCGACGAGCAGAGCACCGCCAGGTACCAGAGGAATTGTCCCGCCGACACCGGCCGCAGCCGCCACAGGGCCATGAGCAAAAATCCGGCGCCCAGCCCCGCGCCCACCCAGACCACATCCGCCCGCGTCAGACCCACGTCGTGCAGATGCAGCCACCAGTGCGAATAGACGTGCGCCCGGTGGAAATAGTCCAGCGGGTTGGGGGCATAGGGATCGAGCCCCAGCGCCGCGGCGTCGCTGGAGGCGAGCAGGGCATAGGCGTCGAGAAACCAGCCCTTGTATTGGATGATGCCGACGTGGCGCAGCCAGACCGGATGCCAGAAGAACGCCGCCCAGTAATAAAGCGTCATGATCCCCAGCAGTCCGGTGCGGAGGGTCCAGGACAACGGGGCGGGCTTGGCCGGTTCGATCATGGAAAGGCTTTCAGCTTGGGCAGGGTTGGGCGCAAAGACACGCCGGATGATTTCAACCGCACCTAGTCGGCTGGTGGCGGATCCGTGGCCAGCCCGACCGCGGTCATCGGATCCAGGCTGAGCGACTGCACCACCAGGCCACCGGCGACGGCCGCCTGGTTCCGGCCCGGTTGCACGTGCAGGGTGTAGCGGTTGATCCCATGAGAGAGGACGAGCGGAAACCGCAGCAGACGCGGACCGGTCACGACCGTGTGCTGCCGTTTTCCGCCGGCATCGGCCAGCTCAAGCTCGCAGGCGGCGGCCCCGGGCATCGCCGTGCCCACGAAATCCAGCCACACTGGCAGCAGCGCCGGATCCGCGTCGGGGCGGTTGATTTCAAGTTCGAGCGCGGTTCGCACCAGGTAGTAACGCCCGAACGTGGCCGTCCCCTCCTCCGTCGCGCCGCGCACCCGCACGGTGCAGGCGGACTGGTGGCTCGCGACCGGACCCTGGAGCCGGAGGTCGAGCCACCATAAGGCCGCGCCGCCGGCCGGCAGCCGGCGGAAGGCATAGGTTTCGCTGGGCACCACCCGGTCGCCGAGATGACGCCGGTCGAGGTAGACCTCCGAGGCGCGGGCAAAAAAGCAAAGCCACTGGGCGACCAGCGGACGGTCGGTGACAACCAGGTAGGTTCTTTCGGGATGTGCGCTCACCTCCGCCCTGGCGCGGTGGATTCCGGCGGAATCCAATTCCGCCAGCGTCGCCTCCCGCCGGATCACCTGCGCCTGCTGCCGCATCGCACTCGCGACGCCGGCCCCGAGGAAGACCAGGGCCAGCGCGATCTGGATTCCGGTGAGGCGGCGCCCGGTTGCCGCCAGGCCCAGCACCGCCGTGCCCAGCCACAACGGGGCAAAGCCCGCACCGAGCTTGGCAAAGGGATATTTGGCCAGCACGGGCAGCAGCAAGAGCCAGACCAGCACCCCCACCGGGACAATCAGGGTCGCCAGCAACATCCGGTTCCGCCGCCACACTGCGCCGATCATCAGTGCCAGGATGAGCACACCCGCTGCGACCACCACGACATCTCCCGGGCCGCCGTCCGGCAGATCGAGAAACAGCCGGCCCCAGCCGGGCCACGTGCCGCTTTCCGGCACGAGCGCCGCCAGCAGGTTGGGGTCGCGCATGTGAACTCCCTGCTGGAGAAGAAACCGCGGCAACCGCGACAGGTAGCCGGGATTCGCGAGCAAGGCACCGGCGAAAATCCAGCCCAGATCCTGCCCGCGGCGGCGCCACGGCACCGCCGCCATCAGCCGCAGCGAAACCACCAGTCCCGCCCCCACCACCGCAATCTCGGAATAGGCCCCGATCAGGAACGCCAGCAACAGGGCCGCCACCGCCCGTTGCCAGGTCCGGAGCGGTCCGCGGGTGGTCAGCAGCCCGGCCAGCGCCGGCAGGATGAACAGTGTGCTGGCCTGGGAATAGTAACAGTCCAGCTGCAGCGTCGTGACCGCCGGACCCAGCGCCGCCCCGGCCCCACCGATGGCCGCCAGCCAGCGCGGCACCGCCCACGCCCGCAGCCAAGCCGTCACCGCCAGGCCGGCCAGGCCGATAAAAAAAACACTGATGGCGCCGTAGGACTGCTGGGCGTCGACGCCGCTCACCACCGCCAGGGCGCCGTGCGCCACCGACTGCGTAATGCGCTGCTCCTTGGTCTCGATGGCCTTGGCCAGCCAGGGATGCAGGCCGATGTCACCGCCGGCCGTGGAAAAGGGCCGTTCGACCAGGAACTGTGCGGTGACGACGTAGTTGGCCTGGTCGTAGCGCCCCTTGCCGTAATAGTCCGCCGGTCCCACCCAGAACAGCCCGATGGACTGCACCGCGATGACGATCAGGAAAACGCCCGCGTACCACCGGGCCTCTCTCCATCCCCGCCCTGATCCCGTGCTGCGGCCCCGCCAGCCGCGCCAGGCTGCCGTCGCCAGCCCGGCCCACGCCACCGCGAACGCCGGCCAGGCCGTGCGCGCGATCGGTACGTCGAGATAAACCAGACCCTGCAGGACCAGGGCGTGGGCACAAAAGCCGCCCAGTCCGCACCACAGCCAGGCGCTGCGGCGAAGCGGAGCCGGCCGGCCCGCAAAGTTCCACACCCAAACACCCCACCCCGCCGCCGTGACCAGCAGGCAGAAAAATTGCCAGAGGAGCAGCACCCGGCCGTCCATCACGGGGTCGCGGCCTTGGCGGTCTCGGCCGGCATCGCGGGCTCCGGATCAACCGCCACCAGCCGGCTCACCCGGGCCATCCGGCCGCCAAAACGTTTCTCCGCCAGAGTCTCCAGCCGGAAACCATCGGGCAGCAGATCGTCGGGATCCACGCCAAATTTCCCCTCGCGCGTGGTCGGGCGCAGCGCCTGGGCCACGAGGATTTCCCTGAACGTCCCCTGCGCCAGATGGTAGCGCAGCTGCTCCCCCCGCAGGCGGGCGCTGCTCAGGTTCAGCGAGGGCGTCTGCCAAAGGATCCAGGGGATGCTGGACTTGTTGGAGATGAAAAGATCGTACCCTTTCGGCCGGGTCAGAAAAATCTCCCGCTCCCAATTCACCTCCTGCATCACCAGATTCTGCGAGGTATAGAGCCGGCGCGCCATCGCCGGCAGGGCCGAGACGAGCAGAAACACCCCGACGCCCAAAAAAGCCGCGCGACTCGCCGGCCAGCGGCGATCCAACCGGTGCACCAGCACGGCGGCCAGCAGCGCCAGCATCAGGCAGGCGGGCAGCGCAAACCGGGCGGCAATCGGCTCCGTCAGCTGACTCCAATAATAAAACATCAGCAGTGCGAAATTCCCCGCAACCCCGGCCCCGAACAGGACCGTCACCATCGTCACCGGTGAAACCGCGTCCCGCCGGCGGATCCGCCGCACCAGGACAACCAGGCCGTAGGCCAGCCCCGCGCCGCCGAGCACGGAAAGATACCAGGAATTCGCCAGTGCCGGGCTGAGGTTGAAAAAGAACTCGCCGGCCGCCTTCAGGTTGCCCGCCAGATAGCGCGTGCTGAAGCGCGATTGCTGCCCTTCCCCCAGTTGCCAGAGCGCCGGGGCGGCCGAGACATACCGGTTGTGCCAGGCATAGGGCACCAGCAGGAGCGGCGTGGCTATCGCCGCCCATGGCAGCACCACGCGGCCCGCCCGCCACCAGCCGAGGACCACGATGGCGGCCACCGGCCCGGCAAAGATCACCGACTCATAGCGGCTCTGCGCCAGCAGCACGGTGCCCAGGCACAGGAGCGCCAGCCGGTCGTCGTCCGGCGCGCGCAGGTACAGCAGCGCGAGGCACATCACGAGTACGAGCATCATCAGGTTGTGCATCTCCATCCCGGCACCGGTCGCATTCTGGCCGAACAGGGGCATGGTCACGAGCAGCGCAACCGCCAGCAGCCCGCCCGCCCGCCCGGTCAAGGTCCGGGCGAACCAATACGTCAGGCCGAGGAACCCCGCGGTGCAGGCGGCATTCAGGAAAAAAACATTGGCGACCCGGAAGCCTGTCATGTCATGCACCAGCGAAAGCAGGAACGTGAAAAAATAGGGCCGCTTGTCGAGGAACGTGTCAATCGGCAGCCACGTGCCGTCGAAATCATAGGCCCGGACCACCGTGCCGATCTCCTTCGTGGCGTGCATGTGGAACGCCGTGGCCTGAAGGACATATTCATCGAACAGCACCTTGTGCAGGAACGGATCGGACCAGAGCGCGAACGCCGTGGCCGCCACGATCACTCCGGCCGGCCAGCCCGGGCGTCTCAGCCAACCCGACCACACTTCCCGCCGGGGTTGGGCCACCCGGATCGCATAGGCGACGAAGAGCCCGAAAAGGCCCAGCATGTAATAATAACCGCCATAGGTGATGAACAGCTGCCCGTCCTGCGGACTGACCGCCACAAAGCCGAGGCCGACCGCCACGAGGCCGCTCAGCCCAAACCAGAGCAGGCGTTTCCGGGCCGCGGCCCCGAAGCCAAACTTGCTCCGCCCGCTCATCACGCGATCAAGGCTGCCGGTGGGATCATGGCAGTTGTTTGATGAAATTCTCGAGGTACGCCTTGCGCAGCTTCTCGATCTCGGCGCGATCCTTGGGGACGACCGGCGGCTTGCCCGCCGCGGACGCCGTCAGGGAGACCGCCCCCTGCTTCACTTCCGTGATCCGGCTGATGCGCGTGAGCGTGAGGGTTTGCATGCGTTCCTCGCGCACGGGCTCGAGCACGAAACCGGGCCCGAGATCATCGCCTTCCCGGAGCGTCATGACGCCGGTCTTCGGATCGATGTTGTAACGCTGGAAAACATAGACGCCGGAGAACGTGCGGTTGCGCAGGTGGAAGGCGATCGCGTCGCGGCGGCGGATCGCCTCGGGCACGGTCGTCGCGGAGACCTGGTGCGCGATCCAGAGGATGGAGTCGTTGTCGATCATCAGGTAGTCATGCCGCGGCTGATCGGCGATGAACTGGCGGCGCCATTCCGTTTCGCGGCCCGGCAGGTATTCCTGGCTGTAGGCGTGCGCCGCCATCGAGGGGATGCCGCTCGCAATCGCCCCGAAGGCCGCCACACCGAGCAAAAAGCGCTGGAACCCGGCCGCGGCAAACTGCGGCAGGACCGTCATCACGGCGACGACGAGCCAGAGCTGCGTCGGCAGGCTCAGCCGGCGGATGATGGGATCGTCGAACTTGCCCCAGAAATAACACATCATGAGCAGGAACTGGCCGGAAAATCCGATCGAGAAGACCACCGAGGCCGCCACCGCCGGCGGTTCCTTGCGCAGGGTCCGCAACCGCTTCACCGCAAACAGCACGAAGAACGGGATGGCGATCCACCCCAGGATCGAGAGGGTCAGGGAAATCGGCTGGTCGGTCGCGCTGGCGAAGAAAAACTTCTCCGCGTGGGCGAGGTTGTCGGGAATGTAGGCAAAGGCGAACGGCCGCGAAAACTCCGGCTTGCTCTCCAGTTGCCAGGCCGAGGTGCGCAGCTCGAAAATGCGGTGCTGGAGCGGATAGGGCAGCAGCAGCAGCGGGGCCAGCACCACCGGCCAGGAGAGGATCACCCGCCGTTCCTGCAGCCAGACCCACAGGATCAGGATCGCCACCGGCAGCGCATAGATCAGCGACTCGTACCGCGTCTGGCCCAGCAGCAGCGCCGAATAGCAGAACGCCGTCAGCGTGACCGCGTCGCGCTTGGCCACCCACCGCGCCCCGAGCAACAGCGTCGCGATGATCATGACCAGGTTGAGCAGCTCAAACCCGCCGCCGGTGGCGTTCTGCCCCAGCAGCGGCAGCCCGGCGAAGAGCAGCACGCCCAGCCAGCCTGCCCGGCGGCCCGCCAGCATCCGGCCGCACTGGTTGACCAGCCCCAGAAAGACAAAGGTCAGCACCCCGTTCAGGACAAAGGCGTTGGCCGGACGGTACCCGGTGATGTCATGCAGCAGCGAGAGCAAAAAGGGGAAAAACAGCGGCCGCTTGTCCATCATGCCGTCGAGGATCACAAACGCCCCCTGAATGTCGTTGCCCCGCAGCGGCGTGAGCACCGTCTTGTCGAAATGCATGCTCATCGACGTGCCGAGCAGCATGATCTCATCCATCACAATCTTGAACCCAAACGACTCGTGCACCAGGAGCACGAGGCCACTGAGGCCGACGACGGCCACCGAGGCCCAGTCCAGCGTCCGCCAGGACAGGCCGCGGAGATCGTCGCGAAAGGCCTGCCACAGCCCCCACCCAAAGATCAGGAACGCCACCAGCTCGAACCAATAGCCGGTGTCCGAGACCAACAGGATGGCCATCGTCCCCGGAATGGCGAAGAACCCGAGGACCACCGCGAGGGCTCCGGAAAGCAGGAAAAGCCAGATGCGTTTGTCGGAAGAAAGAAACGAAAAGGCGGACTGGGTCATGCGGTGCAGGGAGACTGAATACTTCGGCTCAAAATTGAAAGCCCGTTGACGGCGCCAGGCTCAGGGCGCGGCGGCCGGGCAGAAAAAAGCCGTCCGCTTTTGAGGGCGGACGGCTTGGGTAAAACCAAGACGGACTTGATTACGGGGCGTAGGTGATCGTGCGAACACCGGCGACGCCGCTGATCGTGATCGTGGTGCCCTGCGAGAAGCCGGTCGGGTAGGTCTCGTTGGCCACCAGATTCAGCGCCTTCACGTAGTTCGAGGAACCGACGAGGTCCGTGACCGCCACGGTCGAAACGCCGTTCTCGAGGTAGTACTGGTCAGCCGCCGCGGAGAGCTGGCGGGCGTTGTTCAAGACGGCCTTGTCCTGCGAGGACTGACGGACCTTCTGGAACGCGGGAATCGCCATCGCGGCCAGGAGGCCGATGATGACGACGACGATCATGATTTCGACGAGGGTGAAGCCCTTGTTGGACTGGTTCATTCTTTTCATGGGTATTGGATGCTTATTATTTATTATATGAACTGCTCAGGTATGACCAGCGGACCTAATCAATAATATTATCGGGCGGGAGTGAAGGGTATTTTCGTGGGTAGTATTACTGCCGGTTTCATACCTCAATTTAAGGATGGTCGGGCCGCGTTGACCGCCCGTGGCCTGGTTTTTCCGATCCGTCCGCCGGCATTTCCCGCTTCAGCCTGCCTACCTCCCAAGGGGACAACCGGCCCGACGTGACCCGCAGGTCACTTGCCACCAGTCATTTGCCCGGCTTTTTGGGTTTCTTCGCAGCCGCCGCCTTGGACTTCGGCGTGCGGGTCTTGGGTGCAACGGGTTTTGGCACCGCCAGCAACTTGGACACGGACACTTCGACCGCATCCTTCCAAAGGTTCTCAAGCCCATACTTGGCCCGGTTTTCCACCGTGAAGATGTGCACCATCACGTCGAAGATATCGACGACGATCCAGCCGCTCTCCTGGGAGGTTTCCATGCCGACGATGCGGTTGCTGCTGGCATCGATCGCCTTCTCCAGCTCGACCCGCAGGGCCCGCAGGTGCGGGTCGGACGTGCCGGTGGCAAGGACGAGATAGTCGGTGATCGAAGACTGTTCGCTGACGTCGAGCACGCGCAGGTCCCCCGCCTTCTTTTCTTCCAAGGCCCGGCAGCACAGTTTGACCAGATTCAGCGAGTTGGCGGATTTTCCCTTCATGGTTGTTCGCGATAAAGATGCTGTTCCCGGATATACACAATGGCCTTGTGCGGGACAAAATAGTCCAGCGACAGGTCCCGCTTCACCCGTTCGCGCAGCTCGGTCGAGCTGATCGCGAGCAAATGGCCGTCGCACCGCCGCAACCGCAGGCCGGGAATGTTGGGCACGGCCTTGACCGGATGCCCCGGGCGCTCGAGGAAAATGAACTCCACCAGCTGGGCGAGTTCAGCGATATCCTTCCACAGGTGCAATTTCGGCAGCTGGTCCCCGCCGATGATCCAGAAAAGCTCGTCGTTCGGATAAAGCGCCCGGAAATGCCGGACCGAATCGATCGTGTAACTGACCCCGCCCCGGCGGAGTTCGAAGTCGGATATTTCGAAGCGCCGGTCCCATTCGACCGCCGCGCGGATCATGGCCAGCCGGTGCTCGGCCGAGGATTGCACCTCGTTCGGCTTCAAGGGCGCCTGTGCGGCCGGTACCAGGATCAGCCGGTCGAGCTGGCATTGCTCATATGCATCCTGCGCGGCCATCAGATGGCCGAAATGCACCGGATCGAAGCTGCCGCCAAGAAATCCAATTTTCACAAAGGCGCACCGTGGTTAGGCGGCCGGCCCCCGGCAAGGCTCATTTCCCGGCCGCCAACCGGGGTTGACGCTCACTGGCCGGCCATTGACAGTCGCCCGCGAAAGTTGCCCGGGTGGCGGAATGGTAGACGCTTGGGACTTAAAATCCCCTGCCTGCAAAGGCGTGCCGGTTCGAGTCCGGCCCCGGGCACCACAATTCATTCCGAGCCGGAAGGAATTGTGTCAGCGGCAGTCCGGCCGGAGGCGGACTGCCGCAGGTCCGGCTCCGCGCCCCTCGCCCTCAGTACGCCAGCTCCACCATTTGGTGGCTCGCGAACTCCGGCACGGTGAACTCCACCACGCCGCCGTGCTGGACATACTCCAGGATGCGCCCGTCCGGCACGAGCCGCACGGACTTCACCTTTTTCGGCAGCCGCAGCGCCACCTGCGTGTGGTGCAGGGGGATCACATCCTCGATCAGCTCGATCGGCTGGTTGTTGAACTTGCCGCGCACGCTGGTCGGCGAATACAGCAGGTGCGTCACATACCGCCGCTCGCGCGCCTGCTCCATCACGTTGATGCGGCCGGCCGTCGGCAGGTTGGTCTCGACCGGCAGCTTGCCGCCGAGCAGGTGGCGCAGCGCCGCCTCGAAGAAATCGCGGTAGAGCGGCTGCCCGTGTGTCCGGTAGCGGGTGAAGAGGTCGTGCGCGAAATAGGCGATCTGCCGGCTGATGACCGCCGCCGGCGTCGCCGGTGTCGGCGAGTCCGGCGCGTGCTGGTGCGAGCAATAATGCTCCCAGGTGCGGTTGAAATACGCCTCGCGCCGTTCCGCGAGGACCTTGGCCCGCGTCGGCTTGATCTCGAACGCGCCACCCTGGATCGCGATGGCCGACTTCACCGTGACCTGCGGCGTGAGCGGCGTCGCCAGGAGGTAGTCCACCTCGCCCTTCGAGCGGCCCAGCAACTTTGCGCCGGGATCGATGGCGAATTTCACATGCTTCTCGTCCAGCAGGGCGGTGCCCGCGGCAATGATGCGCCCGCCCCTGGCCAGCAGTTTCTTCGCCTTCGCGACGTTGGCCGGGGTCATCACAAACGTGTCGGGCAGCACGACGAGGTCGAACCCGCTCCAGTCGGCATGCGTGTCGAGCACCACGAAGGGCTGGTGCAGCTCGAGCAGCATGCGGCCGACGCCTTCGTCGGCGATGGCCGACGCCGCCTGGCCACCGCGCCAGCGGTCCTGGTTGATCTCGCAGCTCACGAGCGCGATGCGTGCCACGGGCTTCACGTAGTCGCACCACGGCTCCATGCGCTCAACCTCCGCGTAGGCCGCGCCGATCAGCCGGTAGGTGTCGAGATTCATTTCCCCGTTCGGGTGCAATTGGTCGCCCACGCTGCACTTCGCCCCGTAGGCCAGCATCGCGCCGCATTCGTACTGGAGCGCTGCCGGCCGCTTGAAGCCGCCGAACTCGCCCCACGTGTTGTGGAACTTGCCGGTCATGCCCAGGAAGTCCCATTTCTGCGTGATGGCATACCGCGCCGACAGCGGGAAGTGGTCGTAGCCCCAGCCGCCGGTCGGCAGCGATTCGAGTTCCAGGTGCGTGTTGTAGCCGAGGGCCTTCCGCGCGCCGATCGAGATGTGGCCGGAATTGTGGAAGACCGGCGTGTCCTTGCGCACCGACTGCGCCGCCGCGGTCGTGGCCTTGAAATAGCGGTAGAGCACCTGCTCCGAGTACACGGCCACGTCGCCGTCGTTCTCGGGATTGAGGCCGAGTTTCTTCATCTCCTTCAGCGCCTCGTCGCTGTAGTCCCGCTGCGTGCCGATGATGTCGAGGAAGATCCCGTCGTTGTCCGGCCAGCGCTGCACCACCTCCTCGATCTGCGCGCACAGGTACTCCAGGTACGGCGAGTTGAACCGCAGGATGCGCACGAACCACTCGACCTCGAGCGGCTTGTACATCGTGCCGTCCTTCTTCTTCACGACCCAGGTCGGGTTCGCGAACGCCGCCAGCTCGTCGAGGCCCGCGCTCAGGTAGATCGGGCAGCGCACGCCGATCTCGCGGCACGCATCGATCTGCCGGGCGAGCAGGTCGAACTTCAGGTGCGGGTGCATCTTCCCGATCTTGGTCGGGTGGTAGCTGTACCCGTGGTGGCACTTGGCGAAGACCGTGATCGAGTTCACGTGCCCGACCTTGAGCGCCTCCTGGAACTGGCGCTTGCTGAACTTGGCGCCAATGCCGGGGATGAGCCCGCTGGTATGGAAGTCGAGGTGGACTTGGCGGAAACGCAGGTGATGCATGGGGAAAGTTGCCGGGGCGCGAACCCGCATTCGCGGGCCTAAACCCCGGATAAGCGGGACTTTTCTGCGGAGGGCGAGGCAATTTTGGCTCGCGGGCGTTCGCGCCGGCCGCCACAACCACGGCTTTCCGTAACCCCTGCCCCACCCCATATGACCCTCCGCAGTTTCCCCAAACTGGGCGCCGCCGCATTGGCTGCTTCCTTCCTTCCCTCCCTCCGCGCAAGCGAGTCGGACATCCATATCCCCGATCTCAAGGCCGTCAGTTTCTTCGACGGCGGCCTCAGCGGCCACGCCGTCCTGATGATCGGCCTCGCGGTCTGCGCCCTCGGCGTGATCTACGGCTGGATGCAGTACCTCCAGACGAAAAATCTGCCCGTCCACGCCTCGATGGGGGCCGTCTCCCAGATCATCTGGGAAACCTGCAAGACCTACCTTTTCCAGCAGGGCAAGTTCCTCGCCGTCCTGTGGGTGCTCATCGCCGTGTGCATGACGTACTACTTCGGCGTCCTTTCCCATGACAGCGCCGCCCACGTCGTCATCATCCTGCTCGCCTCGGTGCTCGGCATCCTCGGCAGCTATGGCGTCGCCTGGTTCGGCATCCGCATCAACACCGTCGCCAACAGCCGCGCCGCCTTCTCCGCCCTCCGGGGCAACGCCCTCGCCACGCTCCTCATTCCGCTGAAGTCCGGCATGAGTGTCGGCCTCCTGCTCGTCGCCATCGAGCTGTTCTTCATGATCTGCATCCTGGCGTTCCTCCCCAGCGAGCTCGCCGGCCCCTGCTTCATCGGCTTCGCCATCGGCGAGTCCCTCGGCGCCTCCGCCCTCCGCATCTGCGGCGGCATCTTCACCAAGATCGCCGACATCGGCGCCGATCTCATGAAGATCGTCTTCAACCTGCCCGAGGATGATCCCCGCAACCCCGGTGTGATCGCCGACTGCACCGGCGACAACGCCGGCGACTCCGTCGGCCCGACCGCCGACGGCTTCGAGACCTACGGTGTCACCGGCGTCGCGCTCATCGCGTTCCTCGCCCTCGCCCTCGCCGCCAGCCCGGCGCTTTGCGCCACGCTGATCGTCTGGCTCTTTGCCATGCGCATCCTCATGGTGATCACCTCGCTCGTCAGCTACTGGGTCAATGACGCCGTCAGCAAGTCCATCTGGGGCGGCGCGAAGAACTTCAACCTGGAGCATCCGCTCACCAACCTCGTCTGGATCACCTCGATCATCTGCATCGGGGTTACCTACGCCGCGAGTTACCTGTTGCTCTCGAAGCTGCCGGGCCACCCGGGACTCTGGTGGGTCCTCTCCTCGATCATCTCGCTCGGCACCCTCGCCGGCGCGCTGATCCCCGAGTTCACCAAGATCTTCACCTCCACCGAGAGCCGCCACGTCAAGGAGGTCGTCACCTCCTCCAGGCAGGGCGGCGCCTCGCTCAACATCCTCTCCGGCCTCGTGGCGGGCAACTTCTCCGCCTTCTGGACCGGCCTCTGCATCCTCGGCCTGATGTTCGGCGCCTACCTTTTTTCCCAGCTGGACGCCGTGCACTCGATGATGCCCGCGCAGTTTGCTTTCGCCGCCCCGATCTTCGCGTTCGGCCTCGTGGCCTTCGGTTTCCTCGGCATGGGCCCGGTCACCATCGCGGTCGACTCGTTCGGCCCGGTCACTGACAACGCGCAGTCCGTGTACGAGCTCTCCCAGATCGAGGGCAAGGCCGGCATCGCCGCCGAGATCGAGCGTGACTTCGGCTTCAAGCCCGACTTCGAGGGCGCCAAGCACCAGCTCGAGAAGGGCGACGGCGCCGGCAACACCTTCAAGGCCACCGCCAAGCCGGTGCTGATCGGCACCGCCGTAGTCGGCGCAACCACCATGGTCTTCGGCATCATCATGATGCTCCAGGCCCACTACGCGGCGCTCGACCCGTCCTTCAACGTGCTTGAGCGCCTGTCGCTCGTGCACCCCGAGGCCCTCATGGGCCTCCTGATGGGCGGCGCGGTCATCTACTGGTTCACCGGCGCCTCCACGCAGGCCGTCGTCACCGGCGCCTACCGCGCGGTCGTCTACATCAAGGACAACATGAAGCTCGACGCCTCCACCGCCGCGGTCGAGGCCTCGAAGGAGGTCGTGAAGATCTGCACGCAGTACGCGCAGAAGGGCATGATCAACATCTTCCTCGTGATCTTCTGCTTCTCCCTCTCGCTCGCGTTCTTCGACCCGTTCTTCTTCATCGGCTACCTCGTCGGCATGGCCTTCTTCGGCCTCTTCCAGGCCATCTTCATGGCCAACGCCGGCGGCGCCTGGGACAACGCCAAGAAGATCGTCGAGGTCGACCTCAAGATGAAGAACACCCCGCTCCACGCCGCCACCGTCGTCGGCGACACCGTGGGCGACCCGTTCAAGGACACCTCGTCCGTCTCGCTCAACCCGGTCATCAAGTTCACCACGCTCTTCGGCCTTCTCGCCGTCGAGATCGCGGTGACCATGCCCGCCGGGCTCAAGCACGCGCTCGGCGCCGTCATCTTCGTCGTCGCCCTTGTCTTCGTTTACCGCAGTTTCTACGGCATGCGCATCCCGGTCGACGGGAAGAAGGGCTGAGCCTTTTTCCACATCTTCAGCTTTCGAGAGCGGGCCCACCGGCCCGCTCTTTTTTTGAGCCGATCGACTTTTCCGCCCGTTAGCAGCCGAGGTAACGAGGCTGGGTTTGGGTTGAATCGCCAAGACGCCAAGGCGCAAAGTTGGATCATTAGGAAAGCCTTCCAGGTTGGCTTCAACCTTTGCCTCGTGGCGTCTAGGCGATGATAAAACCAGCCTCCTCCGTCGGCTGCTGCGAGCTCCCCGCACCACGGCAAAAAGGGCTGACACGTTTCACGTGTCATGAATTGTTTTGCCGGCACGGACCGCCGCGTCCGTTCCCACCCTATGAAACTTCTCCGCCTGTGCTGTCTCCTCGTCCTGCAGTCCGCCACCGTTTTTGCCGCCGGCCCCTCCTTTGACACCTGGGTCGACACCTTTGCCGCCGACTGGATGCGGGCCAACCCGCAGGCCGCCACGGCGCAGCAGTACTTCACCGGCCCGGAGCAGGACGCCCTCGACCGCCAGCTCACCCCGATCACCCCGGAAGCCCGCGCCGCCCGGGTCGCGCTGGCGAAGCGCGGCCTCGCGGAACTCAAACAGTTCGACCGCGCCCAGCTCGACGCCAGCCAGCGGATCTCCGCCGCCTCGCTCGCCTGGCAGCTTGATGACATCGTCCGCAGCGAGCCCTTCAACGACTACAATTTCGTCTTCCAACAATTCAGCGGCCTCCAGGTCGGCCTCGTCAACTTCCTGAGCCAGACCCATCCCATTCGCAACCGCCGCGACATTGAAAACTATCTGGCCCGGCTGGCGCTCGTGCCCGCGCAGATGGACGAAGGCATCGCCCAGGCGAAGGACCGTGCCGCCCGCGGATTCCTGCCGCCCAAATTCATCCTCACCTCCACGATCGCCCAATTCGACCGTTTCCTTGCCGGCGGACCGGAGAAGAACGTGCTGGTGACCTCGCTCGACGAGCGCGCCGCCAAGCTCAAGGACCTGCCCGCCGCGGATCGCGCCAAGTTTGCCGCCGCCGCCGAGAAAATCGTCCGCGAGGGCGTCATCCCCGCCTTCCGCCGGGCCGCGGCCCTGTTGCAGTCCCAGCTTCCGCTCGCGACCGATGAGGCCGGCCTCTCACGTTTTCCGGGCGGTAATCAGGCTTACGCCAACGCCCTCCACCATCTGACAACCACCGACCTGACCGCCGCCGAGGTGCACGCGCTGGGTCTGAAGGAGGTCGCGCGCATCGAGGCCGAGATGGACGGCCTGCTCAGGCAGCTTGGCTACGCCACCGGCTCCATCAAGGAGCGGATGGAGAAACTCGATGCCGACACCCAGCCGCCCGCCACGCCGGATCCGCGTCCGGCCCTGCTCGCCCGCTACGATGAAATCCTGCGCGATGCCGAGAAACGCGCCGCCCTCATGTTCGACCTCCGCCCGAAGGCCCCCGTGGTCGTAAAGCGTGAGCCGCCCTTCACCGAGAAAAGCGCCGCCGCGCATTACACCCCGCCCGCCAAGGATGGCTCACGGCCCGGCATCTTCTGGGCGCCGCTCCCCGGCCCGACCTTTGAGATCAATGAAATGCGCACGCTCGTCTACCACGAGGCCGTGCCCGGCCATCATTTCCAGATCGCCCTGCAATACGAGATGACCAACCTGCCGCGCTTCCGCCGCGACGGCGTGTTCGGCTTCATCTCCGCCCACGGCGAGGGCTGGGCGCTTTACGCCGAGAATCTCGCCGCCGAGTCCGGCTGGTATGACGGCGACCTGCGGGGCCACCTCGGCCAGCTGAACGACGAGCTGTTCCGCGCCCGCCGCCTCGTGGTCGACACCGGCCTCCACACGATGCACTGGACGCGCCAGCAGGCCATCGACTACGGCATCAAGCCCTCCGAGGTGGAGCGCTACGTCGTCTGGCCCGGTCAGGCTTGTTCCTACAAGATCGGCATGCTGAAGCTCCTGGAGCTGCGCGCGAAGGCCCGGACCGCCCTCGGCGACAAGTTCTCGCTGAAGGAATTCCACAACGTCGTCCTGCGCGCCGGCAACGTGCCGCTCGCCGTGCTCGAACAGGTCATCGACGGCTATATCGCCACAACCCGCTGACGCCGGAAACCTGCGGGCTCACGCCAGCTTGTCGCGGCAGGCCAGACCGGGCCACTGCTGCGCCACGTACCGCTGCGATTCCTCCAGCAGCGCGCGGATGCGTGGCGTGGGCTCGCCGCTCCAGAGTGCGGCGATCTCGACGGCCTCGAAATCATCGAGCGGCAGCACCCGCACCCGGGGATGCCGCACGACTTCCGCGGCATTCACGCTCAGCCCGATGCCGTAGCCGTTGGCGACATAGCGCGTGACGAGGTCCATGGAGCTCGCCTCGATAGACTGCGGCCAGTCCACCTGCCGTTGGTGCAGCCCTTTGCGGAACAGCCGGCTCATCGCCTCGGTGTGCGGCAGGCAGATGAGCGGCTCCTCAATCTCGCCACGGGCCCAGAGGTCGGCCGCGGACTTGATCCGCGACTGCCGGGGGACGAGCAGCACCAGGGGCATGCGGAGCAGCCGGAGGCAGCGCAGCCGCGCCGGCGGTTTGGCGTCAAGCGGGGTGATGGCGACATCGATCTCGCGGTCGAGGAGCCACTTTTCCATCTCGGGCTGGAAGCCCGAGCGCAGCCCCAGCCGCAGCTTCGGCTCATGCCGGCGCAACCGCTCGACCACCGCCGGCAGGTAATCCCGCAGCACCAGCTCCGAGGCGCCGATCCGCAGCAGCGGCGCGGACTGTTTGCGCAGCCGTGCGGCCACGGCGTCGAGGTTCTCGAAGAACGGGCGGATGAAATCGAAGAGCTGTTCACCCGTCGAAGTGAGCCTGAACGGGCTCCGCTCGAAGAGCTTCGCGCCGAGGTCCTGCTCCAGCAGAAGGATCTGGCTGCTGACCGCCGGCTGCTGAATGCCATACGGCATGCTGCGTACCGCCCGGCTGATCCCGCCATGCCGGGCCACATAGTAGAACAGCTCCAGATGGTGGATGTTCATTGTCTGGCCCCGAGGCTGCGACGGAGCCGGACCGAGGCAACGTCGTTTCGGACGCACCCATCCTGGCGGCAAACCGCGAAGGTGACCTTGCTACAGCTCGCCCCACACTTTGCCTTGTTCGCGATGAAATAGCCGGCAGCGTTGAGCCATTGCCCCACTGGATGGATCCATTCGGTTTATCAATTAACGGTCCGGCCGCCGACCCGCTATGCTGGCTTGCGAAATGCACCTCATGATTAAATCGAACCGTAACTATCCCCTCCTGCTCGCCGGCCAGTTTCTCAGCGCGCTCGGCGACAACGCCATCCTCGCCGTCATCGTCGGGCAGCTCACCTACCTGCAGAAGGCGGGCACCATCACCACGACCGAGCTGCGCACCCGGAACACGGTTTACACCAGCCTGCTCTTCGTGCCCTACGTGCTGCTCGCGCCGCTCGCCGGCTACCTCAACGACCGCTATGCGAAGACCAAGTGGCTCGTCGGCGGCAACGCCCTCAAGCTCGCCGGCACCGCCATCTGTGCGCTCAGCGTCGGGTACGGCCCGACCTGGCAGGGCATCGGCTACTTCATCGTCGGCATCGGCGCGTGCTTCTACGGCCCGGCCAAATACGGCATCCTGCCTGAGATCCTCCCGCGCGAAAGGCTCGTCAAGGCCAACGGCATGGTCGAGCTGCTCACGCTCGTCGCCATTCTCGGCGGGGCGATCGCGGGCTCCGTGCTGGCCGACACCTTCAAGGACCGGGTGCTGGTTTCCTACACCGTTGTGACCGGCATCTTCGGCGCAGCCCTGCTGCTGAACTTCCTCATGGCCACCACGCCGCACAAGCCGGACATCCGGCTCTCGGCCAGCGTCGCCGCCTTCGGCGGGCACCTCCGCGACCTGCTCACTGCGCCGCGCCTGTGCCGCGTGCTCATCGGCACCGCACTGTTCTGGGTCTGCGGCGCCGCCATGAAGATCAATTTCCAGCCCTGGGGCCTCGATGTGCTCCACCTGCCGGACAACACCCAGATCGCCTTGCTCGGCCTGTGGCTCAGCGTCGGCGTCATGGGCGGCAGCATCCTCGCGGGCCAGCTCCACCAGGTCGGCGACCTGCGCCGTACGCAGGCCTACGGCTTCGCCCTGGCCGCCATGCTGGCCCTGCTCTATTCCGTAAACTCGCTCGCCTTCTGGCTCCACCCGGTCGTGCAGGCCGGGCCGCTTCGCCTCGTCGTGCCCGTCGTGCTGCTGCTGGTCGCCACCGGCGTCACCGCCGGCCTCTTCCTCATCCCCCTCAACGCCGCGCTGCAGGCCGAGTCCGATCCCGAGAAACTCGGCAAGACGATCGCCGTGCAGAATCTCGGTGACAACCTCGGCATGCTGACCGCCGGCGTCTACGTGTTCGCCAGCGTAAAGGCCGGGCTCAGCTCCAGCGGCGTGTTCCTTGGCCTCGCCATCGGCGTCACCGCCCTCGTTGCGTGGCTGCGGTTCGCCGGCAAAAAATCCTGCGCCTGATCCTTACCCCCCGATGAAAACCCTGTTCCGCCTGCTCGTCCGGCTCTGCTTCCGGTTCCGCGCCTATGGGACCGAGTCGCTTTCCACCCCCGGACCGGTGCTGCTCGTGCCCAACCACGTCTCCTGGCTCGACTGGCTCTATCTCGGCGTGCTGCTTGATGACGACTGGAAGTTCGTCACGTCCTCGACCACCGCCCGGATCAGCTGGATCCACCGGAAGATGATGGTCAACCGCCGCACTTTCCCCATCGACAATTCCTCGCCCTACGCCGTGCGGGACATGGCGGATTACCTGGAAAAGGGCGGCCGCCTCGTGCTGTTTGCCGAGGGTCGGATCACCCTGACAGGCAGCCTGATGAAGGTCTTCGACGGCACGGGGTTCCTCATCCGCAAGACCAACGCGAAGGTCATCACCTGCTATCTGCGCGGCGCCAACCGGAGCCGCTTCGTGAAGCATGCGGGCTGGCGCCGCTGGTTTCCACGGGTGACGGCCCATTTCAGCGCGCCGCTGCCCGCGCCGGTTTTCCCCGATGTCTCCAACACGCTGGCCCGGCAAAGGGTCACCGGTTGGCTGCGCGACCGCATGGTCTTGCAGCAGTTCGAGGTCGAGATGGCACACGGTCCACGCCACGTCCTGGCCGCCGTCGCCGAGACCGCCGCCAACATCCCCGGCCGCATCGCCTTGGAGGACATCACGTTCAAACCGCTGACCTACCGCCGCCTGCTGGTCGGGGTCGACCTGCTGGCGCGCGAGTGGCGCCGGCGCCTCGGCCCCGGGACCGGCGAACGCGTCGGCGTGCTCCTGCCGAATGTGAACGGCCAGCCGCTCACCTTGCTCAGCCTGTGGGCCGCGGAAAAGGTGCCTGCGATGCTCAATTTCTCCACGGGCATTCCCGTCATGCTGCAGTGCGCCCGGCTCGCGGGCCTGACGCATATCATCACGTCCCGCCAATTCCTGGAAAAGGCCCGCCTCAATGCCGCTTCGCTGGAGGAGGCGGGGATCAGGCTCATCCACTTGGAGGACGTTCGCCCGGACATTTCCGGCTTTGCGAAATTCACCGCCCTGCTGCGGCAGACCCTGGCCCCCGGCACCGGTCTCAGCGCCGCCCCGCTCTCGCCGGAGGAGACCGCCGTGATCCTGTTCACCAGCGGCTCGGAAGGCGTGCCGAAGGGCGTCGCGCTCACCCACCGCAACCTGCTCGCCAATGTCCGGCAGGCCGTCGCCGTGATCGATGTCACGGATGACGACCGCTTTTTCAACGCCCTGCCGATGTTCCACAGCTTCGGCCTGCTGGGTGGCACGCTGTTCCCGCTGATCCGCGGCTGCTACACGTTTCTCTATCCGTCGCCGTTGCACTACCGGGTGGTGCCCACGCTGGTCTACGACCGCGCCTGCACCGTGCTGCTGGGCACCAATACCTTTCTCAACGGCTATGCGCGCAAAGCCCACCCCTACGATTTCACCACTCTGCGCTACCTCATCGCCGGCGCGGAGAAGGTGCAGACCGCGACACTCGAGACCTGGGCGCGCAGATTCGGCGTGCGGATCCTCGAGGGTTATGGCGCCACCGAATGCAGCCCGATCATCAGCCTCAACACCCGCATGGACCCCAGCGTCGGTTCCGCCGGCCGGTTGGTGCCCGGACTCGAGCACCGGCTCGAGCCGGTCGAGGGGGTCGAGGATGGCGGCCGCCTGTTCGTGCGCGGCCCAAACGTCATGAAGGGCTACCTCAATGCCGACGCCGACCGGAACTTCCAGGCGCTCGGCGGCTGGTACGATACCGGCGACATCGTCCACGTGGACGACAACGGCTTCCTGCACATCCGCGGCCGGATGAAACGCTTCGCAAAGGTCAGCGGCGAGATGGTCAGCCTGACCGCGGTCGAGGACGCCCTCGCCGGCGCCTTCCCCCAGTTTGGCCTCCGCTGCCAGGTGGCGGTGATCGCCCGGCCCGATAAGGACAAGGGCGAAAAACTCATTGCCGTCACGAACGAGGGCCGCCTGCAGCTCGCCGATGTTCGCGCCGCCATCCGGGCCAAGGGCCTGAGCAATCTCTGCGCCCCGCGCGAGCTCAAGGTCGTCAACTCCATCCCCAAGCTCGGCACCGGAAAAACCAATCACCGCGAATTGGAGAAACTGATCGCCGCCTGACCCTAGCCGGCATGACCGGTCACGCCTTGCGCGCGTGCCACGCTTTCAGCACCGCGGCTTCGCGCTCGGCGCTGATTCCCGACCTCAGCTTTGCCCGGCGCGCCTCCGGCTGGGCATTGAACCACGCCAAGGTGTCCGCCGCCGTCACCGCCAACGGACGAAAGGTCAGCCCGGCTTTCACCGCGCGAGTGGCGTTCACCCGCATGAATCCCGCGAAATTGCCGGAGCCCGGCACCCAGGCCGGCAGATCGCTCCACATCGCGACCTGCTGCGCTTCCAGAAACGGGGCCTCCGTAAACGTGAGGATCGCGTCCGCCTTGGTCGCCGCCCGGATTCCTTCTAGCATCGCACCCACCGTGAGCCCGTACCCGGGGCCCGCGGCATTGAAAACGCCCAGCGCATGTTGCTCCGCCACGCGGACCGTCCATTCGGCCAGATCACGCGCATCAATGATCTGCACCGGGTCCGCTGTCGGCGGCGCCAGGACCTCGCCGCCGCGCGCCAGCCGCACCGGCCAGTAGGTGAAGCGATCCGTCTCGTCACCCGGTCCGACGATCAGGGTCGGCCGGATGATAGTCGTGCAGCCGGGGAACAGTTTCTCCGCCTCCTGCTCGCATACCGCCTTCAGCGGGCCGTATAGACTCATGTCCGCCTGCAACGTCGCGCGCGTCTCGGCCATCGGATCGCGCCCGGCATAGGCGGCGACCCGCGCCGATTCGTCCTGCCCCGGCCGGCTCTGGCCCGCGAACACCGAAATCGTCGAGATGAACACGTAGTGGTTCACTTTGCCTGCTAGTACCCGGCCCACGTCGCGCACCCAGCCCGGCAGGCTCGTCGGATTGTCGATGCACACATCCCACTCCCGGCCCCGCAATGCCTGCAGGTCGCCCGTGTCCCGGTCACCGGTGAGCACTTCCACCTCCGCCGGCCAGCCCTGCGGATGCCGGCCGCGATTGAACAGCGTGACCGTGTGACCGCGCGCCAGTGCATAGCGGACCTGATGCGGCCCCGTGAACCCGGTACCGCCCAGGATCAGGATCCGCAGGGGCCGCGCCACATGGTCAATCAAGGGCGAAACATGAGCCATGCGACCAGCTTGGGCTGTTCACGCGGGTTCATCCAAACCATTTAACCACTGATTTCACGGATGACACAGATGGGGTATCTCCAAGCATCGATCCTTTTCACAAGAGGTAACGGAGGAAACCGAGAGAGCTCATTCTCTCTGCTCCGTTCCCTCCGTTTTCTCCTGCAAAACAATCGGGGTTTGGTGATCGGATTTTGATCCGTGTAATCCGAGGTCAAAGTATCCGGGGCCTTTGTCCGGATATCATCCGGTCATCCGGCCGCTGAAGCGAAACTCACCCCAGCACCTTTCGCAGCGCCGCCCGCGCCAGTGCGTTCTCCTCCGGCAGCCCGATCGAAATGCGCGCCCAGTCGAGCATCGGCGGAAACGGCCGTGCGATCACCACGCTCTCCGCCAGCATCCCGGCATAGACCTCCTTGTGCGGCCGGCCGGTCTGGAAAAATACAAAGTTGGTCTGCGACACCGCGTACCGCTTGCCCAGCTGATCGAGCAGCGCGAGCAGCTTGGCCCGTTCCGCGACAATCTTGGCCCGCGTCGCGGCGACATAGCCCGCATCCCTCAGGCTGGCCACCGCCCCGGCGATGCCCGGTCCCGTCAGCGTACCCAGCCCGTAGTTGCGCAGCTCGGCGGCGAACCTCGCATTCGTGACGCCATAACCGATGCGCAGGCCGGCCAGGCCGTACACCTTGGAAAAGGTCCGCGCCACCATCAGGTTGCGGTGCTCGTTCACGAGTCCGACCACCGTGCGGCCGGCATAATCGTCCGCCACGTCGAGATAGGCCTCGTCCACGAAAACAAACGTCTTCTGCGAGACGCTCTTCACGAATTCCTTCAGCGCCGCGGGATCAGCCGCCGTGCTGGTCGGGTTGTGCGGGTTGGCGATGTACACGACCGAGGTCCGCGCGGTGACCTTCGCCGCCATCGCGTCCAGGTCGCTCTCCAGCTTCGCATTGAGCGGCACCGGCACGGCCTTGCCCCCGGCGGTCTCCGCGGCCCGCACCAGTTGCACGTAGCCCGGCGAGGCATGGATCACCTCGCCTTTCAGGAGTCCGAAAAACATGCCGACGGTCTCGAGGATTTCGCCGGACCCGACGCCCAGCACGATCTGCTCGGGAGCGACGCCTTCCTTTTTCGCGATCAGCCCGATCAGCTCGTTGAGCTCGCCAAAGGGATAGCGCGGCGCCTTCCCGGACGTGAGGTTGTGCAGCATCGCCTCGAGCGCCGCCGGCGAGGGGCCGAAGGGATTCTCGTTGAGCGAGAGCCGCGCCTTCACCGGCGCGGCCGCGGCCAGCCGCTCGGCCGAGACCTGGGCCCGCATCTCGTCGTTCAGGAACCGGGACGACCACGTGAGCCCCGCCAGGGCGGCTCCGCTGGAAATGAGCCACTGGCGGCGACTGAGGGGATTGGTGACGTGCATGCGAGGAGGGGTTGGGAGGCTTTTCAAAGCGCCATCTGTGCCGCCGGGGTTCAGGCGCACGATTTTTCTACTCCGTTTCGAACCCGGCAGGCAAGCGGGCAACTTGTCCGCTCAACCGGCGTTTGCCTTCCCGCCGCCCCGCCTGCCATGGTTTGGATGTGAATGCTCCGCGTATCGCCGCCTCCGCCATCGGGCTGATCTCGTTGCTCGCCTCTACTCTGCCGCTCCCGGCCCAGCCTCTTGCCGTCGAGGGAAGGCAGGGCATGGTGGTGTCGGTTCACGAACTCGCCTCCCAGGCCGGCGTCGAGATCCTGCGGAAGGGCGGCAACGCCATCGACGCCGCCATCGCCACCGGCTTCGCCCTGGTCACGGTCTATCCGTGGGCGGGCAACCTCGGCGGCGGCGGTTTCATGCTGATCCACCTCGCCGACGGCCGCGACGTCGCCATTGACTACCGCGAAACGGCGCCCGCCGCCGCCTCGCGCTCCATGTATCTCGGTCCTGACGGCCGTGTGATCAAGGGCGCCTCCACCGCCGGCTGGCGCGCCAGCGGCGTGCCCGGCACCGTCGCCGGGTTTGCCCTGGCATTCCAAAAATACGGCTCGGGAAAGGTCACGTGGGCCGACGTCATCGAACCCGCCCGGCGGCTCGCCGCCGACGGGCACATCGTCTCGCCTTACACCGCACTCCGCTTCCGCGCCAAGGCCGGGCTGCTCGGCCGGTTCAGGGACACGCGCGAAATTTATCTGAACGGCGGTGCGTTTTGGCAGGCCGGCGACCGGTGGCGCCAGCCCGAGCTCGCCGCGACGTTCGCCCGGCTCCAGCGCAACGGCCCGCGCGAATTTTCCACGGGCGAAACCGCGCAGAAAATCGCCGCCGCCATGGCGGCGCATGGCGGCATCCTCACCCTCGCCGACCTGCGGAACTACCGGCCCGTCGAGCGCACCCCGTTTCGCGGCACTTACCGCGGCTACGGGATCGTCACCATGCCGCTGCCCAGCTCCGGCAGCATTGCGCTCTTGGAGATGCTCGCCATGCTGGAGCCCTTCGACGTCGCCGCGCTCGGCCCTGACTCCCCGGCGAAATATCATCTCTTCGCCGAGGTCATGCGCCGGGCCTACCGTGTGCGCGCCGAATATCTGGGCGACCCTGACTTCGTCCACGTGCCGGTCGCCGGGTTGCTCGACCGCTCATATGCCGCCAGCCTGATGAAGGACTACGATCCCACCAAGGCCACACCCAGCGCCGGCCTGAGGGTCGCCCTGCCCGCCGGCCTCGCGGACGCGAGCCCAGCGCGATCGCCTGGCACCGAATCCACCGAGACCACGCACTTCAGCGTCGTCGACGCCGCCGGCAATGCCGTCGGCAACACCTATACGCTCAACGGCGGCTTCGGCTCCGGGGTCACCATCCCCGGCACCGGCATCCTCATGAACAACGAAATGGACGACTTCACCGCGAAGCCCGGCGTGCCCAACGCCTACGGCCTGCTCCAGGGCGAGGCCAACGCCATCGCTCCCGGCAAGCGGCCGCTCTCGTCCATGACGCCCACCTTCGTCTTCCAGGACGGACGGTTGCTCCTCGTCACCGGCAGCCCCGGCGGCTCCACCATCATCAACACCGTGCTGGAGGTTATCACCAACGTCATTGATCACCATATGTCCGTCGCGCAGGCCGTCCAGGCACCGCGCATCCACCACCAGTGGATGCCCGACGTGATCAACTACGAGCCGGACGGGCTCGCGCCCTCCACCCTCGCGGCGCTCCGTGCCATGGGTCACGCCCTCGCAGTGCGCTCGCTCTACGAGTACGACGTGAAGGACATTCCCCTCAGCGAGTATTACCAAGGCGACGCCCACACCATCGCGATTGATCCGAAGAGCCGTCTCCTGCTCGGTGCCGCCGATCCCCGCAAGCCGGACGCGAAGGCCGTCGGCTATTGAATCTCCAAGCTCATTGCGGCAACACGCAGGACGGAAGCGCTGGGCCCCCACCCGGATCCCCCCGGCGCACTCCAGGCTTCCGCTCCTCCGCGCTTCCGCGATAAAATCCTTCCCACTCCCGTCACCATGAAATTCCGCCCCTTTGGCCAATCCGGCTTCAACTCCTCCGAGATCGGCTTCGGCGCCTGGGCCATCGGCGGCGCCTGGGGCGCGCAGGCCGACGCCGATTCCCTCGCCGCATTGCACCGCGCCCTCGATCTTGGCTGCAACTTCATCGACACCGCCGCCGGTTACGGCAACGGCCGCAGCGAGCGCCTCATCGCCCAGGTCCTTCGCGAGCGCGCTGCCGCCGGCAAAAGGGAGACGGTCTTCGTCGCCACCAAGACTCCGCCTGCCCCCGGTATCTGGCCGCCTTCGCCCTATTGCCGCGCCGACGAACGCTATGCCGAGGCCTACGTCCGCGAAAATATCGCCGAGCGCCTCCGTTGTCTCGGCGCCCAGCGGCTCGATCTCCTGCAGCTCCACACGTGGACGCGCACCTGGAACCGCGATCCCACTCCCTTCAAGCTCCTCCGCCGGCTGCAGCGCGAGGGTCTCCTCGGGCTCATCGGCGTCTCCACTCCCGAGCATGACCAGAACTCTGTCATCGACCTGATGCGGGGCGGCTGGGTCGATTCCGTCCAGGTCATCTACAATCTTTTCGAGCAGGAGCCCGCCGCCGAGTTGCTCGATGTCGCCAAGGAATGCGGCGTCGGCATCATTGTGCGCGTCGCCTTCGACGAAGGCGTGCTCACTGGCAAGTTCACCGCGGACACAAAATTCGCCCCCGATGACTTCCGGAATAATTACTTCGCCGGCGACCGTCTCAACCGCGCCGTCCTGCGCACCGAGGCGATCCGCCAGGACCTGGCCGGCTCCGGTCTGACCCCCGCTCAGGCCGCACTGAAGTTCGTCCTCGCCCACCCTGCGGTCTCAACCGTCATCCCCGGCATCCGCAACGTCGCCCAGGCCGACGCCAACTGCGCCGTGAGCGACCTGCCCCCGCTGCCACCCGCCCTCCTCCGGAAGCTCCACCGCCACAACTGGCGCCGGGCCTTCTGGTATGGCGGGAAATAGCCGGGCGTTCGAAGAGGGAGATGGAATACCCATCCAAAGCGCGAGGGATTCCATCTCCTGCCTCCTAACTTCCAGCTTCCAAACTCAGCGCTTTGTCGGAGTCTGACCCCGTGCCGCTTCTGCTCCTCGCCGCCCCGCTCTTCTTCGCCTTCGAGCTCTGGCAGCTCGTGATGAGCGAGCGCTATGTCGGCATCAAGCAGATCGCCCGTAACGGCGATCCGCGGAAACTCGGGCTCAGCGAGGTCACCGCGTTTTTTTGGAGCTCCGCGATCATCCTCTACTGGGCGTGGATGCTGGGCCTGATGTTCACCCCCTTCACCCGCATCCACGGCCTGATTCTGCTCGTCGTGTCGGTCGCCGGGTTTTCCGTGCGCCGGAACTGCGGCATCAAGTGGGTGCTCGTCACCCTTACCCTCGAGGGTGCCATCCGCATCGGCCTCCTCGTCTCCCTCCTCGGCACCGCGTGGCACCGCCTGTAACGGCGGCACGCCATCCAACAATGAACCCGAAGGGCTGAAATCCCCGGGCACCACCCCAGCCGCGCTTCCGGTCCTTCACCTTCACCCTCACTTTCCCTCCTCCGCGATGCCCTTCCCGGAATTCACACGTCTCTCGCCCAACTGCGACGCCACCGTGCCCCACGAACAGCTCGGCGTGGTCTTCCATCACAGCGTCATCCCGTTCGACGAGACCATCGCGCTGATGACCGATCCCGCGCGCAAGGTCAGCTATCATTGCCTGATCGCGCCCGACGGCACGCGCTGCACTCTCGTGCCTGACGGGCATGTCGCCTGGCACGCCGGCGTGTCCTCATTCCAAGGCCGCGCCGGCTGCAACGCCTTTCTCCTCGGCCTGTCCTTCGCCGGGGACACCTACGCCGCGCCGCTGACCGACGCCCAGCTCGCCTCCGCCCTCGAATGGCTCGCTCCGCGCTGGAACCGCCACGATTGGACCCTCGGCTGCATGACCGACCACCGCCAAGTCGCCCCCGGTCGAAAGCACGACCTCAACCCGGCGGAATGGGATCGCCTGCTCGCCACGCTCAAGGCGAAATTCAAGTAGTCACCCGGCCGGATTTTACAGGAGGGAATGGAGGCAACCAAGATTGGAGAATCGGACCCTGCTTTTCTCCGTTATTTCCGCCGCCTCCCGCAAGAAACCGACCCTTCAGGTACTGAACCGCCGCGTCTCCGACTTCGATGTCGGCTCGGCGAACGACTGCGCGAAGAATTCCTGCGCCGCGCCCATCAGCTTGGCATACTTGCCATAGTCCCCGGCCCACGAATTCGGCAGGCAGATCCGTTTGATCACTCCTTTGCCGATCCTGTCTGGCGCCTCGCGGTCGGGCGCGAGTTCCAGCGAAAACCGCGGATCGCTCGCATGCACCACATAGTGCCGCGAACCGCTCTGCTCCTCCCGCTCGATGCGCAGAAAATGGGCGAAACTCATGGGCGGACCCCACCCATGACAGCCCCAAGCCCGAACGCGAAACAAAACCCGCTTCCCCGGCCCGCAATCCGTGATTGAAAAACCCCCGCCTGCGTCGCACACACTTTCCGCGCCCGCCGGCGCCCCATGATGTCCTCCTCATCGTCCCCGAAACTGCCCAAGTGGATTTTCTTCCTCACCGACGCGATCCTGCTCCTCACGGCGTGGTTCATCGCCAGCCGCAGCTCCGGTCCGCTGTCGTCCCACGCCATTTTCGCCATCACCGCCTGCGTCATTGTTGGCGCCATCCTCGGCACGATTCCCCTCCTGCTGCACTATGAGCGGGAGAAGAACGAGACCCTCGACGACCGCCAGCGCGCCCTGGAGGCGCTCGCCCTCACCCTCACCACCGCCGCCGACCAGATCAGCATCGCCGCAAAGGGCCTCCACGAAATCGCCGAGCTCACCCAGAAAAACCTGAAGCAGGCCGAGCAGCTGCCGCAGAAACTGCAGGACAAGGTCGCCGAGTTCCAGGCCCAGCTCGGCAGCGCCCGCGATGAGGAACGCGACGAGATGAAGACCGAACTCGCCGCCCTCCGCGCCGCCGAGAGCCAGCGCCTCGAGTCCACCGTCGAGAAGATCCAGAAGGCCGCCACCGAACTTGCCAAGCTTGAGGCCGCCACGCAAAAAGCCCTCGCCGCCGCCCAAGCCGCGCTCGCCAAGACTCCCGAGACCCTGGCAACCGCCACCACCGCGGCCCTGGCGGAGATCGACGCCAAGCTCGCCGCCCGCACCACCGCCGCCCTCGCCGGCATCGCCGAGGCGGCCGCCAAGGCCCCGGCGCCCGCTCCCTCCACCGACGATCCGGGCCCGCCCGGTGGCGTCGAACGCCGCAAGGCCCCCACGCGCCGGGCCGCCGACCTCGGCCAGCACATCGCACCGGTGGTGCCGGCGACGATTGCGCCTTTCGCCGGGCACATTGTCTCCACCGGCCCCGCGTCCGGCGAACCCGTGGAGCAATCCAACCCAAAGCTCGCCACGTCCGGTACCGCTGAGGTCGGCGACCACATCGCGCCCATCGTGCCGCCCACCGCCGCCCCTTTCGCCGGTCACATCATCTCAATCAGCCCCGCCCCCGCCGAACCCGTCCCGGCCGCCATCCCGGCCGAACCGGCCGTTGCGCCCGAGGCTAAGAGTGACCGACCCGCAGCCACCATGGTTTCCGAGCCTGCACCCGCTGCCGATGTTCCCGCTGTCACGGAGGAGGCCAAGCCGGTCAAGAAGCGTGCGCCCCGCAAACCCAAACCGGCGGAAGGCGCCGAGACCGGACTCGACCTCGGCATCGTCGAGCCCGCCTCGGCCCCGGCCACAGCCGACGAATTCAGCCAGGTCGCTCCCGACGAGGCCGCGGCAAAAGTCATTTCCTCCGACGGCTCGACCCGCCTGCTGGTCACCGCCTACATCGGCATCGGCAACCGGCTCTTCGTCCGCGGCGAGGGTCCCGGCCTGAGCTGGGACAAAGGCGTGCCGCTCCAGTTTGTCTCGATCGGCAAATGGCGCTGGGAAACGGCCGACGCCACCGCACCGGTGAAGTACAAGCTCTACAAGAACGACGAAACCGAGTGCGCCGCCCTCGGTACCCAGACCCTTGACCCCGCCCACCAGCAGGAAGTCACGGCGACGTTCTGACGTCCGCCCGCCGCCCGCGGCCGATCCGCCGGCCATCCGAGACGCATGAACTCCCCGGTTTCGCGGTACAACCGCCCGCATTACGTCTGGGGCGAGGTCTGTGACGGCTGGCGCCTTGCGGATGACGCCGCCCTAAGCGTCATCGAGGAGAAAGTCCCGCCCGGCGGCTCGGAGCGCCGGCATTTTCACCGGCAGGCGCGGCAGTTTTTCTACATTCTGGAGGGCGAGGCTTGCATTGAAGTCGAAGCGTTTGAGCACGTGCTCCGGCGCGGCCAGGGTCTGGAAGTGCCGCCGGCGGCCCGTCATCTGTTCCTGAATCGGTCAGCGGCCGACGTGGTGTTCCTCGTCATCTCGTCGCCCTCGACCAAGGAAGACCGGGTCGACGTTTGAAACGGCGCCCATTCTCACTCTGAATGCGGGCACGGGACGGGCCCGCCCACCGTGTCCTTCGCAGCTTGGCGCCCTTGCGATTCAACTCCCCGCTTCGTCCGGCGCGGCTCAGTAATGCGGCGGCCGTTCGTCCGCCGGCTCCTTGCCGCCTTCGCCGGCTCCCGACCCGCCCGAGCGTTCGCGCAGCGTGCGCAGCTCCTGGCGCAATTTCGCCAGCGTGTCGCCCAGCTCGAGCATCACCTTGTCCTGCTCGGTCACATGGCGCTCAAGGTAGGCGATCTTCTCCTCCAGCCGCTGCAGCCGCTCGTTCATTGGGGTGTCGCCTTCATCTTCTCAATCTGCGGGATCACCACACGCTGGTAGCAATCCGGGCAGACCGAGTGGCTGAACTCGCTGCCCATGCGCTCGTTGATGTAGCCCTCGATCTGCTGCCAGTAATTCTGATCGTCGCGGATTTTTTTGCAGTAGGAGCAGATCGGCATCATCTCCTCAAGCTGGCGGACCTGCGTGGCGTAACGCAGGATGCGCTCCGCCACCCGCAGCCGGTTCCACAGCTCGTCAAAATTCAGCGGCTTCGTGAGGAAGTCGTCCACACCCGCGTCCGCCGCCGTCTGCTGGTTCTCCCCGGTCGCGTCGCGGGCCGTCAGCAGGATGAAATAGGTGTACTCCGCCCCGACATTCGCCCGGATCTTCCGGCACAACTCCAGCCCGTCCATCCGCGGCATCGACCAGTCGCTCACCACCACGCGGACCGATTCGTGGGCCAGCCGCTTCCAGGCTTCCTCGCCATTCTGGACCTCGATCACCTCGTGCCCGAGCTTCCGCAGGGCCTGGCGCAGCACCGCCCGGGACACCGCATCATCTTCGACGGCGAGGATTTTCACGCCTAAAGCGTGAGCCGCGATTCCGACATGGCGCAACGTGGAAATCCGGGCCCGTACCCAGACCCGCCGGGATCAAACCCTGGCCGGGAGGCACCGGATGAAGTGCTCCATTAGCTCCTCCCAGGTGAAGGGCTTCTCCACCACTGCCAGTGCTCCCGCCTTTTGGGCCAGGATCGTGATCTCCGGCGACGGCCGGCCTGTCATCATGAGGACCGGAAGATGGCACCGCGCCGGATCGCGCTTCAATGCCTCGCATACCGCCAGCCCGCCCATTTGCGGCATTTCCACGTCCAGCAGGATCAAGTCCACATGCTCGGCTTCTGCCAGCTTCAGGCCAGCCTCACCATCGGGCGCCACGGTCACCGAATGACCGAACCCCGGCAGGCCCACCTCCATCGCAGAACGGATGGAGGCATTGTCATCGATCACCAGGATGCGGGCCATGGAACACCCCGGAGCTACCTGGCCGTGGTTTTCTCCGCCGCCAGCACCGTGCGGAGACGCCCGGCCACCTCGCGGCAGGCCCGCCGGGCCTCGGCCGTGATCTGGAGCCGCTCCATTTTCCGGCAGATCGCCAGCAGGGTGGCCAGGATGCGCTTGCGGTGGGCGCGGGAGGCGTCTTTTCCCCGGCGGGACCGGCTCGGTGTGCGCCTCGGCTTTGTCATTTTCACACTGTTTGTAGGCGTCACAATTTTTGTCAACCCCAAGCCCCTTCCCCTGATGAAATGCCATCCGGTGGCTGATGGACACTGCGCCCCGGGCGCCCACCACCCGGCTTGCACACAATAAATGGACTCGCTGAACCGCCCCCACTGTGACCGCTCCACGCGTTGACTTTTTCCGCCGCTCTCTCGCTACTCGCGGAGGATGCATTACACTCAGCTTTTCCGGAGCCTGCGGGAAGCCAAGGGCCTGACGCTTGAGGAACTCGCGCGCCTCACCCGCCGGCACCGCAACACCGTCGTCAACGTCGAGTCGGGCCGGCCGGTGAAGTTCAAGACCCTCGCGGAACTGATGCTGAAAATGGGTTACCCCGCCGGTTCCCCGGAGATGAAAAGCATCGCGCTGCTCTGGCTCGAGGCCGTGAGTGGCCTGCCCTTCTCGCACACCGAAACCGAGACCGCCGCAAAGAAGGCCATCGCCACCTATCGCTCCACGGCCCATCAGGCCGCCAAGCGCCTCGACGAGGCGATCCGCCATGCGGGCCTCACCGCGGATCAGATCAACCTGCTCCTCTTTGCCGTCCGCCATCCCGTGGTGCTGTCCATGCTCGACAGCATCCGCGACCTCGCCACCAGTCTCGCCTCGGACAGCGCCGCCCCGCAGCTCAAGGCCGCCGAGGACCGGTAAGACGATTCCGAGGGGTCGCCACAACAAGGCACAAGGGGATCCGGACTGCGAAGGAGCCTCCCTTGCGCCCATCGGCGCGCGGGCGATCCGAGACGCAGCCCCGGAAGTCCCGTTGCCTTTTCGTGGCTAGAATCGCGGCCTGTGTGGAGCAGGCGACTGACCGTCATCCGCGCAGGCGACGCAACTCCCCCGGCTCCGTCACCGGCGCTTGGCAGGTGAAATGTTCGCAGACATACGCCGTCGCCCGCCCACCCACCGGCTTCATGTCCGCCAGCCACGGAGCCCGCCCCGCCAGCCACGCCCGATCCTGCTCGCTGCCCACCGCGAGCGCCACCCGGCGGGGCTCGAGCCGTTCATGCAGCACCGCCACCAGCGCGCGAAAATCCTCCCGGTCCGGCTCGCCGGCGAGCACCACCTGCCGCGGCGGCTCCAGGGCCAGGGCCACCGCGCATAACATCGCTGGCATCGCGTGCGGCATGCCGCTCCACTGCGGACGAAAGGCCTCGATCGTCCGCAGGGCCCGCCGACCCAGGGCCTCGTCATTCAGCATCGCCGACAGCCGCAGCAGGTTCATCGCCGCGACGGAACTGGGCGCCGGCTCCGCGCCGTCGTAGTCTTCCTTGAGCCGGAGCACGATCGAGCCATCGCCCTCCGCCGAATTGAAATAACCGCCGCGCGCCTCATCCCAGAACCGCGCGTCCATTGTCGCCTGCAACCGCTCCGCCCACTGCAGCCAGCGCAATTCAAACGAGGCTTCATACAGGTCGAGCAGTCCTTGGATAAAATACGCGTAATCCTCCGCAAATCCCTCCGCAGTGCCCCGTCCTTCGCGCCAGCTGCGGAACACTACGCCGCGCGTCTCGTCGTAAAGCTCACGTCGCACAAATTCCGCCGCCCGGACCGCGGCCTGGAGGTAGGGCGTTCTGCCGGCCGACAGAACTGGGCGCGCCGAGTCCGACGGAAGGCCCGGCGGTCCATCCCTTTCCTCGGACAGTTCCAATATTTGGTGGCCTCTAGCCAGTGCCGAAATCATCAGCCCGTTGTTCGCCGTGACGATCTTGTCGTCGAGCAACGGCCGAGGACGCCCGGCGCGAACTTCCCGCAGTTTCGCCAGCGCCGCCTGCAGCCGGTCACTCGCCTGCTCCGGGGTGAGCCCGAAAAGCGCCGCCGTCTCCCTTAGCGATCGGCGCTGCGCGAGGATGTTCATCCCGGTGAACTCCCCTTGCGGATCCCGCGCCGCCTCCACGTTGCCCGCCTCCAGCACGCCAAAGTGAGCTTCAAAAAAAGCCGCATCCTCCCCCAGTGCCGCCCGCAACTCCGTCGCCGCCCAGACATAAAACGCCCCCTCGACCTGCTGCTCCGGGTATCCGTCCTTTGTGCGTTCTCGCTTCTCCCCGTTCCCGCGTACCGCCTCCGGCGGCACACTATCCGCATCCTCCGCCGTATAAAACCCGCCCGCCGGGCTGGTCAGGTCGCGCCGCACGTAGTCGAAGATGTCGCGCGCCATCCAGGCATACCGCTCGTCCCCCGTCGCCTGCTTCGCCTCCAGGCAATTGATCGCGATCTGCGCCTGGTCGTAGAGCATCTTTTCGAAGTGCGGCACGAACCAGGCCTCGTCCACCGAGTAGCGGTGATACCCGCCGCCGATGTGATCGTGGATCCCGCCCCCCGCCATGGCCCGCAGCGTCGCCCCCGCCAGCTTCACCGCTTCGACCCCGGACTCGCTCGCCGCGCCCTGGATCGCCGCACAGCGGAAGAGGAAATCGAGATTCGAGGCCCGCGGAAATTTCGGCGCGCTGCCAAACCCGCCATGCGCCGGGTCGAACGCCTCGAAGTAATACTGGAAGCACTTCTCGAACGCCGTGCCGCCCGCGATCGTGAGGTCATCCGCCGACGGTTCCGGCGCCTTTTCCAGGTAATGCTCGCGCAGCACCGCGATCGCCCGGTCCCCCTCGGCGACCAGCTTGGCGCGCTCCTCGCGCCAGCCGCGCGCAATGGTGCGCAGGATCGAGGGAAACCCCGCCCGCCCGTGCCGGTCTTCCGGCGGGAAATAGGTGCCGCCGTAGAAGGGTTTCAGTTCCGGCGTGAGCCATGCACTCAGCGGCCAGCCGCCATGGCCGGTCATTGCCTGCACGTAGGTCATGTAGACCTTGTCCACATCCGGCCGCTCCTCGCGGTCCACCTTGATCGAAACAAAGTCCTGGTTGAGAATCGCGGACGTTTCCGCGTTCTCAAACGACTCGTGCGCCATCACGTGACACCAGTGGCAGGTCGAATAGCCGATGCTCAGGAAGATCGGCTTCTGTTCCGCCCGCGCCTGCGCAAATGCCGCCTCGCCCCACGGCTGCCAGTGCACGGGATTCGCCGCATGCTGCAGCAGATAGGGCGACTTCTCGTGCGCGAGGGCGTTGGACATCGGATGGAGTGAAGGGCAAAGACGCGAAGCCGCAAAGTTCGATCCCAAGTTCTTGGTTCTGAACTCAGCTGCTTTGCCGCTTCGCGCTAAATCCTGAATCATTGGCCCAGCACCCACGAGAAGAGCAGCGGCGCGACGATCGTGGCGTCGCTCTCCACGATGAACTTCGGGGTCTTCGCGCCGAGCTTGCCCCATGTGATCTTTTCGTTGGGCACCGCGCCGGAATAGCTGCCGTAGCTCGTGGTCGAGTCGCTGATCTGCGCAAAGTAACCCCACAGCGGCACGCCCGTGCGCTGCAGGTCCTGGTGCAGCATGGGCACGACGCAGATCGGAAAATCGCCCGCGATGCCGCCGCCGATCTGGAAGAACCCGATGCTGCCCTCGCCGTTGCGCATGAGCTTCGCCGTCTTCGTGTACCACTCCGCCAGCACGGCCATGTACTCGATGCCGGTGCGGACGGTGTGGACGTTCTTGATTTCCCCGGTGATGACGCGGCCGGCATACATGTTACCCAGCGTCGCGTCCTCCCAACCCGGGACGATCATCGGCAGGTTCTTTTCGCACGCGGCCAGCATCCACGAGTTCTTCGGGTCGATCTGGTAGCTCGGCTTCAGTTTTCCGCCCCGCAGAATCTTGTACATGAACTCGTGCGGAAAATACCGCTCGCCCGCCCGGTCGGCCTTCGCCCACTCGTCGGCCACCACCGCCTCGATGCGGCGCATCGCCTCCATCTCGGGAATGCAGGTGTCGGTCACCCGGTTCATATGCCGGTCCAGCAGATCTTGTTCGTCGGCCGCCGTGAGGTGCCGGTAGTGCGGCACCCGCTCGTAGTAATCATGCGCCACGAGGTTGAAGATGTCCTCCTCCAGGTTCGCCCCGGTGCAGACGATGGCGTGGACCTTGTCCTTTCGGATCATCTCCGCGAGGGAGATGCCGAGTTCGGCGGTCGACATGGCACCGGCGAGTGTCACCAGCATCTTGCCGCCCGCGGCAAGGTGCGTCTCGTAGCCCTTCGCGGCATCCAGCAGCGCGGCCGCGTTGAAGTGGCGGTAGTGTTGGGCGATGAATTTGGAAACCGGGCCTTTTTTGGCCGCAAGGGCGGCATTGACCGCCTCCGGCTTCACCTTGGCTTTCTTGGCTTTCATAAAGGGGAAGCTTGGCAGCGGGCCTTTCCCCTGGACACAAAAAACCGTCGCAACCGGGGGTTCCGCCGTCTTTTGTCGTTGGTTACCCGATGTTTGCTTCGTTTCTAGCCGCTTTCTTCTTTGCCCTCAATGCCACCTGCGCCAGCCACAGCGTCCGGGCCTTGGGCGCCCTGCGCGCGAATCTCGGCCGGCTCATCGTCGCCGCCCTGATCCTGGGCCTGTTCGCCCACACCGTCGGCCACGGTTTCGCCAGCGCCAGCCTGGGTTGGTTTCTGCTGAGCGGCCTCATCGGCATGGGCTTGGGCGACCTCGGCGTCTACGGCGCGCTCCCTCTGCTGGGCTCGCGGCTGACCGTCCTCATGACGCAATGCCTCGCCGCCCCGATCGCCGCCCTCGGCGAGTGGCTTTGGCTCGGAACGAAGCTCACTACCCCTCAGGTTCTCTGGGGCAGTGTAATCCTGATCGGCGTCGCGGTGGCCCTCATGCCCGGCAAGTCCAGCCCGCCCAAAGTGCAGGTCCGCCCGCTCGGATTTCTCTTTGGCCTGCTCGCCGCCGCCGGCCAGGGCTTTGGCGCGCTCGTCAGCCGCAAGGGCGTCACCGTCGCCAACGCCGCAGGCGAACACGTCGCCAACGCCACCTTCGGCCTGACCGCCACCTACCACCGGATCCTCGCCGGGCTCGTTTTCATTTCGCTCTGGCTCCTCGCCCTGCGCCTGCTCCGCCGCTTGCCGCCGGCCCCCGTCGTCACTCCCGCGGTCCGCCACACGAGTCCGCGTTGGGTGGCGGCCAACGCCCTCGCCGGCCCGGTCGCCGGCGTCGGGTGCTACCAATGGGCGCTCGCCACCACACCCAGCGGGCTCGTCCTGCCCATCGCCGCCACCACGCCGCTGCTGGCGATCCCCATCGCGTTCTGGCTCGAGGGCGACCGCCCCACCCGCCGCTCCATCTTCGGCGCCGTCATCGCCGTCGCCGGCTGCATCGCGTTGACCCTGAACCGCTGAATTTCAATCGCGAAGGCGCGGAAGGGTGGAATCGCGGAGCGAAACCGCCCCTTTCGCCAACGGCCTTACTCCGCGTTTCCCTCCTTCCGCGCCTCCGCGATCGCTTTCGGCGTTCGTGCATTGACGCCGGCCGCGGCATCCAGTGTGCTGGGCGGTTTCGATGCTTACCATCGCCGACATTGCCAAGTCCTACGGTACCCGCGAACTCTTCCGCGACGTGTCCCTGTTCGTCGCGCGCACCGACCGCTACGGCTTGGTCGGCCCCAATGGCGCGGGCAAATCCACCCTGTTCAACCTCATCCTCGGCGAGGAATCCCCCGACGAGGGCACCATCGAGTGGGAACGCGGCGCGGACTTCGGCTTCCTCCCCCAGGAGAGCGCGCCCGTCGGCGACGAGACCATCCTCCAGATCGCCACCGCCGGCAAGAAGCTGGCGCCCGAGAATGACGACGACTGGGACATCGACTGGACCCTCGAGCCCCGGGCCAAGAAGATCCTCGCCGGCCTCGGCTTCCGCGAGGGCGACCATGACAAGCTCGCCAAGACGTTTTCCGGCGGCTGGGTCATGCGCGCCCACCTCGCGCGGTTGCTCGTGAGCGAGCCCGCGCTCCTGATCCTCGACGAACCGACCAACCATCTCGATCTCGAGGCCCTGCTCTGGTTCCAGGACTACCTGACGCGCTACCCGGGCGGCCTGCTCCTCGTCTCCCACGACCGCGCCTTCCTCAACGCCCTCTGCACCGGCATCCTCGAGCTGCGCTACGGCACGCTCAACCGCTACACGGGCAACTACGACGACTACATGCTGGAAAAGGAGGCGCGCAAGGAGCAGCAGGCCGCCGCCTTCAAGAACCAGCAGCGCGAGATCGCCCACCTCCAGAAGTTCGTCGACCGTTTCGGCGCCAAGGCCTCGATGGCCTCGCGCGCGAAATCCAAGGAGAAGCAGATCGAGCGCCTCCAGGAGGTCGCCGTCGAGGAGCCAACCGAGGACCTGAAGCGCGTGAACTTCCGCTTCCCGCCGACCCCGCGCTCCGGCCTGCGCGTCATCTCACTCAAGAAGGTCCAGCAGGCCTATGGCGACCACGTCGTCTACCGCGACCTCAACTTCGAGGCCGAGCGCGGCCAGCGCATCGTGCTCGTCGGCCCCAACGGCGCGGGCAAGTCCACCCTGCTCAAGATCCTTGCCGACGTGATCCCCATCCAGGGCGGCACGCGCGAGCTCGGCAGCAACGTCTTCCCGGGCTACTTCGCGCAGAACCGCGCCGACAACCTCAAGCTCGACGCCACCGTGATGGACAACGTCATGGAACTGCGCACCGCGCAGAACGACCTCACCGAACAGCAGGCGCGCACCATCCTCGGCGCGTTCCTGTTCCGGAAGGACGATGTCTTCAAGAAGGCCTCCGTGCTCTCCGGCGGCGAGAAATCCCGGCTCGCGCTCGCCCGCCTCCTGGTCGATCCGCCGAATTTGCTGCTCATGGACGAGCCCACGACCCACCTCGACATCGCGTCGATCGACGCGCTCGTCCTCGCACTCAAGCAGTACCAGGGCACGTTCATCTTCATCAGCCACGACGTGTATTTCATCCGCGCCCTCGCGACGACCGTGCTGCACGTCCACTCCGGCCGGCTCACGCCCTACGCCGGCGACTACGACTACTATCTCGACAAGTCCAAGGCCTCCAACGCCCGCGCCGCGCTGACCGCCGGCTTCACGGACGCCCGCCCGAAGCAGGACGTTGCCGGAGCCGCGACGTCCTCGTCGCGGTCAGACGCGGCGGTTGCGCCGCGTCCCCAAGGCAAGAAGGCCACGCCTAACGAAATCAAGAAACTCCACACCGAGGTCCACCGCCTGGAGGAGGAAGTCTCCAAGCTGGAGGCCAAGCAGAACGAGCTCACCGCCGCGCTGGAGGCGCCCGAGACGTACGCCGACAAGGGCAAGTTCCACCACCTCAATCACGAGCTCAGCACCTTGGTGGACCAGCTCGCCGCCGCTACGACCGCTTGGGAAAAGGCCGCCGAACAACTGGCCGAAGCCGAGAAAGACTAAAGATCAGTAGCGGCCGACGCATGGATTCCGCCTTTTCGCCCTTCAGCGATCTATCCGATCACCTCGTCGATTAGCTTCGGCGCGACTCCTGCCTTGTCCCCGACCACGATCGCCTCGCCCAGCATCGCCTGCGCCTCCGCGAGTGCCGCCTCGTCATTGGCGTGAATCACCCCGAGCGGCGCCCCGGCCTCGATCCGCTCGCCGATCTTCGCCAGCCCGCTCACGCCCACGGCATGGTCAACCGGGTCCGCCGCCTTCGCCCGGCCCGCCCCCAGCCGCAGCGCTGCGAGCGCCACGCCCATGGCATCCACGCTGTGCACAAAACCCGCCCGGGCCGCCGCCAGCGGCACCCTCAGCCTCGCCTGCGGGAGACGGCCCGGATCATCAGCCACCCGCCCGTCGCCGCCCTGCCCGCTCACCATCGCGCTAAATTTTTCCTGGGCCGTGCCCCGCGTAATGCTCGCCTCAAGCTGAGCCCGGGCCGCCGCCTTGGTTTTCGCCACGCCGGCCAGCAGCAGCATCTGCTCTCCAACGGCATAGGTGACTTCCATCGTGTCTGCCGGACCCCGTCCCTTCAGGCAGTCGATGGACTCGGCCACTTCCAGTGCATTTCCAACCGTCCGGCCGAGCGGCTGCTCCATCGCGGTCATCACCGCCCGCGTCGGCTTGCCCATCGCCGTGGCCGCCGCCACCAGGGCGAGCGCCAGCTCGCGGGCCTTTGCCTTCTCCGCCATGAACGCGCCCCGGCCGAACTTCACGTCGAGCACCAGCACGTCGATGCCCTCCGCCAGCTTCTTGGAAAGGATGCTCGCGCAGATGAGAGGGATGCTCTCCACTGTCCCGGTCACGTCGCGCAGGGCATAAAGCTTCTTGTCCGCCGGGGCGAGTTCCGCGGTCTGGCCGATCAGCGCAAGTCCGGTCTTCTCCAGCTGTGCCCGGTATTCCGCGAGGGAAAGATTCACCCGGAATCCGGGGATTGACTCCAGCTTGTCGAGCGTACCCCCGGTGTGTCCCAGCCCGCGGCCGGAAATCATCGGCACCGCCACGCCGCAGGCAGCGATCATCGGGGCGAGATGCAGCGAGACTTTGTCGCCCACTCCGCCGGTTGAATGTTTGTCGGCCTTCGGGATCCGCAGGCCGGAAAGGTCCGCCACAATGCCCGAGTGCATCATCGCCGAGGTCAGCCCGGCCGTTTCCTCCGGGGTCATGCCCCGCAGAAATATCGCCATCAGCAGGGCCGACAGTTGGTAGTCGGCCCAGGAGCCGTCCGTCGCCCCGCGCGCGAACGACTGGATCTCCGCGGGGGTCAGGGCTCCGCCATCCCGCTTCCGGGCGATGATCTGCTGGGGAAAAAGGGCGGGGCTCATGTGGTCATTCCTTGCCGTATGCCCGCTCCACCCTTGCCACGCGCACGGTGTAGTCGGCATACCAAGCCTGCCGGCCGCCGCGCTGGGCGTTTTGATGCTCGGCGTCGCGCTTCCAGCCCTGGATGGCGGCCTCGTCGCGCCAGTAGCTCACGGTGATGCCCGCGCCATCGGTCCCGCGCACGCTTTCAATGCCGAGAAATCCCTCCTGCTTCGAGCCCAGTTCCACCATGCGCCCGGCCATTGCCTCATAGCCCGCGTCGCCCGGCGTGCGCCGGGACGTGAAGATAACGGCATAGTAGGGCGGCTCCGGGGTGCGGGCCAGTCCGGGGGAGGTACTCATGACAACGCCCTTTTCAATCGCAGCGTCGTGCCGGTGCCGATGAAAAACTCATGGTCCACCGCCATGATTTCACTGTCGATCCCGCCGGCCGCCAGGTCGGCCCGCAGCCGCTCCAGCTGCGGCCAGGGTTGCCCATCCAATCCGCACAGGGGATGAATTCTCACCTCGCCGGCGCCGACCCGCACCAGCTCGCGGCAGGCTGCCGCGTGCCAGTCGAAGTCAAAGCGCCCGGCATAAAGAAACAGCAGGTGCGCGCAGAGCACGAGGTCGAAGGCCCGGTCGGTGAACGGCAGGCGCGGCAGTGCCGCGCCGACATAGCGGCCGTGCACAAAATAATCCGCGTAATCGGCAAGGAACCGCGCCGCCGCCGCCCGGCGGTCCACCTCCGCTGCGTCGATCGAGGCGAAGGAATAAAGACGCAGCAGGTGCGGCTTGGCCCGCATCTGGGCAAACATGCGCGCATAGTCCGTCTGCACGTGCGCCGCGAGGACGTCTGGCGTGCAGCCGTAAAGCGGGTCGACCGCGACAGCGCGGGCGCCGAGCCGGCTGGCTTCGGCAGTGAACGAAGCTGGCCCGGCGGCCACATCCAGCACCGCCTGGTCGCGGAGCGAATCGGGCTCAAGGCGGAAGAACTGGCGGTATTCGGCCAGGGTGCGGCCAAAGAAGGAAACGGCGGGAAGATCGAGTGAGGAAATCGAGGGGAAGTTCATTGTCGGGTGCAGTGGCTTTCGGGTGGATCAACAAGAAACCCAACTCGACATGAGTTGGGTTCGGCGTGGGAAAGCGGGCGCGTTCGCCCGCGCGCAATCAGCGCGTCACCATCGCCGGTACAGCCCACACCACCACGCCGCGCCGACGGCAGCCAGACCGGCCACCACACCTTGCGTGCGTCGTGAAGACAGATTCATGACGGCGTGATGCGTCTCCACTTTGCCCGAGGCAAGCGGAAAGTCCGGGTCTTCCTGCAACCCCGGCCTTATTGCGGCCTCGGCTTGCTGCTGAAGACCGACTTCGCCATCGCGAAGGGCGCCTGCGTGAAACGCGCCAACGCGGAGGACTTTCCGTGCTCGGCCATGGTGGCCTCGAGCGCGGCGTGCAGCTCTTCCTCCCGCTGGGTCACCCGCGCGTCGCGCAGGGCGAGGGCCTCCTCCCGGCGCTTGAGGACGGCCATGGCCTCCTTGAGGTTCAGCCGGTCGTCCCGGAGGTGGGCCTGCTCGGCCTCGAGCAGCTCGCGGGCGCGGATCAATTTGTCCCACGCGCTCTTCAGCACCGGATCGCTCTCCCCCGGCCCCCGGCCGGCCGGTGCCGGCGCACCCGGAGCGGGGCTGGCTTCGATCTGTTCCTGCCAGGCCCGAAGCCGGGCTTCATAGTCGCGGAGGTTGGCCTCGCGGAGCCGCAGGGCTTCGATGTCGGCATCCATCCGGCGCCGCTCTTCAAGCGGCAACGGGTGGGAGGAATGGGAGGGCAGCTTCAACTCGGGTTTCGCGGCGGGAAATGCGATCGTGGTGTTCATGGGCGGGTGCGGTGATTACGTAGCGCCGCCATGATAGACTATTGGCCCCGAAAATAGCTATGGGTCGCCCGGTTTTTACCCGGCGTTTACCCGTGGTCGGCCGCTTTTCGGAAAGTTTTTACGCGCGGCCGTTTCCATGAATGAAAATCCCGGCGGAAACCTGCTCCGGGCCGGATCATCCGGAGAAAAGTGCCCGCGAATTAATCGAATCAACCCGAATCAAACCCACCTGGGCGCAGTCGGGTCCCGATCCGGCGACCAGTTCTTTGGCCCCTCAACTGCGCGTTGATTGGCGTCATCCGCGGGCAATGGCCTCGCCCCGGTTCAGGCGCGGAAGATCACGTCCTCGCGCTTGAACATCCTCACCGCCAGCGCGAGCGCCACGGCCGCGTACACGCACGATGAACCGAAGATCAACGCGATGTAGTTCCAGTGCCACACTCCGGAAAGCATCTCCTTGCACACCAGCGACAGGTTCAGGATCGGCACGAGCGCCAGCCGCGCATTCAGGTCGATGCCGGGCAGCATGCCCACCACCGCGGGCATGATCACGATGATCATCATCGGCGCCAGATAGCTCTGGGCTTCCTTGTAGCTCTTGGCGAACAGCGCGACCGTGAACGCTACCGCCGCGAACAGCACCGCAACCGGGAACACCATCCCCAGCACGCCCAGGAGCCCGAGCGGATCAATCGTCGGCATGACGCCCAGCGCCGCCTTGCCCGCCGCGGCGCCCGCGCCCACTTTCACCGTGCCGCCGCCGGACATCATCAGGGAGCCGCCGATTGCGGCGGTCGTCCCCATCGAGAGCAGCATGAAGCACATCGCCGAAAGCGAGCCGGTCAGCACCATCAGGAATTTCCCGAGCACGATGTCCACGCGCGCCACCGGACTGCACAGCAGGGTCTCCATGGTGCCGCGCTCCTTCTCGCCAGCAGTGAGGTCCATCGCCGGGTACATCGCGCCGCTGAAGCAGAGGATGATGATCAGGTACGGCACAATGCCGCCAAAGAGGTTGCCCCCGACCTTTTCCGGCGGGGCCACGTTCTCGCGACGGAACTCGAACGGCCGCGCCAGCGTCCGGGGCAGGCCGCGCTCGCCCAGGCGGTCGCCCACCGTCTGCTCACGGAGGTCGGTCAGGTACCGCTCGACCGCCCGGGCCGCGAAGTCGGACTTCAGTTCCCCCGAATAGTTGTAAACCCGGACTTCCGGGGCGGCCCCGGCCTTCAGGCCGGCCTCAAACTTTTCCGGCAGCTCCACCGCGACGCGGAGCTGCTTGTCGCCGATCGCCTTCTTCCAATCCGCCGGCAGCGGCACGACCCGCAGCTTGGGAGATTTCTTGAGCGCCGCCACGATCCCCGGCGAATCGGCCCCGCCGATGATCGCCACGGAGGGAATCTCCTCCTCCGCGCGGGACACGATGGTCGCCATGACCTTGTCGATGCCGAACGTCAGCAGCGGCATGACCAGCGTCGGGATGATGATCGTGGACATCAGCGTGCGCCGGTCGCGCAGCGAGTCTTTCAATTCCTTCAGGTAAACGGTGAGAATGTTGCGCGCGTTCATTTCTTGTCCTCCACCCCGACGATCTTGACGAAGATCTCCTCCAGGTCCTGCTCGCCGTGCTTCGCGCGCAGCTCGGCCAGCGTACCCTCGGCCACCAGGCGGCCGCCGTGGATGATGCCAATCTGTTCGCAGAGCTTCTCGACCTCGGTCATCACGTGCGTGGAGTAGATGACGGTCTTGCCGCGGTCACGGCACTCGCGGACAAAGCGGACGATCGCGCGGGCGGTCATCACGTCCAGCCCCAGCGTGGGTTCGTCGAAGATCATCACCGCCGGATCGTGGATGAGCGTGCGGGCGATGGAGGTCTTCTGCTTCATGCCCGTGGAGAATTTGTCGCAGCGGCGGTCGAGGAACTCGTCCATGTCGAGTTCGGCGGACAGCCGCTTGATCCGGATCCTGATCTCGGCGGGAGCCAGGCCGTTGAGCTGGCCGAAGTAGGTGATCATCTCGCGGGCGGTCAGCCGGCCGTAGAGCGCGGTGCTCGCGGCGAGAAAGCCCACATGGGCCCGGACTTTTTCCGAATCGCGGACAACATCAAAGCCCGCCACCGCGGCCGTGCCGCTGGACGGCTGCAGGAGCGTGGCGAGCAGGCGGAGCGTGGTGGTCTTGCCCGCGCCGTTGGCGCCGAGGAGGCCGTAGATGCGCCCGGGCTCCGCCCGGAACGAGATGTCGTCGACCGCGCGGATTTCGCCGCGCTTCTTGTCCCGAAAGGTCTTGGTGAGGTGGTGGGCTTCGATCATGGGGAGGGGAATGCTGAACAGGCCGATGTGGAACTCAGGAAATCAGGAATCGAACTTCCCCGCTTCCTGATTTCCTGAGTTCCATACAAAATGAATTTCTCACAGGCTCATCTTCTCCCGGAATTCCTGCGCCTGCCGGCGGCTAAGCTCGACCTTGGCGCCGCCCTTGAGGTGGACGAGCAGGCCGCCGCTGAACCAGGGCTCGATCTTGTCGATCCAGGCGAGGTTGATGATCTGGCGGCGGTTGGCGCGGAAGAAATATTTCGGGTCGAGCCGCTCTTCCATCGCGTTGAGCGAGCGGAAAAGCTGGGGCTGGGCGCTGTCGAAATGGACGCGGGTGTAATTGCCCTCGCTCTCCAGCAGCCGGATGGACTTCAGCTCCACGAACCAGCAGCGGTCGCCCTCGCGGACAAAGACCTTGTCTTCGGCCGCGAGCTTGGCGGGCCGCTCCGCCGGGGCCGGGGCCGTGCCCAGCTTCGACCGGAGCCGGTCGAGCGCGCCGGCCAGCCGCGCCGGATCCACCGGCTTGAGCAGGTAGTCGAGTGCGTTGAGCTCAAACGCCTTCACGGCAAACTCGTCGTAGGCGGTGGTGAAGATGACGTGCGGTACCGGGGGCTCCAGCGATTCCAGCAGGTCCAGGCCGGTTTCGCCGGGCATCTGGACATCGAGGAAAATCAGGTCGGGCGACAGCGCGGCAAGCTGCTCGCGGGCCTGCTTCGCATTGGCCGCCTCGCCGGCGACGACCACATCGGGAAAGGCCGCCAGCAGCCGGCGCAGCTCGTTGCGGGCCAACCGCTCGTCGTCGATGAGCAGCGCCTTCATGCGTGGGAAACGGGCAGCGGAATGATCGCCTCCGCCACGACATTGCCCGGCAGGCCCGGACGGAGCCGGAGGGTGGCCTGGTCGCCGAACAGGAGCCGGAGCCGGTTCGCCGCGTTCGCCAGGCCGAGGCCGGTGGAACCGCCCGCAGGGTTGAGCCTCACGGGATCGGTCTCCAAGGCGCCGGGGTTGGTGACCTGCAGGCGGAGCGAGCCGTTTTCCCGGCGCGCGATGATGGCGATCTCGCCACCCTCCGGACGCATCGAGATGCCGTACTTCACGGCATTCTCAACCAGGGTCTGCAGCAGCATCGGGGGAATCGGCAGCTGGAGGGTTTCCGGCGCCACGTCGAGCCGCAGGCGCAGCCGCTCCTCATGGCGGACCTGCTCGAGCGCCAGATAGTCGTTGACCACGCGGAGCTCGTCCTCGAAGGGCACCGTTTCCAGCTGGCCGCTTTGCAGGGAATACCGGAGCAGGTTCGCCAGCTGGGTGACCGCCTGCCGGGCGCGCGCCGGGTCCTCCTCAATCAGGGCACGGAGCGAGTTGAGCGAGTTGAAGATGAAGTGCGGGTTGACCTGGGACTTCAGCGCCCGCAGCTCTGCTTCCTTCGCGTGAGTGGCCAGGCTGAGCTGCTGAATTTGCAGCCGGTTGAAACTGTCGAACAGGTGATAGAAGAAATAGAGACACAGCCAGCCGATCAGCAGGATCATGCCATCGATGGAGCTGAGCGTGAACAGCAGCGCCAGGCTGTAGGTCGGCGATCCGGGCAGGCGCAGAATCCCGTAGCTGTAGCCGTAGCCCAGTGTGCTCCAGAGCAGCGAGATGACCGCGCTCGTGATCAGGACCCGCGGCACCAGCGCGCGCCAGCCCAGCTGCTTCCAGCCCCAGCGCCCGATCAACGGCCGCAGGTAATGCGTCAGCAGCAGCCCCATGGCCGATACCATCACCAGGGTGGAAAGGGTGGTGGTCTTGTCCCGCGGTTCGTCGTTGTGGGAAAACAGCAGGACGATCGCGGCCTGGAATCCGAGGAAGAAGCCCCACCCGCCCGCTTGGCAAAGCACATAGAGGCGGGCTTTGGCCCGTTCACGCCGGACGGTGTCGTCGAGCAGCACGCTGGTTAGGGGGCCGGGTTCCATCACAGGGGACACTACGACGCCTTCCCCGCCTGGGCGCAAACTTTGGACGAACGGCGATTGCAAGGGACGAGACCCGCTTTGGGAGGGACGATTTGCGGGATGGCGCCGGGCTCTTGCCTCGGAAACCCGCCGGCTCAAATTTGCCGGCCATGCCCACCTTCACCGCCCCGATCGGGAAAAACTGGATCATGCGCTGTGTCATCGTGCCGGCGGCCGTGATGAAGGAACTCGGCGGCGGCACCCGTGTTCCCGTGCTCGCCGCCTACGCTGGTGAAAAGCACCTCACCACCGTCATGCCCGCGGGACGTGGACGCGGGCGGTTGACCGTCCTGGCGGACATTCTTCGCGCCGCCCGCCTCGACGTCGGTGACCGGATCGAGGTCACCCTCACCCGCTTTCTCGATCCGCGCGAGCCCGTCGTGCCCGCAGACTTGCAGCGCGCGCTGCAGTTCCGCCCGGCCGCCCGGGAGTCGTACGAACAGGGCCCTGCCTCGCTCCGCCGCGCCTTCGTGAACTACATTGAGCAGGCTCGCCGGCCAGAAACCCGCCAGGCCCACATCGAGATCACCCTCGAGCGCCTCACCGCACGCGCCCAGCGCCAAGCCAAGCGGAAATCTTAACCACCAAGCACACGCAGCCCACGAAGGCGTGATTCAACCCATCCCTGATGGGATTCCGGCTTCGTGCCCTTTGTGACCTTCGTGGTTAACTCACGCCCCGATCGGGTGCCAGGTCGTCTTGAACTCCAGCGTGTCGCGGATCGCCTCGAGACTCTGCGCACGGCTGGCGAACCAGTCGGTCTTTGCCTCGGCCTTCAGCAGGTGCGTGCGCTTCACGCTCTCCGCGGCGCCCAGCTTGAGCGCCTTGCGCTCGTCAGCCTTGGCTACGCCACTGATGGCGCGGAGGTGGGTGTGCGTAGCAAACGTCGGCACGATTTCCCGCCGAAACCCGGTCAGAAGGTTGACCACCCCGCCGGGCAGATCGCTCGTCGCCAGCATTTCCCCGAGGAGAATCGCGGCGTAGGGATGCGTCTCCGAGGCCAGGGCGACCACGGTGTTGCCACTCACGATGGCCGGGGCGAGCAGTGAGACCAGTCCGAGCAGCGGCGCGGCATCGGGTGCAATCACACCAACCACGCCCATCGGCTCCGTGACCGTGAAATTGAAATACGGTGCGGCCACGGGATTCACGTTGCCCAGGACCTGCTCGTACTTGTCCGCCCAGCCGGCGTAGTAAATCAGGCGGTCGACCGTCGCGGCGACTTCGCGGGCCGCGGCGCGAACGCGGGCGGGCGACGGGGCACCCAGCGTGATCGCCGACGTCATCTCGACCGCGCGCGCCTCGAGCATCTCACCGAGACGGTAAAGGATCTGGCCGCGGTTGTACGCCGTGCGCTTCGCCCAGCCGGGGCCGGCTTTGGCCGCGGCCTCGACGGCGTTGCGCAGGTCCTTGCGCGTGCATTGGGGGATGTTCGCGAAGAAGTGGCCGGCGGCATCCCGGATCGGAAACACCCGCGCGCTTTCCGAGCGGATGAACGCGCCGCCGACATAAACCTTCGGGGTCTTGGTGATGGGTAAACGGGACATGGTGATTTTCGTCCTTCGTGGTTAAACCAGCCGGCAGTAATCCAACAGGCCCTGGCGGCCGCCTTCGCGGCCGAAGCCGCTCTCCTTGTAGCCGCCGAACGGCGAGGTCGGGTCGAATTTGTTGTAGGTGTTGGCCCAGACGACGCCGGCCTTCAGCTCCGTGGACATCTTCAGGATCCGCGAGCCCTTGTCCGTCCACACGCCGGCACTGAGGCCATAGGCGGTGTTGTTGGCTTTCTCGACCGCCTCCTCGGGCGTGCGGAACGTGAGGATCGAAAGCACCGGGCCGAAAATCTCCTCGCGCGCAATGCGGTGGCTCATGGACACGCCGGTGAAAATCGTCGGCGGGAAATACCAGCCCTTCGCCGGCAGCGTACAGGCGGGCTGGAACAGCCCGGCGCCTTCCTTCACGCCGCTTTTCACCAGTGCGGTGATCCGCGTGAGTTGCTCCTTCGAGTTGATCGCGCCGATGTCCGTGTTCTTGTCGAGCGGGTCGCCCACCCGCAGCACCTTCATCCGCTGCTTGAGCTTCGCCACGACCCGGCCGGCCACGGGCTCGTGCACCAGCAGCCGCGAGCCGGCGCAGCAGACATGCCCCTGGTTGAAGAAAATGCCGTTGATGATGCCCTCGACCGCCTGGTCGAGCGGCGCGTCATCGAAGATGATGTTCGCGGCCTTCCCGCCGAGTTCCATCGTCATCTTCTTGTCCGTGCCCGCCAGCGAGCGCATGATGATCTTGCCCACCTCTGTCGAGCCCGTGAACGCGACCTTCGCGGGAATCCGATGGCCCATCACGGCGGCGCCGGTCTCCCCGGCGCCGGTCACGATGTTCACCACGCCGGGCGGCAGGTCCGCATCCTGGATGATCTCGGCCAGCTTGAGCGCCGTGATCGAGGTGGTCTCCGCCGGCTTCAGGACGACGCAGTTGCCCATCGCCAGCGCCGGCGCGAGCTTCCACGCGCACATCAGCAGGGGAAAATTCCACGGAATGACCTGACCCATCACGCCGAGCGGCGCAACCCGGCGGCCCGGCGCCACGTAGTCAAGCTTGTCCGCCCAGCCGGCATGGTAGAAAAAATGCGCCGCGGCCATCGGCACGTCGAAGTCCCGCGACTCCTTGATCGGCTTGCCGCCGTCCATTGTCTCGGCCACGGCGAATTCCCGGGCGCGGTCCTGCAGCAGCCGGGCGATCCGGAACAGGTACTTGGCCCGCTCCGCGCCGGGCATCCTTCCCCAGGTGGTGTCGAACGCCCGTTGCGCCGCGCGGTATGCGGCCTCCACCTCCGCCGGCCCCGCCAGCGCGATCTCGGCGAGCTTCTGCTCGTTGGCCGGATTGATGGAATTGAAATATTTGCCCGACTTCGGGGCGATGAACCGGCCATTGATGAAAAGCTCGTAGCGCGCCTTCAGCTTCGGGTCCGCCGTCTCGGGCGCGGGATCGTAGGTCCAGAGGTCGCCAAAGATGAGCTCGGGCGCAGGCCGGCCCGGGCGGCGAGCGGAAAACTTGGGGAGAGTATTGAGAGAGGCCATTTGGGAGACCCGCGAATCACGCCAATTTGCGCGAATTCGTGCGGGGGAATCGGGTTTTATTCAGATTGGATTCGCGTCCATTCGCGTGATCAGCGGGCATCAGTAACTTTCGGCGGCTTCGCTGAAATAATAGGGTGCCTGGTAGGCGCCGGTCCGCTCCTTCTCGATCTGGCGGAGCAGGTCGTTGAGCAGCGAGCTCGCCCCGAAGCGGTAGCGTTTGTTGTTCAGCCAGGCATCGCCGAGCGTTTCCTTCACCGCGATGAGGAATTGCAGCGCCTGCTTGGCCGAGCGGATGCCGCCGGCCGGCTTCATCGCGATGGCCGTGCCGGTAGCGAGGTAGAAATCGCGGATCGCCTCGAGCATCACCTGATTGTTGCCCAGCGTGGCATTGAGCGTGGTCTTGCCCGTGCTGGTCTTGATGAAGTCGCCCGGGCGGATCACGCTCATGGCCAGGAAGGAGGCGGCCCGGATCTTGTCGTACGTCTCGAGTTCGCTGACTTCGAGGATGACTTTGAGGGTCGCCTCGCCGCACGCCGCCACCACGGCGGCGATCTCGTCCTGCACCTTGGCAAACTCACCCGCGAGAAACGCGCCGCGGTTGATGACCATGTCGATCTCGTCCGCCCCGTCCGCGACCGCCCTCCGCACCTCGGCGAGGCGGGTGACGAGCGCCGTCTGCCCGGACGGAAACGCCGTCGCCACCGAGGCGATCCGCACTTTCGCGCCCGGCCCGAGCGCGCGGCGCGCATGACGCACCATGGCGGGATAGACGCAGACCGCGGCGACCGGCGGCACGGTCGGGTCGTCCGACGGATGCACCGCCTTCTGGCACAGCGAGGCGACCTTGCCGGGCGTGTCCTTGCCCTCGAGTGTCGTGAGGTCGACCATCGTCACGGCTGTGCGCAGTCCCCAGAGCTTGGCGGATTTCTTGATGCTCCGGGTCGTATACTTGGCGACGCGTTCCTCGATGCCGACGGCGTCGACCGGGCCGACTTCGTCGAACAGCCGGCGAAACGACGCTGACTGGCCTGCGTTCATAAGGTCGCCGACCATGCCGCCGGCCGGCCGGGAAAACAACGGAAAACTCGCCGGGACCCACGCATGCGGCTTGCGCGGCCTCCACCCCGGGGATTTGTTGTCCGGCATGACCGCGCCCGCTTCCCCTGCCCCCGCCGCGCCCAGCGGCGACGTCGTCATCCGGACCATTGCGATGCCGGCCGACACCAATAACAACGGCGACATCTTCGGCGGTTGGCTCGTCTCCCAGATGGACATCGGCGGCGCCATCCTCGCCCGCAGTACCGCCCTCAGCCGCGTGACCACCGTGGCCATCGACGCGATTTCCTTCCTCCGTCCCGTGGTGGTCGGTGACATTGTCACCTGCTACGCCCAGCTGCTCTCCATCGGCCGTACCTCGATGAAAATTTCGATCGAGGCCTGGGTGCACCGTTATTCGGCCAGCCAGCAGCAGCAGGTCACGCGCGGGTGCTTCACTTACGTGGCCCTCGATGGCGAAGGCAAACCCCACCCCGTCAAACGCTGAACTGCCATGCGCCGCGTTGCCTGTCTGTTGGGTTTATCCCTTCTCGCCGCCCTGCCGCTCCGGGCCGGCTCGCTGGAAGAAGACGTGCGTGCCGCGGACGCCTCCCGCGTGCTGGCGACGATCGCCGGCAATGTCGCCCGGCTCGGGCCCCTGCTTTCCAACGGGCTGCTCTACACGCATGCCGACGGGCGGGTGCAGACCAAGGCCGAATTCCTCGCCGCGGTCAAAACCGCGCAGATCAAGTACGAGGCCTACAATTATGCCGACGTAAAGGTGACGCGGGTGACTGACGACGTGGCGTACATGAGCGGCCGCGCCCGCCTGCGGGCCACCGCCGGTGCGCTGCATGTCGAGTTCACCCTTTCGTTCCTGTCGGTTTGGCGGCGCGAGGACGGCGCCTGGCGGTTGCTGGCCTACCAATCCGCCAAGCTGTCCGAGCCGGCCGTGGTGCCAGCGCCCAAGTAGCGCAGGCATCCCGCCTGCTTTCTGATTCGATGCAGGCTGGAAGCCTGCGCCACGTCACAGCCCCACATCCGCGAACACCGCCGGGTTCCCCAGCACCGCCCGCACCAGGATCGCGGGATATTCGCCGTAGCCGCGCGGGCCGGTCCAATCCACCCGCTGCACCTGCAGCGGATGATAGCGCTCATGCCAGAAGCCGCCGTCCTTCAGGCCCATCTGGCAGACTTTCACCACCGATTCGCGCAGCCGCTTGGCCTCTCCGCGTTTCACGCACGCCTGCCATTCCAGAAACCACACCCGGCCCATCGCCGCGACATCGTAGAGCTGGCCGACGGCGATCTTGAAGCCGACGTCCTCGTGCGCCTCAAAAAACTCCCATTCCTGATACGTGAAGGGCTTCGACACCGTCTGCGTCGGCATGTCGCCGTGCCAGAACGCCGGTTCGTTCATCATCCGCGGCCAGAGCGCATCCGCCTGCGCCGGCGTCGCCACGTCGTAGGCCACCGCGGCCCAGTTCACGTCGGAAAGTCCGTGCAGGTCGACCACACCCCGCTCCGGGTGCACGTATTCCGCAAAGTGATCGCCGCGCCAGAACACCTCGCGGAACCGCGCGGCCAGGGTGACCGCCGCGGCGCTCCACTGCGCCGCCGCGGCGGTACGGCCGAGCGCCGCGTTCAAGCCCGCGCATTTGTTGAACGCGTGCACCACATAGCACTGCGCGACGCCGTCCCACTGATGGCGCGGCGGCATCTCCGTATAAAATCCGGCGCCTGCGATCAGGCCGTTCTCGCTCTTCCGCGAGAGCAGGTACCCCGCCGCCCGCTCCAGCGACGCGAGCTTCAACTCCAGCCAGGCTTTGTCGCCCGTGGCGGTGAAGACTTCATCGCCGAGCAGCACGTAGCTGACCGCCGCCAGCGTGCCGAGCGGGTTGATCATCGCGATCCAGTGACTGCACGACCCGATCCACTTCCGCGCCGTGTAACCCGGGCGCTTCGGATGGTAGACAAAAACATCGTCGGGATAACGCATGCCCTTGTTGTAGGTCGTCAGGTGGTCCGGCGGCGTGTCGGCCGGAACGATCGCGTAGGGAATGTTGCCATCGGCGCGCTGCGAAGCCTGGACGTAGTCGAAGTAATCCCGCACCAGCTGCGTCCGCCCGAGCAGCAGGTAGGCGCCCGCCATCTGCCACGAGTCGAGTCCCGGCCAGGTGTTCTCCTGCCCGAACCAGTGACCGTCCGCGACAATCGTGAAATGTCCCGGATACGCTTTCTCCGTCGCCGCCGGCTCGAGGGTCTGCTTGATCGCCGCGGTCACGCCCTGGCGAATGAGGGTCGCTTCATCGGCCGGAGGGGACACAGGGGCGGTTTCGGCCATGGCAAATCGGGATGGGACGGAAAACGCCGGAGCTTGCCCGCAGGTATTCGGACCGCAAGTCGGTTCAGGTCCATCAGCCGAGTGCGGACAGTCGCAGCCTGTCCGCAGCGATGCCGAAGGGTCCCCCTCCTGGCCTCACGGCTGGCGTCGGCCGCACGGCTCACAACCGCTCGGGATAGTTTCCCTCGCGGCGCCAAACCTCGAGCATGACCTCATAGCTGGCGAGCGGCATGCCCGTGTAGATGCAGTTGCTCGAGGAAAACATGTAGCCTCCGCCCGGCATGCCGTGACGCAGCGCGTCGCGGGCCGCGGCCGCGACCTGCTCCGTCGTTCCGGTGTCGAGCATGCCGCAATGCACGTTGCCGATGAGACAGACTTCGCGGCCGTAGCGCCGCTTGACCTCGGCCAGATCGACTCCGCCCTGCGGGTCGAGCGAATGCAGCGCATGGGGCTGCGTCTGCACCAGCTGGTCGATGATCGGCATGATGTTGCCGTCGGTGTGCTTGATCACGTAGTAGCCGAGCTCGCGGTAGCCCCGGGTGAGCTCCGCAAGGTAAGGCGTGACGAACTCGGAGAACTTGGCCGGGCTCATGAACGGCCCGGTGTTGAAGCAATAGTCGGCGCAGAGCGCATAGCCGTCGAGCCCTCCCGGCCGGCGCGCCCGCGCGGCCCGCTCCAGTGCGGCGCGGACCCAGCCCGCCGTCTGCGCCTTGAGCTTCTCCGGTTCCTCCGCCATCTGGCAGGCGAACGCCTCCATCTCGGCCCCGTTCGGCACGGCAAAGGTCGCGTCCCCATGCGCCATCAGGAAATAGCGGTCGCCCGTGCGCTCGCGAATCAGGTCGGTCATCCGCGCCAGTTCCTCGTCGGTGGACGGGTTCGCATGGATGAAGATGGCGCTGTGCTCGTACCGCTCCGCCGTTGCGATGTAGAGGTCCGCCATGTCCCGGCGGTGGAGTTCCCGCTCCCGCTCCTCCATCTGCAGCCACTGGTCGTAGTTGCGGTGCGACGGATGCACCCGGCCGAAGGCCTCCATCGTGAGAAAGAAGACGAGTTCGAAATGCGGCACGCGTCCGGTCGGCGGCCGGCGCTCCAGCGCGGCGATCACGCGGTCCCGCGGTGTCATGGCCCGCCGGCCCGGGCTTCCACCCAAGGATTCCACGCCAGCGAGGGTTCCCGCGCTCATGACCCCCAGATAGACCGGCCGGCCGGCCCTTCAACGCGCAAAAAGTATCCGCGGGCCCGTCTCGCCGGTTTTCTCCGGCCTCACCGGCTCTCATTCCACCCGAATTCCCTCTAGGCCCAGCCCGGTCTAATCGGCCCGATTAACCCCGCTGCAACCGGCGCCGGCCGGCGGCCTCAAGTCACCCAGTCTTCCGGGCCGGCCGTCGGACCGCGCGGCGGCACCACGGGCCGGAGCCGCGCCGCCAGCGCCTGCTTCACCACCTCGGTGCGCCGGCGGTAATAGCGGGCCATGCCACCCTGGTAGATGAGCGTGACCAGGGCCACCGATCCGTAGAGCCCGTAAAACGTGAGCCGGAGCAGCGGCAGGATCGAGGCGAGATCGACTCCCGCCTCCGCCAGCTGGGTTCGCATGTCGCCGGTCAGGGGACCCAGCGCGGATTCGGCATCGAAGCTGGCGAGCCGCGTGACGCAATAAACCAGGATCACCCCAAGCACGATCCACTGGCTGCGCACCAGCCGCCGCATCCCCTCTTCCGCCTCGCCCCGGACCAGGTGCTTGCGCCCGGACAATTCCATCCATCCGCCGTACGCCACCAGCGCGCCCACCACCACGCCCACGGGGTCGAAAAGGGCCAGCGACAGCAGGGAACCGAGACCCGCGATAATCAGCACGCTGAGCCCGTTCAGCTTCGAAATCCGCAACACGCGGACCAGCGCTTCCTCGGGTAACGGCGGCGGTTTCATCGGGGATCAGCGTGGACACCGGAAAATGACGCGCGAGCCCTTTCCATCAGCGTCCGCGCCTCCATCGAGGTTGGTTGCGCAGGCATCCCGCCTGCCAGCGGATCAGATGCAGGCAAGATGCCTGCGCTACATTCGGGCATGTTCCGGCTCCGCGTCTCCACCTTTCCGCGTTTCTGCGATCCTTCCGTCGCGCTTCAACGCCACCCACCACACCCATGCGATGAACACCGCTTGGAATGGCAGGCGCAGCCAGAGGGTGAGCGGCGTAACTTCCAGGCCCGGCATTCTTCCCTGTAGCGCCACATGCAGGTTCGCCGGAAACACCGCGACCAGCAAAACGATGAGGCCCCATCCGGCCCATCGGCGCACCGAACCAATCATGAGCCCGAGTCCGCCGAGGATTTCCACCGCGCCCGCGACGACGCTGAATACCGCGGGCCACGGCAGCCACCGCGGCATCATGCCGAGATAAATTCCGGGCATCCGGAAATGATTCGCCCCGGCGACGACGAAGAACACCGCCAGCGCCCCACGCAGAAACGTCCGCAGCGGGTTCATACGACCTGGGTCCGGGCCGCCACGCCGCCGAAGAGTTCCTTGAGCACATTCCAAGCCCGGCGCAGCCCGGCGGCCTTCACACCGCCACCCAGGAGGTAGGCGCGGGCCACGACCTCCTCGTGGCCGTGGTAGCGCGGCGGCAGCAGGAACAGGGTGCCGGTCGCCTCGCCACCGATGCTGGAAAAAAACAGCCCCTTGCCCACCGCCAGCTGCGCCCTGTCCCCTGGCACCGCCGCGCTGCGTTCCGCCAGCACCAGCCATGGGCGGTAGTAAAATTCCAGCGCGCCGCCCGAGCGCAGCACCAGCCGGCCCGACATGCGCGGCGGCACGCCGGGCAGATTGGCCCCGGCAAACACCCGATTGTCGTTCTCCGCCGGCGAAAACCGCACCCGGCGCACCGTGAGAAAATCCCAGCAAAAAACCCCGCCGAACACCGTCAGCCGGAACGCCCAGCCCGCGAGCAGGTAGGCGATGACGATCACCAGAAGCGAAAGCGCGGCGCCCACCCTTGGGTTGACCAGGGCCGTCGCCGCCAGCAGCACGAGCAGCGCCGTGCGCAGCGCCTTCAGCGCCGCGTCAATCGCCCCCCAGGGGCTGAGCAGGACCAGCACAGTCACCGCGTGCGCGGCCATCCAGACGACAGCAAACATCGCGAGCCCGGCCGGCACGGCCAGAAGGTTCAGGAGCCATGACGCATCGCCCATCCCGAGGGAAATCATGGCGAAGCCGTGTCCTGCAAAGCCGTGCCCTGCGGCGGCCGCGGCCCGTCCGCCCGCGATCCCCCTGGAAAACTCAGCCGTGATCAGCGGGATTACCGCGCCGGCGGCGACGAGGCCGCTGACCTTGTTCTCGACGGTTTCGAGCATGTCCAGGGGCTTCTTGAACCCCGGCGGCAGCACCGTGCCAAGGCTGTCCTTCGCCGCACAGAGACCGACCACGACCAGGGCCGGCAGCCAGAAGCTCATGTGCGCATACCACGGCAGCCTCGCCCTTTCGGCCTCGGTCCCGGCCTCCGCCCATTGGCAGGCCCCGTAAACACCCGTGCCGAGCAGCGGCGAGATCGCGATGCCCGTCACGGTCGAGACCGTCGTCGCCAGCGCCGCGCCCGGCGAACGGTCATCATCCGGGCTGGGCGTAACCTCGGCCGCGGCGGCCAGTCGCGGGGGAAAAATCGCCAAGAGCACAGCCACGATCAGAAACAGCGGGGCCAGTCGTTTCATGCCGGCGCAGTTTGCCGCCGGCCCCAAGTGTCGCAAGGAGAAGGCGCGCGGAATACACGCATCGCCACCCCTCGGCTCGAAAGGCGAATCCTTCTCCTTTCTCCCGCTCCCCGCTCCACCCCGCCGCAGGGCGGCGGGGTTCGCTCACCGCCGCTCGCGCTCCAGGTTCAGCCACGCGACTTCCTTCGGCGTCAGCGTCACGCCGAGGCAGCCGAGGGAATCCGCCGTCTCGCTGATCTGCCGCGGGCCGATGAGCGCGAACGTCGGGAACGGCTGGGTGAGCACATAGGCGGCCGCGATGTTGATCGGCGACACACCCTTGGCCTTGGCCAGCTCGATGGCCCGGTCGCGGCGCGCAAAGTTGTCGTCGGCGTACCAGCAGCGCACCAGTTCGGTGTCCGACAGTTTGTCGCGGCCGGCCCGCGGCGTGAAGAAGCCCCGCGCCTGGCTCGACCATGACAGCAGCGGGGTCTGCGTCTTCTTGAGCCACTTGCGCGAGTCCGGGTCGCTCGCGGCAATGCAGCCGGTCCACGGCGCCTCCACCATGCGGGCGAGGCTGAAGTTGTTGCTGAGCACGCCGAAGCCCTGCAGGCCCTTGCGCTTCGCGTAGCGGTTGGCGGCGGACAGGCGCTCGATCGTCCAGTTCGAGCCGCCGAAGACCTTGATCCGGCCGGCGCGCACGTGCTCGTTCAGCACGTCCACAAACTCGCCCACCGGTATGTCCGGATTGTCCCGGTGCATCATGTAGATGTCGACGTAGCCCGTCTGCAGGCGGTCGAGCGTGATGAGCAGCTGCGTCGTCAACCACTCCGGCGTGCAGAGCGGCGTGTGCGCGCCCTTGCCGATGACCATCACCTGCTCGCGGTTGCCGCGGTGCTTCATCCAGTGGCCGAGCAGCTTTTCCATGATGCCGTCCCAGTAGCCGAAGGCCGTGTCGAAGGCGTTGCCGCCGCGCTGGACAAAGTCGTCCCACACCGCGACGCCGTGCGGCATGTTCATCTGGTTGTCGCAGCCGATGATGAGCCGCGAGACCGGCTTCGCCAGGCCCGGGATCGTGCCGTAGATCATCGGCGCATCCGCGCGGCGCGCCAGCGGCCGGCGCGCATACGTCTGGGTCAGGTTCGCCGGCTGCTCCGACTCGTAGACGAGGCCGATGGCGGCGCGCCAGGCGTCGAGCGCGGCGAGGTTGCCCAGCGTGTCGGCGACGGACATCTGCGGCACGTCGCGCGCCCCGGCGGCCAGCGCGGTGGCGAACGCGTCGGCCTCGAGGCCGTAGAGGTGATCAGGCGTCGTGACCGTGATTTCCTGCGGCGCCGCGCCGTCCTTGTGGAGCGTGAAGGAACACGGCGCGTTTTCCCCGGCCGGAATCCACGGGGAAGGCACCTGGATCCAGCCCGCACTGCCGTAGATGCGCGCGGAGTTGTCCTGCGAGAGGCCCACGCCGGTGGCGACCTGGGCGATGACGCCGTTGGCGAACTTCAGCGTCGCCGCCGCGTAGACATCGATGCCCGTCTGCGGATGGAGGTGGCCGGCACCGGACACGGCGACCGGATTGAGAAAGGCCTCGCCCGCCGCGGCGCCGGCGATGAGGCGGGAAAAGGATACCGGGTAGCAGCCGACATCCAGGATGCCGCCGCCGCCCAGCGCGTTGCTCCAAAGGCGCGACGCGGGACTGTAGCCGGAATTGAAGCTGAACGTGGCCTGGATGAGTTTCACTTCGCCGATCGCCCCGCCCTTCACGAGTTCGACCAGCTTCGCCGTCTGCGGGTGGCAGCGGTACATGAACGCCTCCATGAGCAGCACGTTGTGTTCGCGGCAGACCTGGGCGGCGACGGTCGCCTCGGGATGGTTGAGGCCGAGCGGCTTCTCGCAGAGCACGTGCTTGCCCGCCTCGGCGGCGCGGATGATCCACTCGAGATGCTGCGGGTGCGGCGTGGCGATGTAGACCGCCTGCACCTCCGGGTCGGCCAGCAGCGCCTCGTAGCTGCCATGGGCGCGCGGGACTTTGAACTCCGCGGCGAATTTGTCCGCGGCGGCCTGGGTGCGGCTGCCGACGGCGGCCACGCGGCCAAGTTTGGAGCGGGCGACGCCCGTGGCGAATATGCCGGCGATGCGGCCCGTGCTCAGGATGCCCCAGTTCAGCGGTAAGGTCATACCCCGCCACCATGGAGGAAATTTCGGCCCGAATGCAAGTGGGACCGAAACGGTCCTGTGCGTTCCGCCCCAACGGCACCCGGCCGGTGTCACGGCTCACGTGACACGGGCCCCTCATGGCTCCGCCCGGGTTCTGCACCACCCTTGCCATCGCGGCGCCGGGCGGCTGAAGCTCGGTCATGCTGACGAAAGCCGAACTCCAGCGCCTGCGCTCCCTGCGCGATAAAAAGCACCGCGAGGCGCTCGGGCTGTTCGTCGTCGAGGGCGAAAAGGTCGTGGCCGAACTGCTCGCCGCCGGCTTCACCTTTGAGCGGGTCTACGTCACGAGTGATGGAGATACGGCGCCCCCGCTGCGTTTGGCCCGCCCCGCGGCGGGGGCGCCGCGCCTCCAGGTCACGGCCATCACCGCCGGGGAAATGGCCCGCGCCAGCCACTTCCCCACCCCATCGGGCGTGCTGGCGGTCGGGAAAATTTCGCGCGTGCCTCTCGCGCCCGGCGCCCTCGACCGCGGCCTGACCCTCGCGCTCGATGGCGTGCAGGACGCCGGCAACGTCGGCACACTCCTGCGCATCGCCGACTGGTTCGCCCTCGACCGCGTCATCCTTTCACCCGATTGCGCCGACCTGTTTCACCAGAAGGTCATCAATGCCAGCATGGGCTCGTTCGCCCGCGTCCAGGCCCACACCGTCGACCTCGCCGCCGTGCTCGCCACGACCCGGGTTCCCGTGCTGGGCTGCGATCTCACCGGCGACGCCGTGCATGCGCTCCCCGCCCTGCGCGACGCCGTCATTGCGATCGGGAGCGAGGGCTCGGGCCTCACCTCCGCCGTGCGGACGTTGGTCACCCATTATGTGACAATCCCGCGCTTCGGCGGGGCGGAATCGCTCAACGCCGGCGTCGCCGCCGCCATCGTGTGCGACAATCTCCGCCGCGTGCTCAGCCGGTAAGGCGGCCCTCGCGCATTCTGGCAACGTGCCGCGGGTCGGGCGCGTTGTCCCTAACGCGCCGGCTAGTGTCTGCCGGCGTCAAATGCGGCGGTTTAGGGATAAACCGCCCTACCTTCTTACGACCCGCCTGCCCTAATCCTTGCCGGCCTTCTTCTTGCCGCCGCCCGTGTGCAGCGCCATCCCGGCGAAGACGCCGATGGCAAAGACGCCGAAGAATATCAGCGCCGCCGAGGCGCGGATCGGGGCTTTCGCCGTCGTGCCGGCGATGGGGAAATTGAAACTGATCGGATCGGGGTTGTTCATGCCCACATAGAGCATGACAAACAGCAGGGCGAGAAAGCAGATGGTTTTGAGGACGGCCTTGAAGCTCATGGTCTTCCTTTGGCGCATGTCGCCGCTTTTGGCGAGCGGGGTTTTAAGCGCCAAGACGCGATGGCGCAAAGTTCGATCGGAAGAAGGCCTGGGATGGCGTGCCGCCTTTGCCATTGGTGCCTCCCGACTTTGCTTCGTGCCCAGCGCCTTCGCGTCTCTGCGCTTTTCAAAAAACCCGGTCTCTTGACATCGGCGGCTGCCATCCCGTGCATTAACGCTCCCACGCTTTGGTCCGCAGCGCGCGCGGCGACACGCCGAACAGCTCCCGCACCCAGCGGGAAAAATGAAACGGTGTCTGGAAGCCGCAGCGAAACGCCACCTCGCCCACCGTCAGGCCCGTTTCGCGCAGGAGCTGCGCCCCGCGACGCGTGCGCGACTCCCATACGTGCCGGATCGGCGTCGTCCCGAGATGGCGGCGAAACAGCTTCACGAGCTGCGCCGGCGAGACGCCCGCCTCCCGGGCCAGTGCCGGCAGGTCGACCGCCTGATGGCCGTCCTGCCCGATCCATTCCAACGCCCGCCGCAGGGCATCGGGTTCGTCCGGTTCGGTCTCCACTACCCGTGCGCCCGCAAACAGGTATTCCTGCAGGGTCGCCAGCCCGAGCGACTCCACCAGTCCCGGCGCCTGCTCGCCCACCGTGCGGGGCAGCGACAACCCCAGCTCCATGAGTTGTTCGAACCGCCGCGTGACCGGCAGCACGTCCGGCGCCGCCTCGCAGCTCCGGGCCAGTTCCCCCGTCACCATCGAGGGATGCACCGCGCACCAGGTATGGTGGGTCTTCCGCCGCTCGGAGAGCCGGAACAGCTCGCGCCGGCCCGGCCGGAAGAGCCCGACCTGCCCCGCCACCATCCGCACCTCCCGGCCGGCCACGTCCACCCGCGCGTGGCCCTCGATCAGCACCACCAACTGGTAATCCTGCTGCACCCGGGGACCACAGCTCCCGCCCGGCTCGTACACCACGTCGCCGAACTGCACCCGGGCCGAACGGGCCAAGCGTAGCCTTTTGGATATGTTTTGGAGAGCCATGTTGCTACACAAAGTCGCCGGAATATGCTAATAGGTATGACTGCCGCATGAATTCCGCAACCCTTGAGACTCCCCCCGCCGCCCCGCCGTCCCTCGTCATCGACCCCGGCGGCTTCGCCGGCACGCGCCAGGGCGCCTTCCCCAAGGTCCGCCCGCCGGGCTATTTCTCCCCCGATGCCGATCCGGCGGCGATCAAGGCGTTTTACCAGGCCAACGGCTATTTCGTGCTCGAGAACGGATTCACGCCCGCCGAGATCGAGACGCTCAAGCGCGAGACCACGCTCATCTGCCGCGGTGACCGCGGCGAACTGCCCGACCACCCGAAGGCCGACGCCGCCGAGCCCGACGAGTCCGTGCTGTCGCGCTTCCTCTGCATCCACTTTCCGCACAAGTGCTCGGACGTGATGCGCTTGGCCATCCACAACGTCCCCACGGTCAAGGCACTCACGACCATTATCGGCCCCAACGTGAAGTGCATGCAGTCGATGCTCTTCATCAAATCCTCCGGCAAGCCCGGCCAGGCCTGGCATCAGGACGAGGATTACATCGCCACCCGCGACCGCTCGCTCGTCGGCGCCTGGATCGCGATGGATCGCGCCACGACGGAAAACGGCTGCCTCTGGGTGATGCCCGGCTCGCACCGCGCCGGCATCCTCTGGGAGCAGCAGTGGCACGGCGACCGCCGCTTCGACTGCGCCTCTCAGTCGGTCGGGTTCCCCTACACCGACGACCAGTCCATCCCCGTCGAGGTCGAGGCCGGCTCCGTGGTCTTCTTCAACGGGTACCTGCTCCACCGCTCGATGCCCAACCAGGCGCCCGCCGGCACCTACCGGCGCTCGCTGGTCAACCACTATATGAGCTGCGAGTCGCACCTGCCGTGGGGCAAGCTGGCCGAGCACGAGCACATCGCGCACTTCGATTTCCGCGACGTGATCATCGTCGCCGGCCAGGATCCGTACGCTTGGAAAGGCTACGCCGATCTCAACCGCCCGAGCGTCCGCCCGAGCGGCCAGGGCGGCTGCGCCAAATGGGGCGGCGACCAGCTCAAGTACGAGGACGAGATCGAGGCGGCCGCGGCGAACGCCAAGCCGTAGGTCCTGGGCGTCAAAGGTGGAACGCGTTGCCCTCAACGCGTTGGCTGGGATGTTTGGTCTGGCTTCCCCAACCGGAGCCTTAGGGCAAGTGGCTCCTCCCTGAATTTCATCCGCCACGCCGCTTCGCTGTTGCGGGCGCAGGAAATTTGCCCGGACCATGGCCCCGTCTCCCTTTCCCCATGAGCACTCCCTCCCTCGCCCAGCAGCGCGCGTTCTTCGAGACCTTCGGCTTCCTCAAGCTGCCCGGCCTGCTCCGGGCCGAGGCCGGCCGGATCATCGCCGACTTCGAGTCGGTCTTCGTCACCCACGGCCTGAAGCATGACGGCACCCAGCGCACCTCCGTGGTCCCGTTCGTCGACCAGAGCGCCGGGCTCTGCGCGTTGCTCGACCATCCGGGCATCCTCGAGGCCGTCGGCAACCTCCTCGGCCCCGACTTCAACTACGTCAGCAGCGACGGCAATTACTACACCGGCGAGACCACCTGGCACCGCGACAGCAATTACCAGAGCAACAGCTACATCAAGCTGGCCCTCTACCTCGACCCCGTGACGAAGGACACCGGCTGCCTGCGCGTCATCCCCGGATCGCACACCGAGGCCGGTCTCGCCGTGTGGGGCGACGTGCAACTCCGCTCCGCCGAGAACAACTGGGGCCTGCACCAGCGCGAGCTGCCCGCATACCCGATCGAGAGCCAGCCGGGCGATGTGCTGCTCTTCAACCACCGCACGCTGCACGCCTCGTTTGGCGGCGGCACCCGCCGGCGCATGTTCACCATGAATCTCGGCCGCCGCGCCAAGACCTCCCCCGAGATCGACGACCTGATTTCCTACTGCGACTGGCACATGCTGGGTCACGGCTCCGGCCAGCCCTATGGCAAAATCATGCTCGAGACCGCGTCCGCCGCCCGGAAAGTCCACCTGACCCAGCCCTTCGATGTCTGGAACGCCAGCCTGGAACACAACCGGATCCGCAAGGCCCAGGGCACCACGGCGTGAGCCGGCCTAGTTTAACCACGAATGCACCCGAATCCCGGAAGCCCGCAGTCCCGAGCCGGCGAAGTGAAATAATCCCCGTGGCGTGACCCGCGGGATTATTGCGGGGATCCGGTTCTTATCCGTGTCCATTCGTGGTGGGACTGAATCGTTTCCGCCCGGGGTTTGGCCCTACTTCCAGAGCGCGAAATTCCACGTCAGCACCACGTAGCCGAGCAGGTGGTGCGGGGAACCGTTGGTGCGGTACAGCGCCGGGTTGATCGAGAGCGTCGGCGTGATGTTCCAGGTCACGCCCACAGTCGCCGAGTTCGCCGCGCCCGATTGGAAATCCATGGAAAACTGCAGCTTCGACGAGAGCACATGCCGGTACCCCAGCAGGAGCTCCGCCCGATGGTCGACGTCGATTGTCCCGACGATGAAATTGTCCGACTCCGCATAGTAGCCGTATTCGATCTCCGGCTGGGGCTGGCCGCCCAGGGTCGACCAGTTGAGCGCACCGGCCGTCAGCAGGTTGGGCCCCTGCTGCACGAGGTTGAACTCCGTGCTGAAGAACCCCTCGTTCGGCTTGAGCCCCTGGAACCACGCGGCCTCAAACCGCGGGGTGATCCCGAGCTCCAGCTGCAGCTGCTGGCTGTTGCCGATGAGCGTGTGCTGCGCCTGCGCGCTCAGCCCGAGGACCCCGGCCGGCTGGATGTCCGGCGTCACGATCTGGTTGAGACCCACGATGGTGGCGCCCACCCGGGGCCCGGACACGAGCAGGGCCAGACCCAGGAACCAGGCGGCATAACGCGGAGGGAAAAAATTCACCGGGACGGGAGGAGGGTCATGCCGGACGGAGCCCACAGCATCGTCGCTCCGGATGACAGGGGCGTGACGCGGCCGTGACATCCGGGTCACGCGGCCGGGGGCGGCGGATCCTCGTGGTGGTGGAGTTTGACGACATGCCGGCGCTGGTCGTGGCTGATGAGCTCGGCGTAGCGGCCCCAGCTCAGCAGCGTCCGGAACAGCGGGCGCGGCTTCTCGTGCGGCAGCGCCGTGTGCAGTTCGCGCAATAGTTCCTCCGACGGCAGGCAGTGCTCCGGCTGGACGCGGATCAGCCGCACCAGCAGCTCGAAGATCTTCAGCTTCATCAGCTGCTCGCGCACGATGTCGCGCTGGCGCTCGGTCGACGCCGCCACGAGCTCCCGGCCCAGCGCCGTCAGGCGCACGTCCTGGCCGGGCGTCTCGATGAACCCGAGCAGCTCGGCGGCCTTGATGACGCGGATGACCGCGCCAAACTCCTTGCCGAGCCGTTCCGAGATGTCGAAGACGTCGCACTCGGCGTCGCCCAGCAGCGACAGCAGGCCGAGCACCTCGCTGGGCGTGACGTAGGGCAGCGAGACCGGGGCGATCCGCCGGCGGGCGCCCTCCACCTCCGAGGTCACGACCTTCGTCACCTCGCCGGTGTCCGGCAGGTTGGTGCGCGTGAGGATCGCATGGAGCTTCTCGACGATGGCCCGGAATCCCGGGGCGTCGGGATCGCGCGGATAAGGCAGGTCCACCGGGACCACCACGTCGACCCGCCCCGGCTGCGTGGCCAGCACCACGATGCGCGTCGCAAAATAGACGGCCTCCACGATGTTGTGCGTGACCATCACCATGGTGCGCAGCGGATGCTCGGGGCTCGCGAGCAGCCGGCCGATCTCGTTGCGCAGCGTCTCGGCCGTGAGCACGTCGAGCGCGCTGAACGGTTCGTCCATGCAGAGCACCTCCGGCTCGGCGATCAGGGCGCGGGCGATGCCGACGCGCTGCTTCATGCCGCCGGAAAGTTCGCGCGGATACGCGTGCTCATACGCGCCGAGGCCGACGGTCTCGAGGACCTTCCCCAGCCGCGACTCCTGCTCCTCCGCCGGCAGCCGGCCGACCGGCAGCAGGACGTTCTGCCGCACGGTGAGCCAGGGAAAAAGGGCGAAATTCTGGAAGACCATCGCCACGCCCGGCGACACCCCGTGCAGCGGGATGCCGCGGTACAGCACCTCGCCGCGGGTGGGCTGGATCAGCCCGGCCATGATGCGGACCAGGGTGGACTTGCCGCAGCCCGACGGGCCCAGCAGCACGACCACGTCGCGCTCTGCCACGATCAGGTTGACGTCGCTCAGCACGAGCTCGTTTTCGGGGCTGCCGGCGGCGTACTCGTGGCAGACGCCGCGGAGTTCAATGAGGGTGAGGGGAGTTTCGGGCATGGCTCAGGTGAGGAAGCGGCAGCGTTCGTTGGCAAAGACCTGGAGGCGTTTCCAGAGGGACCGGTTGATCCCGACGACCACCAGCGCCATGACCAGCACGGCGGCGGCGAGCCGCGGGAAATTGCCGTCGTTGGTCGCGCGGCTGATGTAGGCGCCCAGTCCGGTGGCCTGGTAGAGCTTGTCGCCGATCTGGACGTACTCGGACACGATCGTGGCGTTCCACGCGCCGCCCGCCGCGGTGATCCAGCCGGTGACCAGCCCGGGAAAGACCGCCGGCAGCAGGAATTGCCGCCAGCGCCGCCAGCCGGAGAGCCGCAGCACCTCGGCGCAGCTGACGATGTCGTTGGGAATCGCGGAGGATGCCGCAGCGACGTTGAAGAGGATGTACCATTGCGTGCCCATCATGATGAGCGGCACCGAGCCCCACTGGAGGCTGCCGCCGGTCCGCAGCACGAGGAGCAGGATCCAGGGATAGATCATCGGCGCCGGAAACGAGGCCACGAACTGGATGAAGGGCTGCAGCCGGCTCGAGAGCTTCGGGTTCAGGCCGATCCAGACGCCCAGCGGCACGGTCCACAGCGTGCCGAGCGCCACCGCCGCGAGCACGCGCAGGAAACTCAGCCCGGTGTTGCTGAGAATCTCCATCCAGTCGGCCGGATGGACGCGGGCCAGGAGCGACACCAGCTGCACCCCGCCCCAGGCCATGGCCCCCAGCAAGGCGGCGATCAGGAGGTAATAAACCGCGCGAAACGTCCGGCCGGAGGCCGCCGGAGCGGCGGCCGCATCCTCCAGGGCGGTGGCCGGCGGCGGGCCCGGTACCGCGCTCAGCGGCGCCAGCCAGCGGCCGAGGCGGTGCGTGGCCGCCTGCATCGCCCGCGAACGCGCCAGCCACCGCTGCCAGCCCGGCTGGTCGGTCCGCCCGGACCCGAAGTCGTCCATCTTGAACTTGCGCGACCACACCACCAGCGGCCACCAGACCAGCCGGTCAACCACGACGATGACGACGCCCATCGCCACGACCCCGAGCAGCTGCGCCCGCACGTCGCCGCGCTCGATCGCCACGCTCATGTAGGAGCCGATGCCCGGCACGCGGAAATCCTGGTCGCCCAGCTTGAAGGCCTCGGTGATGCTGAGAAAAAACCAGCCGCCCGCCATCGAGACCATGCTGTTGTAGAGCAGCCCTTGCGCGCCAAAGGGCAGCTCCATCTTGAGGAACCGGTGCCACCATTTGAACCCGTACAGCCGGCCGAGCATCCGGTAGTCCGCCGGAACGCCGCACAGCGAGTCGTAGTAGCTGAACGCCATGTTCCAGACCTGGCCCGTGAAGATCATGATCACGCACGAGAGCTCGAGGCCCGTGTTGCTGTGCGGAAACAGCGCCACCAGCGCCAGCACCAGCCCCGGCAGGAAGCCGAGGACCGGCACGCTCTGCAGCACGTCCAGCGCCGGCAGGATGTAGCGGCGGGCCCGCGCGTCGTAGAACGCCCAGGACGCCACCACGAGCGTGAAGAGCAGGGAGAAGAAATAGGCGATCCAGCCGCGGGCCAGGGAGAACAGCGCGTACACCGGCAGCGCCCGGGCCGAGAGGTCGATCTCGACGGTCTGGTGCAGCGGCTGCCGCCACTGCGCCACCACCTCCACCCCGCCCAGCAGCAGCGCGGCCACCCCGAGCACCACCAGCGCCTCGAACCAGATGGCCGGACGTTCTCGCTCGGGGCGGGATAGCGTGACGGTCATGCTCATGGGGAATGGAATCAGGCGGTCAAATGAGGTGGTAGGCCCCGCGGGCCATGAGCACCACGCCGAGCAGGATCAGGAGGCTGGAGGAAAGATACGGCGCATTGCGAGCCAGAGCACTCAAGTGCCCGGATTTTCTTGCGAGGCGGCTCGCGCCCCAGGCCGCCACCACGCCCACCGCCACCAGGGTCACCGCCAGGCCCAGGCTGAACGCCGCCACCAGGGCAAATCCCAAGGTGATCCGTTTCAGCTGGAGGCAGATCAGCAGCACCGAGCACGCGGCCGGGCACGGCATCAGCCCGCCCGTCAGGCCGAACAGGATGATCTGGGCGGTCGTCACGGGCCGGCTGCCGTCAAACCGCCGCCGGATGTCGGCCGCGTGGGCCGCGGCATGGGCATCCATTTCCTCGCCGCCGCCGGCTTCATGCCCGTGGGTGCACTCATGAAATTCCAGCTCGCCGGTGAACCCGCCCTGCGGACCATACACGGAGACCTCCGCGGTGAATTCGTGCGGCTCCGGGATGGTTTCCCGGCTCTCCCAGCCGCCGCCGGTGAACTCGAGCTTGAAAACCTCCGCCGGTCCCCCGCCGCGGCGCAGGGTGACCACCGCCGCCCCGGCCTGGGCGCCCGCCGGCACCGTGAGCCGCCAGCGGGCCGGGCCGGCGGCTTCATCGATCCTCAGGGCCACCTCGCCCCAGGGACTGGCCAGGGAACGGGCCTCCTCAGGGGCGTGAGCGTGATCATGCGCGTGTCCCCCGCGGTCCCGCCGGATCCGCGCCAGCGTCCACAGCGCCAGCCCGATCACCACCGCGCCCGTGCCGAGCTGCAGGTAGGGCTCCGTCGCCTCGACGTTCCACTGGCTCCCATAGTGCAGGGCGAGCCCCACCAGCCCCCAGATAACCAGGGTGTGGGAAAACGCCGCCGCCAGCCCGAGCAGGAACGCCTGCGCCACCGTGCCGCGGACCGCGACGATGAAGGCCGCCATCATGGTCTTGGAGTGGCCGGGCTCCAGCCCGTGCAGCGCGCCCAGCAGCACGGCCGCGGGCAGGTAGAGCCAGCCGACCGTGGGCCCGGACAACGGGAGAAACGCCAGGAGCATTGGAGGATGATACCCCCTCCCCCCATGTTACGGCAAACCCAAAAATTGCGTTTGTGTGACGGCCAGGTGCCGTTAGGGTCACGTTCATGTCCCACGACTCCCCCCACCCCGACGCGGAGCGCCGCGCGCTGCAGCTCCGGTTGCGCCGGGTGGCCGGCCAGCTCCGGGGCATCGAGGCGATGCTCGACCGGGAGTGCGGCTGCGCCGAGATCCTCAACCAGCTGGTGTCGGCCCGGCGCGCCCTCAAGTCGCTCTCCGAGAAAATCATTCACCAGCACCTGCACCACAGCATCAAGCAGGCTGCCCGCGAGGATTCTGGCCGCCGCGCCCTCCGCGAGCTGGTCGAGGTGCTCGAACGCTACATCGAGTGAAGTTTCCCCGCTTGGTTTGAATCGCCAAGACGCGAAGGTGCAACGGTCCGGGGAAAGTTCACCACGAAGCACGCGAAGACCAAGCCTTCCCGCGAATCACGGGAATTTTGCGCGGATGCTCTCCGGGGAACGGACCCGGAGCTCCGTTCTTCCGCAAGCCATCCTCCGAGGCAGGGCGGGGCCGCTGGGACCGCCGGTGGAAATTGGCGCGCATCGTCCAGGTTGGTCGCGGGCTACCTGGCCCACGCGCTCCGCCTTCCGCCATTCCGCGCTCCCCTTTCGTGTCCATTCGTGTTCATTCGTGGTTCAAAGGTACCCTCTATCCCAGTCCGGTCGCGCCTTACCCCACCCCATGACCGCTTCCCGCCGCGATTTCCTCCGCGCCACTGCGCTCGGCGCGACCGCCGCCACGGTCCTGCCCCGGCTGCTCGCCGCGGCGGACAACCCGGCCGCCGCCGACTCCGCCCTTCCCGCCTCGCCGGCTAGGGCCGCGCTGCTGGCGCATCACCGCAACCTGTTCAACGGCGACACCTGCGTTTATTTCTACAATCCCGAACGCTGGCAGCCCGAGGGCGGCCCCTTCTCCGCCCGGGCCATCCACCGTTATGTCGGGACCCTGCGAGACAGCGGCATCGACACCTTCCTGATCAACGCCAACGCCTCGAAGGCGTGGTATCCGAGCAAGACCCTGCCGACCATCCTCGACGGCTACCACCGGGGCGACCGCGAGTTTTTCCGCGGCCACGCCATCTGCGCCGGCTTCACGCAGCCCGCGGAGGTCGAGGCGTACCTCGACACCTCCGTGCTCTTCTTCAACCGCTACCTCGACCTTGTCGAGGCGGGCACCGACTGGCTCGCCGAAACCTCCGTGGCCTGCCGGCGGCACGGCGTGGCGCCCTGGGTCAGCATCCGGATGAACGACCTGCACGGTCACCGCAATTTCCCGGGCAGCTTCTTCAACCACCCGCTGCTCAAGCGCCCGGAAATGCGGCTGCACCGCAGCACCTACCCGTCCATGGCCGGCGACCTTACCTATCGCGAGGGCCTCAACTACGGCCTCAAGGAAGTGCGGGACGCGATGTTCGCGCAGATCCGCGAGGTGGTGGAGGATTATGACTTCGACGGGCTCGAGCTGGACTGGTGGCGCAACCCGCTGTGCTGCGAGCCGAAGGCCGACGACGCCACGGTGGCGATGATGACGGACTGGTTCCGTTCCGTGCGCGCCCTCACGCGGCGCCGGGCGGCGCGAAACGGCCGCCCGTATCATTTCGGCCTGCGCATTCCCGGCCGGCTCGAAACGCTGCGGAGCATCGGCATTGATGTCGTGACGCTCGGCCGCGAGGGCACGCTTGATTTCATCTGCCCGTCCGGCTTCTGGCGCACCACGTGGGACATGCCGCACGATGAGCTCCGGCGCCAGGTCGGCGAACACCCCGCCATCTACGGCGTCATCGAGGACGGGGCGAATGCCATTCCCACCCTGGCACCGTCGCTCAAGGTGACGCGCGACATCCGCTATATTTCCGCCAGCCGCGAGATGCTCCAGGCCAATGCCGCCGGCAAGCTCGTGCTGGGGGCGGACGGGATCGAGTGGTTCAACTTCTACTGCACCGACCAGGCCCGCATCCCGGGGCTGGTCTCGAACTACGCGTTCCTCCGCGACATCCACCGTCTCGACTACCTGCGCGGCCGGCCGAAACACTACGCCTTCGCCGACCGCGGATTTTCCGGCTTGGCGCAGCCGCCCTTCGAGGCGCCGCCCCAGCTGCCCGTGATCCTGGAGCACACCTGGCGCCAGGCGTTCCGGTTGCCGATGTGCGCGGAGCCGGCGGACCGCGGCCTGCGGCTGGTCATCCAGGTCGCGCTGAAAAAATCCGATCCCACCGGCGACCTGCCCGTCGTGTTCAATGCCAGCTGGCCCAACGCCGCGCGCACGGCGACCGAACGCCTGCTGTTTCCCTGCGGGCCGCTCACGCACCACACGCCCGATCGCGCCGCCTATAATTACGAATTTCCCGTCGCCCTCATCCGCGACGGCTGGAACGAGATCGTCCTGGAAAACGGCGCCGGCCAGCCGGTCACCATCGCCAGCCTCGAACTGGCCGTGATGCCCGCGGTTTGACCGCCACGGCGGCTCCGACCGGGCCGCAGCTGGAATTAACCCTCGCCCGGCGCCGATGGGCTGCGCTATCTGGACGGCGCATGAGGGAACTCGCCCCTGGTTCTCGGTGGCTTGCGTGGTGCCTGCTGGCCGTGACGGCCGCGGCCGCGCCGCCTGTTGCCGGCGTGCCGGCGGGCTGGCGAGAGCTCACCCTCCTCAATGCCAACGCGGCCCATGACCTGTTCTCCACCGCCGTGGCCGCCGATTCGTCCAACCGCCCGGCCCGCCTCGGCCTGGCGGTCTCGCTCCTCGGCGTCCAGCCCCGCACCGACGGCACCATCGCGGCCGCCGCCGAGATGTTCACGGCCCTGCGGGCTGAAAACGCGGATGACGACGAGGGCATCGGCGCGGCCTACTACCTCGCCCGCATCCAGCAATTGCACCGCTCCACGCCGGACCGGCAGGCCGCGGTGGAGGCCTATCGCGCGCTCCTGGCCGCCCATCCGGACAACCACTACGCGCAGATGGCCGCGCCGAAGCTCGCGGTGCTCTTGCTTTACGACGACGTGGCACCGGACGAGTGGGAGCGCCGGGTGGCCGAGATCGGGTCCCTGCTCCCGCGGCTCACCACGGCCGAGGCCGTGCGTGACACCCGGCTCGTGCTCGCCGGCGCCCTGATCCGGCTGCGCCGCGACCACGCGCGCTCCTACCCGCTCGTCACCGCCTGCCTCGACGCCAACCTCGTGAACCGGCTCCCGCATCTCAACACCCTCCTGCTGCAGGCGGCCGAGTCCGCCCGGCAGCTGGGCAAGACGTCCGCAGCCGTCGCGTATTACCGCAGGTTCCTCGACGACTTTCCCCGCGACATCAAGGCCGACGAAGTCCGCCGCCGGCTGGACGCTTTGGCACCTCGCGCCCACCCATGATCCGCGCGCGCTGGTTTTATCGGCTCGGGTTCCTGCTGCTGGCCGCGGCCTTTGCCTGCGGCGGCTGGCGGCTGGTGAAGCGCACCCGGCCCGGACGGGCGGGCGGCCCGATCACCCTGACCTTCGCCCACTGGCAGCTGGAGGGCACCACCCGCCAGGCGTTCGACGCGCTCGCCCGGGATTATGAGAAGCTCCACCCCGACATCCGCATCGAGCAACTGGCCATCCCGTTGTCCGTCTATTCCAGCTGGGGCACGACCCACGTGGTCGGCGGGGTCGCACCCGATCTGGTCGAACTGGGCCGGAACCTCGGCGGCCGGCGCATCCTCCCGTATTTCCTGCCGATCACCGATGAGATCAACCGGCCCAATCCCTACAACGCCGGCACCCCGCTCGCCGGCGTGGCGTGGCGCAACACCTTCGTCGACGGCATGGAGGCGGCGTTCGACCCCCAGTCGTTCGACTGCTACGGGGCCTCGGTCTTCGCCAACACCTTCCGGATTTACTACAATGCCGACCTGCTGCGCGAAATCACCGGCCAGGCCGAGCCGCCGCGCACCTTCGAGCAGTTCACCGACCTCTGCCGGCAGGTCCGGGCCTTCGCCGCGCGCACCGGCCGGCCGGTCCTGCCGTTCGCCGGCTCCCGGATCGAAGCCCCGCTCCTGATGGATGACCTGGCGACCGGGCAGCTCCAGCGGCTGACGAGCCGGCTGAATCCCGGGGTTTATTTCCCGGTCGGTTACGGCGATTTTTTCCTCTCGTACCTGAACCACGAATGGACGCTGGACGATCCCGCCATGCGCAGCGCCATCGAGCTGATCCGGCGCGTCGGGGCGGAAATGCCGGATAACTTCATGCAGTACGGCCGCGACGACTCGCTCTTTTATTTTGTCCAGGGCCGCGCGCTGATGATGGCGGGCTATGCCCAGGACGGCACCAGCATCAGCAGCCAGGCCCCCTTTCCCGTCCGGGTGTTCAAGAATCCCGCGCCCCGGCCGCAGGACCGCGAGTTCGGCGGCAACATGGTCGGGCCCAATGCGGAGCGGTTGAGCAGCTACGGCGCGTTCGGCATCGCGCGGGCGTCCCTGCACCCGCAGGAGGCGCTGGATTTTCTCCAGTTCCTCACGAGTTTCGCGGCCGATCAAAAATTCGTGCGGATCAGCGGCTTCCTCCCCGTCCTCGTGGGCATCCAGGCAACGGGCCTGACCCGCGACTTCATGCCGAGCAGCCGCGGCTTTCCGCCCGGCCCCTACCCGGTCTTCCTCTTCACCAACACCGGCCAGGTCATCCAGCGCCTGGAATACCTGATGATCGGCCCGGAGGCCGACCAGGCTGCGTTCTTTGCGGCCTTGAAGCGCGAGCTGCCGGGCGCCATGCGCGAGGAGGTGTCGGGCGGGCTGCGCAACCTCATCCAGACGCTCCAACTCAATGACACCGCGATCGAGGCCGTGCACCAGCTGCAGCGCGCCGATCCCGCCAACCTCAGCCTGCAGCGCAAATACCAGGGCATGGTCGAGACCCAGAACGAGCAGGAAGCCACCGCCTACTACACCGAGCTGCGCCTGCGTCGGGCCGCCCGCCTGCCTCTCCCCTAACACTTCCCGTCTCCCAGCCATGTTCAACGATCCCTGCACGCCCCGCTCCCTTCTCACCCGCGCCATGGACGGCACCACCCTCCGTCCCCTGGTGGTCCCGGCCGCCGACTTCCATCCGCAGCCGACCATCGCCGACCGCGCGGCGTGGGATCACCTGCCCCCGGCCATCCGCACCGCGTTCATCGCCGCCGGCGAGAAACGCCTGGGTGAGCCGTGGGAAATCCTCCGCGCCACCGTGCAGCTCGGGTTCGTGCGCACCGGCAACCGCAGCGAGTTCGAGGCGCCCCATGCGGCCCGCCGTTACCGGCTCGGCGAGCTGGTCCTCGCCGAGTGCGCCGAAAACCGCGGCCGTTTTCTCGACGCCATCGCCGACGGCCTCTGGCTGATCTGCGAGGAAACCTACTGGGGCGGCGCCGCCCACCTGTTCATGCAGCGGCGCGGGCTCGGCCTGCCGGACGTGACCGAGCCCACCTTCGACCTCGGCGTGGGCGAGACCGCCGCACTTCTCGCCTGGACGTGGTACCTGCTCGGCGACCGGCTCGACGCCGTCAGCCCGCTCATCCGCGAACGCGTGCGCGGGGAGCTCGAGCGCCGCGTGCTGACGCCGTGCCTCGACCGCGACGACTTCTGGTGGATGGGCTGGCACCGGGACAACCGGCCGGTCAACAACTGGAACCCGTGGTGCTGCTCCGCCTGGCTCACCTGCATCCTGCTGCTCGAGACCGATCATGACCGCCGCACCCGCGGGCTGCACAAGGTCATGCGCATCCTCGACATCTTCATCGACCACCAGCCCGCCGACGGCGGCTGCGACGAGGGCCCGAACTACTGGTCGCGCGCCGCCGGCAGCCTGTTCGAATGCCTCGAGCTCCTGCACGCCGCCACCGCGGGCGCCGTCAACCTTTACCACGAGCCGCTCATCCGGGAGATGGGCCGCTTCGTGCAGCGCACGCACATCCACGGGCTGTGGTTTGTGAACTTCGCCGACTCCCCGGTCCGCCCCGGCACCGAGGCCATCATCCTCCACCTCTACGGCCGCCGCATCGGCGACCCGGCGCTCGCGGCGTTTGGCTCGTGGCTCTTCCAGCAGCGGCGCGGCGACCTCCAGATCGGGGGCTCGATCGGCCGCATGCTGCCCCGGCTGTGGGCCGACGCCGACCTCAACGACCCCGCCGCCCGCCCGCCGCTGTACCGCGACATCTGGCTGCCGGAGCTGCAGATCATGACGGCCCGCGACCGCGCCGGCTCGAGCGAGGGATTTTTCCTCGCCGCCAAGGGCGGCCACAACGAGGAGAGCCACAATCACAACGACCTCGGCTCCTTCCTGACCTACCTGGACGGCTGGCCGCTGCTCATCGACATTGGCGTCGAGACCTACACCCGGAAAACCTTCCTGCCGAAGCTGCGCTACGAGATCTGGACCATGCAGTCGCAGTGGCACAACCTGCCCACCGTCAATGGCGAGCTGCAGCAGGACGGCCGGGAGTTCGCCGCGCGGGACGCAGGCTATGCCTGCACCGACGGAGCCGCGACCCTGCAGCTTGAAATCGCCGGAGCCTGGCCGAAATCCGCCGGCCTCCGCACGTGGATCCGCACCCTCCGCCTCGAGCGCGGACAGGGCGTGACGGTGACCGACGACTACCGGCTCGACACCGTCCGCGCGCCCGCGGTGTTCAATTTCATCACGTCGCGCCCGGTCAACCTGACCACGCCCGGCACGGTCAGGCTGGGGGCCTTCCCGGAGGCTCCCGGCAGCCGCGGCGCCGTGCTCGCGTACGATGCTTCCGCCTTCACGGCGGAGCTCGACGACATCGAGGTCACCGACCCGTGGCTGCGGACCAACTGGCAGCGGATCTACCGCGTGCGCCTCACCGAGCGCACGCCCGCCCTCCAAGCCCGCCGCGAGTTCCACCTCACCGCGGCGAGCTGATCCCGGTCACCCGCGAATTTCGCCAACCCACGTCCGCTCAGGCGGATCTCATTCGCGCTGCTTAGTGTGCTTCGCGGGCAGTGGCTTTGACCGCTTCACCCTTTCGCGGTCAGCTCGTCGTAAGCCACGCTCAGGTTGCCCTGCAGGCGGTTGGGCAGCGGGGCGTGGAAATCGTCGAAGCCGGGAAAGTTCTCCAGCGCCACGATCGCGGACTTGGCCTTCCCGGCCGCAATGCCCTGCTGCACGTGCGCCAGCAGCGCGCTGAAATAATCGCGCAGCACGAGGAGTTCATCCCGCTGCACTGTGACGCCGAATTTCGGGTTGCCGTGCCCGCAGAGGTAGATCGCGTCCGCCGGGTAGGTTTTCACCACTTCCTCCAGCCGCGCGATCCAGCCCCGGATGGTCGCCCCGGCCGGCCGGTCGATCACGGGATAGAGGCGATTGAACCCCAGGTCGCCCACGTGGACGACGTTCGCCTGCTCGAAATGGATGACCACGTCGCCGCTGGTGTGGGCCGGGCCGAAATACCGGGCGGTCACGATCTCGTCGCCAAAATCGCGGCGCCAGACGTCGGTGAACGTGGTGTCGGGGTAGGTCTGGTGGCTGAGGTCGAACCCACCGCCCGCGTTGGATGCCGCCTTGGCCGCCCGCTCCGCCGCCGCGGCCATGAGCTTGGGCACGTTCGCCTGCGCCACGATTGTACGCGTGGCGGGCTTGAAGATGCCGTTGCCGCCCGTGTGGTCCGCGTGGTGATGCGTGTTGATCACGGCGTCGAGCACCCGGCCGCCGCGCCCCGGCAGTCCGGCCAGGCAGATGGCCGCCGTCTCGGGGAACTGCGTGTCGACGACGACCAGCGCATCCTTGGTGGAGAGCCAGCCGATCGTGCCGCCGCGCCCGGTGAAAATACCCACGCCGCGCCGCAACGGACGGAATTCGGTCACCAGCGGGGCCGAGGGACCGGCCGGCGTGGTGACCGGGACCATGGGCTTGGACACGGAGGCAGGCTGGGCGAAGAGCGAGGAGCGGGCCCAGATGCCCGCGGAGGCGAGAAGCGACGAACGGACAATGAAATCGCGGCGGTTCATGGCCGCACTTTACCCGCCAACTCCCGCGAATGAACGCTAATTTTGAGGAATCTCTTCCGGAGGAGGGGCATTTCAGAACTGATTGCCCTTCTGAACGAAGCAAAGCAGGACAACCCTCGGGACCATGGCTTTGCGCAAAAGCCCCGGCGTGGCGGGCGGCTCCAACAAATCCTGTAACCTTTCCGGCCCTCGCCGGTTCTCTTGGCATCCAGCCATGCCTTCCTTTCCCGCCCGTGATTTCCGCCTATCCAGATATTCGTGCCGAATCGGTTCCGTTCGTGTTTAACTCCGCGCCTGACGCCGTGGACGCCGCGACCGACACCCTTTCCGACCATGAGCTGATGCTCGCCGTGCGTGACGGCGAACTCGATGCGCTCGGCGATCTCTTCGAACGCCACCATGGGCCGCTGTATGGGTTCCTCGTGAAGGTCACCGGTCAGCGCACCGCAGCCGAGGACATCGCTCAGACCGTCTTTCAGCGGATGCTGAAATACCGCCATACCTACCGCGACGACGGCAGCTTCACCGCCTGGATGTACCACCTCGCCCGCCGCTGCGCCTCCGACCACTTCCGCAAGAGCAACGCCGCCCCCGCCGCCACCGACCCCTCCCAGCTGCAGGATCACGCCGACGACACCCCGAACGCCGGAGACCGCGCCGCCACCCGCGATGATCACGCCCTGCTTCATTCCGCCCTGGGCCGGCTCGACCGCGATGACCGCGAGGTCCTGCTCCTCAGCCGCTTCCAGGAACTCTCCTTCGCCGAGATCGCCACCATCCTCGAATGCTCCGTCGGCGCCGCCAAGGTCCGCGCCCACCGCGCGCTCCGGGAGCTCCGCGACACCTATTTCCAATTGCAAAAGGAGAAACTCACATGAACTGCACCCACGCCCAGGAGCGCTTCGCCGATGTGCTCGACGGCCGCCTCGCCGCCGCCGACACCGCCGAGGTGCGCGCCCATCTCGCCTCCTGCCCCGACTGCCAGCGGGAGTATTCCGCGCTCGCCCAGACCCTCGCCGCGCTCGACACCCTGCCCGCCGCCCGGCCCGGTCCCGCCCTGCGCAAGAATTTCTACGCCATGCTGGAGGAGGAGAAAAACTCCGCCGCCAGCGTCGCCGCCGCCACGGCCCGGCATCGCCACCAGACGCGCGCCTCCCTCTGGCGCTGGATCCTCACGCCCGCGACCGCCGCGGTGCTCGCCCTCGGCGGATTCCTGCTCGGCACGCGCTTTGCCACCCCGACCCCCGCCGCGGCGCCGGGCCCCGACCCCGCCACCGCCAGGCTCATCGCCGATCTGCAGGCGCGGGTCGAATCCGTCGGCCAGCTCGTCGGCATGTCCCTGCTCCAGCAGCGCTCCACCAGCGAGCGCCTGCAGACCGTGCTCGCCACGCTAGATAAGAAAAATCCGGACCAGAAGATGATCTCCGACCTGATCGGCTCCCTCGCCCTCGACCCGAGCACCAATGTCCGCCTCTCCGCCCTGGACGCGCTTTATCCGCACGCCAACCAGCCGATCGTCCGCTCCGGCGTGCTCGCCACGCTGCCCCGCGAGCAGAACCCGCTGGTGCAGGTCGCCATGATCGACTTCCTCGTCGCCGCGCGCGACCGCGACGCCGCCCCTGAATTCGAGCGGATTATCCGCAACGACACGATCGACCAGCAAGTCCGGGACGCCGCCAAGCGCGGCCTCGCCCAGCTCTGACCCTTTCCACCACCCCCGACCGGTCGCTGCGAACGATCCCACCCGTCATCTCCTCCCTCCTCCCATGAAAAACGTCCGCCTGTTTGCTCCCTTTCTCGCCGCCGCTGCCTTCGCCGTGCTTCCGCCCGGCACCGCCCGCGCGAACGAGAACGAAACCACCACCATCAAGTTCTCCGATCCGTCCCGCCCCGGCACGATCCGGATCAACCTCGCCAACGGCGACCTCCATGTCCGGGGCACCGACGCCGCCGAGGTCACTGTCCAGACCGACCTGAAGCCCGAGGCGCCGGCCCTCCGCAAGGACGGCCTGCGCGTCCTCACCTCCTCGTCGAGCTACTCGCTGAGCGAAAAAAACAACGTCGTCACGCTCAGCTACGGCACCGAGGCCTGGTCCGGCGGCGGCGGCGACTTCATCCTGACCGTCCCCCGCAGCACCGCCGTCATCATCAACAACAACTATGGCGGCGGCGGGGACATCCATGTCGCCGGCGTGACCGGCAACATCGAGATCAAGAGCCTCAACGGCGAGATCGTCCTTAACGACATCGCCGGCGCCGCGCTCGTCGAGACGATCAACGGCGAGATCAACGCCACCGTGCACGAGCTCGTCGACGGCAAGCCTCTCTCCTTCGCCTCCATGAACGGCGAGGTGGCGCTCCATCTGCCCGTCAATGCGAAGGCCAACGTACGGCTCCGCACCCAGAACGGCTCCATTCTGACGGATTTCGACGAGAAGGCCCTGGTGACCAAGACCGAGTCCGTCCGCACCAGCGGCCACACCCATGCCTCGCACGTGGCGATCGGCGCCGACACCTCAATCAACGGCATCAACTCGCCCGAAGTGCGCGAAGCCGTCCGCGAGGCGGTCCGCGCCAGTGCCGAGGCCGCCCACGAGGCCGCCGCCGCCATCAAGGAGGCCGCCATCGCCGCGCGGGACGCGGCCCGCGAGGCCCAACGCGAGACGGCCCGCGAGGGCAAGGATGACGATGACGACGGCCCCATGGCGCCCATCGCACCCATGGCTCCGCTGCCCCCGATGACCGGCGGCAAGATCGTCACCGGCACGCTCAACGGCGGCGGCCCGGAGATTCGCGTCGCCACCATGAACGGCGACGTGACCCTGCGGAAGATCGGGGAGAAGAAGTAATACAGGACGAGGTCGCCGACCCCGCCGGTTTGAAAGTCCGGGCGAATCCTCCGGATGGGCCGCGCTCAGTCCGCACCCGGCTCATCCGGAGGATTCGCCCCACCCGGTGAGTTCATCCCGGCCGCAAGCTTTGCCTTTTCTGAGCCGCCTGCTTTCGTCGCCGGCGTGTCCGACCACGCGTCTCATGATTACGCCGCCACGCCGCGCGCCTGTCGGAATTGTTCGGCGGCACTCTCCGGACCTTTTTGTTCTCAGTGCGGCCAGCCGGACGTCGATTACCACCGGTCGTTTCACTACCTCTTCCACGACCTGCTGGAGAACGTCTTTCATTTCGAGGGGAAAGTCTTCGTTACCGTCGCCCGGCTGCTCACCCAACCCGGCCGCCTCACCCTTGAGTTCATCGCCGGCCGCCGGGCCAGCCAGCTGAATCCGCTGCGGTTTTATATTTTCGTCAGCGTCCTGTTTTTTCTCGGGCTGTCGCTGCTGAACCACGGCCACCTGGTCGACTTCGACCGCCAGCAGGTCAACCGGCTTCAGGGTGAGCTCACGGGACCCGCGGACGGCGCGGCCGCGAAAACCGTCCCGCCGGGCAAGGTCCACACCAAGATCACCATCAACCGGGATTCCGCGCTTGGGCGCAGCCTCGTCACCAAGCTCCAGTCGGGCGAACTGACCCTGGGCGACATCTGGGAAAAACTGGAGCATCGCGTGCCCACCCTGCTGTTTCTCGGCGTCCCGCTCTTTGCGCTGTTCCTGAAGATCCTCTACCGGCGCTCCGGCCGCTATTACGTGGAGCACCTGATTTTCTCGCTGCATTTGCACACCTGGGACTTTCTCGTCTGCATGGTCGGCACCGGCTACTTGAAACTCGCCGGGCTCGGGCCCAATTGGCTGGAAACGCTCTGCGCATGGGCACTGGCCCTCTGGTCCCTGGGCTACCTTTTCCGCTCCTTCCGCGTCATCTATGGCGAAGGCCGCATCAAGACGGCCCTCAAGCTGGCCGTGCTCGGCCTCGTCCACAGTTTCGCCCTGCTATCCGTGGCGCTCCTGCTGGCGGCCGGCACGGTGGCCTGGCTCGCGGCGGAATAAACTTCACGGAACCGCGGGCCGGGGCGGCGGACACACCACCGGCACGAGCCCGGCTTATGCGGGAACGGTGCAACGATTATACCCACCGGCCCGTATTTCCATTTACCTCAAAGATTCCACTGTGCTTCACTGACTCTTTTGCCGATTACACCCAGCCCATGCTCGCTCCTGTCATAGTCATCGCGCTCCTCACCGCCCTGGTGGCAACCGAACCCGATTCGTCGGGCCGGGGCGATGCCTAGCCGTTTGTCGGGCAGTTGTTTGGGTTAACTGCAATGAGGCGGGCGGCCCGCCAACCTGGCAATGACGCGCCCTTGCACTCCGCGCCGCTTTATTTTGCGCTGGAGGACCGAACTTGTGACTCCTCCTCGTTTCCTGCGCGCCCTCTCCTCATCCAACTACCGGAGGTATTTCATCGGCCAGTGTGTGTCCTTGATGGGCAATTGGATGACGACCACGGCGGCGCTGTGGCTGGTCTATCAGTTGTCCGGCAGTCCGTGGCACGTCGGGCTCGTCGGCTTTGCGAACCAGATTCCCGTGCTCATCCTCGCGCCGTTTGCGGGCGTCTGGGTTGACCGGCTCGACTCGCTCCGTCTGGTGCGGTTCACGCAGGCGCTCTCCATGCTGCAATCCGCCGCGCTGGCCGGGCTGACTCTCACCGGTCACATGACCGTGCCGTGGCTCGTCTCGCTCTGCCTGGTCCAGGGCGTGATCAACGCCCTCGACTGGCCCGCGCGGCAGGCCCTCACCTATCCCCTCGCGGGCGATCCGGCGCTGCTGGAGAACGTCATCGTCCTCAATTCGATCACCTTCAATCTCGCGCGCCTGTTCGGCCCGGCGATCGCGGGGATGATCATCGCGGCGACCAACCCCGGCATCTGCTTCGCGGTCGACGCCCTCACCTACCTCGCCGTGCTCGTCGCCCTCGCCGGGGTGAAGCTCCCGGCCCGTCCCGCCCGCACCGCGGCCGCCCATCCGTTCGCCGACCTGCGCGAGGGCGTGCGCTATGCGCTGCACCATCCGGTCATCCGGCGCGTCCTGCTCATGGTGCCGGTCATCGGGCTCGTGGGCTTCGCCCACAGCATCCTGGCGCCGGTCTTCGCGGAAAAAATCTACCACGGCGATGCACGCACCTTCGGCTTCCTCCTCTCGGCCACCGGCATCGGCGCCCTGCTGGCGGGGCTGTCGCTGACGCTGCGCGCCTCGCCCGCCGGCCTCGAGCGCATCGTCGCGCTGGGCGCGGCCGTCGGCGGCACCGGCCTGGCGGGCATGGCGCTCGCGCCTTCCTTTGCCTTCGCCGTGCCGTGCTTTGCGGCGGCCGGGGCCGGCGGCGTGCTGGTCATGGCCTCCGGCAACACCCTCCTGCAGGCCACCGTGGATCACGACAAGCGCGGCCGCGTCATGGCGCTCTTCACCACCGGCCAGAGCATGTTCCCCCTCGGCAGCCTGCTGGCCGGCGCCGCCGCCTCGGCCTTCGGCGCACCCGCCACCATCGCCGTCTGCGGCGCCATCTGCCTCACGGCGGCCGGCGTGTTTTACCGGGCCACGCAGCGGGTCACTTTGTAGCCGCCGGCGACGAGACGGGACCATGCATCCGGATCCCGGCATCCGCGCGTAACAGCGGCAATCGTCCCGTTTCCACCCTTTCACTGCATACTTGCCTGCCGGCCAGATTCCCTTGCCATCCCGCCAGTCCATGACGGTCTCACCCGCTTCCCGCCTTCCTCCCTTCCGCCGCGCGCTCGCGGCCTTCGTGCAGTGGTTTGATTCCGACCATGCACCCGGCGGCGCGGAGAAGATGCGCGCCGAGCCCGACCGGGTCGACTGGGTCCGCTGCATTCCCTTCATCATCCTCCACGCCGGCTGCCTCGGCGTCCTCTGGACGGGCTGGAGCCCGTTCGCGGTCGGGTGCGCGGTGGCGCTTTATTTTCTGCGCATGTTCGCCGTCACCGGCATTTATCACCGCTATTTCTCCCACCGGACCTACCGCACGTCCCGCGCCGGCCAGTTCCTGCTCGCGCTCTGGGGCGCGACGGCCGTGCAGCGCGGCGCACTGTGGTGGGCCTATCATCACCGCCACCACCACCAGCATTCCGACGACCCGGAGGACGCCCATTCCCCGCACGTCCACGGGTTCTGGTGGTCGCATCTCGGCTGGATCACGAGCCGGCGCAATTTCCCCACCGACTACTCGAAGATCCGAGATCTCGCGGCCTACCCCGAGCTCGTCTGGCTGAACCGCTTCGACACCGTCGTGCCGGTCCTCTTCGCCACCGGACTCTGGGGCCTCGGCTGGCTTCTCGAGCTTTACGCGCCCGGGCTGCACACCACGCGCTGGCAGCTGCTCTGGTGGGGCTTCTTTGTCAGCACCACCGCGCTGTTTCACGGCACCTCCTGCATCAATTCGCTCGCGCACCTGATGGGCCGCCGCCGGTTCCAAACCGACGACGACTCGCGCAACAGCTGGATCCTCACCTGCATCACCCTCGGCGAGGGCTGGCACAACAACCACCATCGCTACATGCACGCCACGCGCCAGGGCTTCTACTGGTGGGAAATCGACCCGACCTACTACGGCCTCAGGCTGCTGGCCGCCACCGGCTTCATCCACGACCTCAAGCCCGTGCCGCGCTCCGTCATGGACGAGGCCGCGCACGCCGACCTGGCGGGGTCCATCGCCGCCGCCGAGCGCGCCGCGCTCCTGCACCCCGAGTATTCCTCGTTCAAGAAGGTCGTGCCCGCCGCCGCCGCGCTCGCCATGGCCACCGTCAACACCGCCCAGGTCATGGCGCCGCGCCGCGCCGCCGGCCCGGCGATCCGTCAGCAGGCCGGCGAGCTGGCCCGGCCGGCCGATCCGTCCCCGCCCCAGGGTTGAATCCGGCGTCGTCCCCTGCGCGTAGTCAGGGGACGACCCATGGACAAACTCGCGATCATCGGCACCGGCATCGCCGGCCTCGGGTGCGCCCATTTCCTCCACCGGCACTTCGACCTCACGCTCTTCGAGCAGAACGACTACGCGGGCGGCCATACCCACACCGTCACCACCCCCGAACCCGGCACCGGCCGCCCGGTGCCGATCGACACCGGGTTCATGGTGTTCAACCACGCCACCTACCCGCTGCTCACCCGGCTGTTCCGCGAGCTGGCGGTTCCGACCAGGCCGACGCTGATGTCGTTCAGCGTGCGCCACGCCGGCAGCGGCCTGGAGTTCGCCGGCTCATCGCTCAACCACCTCTTCGCCCAGCGCCGCAATCTCTTCCGGCCCCGGTTTTACCGGATGCTCGCCGCGATCCACCGCTTCAATTCCGAGGCCGTCGTGGCCCTCGCCGATCCCGCCACCCGGGATGAGACCCTCGGCGACTACGTGAAACGCCGCGGCTACGGCGAGGATTTCTTCCACCTCTATCTCGTGCCGATGAGCTCCGCCGTCTGGAGCACTCCGCCCGAGCGGATGCTGGAGTTCCCGGCGACCGCGCTGCTGCGCTTCTTCCACAACCACGGCTTCCTCGGCCTCAGCACCCAGCATCAGTGGTGGACGGTGGAAGGCGGCGCCAGGACCTACGTGGAGAAAATCACTTCCCCGTGGCGCGACCGCATCCGGCTCGGCCAGGCCGCGGCGCAGGTCGTCCGCTCGCCCCGCGGCGTTACCGTGATGACTTCGGCCGGCACCGCGCAGCAATTCGATCGCGTGATTCTCGCCTGCCACGGCGACCAGGCCCTGCGGCTGATCGACGGCCCCACCGCCGCCGAGGCGCGGCTGCTCGGCGAATTCAAGTACCAAGCCAACACCGCCACCCTCCACACCGATACCCGGGTGATGCCGCGCACACCCCTGGCGTGGTCGAGCTGGAATTATGAGATCAACCGCGGGCCCGATGGCCGCATCTCGACCGCCACGCACTATTGGATGAATTCGCTGCAGGGCGTCTCGGACCGCGAAAACTATTTCGTCAGCATCAACCGCCCCGAGGCTGTTGATCCGGAAAAGGTGCTCCGCCGCATCCACTATGAGCACCCGTTGTTCAGTCTGGGCGCCGTGCGTGCCCAGGACGGGCTGCCGGGCCTCAATCTGTCCGCCCAGCGCACCACGCAGACTTTTTTCGCCGGCGCCTGGCAGCGCTACGGCTTTCACGAGGACGGCCTGCTCAGCGCCTACAATCTCAGCACCCAACTCCTCGGCCGCGATCCGTGGACTGCCTGACCATCCCGGATTTTACAGGAGCCAACGGAGGAAACCGAGACGGGAAGACGGACGCTACTCGGATAAGCCATCTCCGTTTTCCCCGTTTGCTCCTGTAATATCCGGGATGGGTGGGATCCCCGTTTTTCAGCGTCCAGCGCCCAATCTTGCCCGTAATAGAGGTGTCGCCACCCTCCAGCTGCCGCATGAATTCCTGCCTTTACGAGTGCCATGTCATGCACGCGCGCTTTTCGCCGCGGCGGCACCGTTTTCTGTACCGGATCTTCCTTTTTGCCATCGACCTGGACGAACTCGACACGCTCTCCGGCCGTCTCGCCCTGTTTTCCGTCAACCGCTCCAACGTCTATTCGTTCCGGGAGCGCGATTTTTTCCCGACCGGCGAAAGGCTTTTCAATGGTCGGGCGGGTCCGCTGGGCCCGCCGGGGACCACCAGCCAAACGGCGGGCCCAGCGGGTCCGCCCGATCCCAATCTCAAGGCGCGCGTGACGGCATTTCTCGCCGAACGCGGTGTCGACCTGGCCGGTGGCCGCGTGCTGCTCGTCACGCTGCCGCGCGTGCTCGGCTATCTCTTCAATCCCGTCTCGTTCTATTTCTGCTACGACCGCACCGGCACCCCCGTCGCCGCGCTGGCCGAGGTCACCAACACATTCAAGGAGATGAAGCCCTATTTCCTCGGGCCTGCGACCCACGCCAGCGGCGGCGGCTTCACGCTGCGCACGCCCAAGCACTTCTATGTCTCCCCGTTTGCCGACGTGGATGTCGCCTTTGATTTCACGCTGCGTCCTCCCGGGGCGAACCTCTCGATCCAGATCGACGATTTCATCGGGGCCGAGCGCACCCTTACCAGCACGCTCACCGGCCCGCGCCGCGAGCTCACCGGCGGGCGGCTGGCCTGGTATGCGCTGAAGTATCCTCTCATTACCCTCAGGATCATCTCGCGGATCCACTGGCACGCCTTTCTCCTCTGGCTGAAGCGGGTGCCGTGGTTCGCCAAGGCCGCGCGCCCCGCCGACCAGCGGGCGCTCTACCGTCCGCACCCTTCCATCGCCCACACTCCCGACGCCGCATGAGCTCCGACACCTCCCCCTCCACCGCCCTCGCCGCGGATTACGCCCGCGCCCCCGGCGGCACCTTCGCGCAGCGCTCCGTGCTGGGCGCCTTCGCCGCCATGCCGCGCGGCCACCTGCGGCTTGAACTGCCCGGCGGGGCCGTGCACGAGTTCGGCTCCCGCGCCGGGGAGGAAGCCCTCCCACTCGGCCTGCCGGCCCGCGCGTCCATCCGGGTCCTGCGGCCGGCGTTTTTCAAAAAATGCTTCTGGTCGGGCGACCTCGGCTTTGCCGAGTCCTTCATCGACGGCGACTGGGAAACCCCCGACATCGCGGGCGTCATCGCCTGGTTCATCCTGAATCTCGAGCACGCCCCGACGCTCTCCGGTTCGCAGCAGGCCCGGTCCCTTGCGCTCAACCTGCTCCGCTTCGGCAACCGCCTCGGCCACCTGCTCCGGCCGAACTCCCGCGCCACCGCCCGCCGCAACATCCGCGAGCACTACGACCTCTCCAACGACTTCTTCGCCCTCCTCCTCGATCCATCGATGATGTACTCCGGCGCGCACTGGCCGTCGCCGGGCCTCACCCTCGCCGAGGCCCAGCGCTTGAAAAACGACGCCCTCTGCCGCAAGCTCCGCCTCACGCCCGCCGACCACGTGCTCGAGGTCGGCAGCGGCTGGGGCGGCTGGTCGATCCACGCGGCCCGGACCTATGGCTGCCGCGTCACCACCGTCACGATTTCCCGGCAGCAGTACGACCTCGCCCGCCGGCGCGTCGACGCAGCCGGGCTCGCCGACCGCGTCGAGGTGCAGCTCCGCGACTACCGCGACCTCACGGGCCGGTTCGACAAGATCGTCTCGATCGAGATGATGGAGGCCATCGGCCACCGCTACCTGCCCGGCTTCTGCGCCACCCTCAGCCGCGTCCTGAAGCCCGACGGCCTGCTCGCGCTGCAGTTCATCACGTGCCCGGACTCGCGCTACGACCAGTTCCGGAAGGGCGTCGATTTCATCCAGAAGCATGTCTTTCCCGGCTCGCTCTTGCTTTCGCTCAACCGCGTCAACGACCAGCTCACCCGCGCCGGCGGCTTCGTGCTCCACGGCGCCGAGGACCACGGCCACGACTACGTGGCCACGCTCCGCGCCTGGCACGGGAACTTCCGCGCCCGGCTCGGCGAGGTCCGCGCCCTCGGATTCGACGAACGCTTCATCCGCAAGTGGAGCTACTACCTCGGCTACTGCGAGGCCGCCTTCGCCATGCGCAACATCTCGGTCGTCCAGACCCTCCACACCCGGGCGAACAATATCTCATTCTGAGGTAGGGCGCGACCGCTGGGCGCGCCTTACTTAACGGACGGCCCAGCGGTCCGTCCCCACCCCAAGAAACATGATCACCTTCCTCCGCGGCCTCTTCATCGCCATCCTGCTTTCGATGCTCTGGGTCACCTCCTGGGCGAGCCTGCACTGCCCGCTGTTCGGCGTGCCGCGCGCGGTCTTCACCCATCCGTGGTTCATCGCGACCCTGGCGGATGCGTACTGGGGCTTCATCACATTCTTTGTCTGGGTCTGCTACAAGCAGGCCGCCTGGACCGCCCGCATCGCCTGGCTCCTCGCCATCCTGCTCCTCGGGAATGTCGCCATGTCGCTCTATTGCCTCGTCGAGCTTTTCCAGGTGCCCCGCGACGGCCGTGTCGCCGACGTGCTCACCGTGCAGCGCCCGGGCGTCGGCGGATTGGGCATTGCCCTGGCCGCGGCCGGCCTCGCCGTCACGCTGCTGGGCCTGACCGGAGGCTGATCCATGAACTCGGCTTGTACCCGGCCGGCGCTGCGTTTATCGCTCTCCGCCTGTGTCCGCCGCACCCGCCAGATCCGACCCGCTGACCTCGCGCAACTTCTGGCAGCGCCGGGTCCGCGATCCGATCATCGCGCAACTGACCCAGGGCATCACGCCCGAGAAAATCGCCCTGACCCTCGCCGTCGGCAGCGCCTTCGCCCTGTTTCCGGTCATCGGCACGACCACTCTGCTGTGTTTCCTCGTGGCGATCGCCCTGCGGCTCAACCAGCCCCTCGTCCAGCTGATCAACCAGGCCCTGTGGCCGGCACACCTCCCGGCCATCTTCGGCTGCATCCGGCTGGGGGAGTCCCTCTTTGGCGCGCCGCACGTGCATTTCAGCATCCGGTATATGCGTGAACATCTGTGGACCGATCCGGGCCTGTTCTTCCACCAGTTCGGCCTCAGCGTGCTCTATGCCGTGGTCGCGTGGGCCGTGGTCGCGCCGTTTTTCATTACCGCGGTCTATTACATTGCCCTGCCCATCACGCGGGAGATCACCTACCTGAAGCACAAGGCGGAGGGCGCCGGGACCAAGCCAACGCCACCGCCCACCCCATGAGCGCGCTGCCGCTCCTCCTGCTAGCCCTGGCCGCACTCTGCCTGGCCTTCGCCGGGCTGTATGCGGTCGCCCGCCGCATCGACAACTATGGCATCGTCGACATCGCCTGGTCGTATGCCTTTGGCGCCCTCGCCGTTTTCTACGCCCTGGTCGGCCCCGGCTGGCCGGTCCGCCGCGCGCTCATCGCCGCAATGGCCGGACTCTGGAGCGCACGGCTCGGCACCCACCTCGCCGTCCGCGTGCTGGGCCACCATCCCGTCGAGGACGGCCGCTACCAGCAGCTGCGCCGGGACTGGGCCGGCAGCTTTGCGGTGAAAATGGCCGGGTTCTTCCAGCTGCAGGCCGTCTCCGTCGTCCTGCTCGGCGCCGCCTTCCTGCTCGCCTGCCTCAATCCCGCGCGGGCCCTGCACCCGCTCGAGGTTGCGGGCGTCGTCCTCTGGCTCGCCGCCCTGGGTGGCGAGGCGCTCGCCGACGCCCAGCTCGCCGCCTTCAAGCGCGCGCCGGCGAGCCGCGGCAAAGTCTGCGACACCGGCCTGTGGCACTACAGCCGGCATCCCAATTATTTTTTCGAGTGGCTCATCTGGGTCGCCTATTTCGTGTTCGCCCTCGGTTCGCCCTGGGGCGTCCTCGCGGTCGTTGGCCCCGCCAGCATCCTCTTTCTCCTGCTGCGCGTAACAGGCATACCCATGACCGAGGAACAAAGCCTCCGCAGCCGCGGCGACGCCTACCGGCGCTACCAGCAGACGACGAGCGCCTTCGTGCCGTGGCCGCCGCGGCGGCCGGCTTTAGGCGACAAGCTCTAAGCATTGGCCGATCCTCTGGTCGCTATGGCCTGGTGCCTGCCGCCTAAAGCTTCCAACCATGCTCGACTCCCTGCTTGAAAAAAACCTCCTGCCCGACGGCCTCCTCCGTTTTGGCATCCGCCGCCTGCTCGCCCAGCGTCTCCGCGACGAGTCCGCGCGCTACGATCGCGCCGCCTACGTCGCCGACCTGAAGACCCGCGCCCTCGCCGAGCAGACCGGCGCGGCCAACGAGCAGCACTACGAGGTGCCGACGCCGTTCTACCAGTTCTGCCTGGGAAAGCGGCTGAAATATTCCGGCTGCCTTTACCCCACCGGCACCGAGACGCTCGATCAGGCCGAGGAGCTCATGCTCGCGCTGTACGCCGAGCGCGCGCAGCTCGCCGACGGCCAGAACATCCTCGAGCTCGGCTGCGGCTGGGGCTCCCTCGCCCTCTACAACGCCGCGCGGTTCCCGCATTCCCGGATCACCGCCATCTCGAACTCCCGCACGCAGAAGGACTACATCGACACCGAGGCCCGCAAGCGCGGCCTCACCAACCTCCGGATCCTCACGTGCGACATCAACACCTTCGACATTGCGCCCGCCCAGTTCGACCGCGTGGTCTCCGTCGAGATGTTCGAGCACCTGAAGAACTACCAGCGCCTCTTCGCCCATATCGCCCGCTGGCTCAAGCCCGGCGGCCTGCTGTTCGTCCATATCTTCACCCACCGCCGGCTCTCCTATCATTTCGTCTCCCAAGGCCCGGGCGACTGGATGAGCCGCTATTTTTTCACGGGCGGCCAGATGCCCGCCCACGACCTGCTCCCGCAGTTCCAGGACGACCTGCAGCTCGTCTCCGACTGGCAGGTCGACGGCACCCACTACCAGCGGACCGCCGAGCACTGGCTGGAAAACATGGACGCCCACCGCGAGGAAATCTTCCCGCTCTTCATTGATATCTACGGCCGGAATCAGGCCACGAAATGGTGGGCCTACTGGCGCGTGTTCTACCTGAGCTGCGCCGAACTCTGGGGCTACCGCGGCGGCCGGGAGTGGATCGTCAGCCACTACCTGTTCCGCAAGCCGTGACCATGCGCCCACTCGCCCGGATCACCCTGCTTTTCCTGCTGGCGTGCGGCCTCCGGGCCGCCGACCCGGCGGAGCTCATCCGGCAGGCGCGCGCCGCCGAGGACCGGTTCGACACCCGGACGGCCCTCGCGCTCTTCCTGCAGGCCAACGCGGCGCGGCCGAACGACCCGGGGATCCTGCAGGGAATCTCCCGCCAATACTCGGACTCCACCGCCGACACCCCCGACCTGGCGGAAAAGAAACGGCTCTGCACCAAGGCGCTGGCCTATGCCCGGCGCGCCGCCGCACTGGCGCCCCGAGACGCCGTCAACGTGCTCTCCGTCGCGATCTGCTACGGCAAGCTCGCCCTCTACAGCGATACCCGCACCAAGATCGAATACTCGCGGCTCGTGAAGGATTACGCCGGGCAGGCACTCGCACTGGACCCGGACTACGATTACGCCCATCATGTGCTGGGTCGCTGGAATTACGAGGTCGCGTCCCTGGGCCTTGCCACCCGCGTCATCGTCCGGGTGATTTACGGCGGCCTGCCGCCGGCGTCCACCGCCGAGGCCGTGCGGCAGTTGCAGCGGGCCGTGGAGCTTTCCCCGCAGTTGCCCGCGCACCGCGTGGAGCTCGGCTTCGCCCTGCTCGCCGACGGCCAGCGGGACGCCGCCCGCCGGGTGTTCAAGGAGGCGCTCGCCATGCCGCGGGTGGAAAAATACGACGATGAAGCCTTCAGCCGGGCCCGCGAGGCGTTGGCGGACTTGAGGTAGGGCGGAGCGCTTGCCCGCCGTAGCATTGGCGAAGGAGGATCCTTAATCTGCCGCGCCCGGCGTTTGTGGCGGGTGGGCCGGGTGCGGAACGCCCGGTCCACCCTCTGACCTTGCGAATGCGGGCCCGGGACGTGCCCGCCCACCTCCGCTTCCGCGCTTTCGTCCCTCCGCGTTTCCGCGATCCCCGCCCTTATTCCGGCAGCACGAATGCCTCGAACTGCGCCTTCAGCTCCTGCAGGAAGGCCGCCGCGCCCACGCCGTTCACCACCCGGTGGTCGAACGTCATCGAGAGCGTCACGACTTCCACCGGATAGACCACGCCGCTGTCGTTGATCATGCGCTCGTGCGCAGTGCCGACAAACAGTGTGCTCATCGCCGGCGGCACCACGATCGGCCACGCCTTCTCGATGCCGAAGGCCCCCAGGCTCGTCAGGTTGAGCGGCGCCTGCACGTCCTCGATCTTGCCCGTGCGCGTGGAGTTCACCGCCGCGTTGTAGGCGGCGACGAAGTCCGCCCAGCCCAGCCGGTTGCTGCGGCGGACGACCGCCGTGCCCAGCCGGTCGGCCTCCAGCGCCACCGCGATGCCCAGTTCGAATTCCTCCTGTTCCAGGATCGAGCCGTCCTTCGCCACGATCCGCCGGAAGCCCGCATGCTTCTCCATGGCGCGGACCACGCACCAGCCCATCATCGCCGACGGCGAGGGCGCCGCCTTGCCCGAAATCCTTTTCGCCTGCTCCCGGGCCGCACGGATCGCGCCATAGCGGACGTCCATCTCCATGTTGGCCGAGACGACATGGTCGAGCCGGCGCGTGATGGACGACGAGAGCGCCGGATCGCGTCGCGTGCCTGCCGGCCCCGGCGCGGACGCGGGCTGGCCGGCGGTGGCGTCGCCCCGGCTGGCCTGCAACTGCTGCAAACTCGGATGAGCCGCCGGCACGACCGGCGCCGCCAGCGTGGCCAGGCTGGCGGCATCGCCGGCGACCACCGCGATCTCCTGCCCGATCTCAACGGTGTCGTCGGCCTTGATCTTCCAGGCCTTGAACGTGCCGCTGAACGAGGCCTCGATCGGGTAGACCGCCTTGTCCGTCTCAACCTCGCACAGCACGTCGTCGTGGCTGACCTTGTCGCCGGCCTGCTTGTGCAGCGCGACCACCCGCGCGGAACGCAGGCCTTCCCCCATGATCGGGACTTTCACCAAGATGTCGCTGGTACCGGGCACGATGCTGTTTACCGGCGCGTGCGACGGGCCGGAAGCAGAAACGGCGGCCGGGGCCGCAAACGGGGTCGCCGAAGCCGTGGCATAGCCGCCGCGTTCCACCGAGGTCGCCGCGGCCCGGCGCACCGCATCAATGATGCGCGGGGTGTCGGGCAGGGCGGCATACTCGTAGATCGGGTTGTAGCCGATCATGACGTTGCCCTTCGAGACCAGCACCGGCGGCGCCACCATCCGGCTCCAGACGTCGGGGCGGCCGGCCATGTGGGAGATGATCATCTGGCCGACGGAGCAGTTCTCCGTGTCCTCCTGGACGACCACCAGCCGGCCGGTCTTGCGCACCGACTCCTCGATCATCTCGTGGTCCCACGGCACGATGGAGCGCAGGTCGATGAGCTCGACGCTGATCGCGTCGCCGATCGCCGCGACGGCCTCGAGGGCCTTTTCCATCGTGTTGCCCCAGGCCAGCAGTGTGACGTCGCGTCCTTCCTGCCGGCAGCGCGCATGCCCGATCGGCACCGCCATCGCCGGCTCGTCAATGCGGCGCTCGGCCCAGAGCAGGTGCTTCGGCGCGAGAAAAATCACCGGATCCTCCGTGTGCATCGCGGTCCACAGCAGCCCGGCCGCATCCTCGGGCGTGCTCGGGATCACGACGTTGAGCCCCGGAAAATGCGCGAGCGGCGCCTCGTTGGCCTGCGAATGCCAGAGCGATCCGCCCGGCAGGTAGGCGCCGTACGGCGCATAGATGACCACCGGGCACGACCACTGGCCGTAGGTGCGCCAGCGCAGCGTCGCGAGGTTGGTCACGAGCTGGTTCCAGCCCGGATAAATGAAATCGATGAACTGCACCTCGAACACCGGCCGCTTGCCGTAACTGGCCAGCCCGCACGCCACGCCAAGAATCGTGCTCTCCGCCAGCGGCGAGTTGAACACCTGCTCCGGGAAATCCGTGGAAAGCTTCTGCGTGAGGCGGAACACCCCGCCCTTGGGATCCTCGACATCCTCGCCGAAGATCAGCCGCCCCGGGTCCGCGTCGAGCCCGGCGCGCAGCGTGAGGTTGATCACGTCGCCCATGCGGTAGCTGCCGGGCTTCAGCACCTGCTCGTCCAGCGCGGCGGGCTGCGAGGAGACGTTGGCCTCCAACTCGTTCGCGACCGGGTTCTCCGCCTTCTCCGCCTCGGCGTAGTCGAGCCGTACGCGCTCCTTGAGTTCCTTTTCCAGCTGCTCGAACTCCGCCTCGGTCAGCTCGCCCTCGCTAATCAGCTGGGCCTTCAGGGTCATCAGCGGGTCGCGCTCCCCCAGCGTGGCGAGTTCGTCCTTGCTGCGGTAGATCGCCTGGTCATCCGAGCTCGTGTGGCTCGACAGCCGCTCCATCCGGACCCAGAGCAGCACCGGGCCGCGGCCCGCACGGATGTCCGCGAGGGCGGTCTCGGCGGTGGCGTACACGCCCTCGACGTCCCAGCCGTCCACGGCGCGCCATTGCTCCTCGTTCAGGACGGCGAGCGCGCGTGGCGTGGTGCGGACCGTCGGCGTGCTGATGCCAAAACCGTTGTCCTCGACAATGAACAGCACCGGCAGCTTGCGCTCCTGCGCGAAGCACACCGCCTCGTAGAAATCGCCCTGCCGCGTCGCTGCGTCGCCCACGGTCGTGACCACCAGGTTCCTTTTTCCGTCGAGCTGCATCCCCCACGCCATCCCGCAGGCCGGCAGCAGCTGCGCGGCGGTCGGCGTCGGCACGCTCCAGATGTTCTGCTTGCGATAGCTGTAATGCGACGGCATCTGCCGGCCGCGCGACGAGGAATCGCGCTTGGCCATGTAATCCAGCGCGAGCTGCCGCGTGGTCACGCCGCGCCCCAGCACCAGGCCGCGGTCGCGATAGTAGGGCACGAGGTAGTCCTCGGGCTGCAGCTGCAGGCCCACGGCGGCCAGCGCCTCGTGGCCGCGCCCGGACACATGGAAATGCCCCTTGCCTTGGCGGTTGAGGTTTTCCTCACGCAGGTCGCCCTGGCGACTCTCCAGAATGGTCGTCAGCAGCCGGCGTTTCAGTTGGGAGGACAGGCGGGAGGCAACGGAAGGCATGATCGCTCCAATGAGGTTGGGAGTTGCGGTCTTTTATTAGCCCCAACGCTCACCCAAATATCAGCCAACGCAAAGCGTTTTCCGCTTTGGGCCGGACCTGAAGTTTAGCCACCAAGGGCGCGAAGCCCACGAAGGCCGATCCCATCCGTCCACGAATAGCGCGGATCAACGCGGATGATTTCCGGCCCTCCTCATGGATTGTCAGGATCGGATTCGGATCGGGTTCGAGTGATTCGCGGGCCACGGTTCGAATTTCGTGTGCTTCGTGTATTTCGTGGTGATCACTCTGCCGGCCTTCGTTTTGCCAGCATTGACCCCATGACCGTCTTGCCCTGCGAATAGGCGCGATGAACCAGCCCGCCCACCCCTCGCGGCCGCTGCGCGGCCTGCTCTGGCTCGGGCAGTTCGGCCAGGACGTGCGCTACGGCCTGCGCCAGCTCATCAAGGCGCCCGGCTTTGCCTCGATCTCCATCCTCACCATCGCCCTGGGCATCGGCGCCTGCACCGCCCTGTTCAGCGTCGTCAACAAGGTCGTGCTCCACCCGCTCGATTACCCCGACCCCGACCGCATCGTTTCCATCACGGAAAACCTGCTGCCCAAGATGCCGTACGTGCAGATCTCGCCGGGGATTTACCATGAATGGCTGAGCCAGGCGACCGTCTTCGAGGTTCTCGCGGCCACCGGTGGCCGGGGCGTGAAGCTCGCCCAGGATGACCGCTACCTGAGTCTGTTCGCCGTCACGGTGAGCGCCAACGTGTTTTCCGTCTACGGACTGAAAGCCGAGCGGGGCCGGCTCTTCTTGCCCGAGGAAATGAAGCCGGGGAAAGACAAGGTGGTCATCCTGAGCCACGCCCTGTGGCAGGAACGGTTTGCCGGCCGGGACGACGCGGTTGGGCAAACCCTCCGCCTGGATGACCAGGCCTACACCATCGTCGGCGTGGTCCACGACACCCAGCGGGACCGGAGCTATGTCTACCTGCCCAACGTTGCCGCGTCCGAACCCCAGGATTTCAAGCAACGCAGCATCTGGCCGGTGGCCAGGCTCAAGCCCGGCGTGACGCTCGAGCAGGCGCAGCAGGAGATGAACCTGCTCATGAAGCGCACCGCTCTGGCGCATCCCGACACGGACAAGGATTACGGAGTCATCCTGACCCGGGAGATGGACTTCTGGACCTCCGACATCCGCGCGCAACTGTTCGCCGTGCTCGGGGCCGGTGGGTTTCTGCTCCTGATCGCCTGCGTCAATGTCGCAAGCCTCCTGCTGGCCCGGGCCAATGCCCGCTCGAAGGAAATCGCCGTCCGCGCCGCCCTCGGCGCCAGCCGCGGTCGCATCGTCCGCCAGTTTCTCTGCGAAAGCCTGCTGATCGCGGTCTTCGGCGGGCTGCTCGGCATCCTGCTGGCGTATGCCTCGATGGCGCCGCTGATTGAGCTGGCGAGGCATTTCATGCCCCACACCGAGCGGATCGGCGTGGACGGCACCGTGCTTGCCACGATGTGTGGCGTGATGTTGCTCGCCGGCCTCGGCTTCGGGCTCGTGCCGGCGCTGCAGGCCACGCGGGGCGACCTCATCGGGGCGATCAAGGAAAGCAGTCACAACTCCTCCGGCGGCCGCGAGCGGCTGCGTGTCCGCAATTTTCTCGTCATCCTGGAAATCTCCGTCGCGCTGGTGCTGCTCGTCAGCACCGGCCTGCTGGTCCGCAGCCTGCGCGCGATGCAGACCTTTGACGAAGGACTGCGGACGGAGAATGTGTTCGGGAACAAGTTTACGCTCAACTCACAGCTGCGCTACAACACCCCCGAGAAAATCCTGGCGTTCACGCATACCGCCCTGGAGCGCATCGAGGCTTTGCCCGATGTGGCGTGCGCCACCCTCACGATCGGGTTGCCGATGGACCTCGGCAACGGTGGCGTCCAGCAGCGGGATTTCATCCTCGAAGGCGGACACCCGCCCACTTCGCCTTCCGAACCCAGACTCACGACCGACCGCTACGCGGTGACCCCCGACTATTTCAAAGTGATGAGCATCCCCGTCATCCGTGGCCGCGTTTTCACGGCCCATGACACCGCCACCACGCCCCGGGTCGTGATTGTCAACCGGGAGATGGTGCGCGTGCACTTTCCGGACAAGGATCCCATCGGACAGCGGATCCGGCTCCTTGACGACGGCCCCGAGACCTGGTCCGAGATCGTCGGGGTCGTCGGCGACGTTAAGCCGCGCGGGCCCACGAGTCCCACCGGGCCCCAGGTTTACCAGGCGTTTGAGCAGTACCCGGAGCAGCTCATGACCCTTGAGGTGCGCGCCACGGGCCCGGCACCGGGCCTGCCGGCCGCCGTCCGCGATATCTTCCACTCGCTGGACAAGGATGTCCGGTTCGAGACGCTTTATCCCTTTGAAGCCGCGATCGCCTACGCGTGGGTGCAGCAGCGGTTCAACATGATCCTCTTCACGCTGTTTTCCGTCATCGCCCTGATCCTCGCGGCCATCGGCATCTATGGCGTGATGGCTTACTCGGTGAACCAGCGCACGCACGAGATCGGCATCCGCATGGCGCTCGGCGCCCTGCCCCGCGACGTGCAGCGCCTCATCCTCGCCAGCGGCGCCCGCATCATCGGCCTTGGACTCCTGATTGGCACGGCCGGCGCCCTGGTCAGCACCCGCCTGATCAGCACGCTGCTGTTCAGCGTCAGCCCCTACGACCCGGTTTCGTACTTCGCCATCATCGTGCTCCTCTCCATCATCGCCCTCCTCGCTTGCTGGATTCCCGCCCGCCGCGCCACCAAGGTCGACCCGATGGTCGCATTGCGGACGGAGTGAGGGTTCACCACGAAGCACACGAAGCCCGATCCGTTTGATCGCGGAAACGCGGAAGCACGACAACCAATCCGCCGATGGGAGATCAGGGTTCCGGTCCGAAGATCGGATTCCGTGTTTCCGCTCCTCCGCGCTTCCGCGATTAATTCAGGGGCTCGCCTTCGCGATCCGATCTTCGTGCGCTTTGTGACCTTCGTGGTTAGCCAGGCCCCGGTCAAACCGCCCCGATGCTCTTCGCATACCGCATCAGGCCGCCGCGGAAGGCGGGGAAGCCCGTCCCCATCAGCAGCGCAAAATCCGCGTCGTCCGCCGTCTTCAGCACGCCTTCGTCGAGCACCCGCTTCGTCTCGTCGATCATCACGCGGTTCAGGCGTGCGGCGAGGGCCTCGCCGCTGAGGTCCGGTTTCCTGCCGGACGCAAGTGGCACCATCGCCGGGTTCAGCACCTCTTTGCCGCCGGCATACGTGTAGAAACCGGAACCCGCGCCGTTCTTCCGGCCCCTTATCCCCGCATCGAGCATCCGGCGGCACACTGTGGTGCTTTTGAACCGGTCCGGGAAATAATGCGCCATCTCCCCGAAGATGAAATCCGTCACGTCCACGCCCACCTCGTCGATCAGGCGCGCCGGGCCCATCGGCCAGCCCCAGTCGCGCAACGCGGAGTCGAGCGCGTCCGTCGGCACGCCCTGCTCCCACAGCCGGCAGGCCTCGTTGAGGTAGAAGAACAGCACGCGCGTGACCAGAAAGCCCGGCGAGGACCGGCAGATGACCGGCGTCTTCCCGAGCGCCTGCGCGAACGCGAGGGTGCGCTCCGCCGTGCCGCGCGTCGTGTGCGGGCTCAGCACCAGCTCGATCAGCGCCATCCGGCTCACCGGGTTGAAAAAATGAATCCCTATCGTCCGTCCGGGCCCGGCCACGGGTGCCGTCAATTCCTCGATCGGCAGCGCCGACGTGTTCGAGGCCAGCACGCAGTCCGGCCGCACGACCTTCGTCAGCTCCGCGAACAGCGCCTGCTTCGCCGCCACATTCTCGACGATGGCCTCGATCACGAGGTCGCAGTCGTCAAATCCGTCCCACGCCGTGGTCGTTTGCACGCGGGCCAGTCCCGCGGCCGCGGCCTCCGGCGTCAGTTTCTTCCGCGCCACCGATTCGTCGAACACCCCGCGGATCACCGCGAATCCGCGCTCAACAAATTCCGGCTTCACATCGCGCAGCACGACGTCATGCCCGCGCGCCGCACACCATTGCGCAATACCCGAACCCATCACGCCGGCGCCCACCACGCCGATTTTCCGGAATGGCGCCGGCGCCGTGGCCGCGGCCGGTTTCGGAAACCAGGCGTCCACCGTGAGCTTCTTCACCGCGTCCTTGAGGAAGAAAACGTGGATGAGATTCTTGCAGACCTCCCCCGCCGTCACTTCGCCGAACACCCGCGCCTCCTCGGCCAGCGCGGCGGCCTCGGCCAATCCCGCCGTCCGCTCAATGAGTGCGATCACTGCGGGCGGCGCAGGCTCGTGGCCCCGCGTCTTCTTCAGCACGTCGGCCTGCGCCCCGGCGAACACCGCCGGGTCTGCCGCCGGCGGAGTCCTCCGGGCCGGCCGGCCCTCCGCCGCGAGCCGCAGCGCGGCGGCTTTCGCCCGCGCCTTGAGTTCGGCCACCGGCACCAGCTCATCCACCAGCCCGGCCGCCTGGGCCTCTGCCGCCGGCACCAGCGCGGCTTTCAGGATATGCCCGAGCGCCGCCTTCGCGCCGATCAGCCGCGGCAGCCGCACCGTTCCACCCCAGCCGGGAATCGTGCCGATGCCCGTTTCTGGCAACCCCATTACCGTTTCCTTCGCCGCACTCGCCAGCCGCCAGTGACACGCCAGCGCGAGTTCAAATCCGCCTCCGGCACATGCCCCATGGATGGCGCATACGACCGGGACCTTGAAGTCCGCCACCGCGTTGAACGAAGCCTGGCCGTCGCGCCCGGCCGCGGACACCGCCGCGGCATCGGGCAGCTGGGAAAGCCACCTGAGGTCGGCGCCGGCGATGAAGATGCGCTCCTTCGCGCTTAGCACGACGACCGCCTTCACCGGCAGGGCCGCCAACGCGGCGAGCGCCGCGCGCAGGTCGGCGTGGACCGCCGGCGTGAACACATTGGCGCGCGCCGCCGGATCATCGAACACGATCCAGCCGACGCCCTCGCCATCCACGGAATGAGTGACAGTCGGATTCATGGGGTTGGGGTGATTTCCCCCAACGATGCCCGCGCCGGGAATCGAGTAAATCCCCGATGCGGCACCCGGGCGGGTATTAGCCCCGGAAGGCGAAGCCGGTAGCCGCGCGTAACCGAGTGGCGGGCTTCGGCTCGTCGATCCAACGGGTTGAGGGCAGCCCGGTCCACCTTCCAAGGCCGGCGGACTCAGAATACCCGGGGTCTGCCGCGGCCCGCGGGAAATTTCCGCAGGTACTTCAGCGCGATCTCAAACTCCGGCGGCAGCGGCGCGCGCAGTGTAAACGGTTCGCGGGTCGCCGGGTGCTTCACCGTGAGTTCGTTCGCGTGCAGCGCGAGGCGCGTCAGTAACGGCTTCTCCTCGTCGCGGCCCTTGTAGCCGCGCTTCAGGTCGGAGAGCAGCAGTGAGACGGTCAGGTCGCCATACAGGGCGTCGTTCAGCACGGGCGCGCCCATCGCCGCGAGATGCACCCGCAGCTGGTGCGTCCGTCCCGTCACCGGCCGGCACTCCACCCAGACAAAGCGTCCGAACCGCTCCAGCACCCGGAATTCCGTCAGGCAGTCCCGGGAGCCGCGCCCCTTGCCCACCCGCATTTTCCCCGGCTCGCGGATGTCGTCCACCAACGGCAGATCCAGGGCGAAGGTGTCGGGCAGGCCGCCGTCCGGCGAGCGGAGCGCGGCCACGGCCGGCATCGCCCGTTCCACCGGCAGGACTGTGACCAGCGCCAGGTACCGCTTGTCCGCGGTCTTCGACTGGAACTGCCCGCTGAGAAAATCCAGCGCGACCTTCGTCTTGGCGCAGAGCAGCACGCCGCTCGCCTCGGTGTCGAGCCGGTGCACGTTAGCCACGTCCGCGCCGTACTTCGCGCGCACGAGGTCCATCAGGGTTTCCCGCCCCTTGGTCGTCCGGTCGGCCGCCACGGGCAGTCCGGCCGGCTTGTCGAACGCGAGCACGACGTCGTCCTCGTGCAGGATGGGCGGGAGCCGCAGGGGCGGGGAATTCGGGTTCAATCCCACCACGCATGACCGGGCCGGCGTCCGGCCGCAAGTGCGGCCCTTCCGTTGGAAAGATTCCAGCTTCGCTCCGGCCTTCGCCACTTTGCGCCTTTGCGATTTTCCGGACCCGCCGAAAGCCACGCCCGCGTTCCAGCCGGGCAACATTCCGGTGACACGGCTGCTTTCGCTTTGCCTGCGCCTGGCCGCCACCCGACGAACGTCACATGCCCGCGCTGAGTTTCACTCCCGTCCTTTCGTTTCTCGCCGCCTTTCAGCGCGTCTCGTCGGGCCGGCCGTTGCGCACGCTCCTCCGCACCACGGAGGAGAAGCTCCACCCGTCGCACGCCCGGCCCCACACACCTGGGGTGCGCACCTCGCAGGAACAGGTTCTCGCGCGCGGCGCCGCCGGACCGCATCAGCTGGCCGCCGTGTGGCGCGAGGCCGGTCGTGGCGCCGTGCCCACCATCGTGCTCGGCGGATTCGTGCCGGACTCGACCGAGCAGGTGTTCCTGCTGCGCCGGTCCTTCCTCCGCAGCGGCGACCTGTACTGCCTCAATTATCCGCGCCACGGCTTCTCGCTCGAACTCCTCTGCGCCCAGCTCGACGACCTGGTGTCCGAGCTCGCCCTGCACCACCGCCAGGCCCCGGTGATCTTCTCGGTCAGCTTTGGTTCCGGGCTGCTGCTGGAATGGCTCGGCCGCGCGCGCCGGGCCGGCCGGATTCCCCCACTGGCCGGCGTCGTCCTGGTGAGCCCCGTGGCCTGCGCGGCGGATCTCATTCCGCCCGGCGCAGCCCGGCCGGCCACCCTGCTCGGCCGCGCGCTCAAGCCCTGGTTCGATTCCGCCACGGAGGACGACGAGGGTCCCGTCGGCAAGTCGCGCACGATCTTTGCGCGCATGTTCGAGGCCGGCGCTGCCAACAAGGCGGCGCTCCACGCGCTCATGACCCCGGGCGAACTCCGGCACCTGCACGGCGCGGTCATGACCACGATCCATGGCATCACCCCGGCCGGCGCGCGCGAGCGCGTGCAGGCGCTGCGCCGCATGACCGCACCCCCGGATTATTTCTCCCCGGCCCGTCTCCCGTTGACGGAGGCCCCGGCCCTGATCCTGTTCGCGGACAAGGAGGACGCCGTGCTCGATCCCGGCTCGCCCACGCGGTTCACCCTCGAGACGGCGCACCGCGCCTACTTTCCCGCCGGCCGCGTGCAACAGATCGCCACGCCCTTCGGGCCGCCCGTGCAGCACGCCTCGCTGATCTTCCACGTGTTCGATTTCCTGCCGGCGATCAGCGGCTTCTACCAGCGGTTAAAAACCGGTAAGTTGAAGGCGGCGGCATGAATGCGCTTGCGGCGGTCCGCCCGGGGGCATGGCCTGAAGCGCCTTCCGCCGCCGCGATGCCGGTCCTTCCCAAAAGCCTCCTGACCCTTGGCGCGAGCCTGCAGACGGCCCGCACGCGGCGGAGGCTCGAGCGGAAATCCACGGCGGTACCCGCCCAGGAACGCGCCTTCCGCGCGCTGGCACCCCGGTTCGCCGCGACGTCGTTCGGCCGGCGGATCGGCGTCGAGCCGCTGATGACCTACGCGGAATTTCAGGCGCGCGTGCCGCTGCACACCTATGAGCAGCTCGCCCCTTGGATCGCCCGGATGAAGCGCGGCGAAACGGACGTGCTCTGGCCGGGGCGGTGCGCGTATTATGCCGTGTCCTCCGGCACGACGGCCGGCCGCACCAAGTATCTGCCGGTCACCGGCGAGATGTTCGCCCATTTCCAGCGCGCCGGGCTCGACTCCCTGCTCTACTACAGCGCCCGCGTCGGTCACCATCGCGTGTTCCGCGGGCGGCACCTGTTCCTCGGCGGCTCGACCACGCTCGCGGCCGTCCCCGACGTGGAGCCGTTCGTCGCCCACACCGGCGACCTGAGCGGACTCACCACCCTGCACCTGCCGAAATCAATCGAGCGGCATCTCTTCGAGCCCGGGGCCGAAATCGCCCGGATGGACGACTGGCCGGCCAAGATCGCCGCCATCGTCCGGCGCACCCGCCACCTCGACATCTCCCTCGTGGCCGGCATCCCCAGCTGGCTGCTGATCCTCGCGGAAGCGCTGCGCAACGACGAGGCCCAGGGTGCGGCCCGCCCGCTCAACCTGCAGGAAATCTGGCCCAACCTGGAATGTCTCGTGCATGGCGGCGTGCCACCCGGGCCGTTCCTCGAGGACCTGCGCGAGGCGTTCGGGCCAACCGTGAATTTCCACGAGGTCTATCCGGCGTCCGAGGGCTTTATCGCCGCCCAGGATGCCACGCCGGGCGAGGGCCTGCGCCTCATGACCGGGGCCGGGCTGTTCTTTGAATTCCTGCCGATGCGGGAATTCGACGAGGCTCGGCTCCCATCGCTCGGCCCCAGGACGGTGCCGCTGGCCGCCGTGCAGGCCGGGCAGGATTACGCGCTCGTCCTGACCACGCCCGCCGGGCTCTGCCGCTATGTCATCGGCGACGTCGTGCGGTTCATCTCCACCGAGCCGCCGCGGCTCATCTACACCGGCCGCACCCAGCTCCAACTGAGCGCCTTTGGCGAGCATGTGATCGAGAAGGAGCTGACCGATTCGCTCCTCGCCGTCTGCCACGCGCATGGCTGGTCCATCACCAACTTCCACGTCGCCCCGCTGTTCACGACGTCGCTGACCGGGCGGAACCGCGGCCGGCACGAGTGGTGGATCGAGTTGCGGCCCGGCACCGTGCAGACCCCCACCGGGGTCCCGATGGCGGCGCAGCTCGACGTCGAACTCGCAGCCCGCAACGAGGACTACGAGGCCAAGCGCCGGGGCGGCGGGCTGGAGGCGCCCGTCGTGCGCCTGGTAATGCCGGGCGTGTTCGAGCACTGGATGCGGCACCACGGGAAATGGGGCGGACAGCACAAGATGCCCCGCTGCCGCAGCGACCGCGTCATCGCGGACGGCCTCGCCCAGGTCGCCCGCTTCAACGCGGATTAGCCTTCAGCCGCCAACGTCGCCAAGGGCGCGAAAGTTCGATCACCCTTCCCGGAAGGTTCGCCGCAAAAAGGCCCAAGGGCCGTGGGCTGCGAAAAAGTCACCCTTGCGCCTATGGGCGCGCGGCAGCCTCGAGACGCGGCCCCGGAAGTTTTTGCGCCTCGTTGTGGCCACGTCCTCCGGGATCCGAGGTTGGCCTTCAGGGCTTCAGGTAGTGCAGCACCGCCTGCTCGTAGTCCGCCGCCGGCTCCAGCCCCACCTTGCGGTCGCGGATGTTGCCCGCGCGGTCGATGATGAAGGTGGTCGGGATCGCGTCCATGCCGCCGAACGCCGCCTGGATGTCGTCGTCCGCCATGACGATCTGGTAGTCCACCTGCTGGTCTGCGATGAACTTCTTCACCACTCCCGGCCCCTGCCGGTCAACCGAGACCCCGATGATGACGAGGCCGGCGTCGCGGTATTTCTTCTGCAGCGCAATGTAGCCGGGAATCTCCGCGCGGCAGGGCGGGCACCACGTCGCCCAGAAATCAATGACCACCACCTTGCCCTTGAACTGCGCGGAGCTGACGACGTTGCCGTCCACGTCCTTCAGCTTCCACGCGGGCGCGGGAGCCGGGGCCACCGGCTCGGCGCGCAGCCAACCGGTCAACGAAAGCAGGGCGAGAAAACCAAGGGCGGAGCGGAGAAGTTTCATGGGCGATGGCGGCAGGCCAAATATAAGAGGCCGGCACAGCCAATTCATTCCCGCCGAACTTTCAACCCCGGCCATGCGTTCGGTAGGCAGGCTGCCGGTAGCGCACGCCTCCCGCCTGCTCGGGTCCGGATGCAGGCTGGAGGCCGGCGCGACTGCTCAACCGCCCCGCGAATCCGGCAAATCGAGCCCGAGCACCTCGACGAATTTCTTCATGGCCGGCGTCAGCACGCGGCCCTTGCGGTGCAGGATCGCCAGCGGCCGCGTGAAGTCCTTGCCCTTGAAATGCACCGCCGTGAGCGTGCCCTGCTTTATCTCCTGCAGCACCGTGGCCAGCGGCACGATGGCGATGCCATGGTCGATCTCGACCGCCCGCTTCACCGTCTCGATGTTGTCGAACTCCATCACCGGCTCGATCTCGAGCTTGTTGTCGCGGAAGATCTGGTCGACCGCCTTGCGGGTCGGGATGTCCGGGTCGAACCCGATGAACTTCTGCCCGGCAAGCTGCTTGAGGTCGATCTCCCCGCCCTTCGCCAGCGCATGGCCGGGATGCGTGATCAGCACCAGGTGGTCGTCGCGGAAGGGCAGCACCTCGATCTGCCGCTGGCGGACCGGAAACGCCACCAGGCCGAAGTCCACGGCGTTGTGCAGGATGTCCTCGTACACCAGGTTGGAACGCCGGTACTCCACGCGCACGTTCACCGAGGGGTAGTCGTGCAGGAATTTCTTGATGTAGGCCGGCAGCTCATGCAGGCCGATCGAGTAGATCGTCGAGATCCGGATCGTGCCGCTGATGACCTTCTTCATCTCCTGCAGCTCGGAGAGCAGCTTGTCGTAGGTGTGGAGGATCTCCTTCGCCGACTCATAGACCCGCTGGCCCTCGCGGGTAAGCTGGAACTGCTTCTGACTGCGGTCGATCAGCAGGGTCTTGAAGTGGCGTTCCATCGCGCGCGCCTGCTGGCTGACCGCCGACTGCGTGATGCCGTTGAGCTTGGCGGACTTTGAGAAGCTCTTGGTCTCGACGAGGTCGGCAAAAATCTTGAAGTTTTCGATTTGCATGGCTGGCCCGGAAAACAACCACCATAACAACTGCTAATTTAACAGCAACCCATAAGCAGTTTCGCTTTCATCAATGTTCATCACGTATGAGGAGTTTTCCCGCCGCGCCGACGCCGTCCGCGCCGACCTCGCCGCCGCCTGCGTGGCGGCGGGCCGGGATCCGCAGGAAGTCGGGTTGCTCGCGGTGACCAAGACCCACCCGGTCGCGGCGGTCGAGTATGCCGCCCGCTACGGCCTGCCGGCCGTGGGGGAAAACCGCGTGCAGGAGGGCGTCGAAAAGCGCGCCCAGACCGGCGCGGAGGTGCGCTGGGAGCTGATCGGCCATCTCCAGTCCAACAAGGCGAGGCTCGCCGCCGCGCATTTCGACCGCGTGCAGAGCGTCGACAGTGAAAAACTCCTCGCCCTCCTCGACCGCGCCGCCAGCGAGGCGGGGAAGATCCTGCCCGTCCTCCTGCAGATCAACGCCGGCCGCGATCCCGCGAAGTTCGGCGCCGAACTGGAGGACGCCCCGCGCCTGCTCGACACCGCACTCGTGCAGAGCCACCTGCGGGTCGAGGGCCTGATGGCGATCGCGCCGCTCAGCGACGACGCCAGCGCCGCCCCGCGCACCTTCGCCACGCTGCGCGAGCTGCGCGACCGGCTCGCCGGCGAGACCGGCGCACCCCTCCGCGAACTGTCCATGGGCATGAGCGGCGATTTTGCCGCCGCCATCGCCGCCGGCAGCACGCTCGTGCGCATCGGCACCGCGCTGTTCGGCTCGCGCGAGCCGGCCACCTGACTTTTTGGGCGAAGATTTTTCCGTTTCCGGATTGCCAGCGGCGCGAAACTTTTTTCGCCTCTCGGGGTGGAACCTGAAAAACTTGACGAAGCCCGGCAGGAGGCGCTTCGGAGTTTGCTCGACGATTCCAGCCCGCCGGTCCGCCGGGCCCTGCTCGCCCACTTTCTCGCCCTCGGCCCGGAGGCGATGCATTTCCTCCAGCATACGGCCCGCGGCTCCAACCGCGTCCTTGCGCGCCACGCCGCGTGGTTTCTCGAGGAGCTGAAATTCGCCGATCCCGTCGCGGAGTTCCGCGGCTTCATCCGCTCGCTCAATTACGAACTCGAGACCGGCGCGCTCCTGCTCAGCCGGACGGTCACGCCCGCGCTCGACGTCGGTGCCTGCTGCACCGAGCTCGACCGGCTCGCCGCCCGGTGTGCCGAGCTCATCAGCGAGCCGGCCTCCGCCCGCGAAAAGTGCCGCATCATCAACCGGGTCCTGTTCCACGAGTGGGGCTTCCACGGCAACGTCGAGCATTACACCGACCCGCTGAACAGCTTCCTCGACCAGGTCCTCGTGCGCCGCACCGGCATCCCGCTTTCCCTGAGCATCGTCTACCTGCTCGTGGCGCAGCGCCTCGGGCTGGCCCTGGAACCCGTCGGGCTTCCCGGCCACTTCATCGTCGGCTGCTTCGAGGAGTCCCCGCCGTTCTTCGTGGATCCCTTCGACAAGGGCGTCTTTCTCGATCCCGACGAGATCTTCACCCTGCTGCGCGCCAACCACATCTCCCCCAAGGACACCGACCTCGCCCCCACGCCGGTCCGGGAGGTCCTCTGCCGCAACTGCCGCAACCTCGCCAACCACTACACTACGGTCGGCGACACCGAGCACGCCCGGCTGTTCGCCAGCTTCGTCGAGGAGTTCGAGACGACCTACGAGCGGCACGCCACCTGATTTATGGATTTTTGATTCTCGATTTTCGATTTTGCGCGCAGCGCTCGGCGGTCTCTTAATCGAAAACCTGAAATCGAAAATCGAAAATCCTGCCGACCCTGTTTTCACCCTCCGCGACCTCGCATCCTGGTCGCACCCCGGCGTCTCGCTCGCCGTGCTCGGGCACCCCATCAGCCATTCGGTCAGCCCGCCCATGCACAACGCCGCGCTCGCCGGGCTGGCCCGCACGGACCCGCGCTTCGCGGATTGGAGCTATTTCCGCTTCGATGTTCCCCCGGCCGACCTGTCCGGCGCCCTGAAATTGCTGCACGCCAAAAAATTCCGGGGCCTGAACCTCACCGTGCCGCACAAGGTCCTCGCCTTTGACCAGGTCGCCGCCGTCGCCGGTCCCGCCCGCCCCATCGGCGCCGTCAACACGCTGCTCCGGACCGAACAGGGCTGGCTCGGGCACAACACCGATGGCTACGGCCTCGCCACCGCGCTGCGTGAAACCCTGGGCTGCGATCTGGCGGGCGCACCCGTCATCCTGCTCGGCGCCGGGGGGGCCGCCCGCGGCGCCGCCGTCGAGTGCCTGCAGCGGCGCTGCGCCTCGCTCAGCATTGCCAACCGCACCCGCGAAAACCTCGAGGCCCTGCTCGCCCTCCTCGCTCCGCTGGCCGGCGGCGTGCCGCTGCGGGGTTTCGCGCCGGACGCCCCGCCCGCCTGGCTGCCCGCCGGCGCGGTCGTGATCAACGCCACCAGCGCCGGCCTGCACGAAAGCGATCCCGCGCCGATTGATTTGCAGCGCCTGCCCCGCCCCGCCAGCGTGTACGACATGATCTACAACCCGCCGCGCCCGCGGCTGCTCCGCCAGGCCGAGGCACTCGGCCTGCCCTGCGCCAATGGCGTGTCCATGCTCGTGCACCAGGGCGCGAAGGCGCTGGAGCTCTGGACCGGCGTCGCCGCGGCCCGGCTCGCCCCGCCAATGCTGGCCGCGGCCAACCAGGCCCTGGGCGCCCCCTGACCCATGCCCGCCTATCATGAGTTTGCCGCGGCGTTCCCCTGGTTTTTTCCCCTGGCCGCCGCCTTGTTCGGGGCCATCGTGGGCAGCTTCCTGAACGTCTGCATCTACCGGATTCCGGCGGAGCTATCGATCGTCACCCCCGACTCCCACTGCGCGTGCGGCCAGCCGATCAAGTGGCATGACAACATTCCCGTCCTGAGCTGGTTTCTCCTGCGCGGCAAGGCGCGCTGCTGCGGCCGGCCCTATTCCTTCCGCTATGCCTTCGTCGAGCTGCTCACCGCGGCGCTTTTCCTCGCCTGCTGGCGGCTGTTTCCGCCCGCCAAGGCGGTGTGCGGCATGGTTTTTGTCAGCGTTCTCGTGTCGGCCACCTTCATCGACCTCGACCACCTGATCATCCCCGATGTGTTCACCCTCGGCGCCGGGCTGTTCGGGGTGCTGCTGTCGTTCCTGGTGCCCGCGCTGCACGGCCAGCAGCAGGGAATGTACCTCGTGGACAGCCTGCGCGCGGGCACCGCTTCGCTGCAAGGGCTGTTCATCGGCTCCGGCCTCGTGCTGTGGATCGCCCTGCTGGCCGAGCTGGCACTCAAGAAGGAGGCGATGGGCTTCGGCGACGTGAAGTTCGTCGGCATGATCGGCGCCTTCTGCGGCTGGCAGGGCGCGGTGTCCGCGATCTTTGGCGGCGCCATCGTCGGCACGGTGTGGTTCGCCTTCGCGCTGCTCTGGCAGAAGGTCTCCGGGAAAAAGGTCGGTGTGGCGGCCTCCGCGGAAGCCCCGGCCGGCGAGCCGGCGGCCCTGGGCTTTGGCGTGCATGTGCCCTTCGGCCCGATGCTCGCCGTCGCCGGCCTCCTGTACTTCCTCTGGTTCCACTCCGCCGTGGCCGACTACTTCGGCCAGCTCGGCGAACTCCTTTGAACCCACCGCCCCCGCCCATGACCGGATCGCAATACCTCGTCGTCGGAAATTCCTCGGACGACCCCTTCGCCATCGATGTCGCCTTCGCCATGGGCCAGCGGGAGGACGTCGCGGACCTGATCAGCATGAAGCGGTTCGCCAACTCGGAATTCTGCCCGCGGTTCATCTCCGACGAGCAGGACTTCACCGACATCGGCGCCAAGCTGCGGGGCAAGAGCGTCATCATCGTCAGCACGAGCAGCCTGGCCATGAGCCGGCAGAGCCTGGCCATGCGCACCCTCATGATCGCCCGGGCCGCCAAGGAAAACGGCGCGTCCGAGGTCATCCTGGTCGAGCCCGACCTTTACTACAGCGCCCAGGACCGCGGTCCCCGGCCCGACCTGGGCGAGACCAGTTTCACCCGCGACCAGCACGACCTGAAGAAATTCGACGGCCAGCCGTTCACCGCGAAGCTCTACGCCCAGCTGCTCAAGCTGGCCGGCGTGGACCGCGTGCTCACGGTGCACAACCACTCGCACTCCGTGACGCGGATGTTCACCGACGTCTTCGAGGGAAAGTTCCACAACATCATCCCCTATGACATCTACGTGGATTATCTGCTGAACTCGAACATCGTGAACTACGGCAAGGACGGCACCGGCCTGGCCCTGTGCGCCCCGGACAAGGGCGCCCGCGAGTTCGTGCAGGAGATGTCCCGCCGCCTGAACCTGCCCAAGGCGAAGTTCGTGCTGCTCGACAAGGTGCGCACCGGCGAGCGGAAGGTGGAGATCACCGTCCACGCCGAGAGCGAGTGGCGCCTCGAGGACATCCGGGGCCACGACATCGTGCTGTTCGACGACATGGTGCGGACCGGCTCGACCGTCGTGCAATCCTGCCAGTTGCTGAAGCAGATCAACCCGGGCAAGACCGTCTTCGCGCTCACGCATTTCTACGCCAGTGAGGAGGGCCGGGTGAAGATGGCCCACACCGCCATCGACGAGATCCTCACGCTGAACACGATTCCCACGGTGCTGAACCGCGACATCCAGGGCCGCCTGCGCAAGAAGATGGTCGTCCTGAAAATCGAGAAATGGCTCGCGCTGAACCTCTGCGCCATCCTCGACCTGCCCCAGATCAGCACCAACGACAGCCTGTACGCGATCGACATGTCCTCCAAGAACCTGCGCTGGAAGCACAAGATCTGGCTTAGCGAGCAGCTGAAGACCCTGAACCATCGCTAGGATTCGCTCGGAGGTGGGCGGGCGCGTCCCGTGCCCGCAGTTGGGCGCCTGGCAATCTGCTCCTGTTTCCCACCGGATGCCGCGTCGGGTCATGCCGGCACGGGACGTGCCTGCCCACCTTAATCCGGCACGTCAGTCTGCCATCGCCGCGCCATCGCCGGTCTGCGCCGGCAGCACTTCCGGCCGGTGTCCAAACCGTCCGGCATAGGCCGCCACCACGGCCGCCGCCTGCGTTTCGCCAAACTCCGCGGTCGTCAGCGCCATCACTGCGCCGCCGAAACCCCCGCCGGTCAGCCGGGCGCCCCGGACGTGCGGCGCCGCGGTCAGCCGGTCCACGAGAAAATCGAGCTCCGGCGTGCTGTTCTCGAACAGGTTCTGCGAACTGCGATGCGAGGCGGTCAGCAGCCGGCCCACCGCGGCCGGGTCGCCGGCGCGCAGGGCGGCCACCGTGGCATCGACGCGCGCGATTTCCTCCACGACGTGCTTCGCCCGGCGGAACACCACGGGCGGCAGGGACGACTCCGCGGCGGCGAGTTCCGCCGGCGTGACCTCGGCCAGCGCCGCCACGCCCAGCCGGGCCGCCGCCTCCATGCACTCCCGGTGCCGGGCCGCGTACAGCCCGTCGACCAGCGCATGCTTCGTCTGCGTGTTGAAAATCCAGAAGCGCGCTTCCGCCGGCAGCGGTACCGTCGCAAACACCGGGCCGCGGCAGTCGATGAACACGAGGTGATTCCTTTGCCCGAACCCTGAAACGCCCTGGTCGAGGATTCCGCACGGCACTCCGACAAAATTATTCTCGGCGTGGCGGCACAGCTTCACGACCGCCTCGCGCGGCGCGGCCTGGCCGCTGGAGGCCAGGAAAGCCAGGGCCGAGGCAAGCTCAAGCGCCGCGCTGCTGCTCAACCCGGCGCCCACCGGCAGGTCGGAGACCGCGAGGAAGTCGAAACCCGCCGGCGGCCGCAGGCCGAATTCCGGGAAGGCCGCGATCACCCCGAGCGGATAATTCACCCAGCTGCCCTCGCCGCTCAGCCGGACCGGGCCGCTACCCGCCGGGAGCGTGACCACCCCGTCCTTGGCCGCGGTCGCCAGGCGCCACTGGCCATCGTCGCGCGGTGCCACCGCCACCCAGACATCGCGGTCGATCGCCGCGCCCAGCACCGTGCCGCCATTGTAGTCCGTGTGGTTGCCGATGAATTCGATCCGGCCCGGCGCGCGTGCCATGACCGAGGGTGTCCGGCCGAAACGCGCGCGGAATTCCTCCAGCAGGAGATCCTTCATGCCCGGGTACAGGCGGCCGGCGCCCAGGGTTGCCCGCGGTGGTTCATCGCGTTCAAACGGCGGCCTTGAGCTCGAGGCCGGCCTTGAAGCGGATAGTCTTCATCGCGGGAATCTTCATGGGACGCTTGGTATGCGGATTGTAGCCGCGCCGCGCCGCGCGCGTGGCGACGGCGAAGGCCCCGAACCCCACCAGCTGGACCTCCCGGTCGCGCTTGATGCCCTTGCCCACCGCCCCGAGCACGGCATCGACCGCCCGTTCCGCCGCGGCCTTCGAGGTTTCACCACCAAGGCGCTTCTGCACTTCGTCGATCAATTCAGCTTTGTTCATGAGGAAAGGGTGGGACCACGGCTGCCCGGTGGATCAAACGAAGAAACGCCCTCCGGCGCGGCGCAACCCCATTTCAGAAGGACCGCCCCGGCGGTGGCGGGAAATCCGCCGGCACTTCGCCGTTGCGGCCCTTGACCACCACGTTGAGCAGGTGCACCAGGGCCGCTTCCCGCGTGATCCCGCGTTCCACAGCCAGCTGGTCCGCGCGCTTCAGCAATTGCGCCGCCAGTGTCGCCGCCTGCACCGGACTCGCTCCCAGCCGCTGGCAGAGCTCACGCAGTTGCACCTCCTCGCTCATGCCGGTTCGAAAAAGGCGATTGTTGGCGTCCCCTCCGCCGTCGGCGACAATCCCTCCGTCCGCAGGATCTGGAGCAGGGAAACCAGCGCCAGTCCGATCCAGCCCGCGCCGTCGGGCGCCACCGAACGCACTTCTCCCACCTTTCTGCCGGCTTGGAACACGGGGGCGGGCAACGGGGGCGGCTTGCCTTCGCCCCGCACCCGCACCAGCTGGCGGCGGACCTTCCCCATTGACTTCAGGCGCGCCATCACTTCCTGGCCGAGGTAGCAGCCCTTCGTGTACGAGATCGCTTCGGTCTCGAGTCCGCCTTCGTTGGGCAAATCCGCCGGACCGATGTCCGCCGGCACCGCCGGGATCGCTGCCATGATGCGCCGTCGCTCCATCTCCGCCGACAACAGCAGGGTTGTGTCGGCGAGCCGGCCGTTCACCGCCGCTTCGGCGTCCACCGGGAAAATGATCTCCCTGTGAGGCTCCCGCGTCCGCCGGCCGGAAAAACTCCGGCCTCCTTCGGGCGTCCATTCGGCCCCGTTGACCCGGCCGAGAACCGTGAGCCCCGTCATTCTGGCCGTGAGGTCTTCGATCACGACGTCGTCCGCGATGATGTACGCCTCCAGACGCTCGCGAATGACCGCCGCCGTGGAGAAATAGCTGACCACCCAGAACTCCTGAGCCGCGATTCGCAGAATAAAACTATCCGCGAGCACCTTCCCCTTCTGATTCAGCCAGAGCCCGTAGACCGCATCCTCCATCCCCTGCTTATGCAAATCGTTGGTAAATTGACCCTGTAGGAAACTGGCGGAATCCTCACCGGAAACCCGCAGCGCCGCCGCAGGATTCCATCGGTAAGAGGCGACTTCGGGGCCCGGATTCATGAATTTAATAAGATGCCGTTTTCCAGCTACTAGCAAAAGAAAGTGGGAGAATTTGATAACTAAGGGTTGACGATGCGGGAAACTGCCATACCTATCAACTCATCAGTTTAACACTTCTCCCGCCTAGCGGGAGTTTTGGGGTAACTAAGAAAGCAAAGGCCGGCCACTTAGGGGTAAGTGGCCGGCCACTTTTTTGCCCAAATAGCGCGGTTTGCCCGGCAGTTTTTTGCCTTGTTCACGTTCTTGCCCCAGTATTTCGGACTTGGTCCTTTGGGTTTGTTTTCCCGCACAAGCGGGTCTTGCACCTCTCCAGTCCGACCCGCCAAGCTGGCGGTTCATGCAGAGAACATCGGACATCAATGTCGTCGAGACCCGCGCCCTGCCGTCACCCGCCGCCCTCCTGGCGGAAGTGCCGAAAACCGCCGAGGAGGCGGAATTCGTCACCCGCGCCCGCCGGGAGATCCACCGGCTCATCTTCACCGACGACCGCCGTTTTCTCCTGATCGTCGGTCCCTGCTCGATCCATGACCTCGAGGCCGGCCGCGACTACGCCCGCCGCCTGGCCGCCCTCGCCCGCGAGGTTTCGGACCGCGTCCTGATCGTGATGCGCGTGTATTTCGAGAAGCCGCGCACCACCGTCGGCTGGAAGGGCCTCGTGATGGACCCGCACCTTGACGGCTCCCATGACATTGCCGCGGGCCTGCGCCTGGCCCGGACCTTCCTGCGCGACGTCCTCGACCTCGGCCTGCCCACCGCGACCGAACTGCTCGATCCGATCACGCCCCAGTACATCGCCGACCTCATCTGCTGGTCCGCCATCGGGGCGCGCACCGCCGAGTCCCAGACGCACCGCCAGATGGCCTCCGGTCTCTCGATGCCCCTCGGGTTCAAGAACGGCACCGACGGCTCCATCGCGACCGCCATCAACGCCATCAAGGCCGCCGCCCAGCCGCACACCTTTCTTGGCATCAACCTCGACGGTTCCGCCTCCGCCATCGTCACCCGCGGCAATCCCGACTGCCACGTCGTGCTCCGTGGCGGCGCCACCGGGCCCAATTACTCGCCGGCCCATATCGCCCAGACCGAGCAGCTCCTCGCCAAGGCCGGGCTGATCAAGTCCATCCTCGTCGATTGCTCCCACGACAACTCCGCCAAGCAGCCCGAGCGCCAGCCCGAAGTCATGCAGGAGCTGCTCCAGCAGATCACCGCCGGCAATACCTCGATCATGGGCGCCATGATTGAGAGCAACCTGGGCGCCGGCAACCAGCCGTTCCCCCAGCCAAAGGAGAAGCTCCGCTACGGCGTCTCCATCACCGACGGCTGCATCGACTGGCCGACCACCGAAAAACTGGTCCGCGACCTCCACGCCGCCCTCGCCCCGCGGTTCCGGTAAACCGACCGAAGCCGCGCGCACGAATTACGCGAATATCCGCGAATAAATTTCCTCATTTCTCCCCGGGCCGGTCAGATTCGCGTCGATTTGCGTGATTCGCGGGCTCACCCTTTCCTTCCTCCGCCCATGAAAACTCCCCTCCGCGTCGCCGTCACCGGTGCAGCCGGCCAGATCGGCTATTCCCTCCTTTTCCGCATCGCCTCCGGCGCCATGTTCGGCCCCGACCAGCCCGTCATCCTCCAGCTGATCGAGGCCCCGATCGAGAAGGCCCTGCTGGCGCTCCAAGGTGTCGCGATGGAACTGGATGACTGCGCGTTCCCGCTCCTGAAGGGCATCGTCCAGACGTCCGACGCCGCCGTTGGCTTCAAGGACGCCAACTGGTGCCTCCTCGTCGGCGCCAAACCCCGCGGCCCCGGCATGGAGCGCGCCGACCTGCTCAAGGACAACGGCCGGATCTTCATTGCCCAGGGCCAGGTCATCGACGCCGTCGCCGCCGCGGACGCCCGCGTCGCCGTCGTCGGCAATCCCGCCAACACAAACTGCATGATCGCCGCCAGCCAGGCCAAGCGCCTGCCCGCCGAGCGCTTCACCGCCATGGTCCGCCTCGACCAGAATCGCGCCCAGACCCAGCTCGCGAAAAAGGCCGGCGTCGATCTCACCGCCGTGAAGGACATCTTCATCTACGGGAATCACAGCCCGACCATGTTTCCCGCCTACGCGCACGCCACCATCAACGGCCAGCCGGCCGCGTCCGTCATCACCGACACCGCCTGGCTGCAGGGCGCGTTCTGCGAGACTGTCGGCAAGCGCGGCGCCGCCATCATCGCGGCCCGCGGACTCTCCTCCGCCGCCTCGGCCGCCAACGCCCTCGTCGATCACGTCCGCTCGCTCGTGACCCCCGGCGCCATCCACTCCGTCGCCGTGAAGTCCAACGGCCTCTACGGCTTTGACGCCAACGTCTGGGCCGGCATGCCCGTCCGTACCACGACGCCCGGCAGCTACGAGGTCATCACCGGCTACGCCATGGATGAGTTCGCGAAGTCCAAGATCGCCGCGACGAACAAGGAACTCACCGAGGAGCGCGCCTTCGTCGCCGACATGATCAGCTGAGCTGCATTGGCCTGAGGTAGGGCGGGACCGCTGGGCCCGCCGATTGCCGTTCCACCAGCCGAGCCGGCGCGCCCAGCGGTTCGCTCCCTACCACGGGATGCGGATGGCGGCAGGTTCCAGGGTTACAGCCGCAACGTCTGCATTCCCGGCTTCAACTCCGTCTCGCGCCCGCCCCACACAAACACGCCCGTGGTTTCCGGCGGCAGCTCGACGGCGGCCTCCACCCGCGCTCCCTCGAATTTCGCCCGCATCCGGATCGTGCCCCGCGGATGCGGCAGTTCACTCTCGATTTTTTTCAGCCCGCCCGGCTGCGGTGCAATCCGCACCTGCCGGAAGCCCGGCGCCGCCGGCCGGATCCCGGCCACGGTCGCATGCAGGTGAAACACCGGGTGCGCGCCCCAAGCGTGGCAGTCCGACCGCGCCGGCTCGGGGCTCTCGACCGGCGTCTTGAATCCCTGCTTCACCAGCCCGCGCCACATGTCCAGACGTTCCAGGATCAGGTCCGCCCGGCCCGCCCGGCCCAGTGCCTCAAACAGGTAGTGCTGGAAATAAATCGTCGCCGGCGCGAGCCCGTTGGCCGCCGCGTCCGCCCAGCGCGCCGGCTCGGGAATGCGCAGGCCCCCGAGCACCGCCAGGGCTTGTGCGTGCTGGCTGAAGGTCGCGTGCGCGTCGTCATCCGCCCACAGTCCCCTCGCCTCGTCCCAGAATATCCGGCCCAGCGACGCGGCGACCTTTGCCGCGCACCCCGACCAGCGCGACGCCATCCGCGCGTCGCCCGCCCAGGTTTCCAGTTCCGCCGCACGTTGCAGCGTCAGCAAATACTGCAGGCTGATCAGCGCCGAGCGCCGGCCTTCGCGCTGGCCCGGCGGCCAGCCCGCATACCAGCCCGGCACCCAATCCATGAACAGCCAGCCGGGCGGCTTCACCAGCAACCCGTCGGCGTCCTCCTCCGTCTGCAGCGCCTCCAACAGCGCCCGCATCCCGGGCAGCCGTTGCTGCAGCCAGGGCCGGTCGTCGCGCCAGAGCGCAAAGTCGTGCAGCATCCACGGCCAGATCATCGCAAACGTGGCGCTCTCCTGCCGCAGATACGACGGATGCCGCATCGTGGGATAGCCGCTCCACCCGCGCGACAGGTCGAACAGCTCCATGCCGCGCCGTGGGAGCCGCTCCTCGCCTGCCACAACGTAGGCCAGCAGCATCTGGATGCGCGTGTCGGCCACATACATCATCTGCTCGTAATACGGGCAGTCGACGAAGATGTCGTGCATGCACGCGCGCAGCCCGCGCTCACTCAGCTCCAGGATCGGCGGCAACGTGGCGTCGTCGGAAGCAAACACCGCCCGCGGCGCCAACGGAAAGCCCGTGCGCTCCACCGCCAGCGTATGCAGTACCACCGGCTTCGACCCGACCTGGACGCTGATCATCAGGTAGCGTCCCGCCCGCCACCACGGCGCGCTCGCCCACCGGCGTCCGTCACCACCCAGCCGCCACTTGTCGCCAAACCCCATGAAGGTCTTCCCCGCCACCGCCGCGCGGTCGCCCTTCGGCCCGGGCGTGTTGTCGATTTCCGGAGCCAACCGGTCAAAGAGCGACTCCGCCCATTCCCAGCGCACCGTCGTGCCCGCCCCGCCGGAAAATTCCAGCAGCGGGTAACCGCAGAGATAATCCGCCGTGTCGATCAGCACCGTGACTTCGTGCCGCGCCGGCAGTTCCAGCGGCGTTCCGTCATGCAACAGGCGCGTCCAGTCGGCCACTTTCTCCGGAGCCACCTCCGGCCCGAATTTGAAATTCTGCGCCCGCGCAAACCGCGGCAGTTGCGCCCGCACGCGGCCGCCCCGCCAGAGGTCGTGGCGCTGCTCCGGCAGCGCGGACGGGTATAGCGTCCAGCCCGCCTCCACGATGCCCGTCACGTTGACCGGGATCGGGCCGCGCACCACCGCCGGTTTCGTCCATTTCACGTTCCGCGGATCGAGCTTGGAAAGATCCAGGTGCGCCGAGCAGCCAATGACGTGATACGAACGGTTCAGCTTCTCGCCCCATGCCAATCCCTGCAGGCGACCGACGCGCCAAGGGGCCATTCCCGTCGTGAAGCGCTCTGCGGCGCGCTCCAAGCCGGCGCAGGCGAAACCTCCGCGCCAGCTCATGCGGCCCTCGGGCGCCTGCGGCGCGCGCGCCCACCAGACCAGCGCTTCCAAGCGGTGCGCCCCGGCGCTCAACTTGATTTCGTAGGTGGCATACGACCAGTGCGACACGTCGCCGGTGTCCGGCCCGCGCGCAATCACCGCGCCGTCCAGCGCCAGCGTGTAGCACAAATCCGCGCTCACCTGCAGTTGCACGGATTCGGCGCGCGACGACTTCACGTTCAGTCGGAAGAGCACACAGCCCGGAGCGCCTTCCGCGAGGTCCGGGTGCCACAGCCACGCAGCCGCGTCGAGCGGATGCCGGGGCTCCATGTTGGGGGTGCCGTGGGAAACCGGCGGATGGGGAATGCGCCGACAGACGGCTTCTCCGGCAAAGGGGGCGAAAAGCATTCCATCGGACTAGCGGTCGGGGCGCCTGTCGGGCGAGTGATTTCTTAACGGCTTGATCGGGCCCGTGGAGGCGCAGGTTCGCTGCGGCCCTCCGTCCACCTCTGCGCAAATGTTTCCGTAAATGGCGGACCGCGGGCGGATTGGGCCGCAGCGAGTCTGCACCCCTACAGCAATCCCGCCAGCTCTCGCGTCACCGCGAACGCCCCTCGCACCGCCGCAAACGCCGCCAGCAGCTCGTGTGGCGCACCCGCCCGGGGAAAAACCATCTCCAGCGCCGCGCCGGTGCAGCGCACCTTCGCATCCACGCCGGCAACGGCGATCAGGCAGTCTCGGCAGTCCGAGGGATACGTCACTGTCAGCCCGCCCTCGCCATCGAGATTTTCAATCACGTCCACGATGGACTCCACCTTCACCCCCTTGCGCAGCGCAAAGGCCAGCTCGGTGAACCGGCCCGCAAAGACGCCGGCGAATTCCGCTGACTGCGCCAGGTCGCCGCTGCGCAGGTCCCGCAGGATTGTCGTGACCGTGTATCGCGCGGGCGCTTCGTCCTCGAGTGCGTAGAGGATCTCGACCGTGAAATCCTTCGCCACCAACACCGCCGTGGCGCCCGTGACCGTGAGACTGACGTCCTTCCGCTTGTAGCCGAGCCGCACACGCGCGTCCTGGAACAATTTCTCGGCCTGCTCCGACAGCTCGCCTTCGCAGATTTTCCCAAGGAACGCGTTGGTCACCGCATTGGCCGCGTCCGGCACCGTGTGATGGCCTTTCTTGAACCCGCCCAGGGTCTTCACCTGCCCGCCGCTGCGACCGGTGAAGCTGATGCCCGCGATGATGCTGGAAGAGGGTTCGCCCGTCATTCGCCCCCAGCAAACGGGGCGAACCCCGGTCCGCCAACCTGAAAGCTGCTTAGCGCAGGCATCTTGCCCGCCTTCATTTCAGCTGCAGGCAGGATGCCTACTCAGACCGCCGCCTTCGGGCGGCGGCAGAGCGAGACCAGCCCGACGATCGCCAGTACCGGCAGCCAGACGGGCGCCAGCACCGCGAGGATCACCAGCGCCACCGCCAGCAGGCCGGCGAGCAGGGCAAGTCCCGCACCGGCGATGGCGGCCACGCCGCCCATCATCAGCGCCCCGACGACCAGCATTGCCACGACGGCGATCATCGCCGGCAGGAGCAGCACCGGAAAAATATGGATGACCACCAGGCCCACCACCACGAAGAGCAGGATCTTAAGGAAGGTTTTCATATCCTGAAAACACGGCTCAACCCAGAAAGTCGCAGGCTTTGTCATGCTGCCTCATTGGCCTGAACGGCTCTCCGGCGGCTGTGGTAGGGCGGGTCAAAGACCTCCCCTGCTCCCAGCCGGCCGTAGCCCTCAACGGCCGGCACCGGACGCACTCCGCCTCGCTTGCGCCCGCCCAAAGCCGACATAGCTATTGCCAGCGGGCCTCTTCCCGCCAGAGGCTGCCCAAAGCGTAACTTTTCCCCGCCACCCGATTTCCCATGGTTACCTCCTTCCCCCTGTTTTCCTATCAGCACGAGCTCGACACCTCGCCCGAGGCCTTCGGCGAGCTGCGCCCGTCGGCCGACTGCCTTGGCCAGCCCGCGCTGCTCAACCAGCGCCTGGAGGAGGATGGCTACCTTTTCATCCCCGGATTCTTCGACCGTGAGCTGATCCAGGCGGCCCGCGCGTCCGTGACGGACCGCCTCGCCGAGGAAGGGGCCCTCGATCCCGCCTTCCCCGCCATCGAGGCCCGCTGCCAGCCCGGCAAGGCGCTGGGTTTCCGCGGCGACCTGGCCAAGCAAAACCCCGCCATTGACCGCGTGGTCTACGGACCGGAGCTGATCGGATTCTACGCGGAGCTGTTCGGCGAATCCGTACGCCACTTCGACCATACCTGGTTCCGGGCCTTGAGCCGCGGCCAGGGCACGCCGCCGCATTGCGACCTGGTCTACATGAGCCGCGGCACCCATCAGTTGCTGACCTGCTGGATTCCCTACGGCGAAGTGCCGCTTGAGATCGGCGGTCTCACGATCCTGGAGAATTCCCACCGTCAATCCGCGCGGCTGAGAAACTACCTGGAGGTCGATGTGGACCTGTATTGCGAAAACCGCCCGAAGGAGACCGAGAAGGTGAAGGAGAAGGGCGGCTGGAGCCACCCGGGCTGGCTGACCAACAACCCCGTCTCCCTCCGCGAGAAACTCGGCGGCCGCTGGCTCACCGCCGAATACCAGCCGGGCGATTTCCTCACGTTCAAGATGACGCTCGTCCACGCGAGCCTCGACAACCAGACCGACTTCGTCCGCCTCTCGTCCGACACCCGCTACCAGCGCGCCAGTCAGCCCGCCGATTCGCGTTGGGTCGGCGCCAATCCCGCCGGCCACGGCCCCCGCGCCAAGCAGGGCATGATCTGCTGAGGCTGCCCCGTCCGTCATGACCGTCTCGACCCGCTTGCTGTCCCTGGGCCGCGAACTCGATTCCGGGCCCGGGGCTTTCGGCGAACTCGTCCGCTCGGACGACTGCGTCGGCCAGCCCGTACAGCTCAACCGGCGCCTGGAGGAGGACGGTTATCTTTTCATTCCCGGATTTTTCGACCGCGAACTGATCCAGGCGGCGCGCGGCTCCCTGACGGACCGCCTCGCCGCTGCCGGCCTGCTCGATCCCGGGGCTCCCGCGATGGAGGCCCGCGCCCGGTCCGGCCAACTGCCTCCTCCCCCCGCCGACCTCGCCCAATCCAATCCGGCCCTCGACCGCGTCATCTACGGACCGGAGTTGCTCGGCTTCTACGCGAATCTTTTCGGCGAACCGGTGCGCCACTTCGACCACACTTGGGTGCGGGTCGTACCCCGCGGCCATGGGTCACCCCCGCATTGCGACATCGTTTACATGGGCCGCGGCACCCACCAGCTGCTCACCTGCTGGATTCCGTACGGCGAGGTGCCGCTCGAGGTCGGCGGCCTGATGGTGCTGGAGGGTTCGCACCGGCAATCCGACCGGTTAAAGAATTATCTCGAGCTCGATGTGGACCAGTACTGCGAGAACCGCGCCCATGACGTGGAACGGGTCCGAGTGCAGGGCGGCTGGAGCCACCGCCAGAATGGCTCGCTGACGAAGAACCCGGTCTCGCTGCGGGAGAAGCTGGGCGGCCGCTGGCTCACCACGCACTGGCAGCCCGGCGATTTTATCACGTTCAAGGTGACACTGGTTCACGCGAGCCTCGACAACCAGACCGATGCCATCCGACTTTCCTCCGACACGCGCTACCAGCGCGCCAGTCAGCCCGCCGATTCGCGTTGGGTCGGCGCCAATCCCGCCGGCCACGGCCCCCGCGCCAAGCAGGGCATGATCTGCTGAGCGCCGGTTGTCATTCCGAGCGAGGCGAAGTATGACCGAGTCAGGGGCGGCCGTTTGGCCGCCCTGCATTCTCCGCCGTCAGATCCAGCGTCCGCCTCATCTGCAGCACGAGGCCCTCGGTCATCGTCTGTCCCGTCTCGGATTCATGCTGCCGGGTGCGGGCCCGCCCATCCGCGGGATCGCCATCCGCCAGCCCGGCCCAGCCGACGATCATCGCGTCCTGCGGCTTCACCAGCACGAGGGAGGTGCGCAGTTCCGCCTGCAGGTCCGTGCGGATCGCATCCGGCATCGCCTGGTCCAGTGCCGCGGCGTACTGGTCCGCGCTGCCCTGGTCGCCAACCAGTTTGTAGAAATACTTGTCCCACAGGATGGTCACCTCGGATCCGATGGCATCGTAGGGCGCCTGGCCGAAGGAATAACCTTCCTGGTAATCACGGAAGTTCCGGATCTCCTCGGGCACCACCACCCCGTCCACGGCCGGCAGCCAACCGCTGTTGTCGGTGAAGATCTGGTTGCCCGGCACGCTCGTGAGAAAGCGGAGGAAATCGATCGCCTCCTTGGCGTGCGGGCTGCTCTTGTTGAGATACATCGCCAGCGAGGTCTCGCCTTGGCCTTCCCCGCCCAAGCCAATGATGTAGCGGCCGACCTCGGGATCGCTAGGAGTCACCGACGGCAGTTTCATCGGGGCGATCTTGAAGCTCGCCATGCGGCGCAACGTCGTCGCGTCCCAGGTGCCGTAGAACAGGAACACCGCCTGGCCGCGCAGGAACTCGATCATGGCATCGTCCCGGCGGAGCTGGATGAACCCGGGCTTCATCGCCTGCGTGACCTCGCGCACCAGCTGCAGGCCCGCCTTCACCGCCGGTTCGCTGTAGCGCCACCGGCCCTCCAGGTAGTCGGCGAGCACCTGGCGATTGTAGAGATAGAGGTTGCCGCCGTCATCCAGCCGCTGGTTCACGCCGAGCAGCGGACAGCTGAAAACCGTCTCTGCCACGGCCCGGGCCGTGTCGCGGCTGCCGGCGAGACCCATGACCGACTGGCCGGTGCGTTTCGCATACTCCCGCACCTTCACGAGGATTCGCCGGAGGTCGTCGTACGTTTTCGGCGCCGCCACGGATCCCGTGATCTGGCGCAGAAGCTCAACGTTGCAGAACAGCCGCAGCGATGTCTCGGTGATGTTCACCCCGTAGATCTGTCCTGGGTCGGGCGAATCGCGCCGGGGAGCCAGCAGCTTGTCGTGAAAGGTGTCCTGCCACGGAATCTTTTCCTCGGCAGTGCCGCGGTTGTAGGGATTGGGCTGGGACAGCTCGGAGGTCAGCGGCGTGAAATATCGCGCCGGGATGTCCTTCTGCCCCTCGACCCAGGCGCCCCACTCCATCAGGTCGGGGCCGGTTCCGCCCGCCAGGTTCGCCCGCATCCACTGGGGATAGATCGTGGCCCCGGGAATCAGCAGCTGCACCACCTTGACGCGCGGGTTCAGCTCCTCGTAGCGCTTGATCACCGCCGCGATTCCGTCGGGCGGGCCGCGCTCGATCTGCCAGTGGGCGAACCAGATCGTGACCGGGCGCTCCTTGAGCAGCGGACTTGACCGCGTGAAGACCCAGTAGGAAGCGAGGCCGTAGGCCAGCAACAGCAGCCAGAAACCCATCCGTTTCATCCGCCTTCTCACCGGCCGCCCTCCTGCGCCAGCTGCCGGTTCGCCTCGGCCAGCAGGCGGTTCGCGTTCCAGGCCCGGACATTCGTGGGATACTCGCGCAGGTAGCGCTCAAAATACTCCTTGGCCTGCCCCGGCAGCCCGGCGCGCAGCGACAGCACGCCGATCTGCACGATCAGGTCCTCGTGCGCCGTGCCGGTGATGCCGCCGATCCGGTCGGCCGCGACCAGATGCGGCAGCAGCCGCGCGAGGGGTTGCTTCAGCACCACGCCGGCCTGGCCGATCTGCCGGTGCAGGTCGCGCTGCAGCAGCGGCTCGTGAATCTCCGCCAGCAGCGCCTCGGCCGCGGCCAGCCGGTCGGCGCCGGCCGCCGTCGCGTCGGGCAGCACGTACAGCTTGAGCACCGCCAGTTTCACCAGGCCGAGTTGCGCCCAGTGGCTCTGCGGCTGCCGCGCCGCCAGCGCGCGGTACAGCTCCGCCGCCCGCGGATAGTCCGGCTCCACATAATACATCTGGTGCAACCGGGCCTGCAGGTACGCGGCTTCTGCGGCCGGCTCGTCGCTGCCGGTGGCTAGCTCCGCCAGGATCTTTTCCGCCGCCCGCATGTTGTCGTCCGTCGCCGGCTGCGCGCTCATCCGCGCCGCCGCCCAGGCGAGCCGCTCCGGCCGTGATACCCGGCCGCTGTCGAGGATCCGCAGCACGTCCTGCGGCCGGCTGTTGGTGAGCGCGGTCCACGCCTGGTTCAACGCCGGCGACGCGGGAGCCGCCGCCAGCAGGGGCGGCAGCAGACTGAACAGGGCAAGGCAGGGCAAACGCGGGGTGGGCATGACCGAAAGCAGGCGGCCATCGTGGAAGTTTGCCCGTCGCCGACAAGACCTTCGTGCACGAATGTCTCCCTGAATTTTGTCGACACCCCGATCCGCATTCTTTCGGCCGGCTCAGGACATGCCTGAGACGAGACCCAAAGACCTCCGTTATCCGCAGCGGCGATCGCGTCCCGAAATCTTTACACTAAGGTCGCTAACATCGCGAAGCATGATCCCGAGCAGTGGGGTTTCTTTGCCGGCTTTGCGACCTTCGTGGGAAGATCCTGAAGATTGGTCGCGTTGAGTGTGATTTCGCGTTCGATTCACCCGCTCATTTGACCGGACCCGCCTCCGCCAGCTTCCGGCTCATCTGCAGCAGCAGCGCCTCCGTCTGGATCTGCGAGCTCTCCAGCCGCTCCTGGGCAACCGGCAGCTCAGCATCCCCGGGCCGCTGCCGGCTCAGTGCGCTCAGCGCCATGATCTGCACGTCCTGCGGGCGCAACGAGAGGAACCGGTTGCTGATCTCCTTCCGCAGGTCCGTCCGCACCGCCGCCGGCATCACGGCCTCCATCGCGGCGATGAACTTGTCCACGCTCCCCTCCGGCCCGTCGAGCTGGTACATGTTGAGGGCAACCTGGGAGATGATCGTCGAGCCGATGGTAATGTAAGGCATGCCGAACGTGAAGCTGTCCCACGGCGTCTCGTAGGCCTTGATTGTCTCCGGCACCTTGACCCCGATAATCGCCGGCAGCCAGCCGCTGTGATCGGTGAACAGCTGGCTGCCTTCCACGCTGCTCATGAACTGCAGGAAATCGACCGCCTCCCTGGGGTGGGCGCTTTGCTTGTTCAGATAAATTTCCACCGCCGTGCCGCCGCCGCCATCGGCAAACCGTCCGAAGAGATATTTCCCGATCACCGGGTCGTCCTTGGTCGGCTGCGGATAGCGGATCACCTCGATCGGAAACGTCGCCAGGCTCCGCAGGCTCGTGCCGTCCCACGTGCCGGCAAAGATGAACAGCGCGTCACCGCGCAGGAACTCCTGCGCGGAGGCGTCGCGCTGGGACTGGAGGAAGCCGGGCTTCATGTTGGTGCCGATCTCCCGCATCAGCTCCAATCCGGCGCGGACTTCCGGCGACCGGAAGCTCCAGCGGCCGTCAAGGTACTCCTCGAGTTCGTCCCAGTTGTTGTGCCCGAGGACCCCGTTGCGGTCATTGCGCTGGCTCATCCGCATCGTGGCGCCTTGCATGAGGAACTCCGCGAGCCACTCCGCATTGTCCCGCGAGCCGGCCAGCGTGTAGATCGGGCGGCCCGTGCGCGCCGCAAACTCCCGGACCTTGCCTGCCAGGGCGCGGAGGTCGGCCAGTGTCACCGGCATTATTTCCCCGCCGGTGATTTCCCGCAGAAGCGCCCGGTTGCAGAACAGCCGGGTCGATACTTCCGTCAGCGTCGCCGCATAGAACTGGCCCGGTACCGGGGCGTTGACCTGCTGGCTGATCAGTCCGTCCCGGAAGGTCTGCGCCCAGGGCACATGCTCCAGCGGCGTTCCCCGGTTGTAGGGATTGGGCGAGAGCATCTCCTTCGTGATCGGCGCGAAGTAGCGCGCCGGGATGTCCGACATGCCGTCGAGCCAGATGCCGAACTCCACCAGGTCCACGCCGGTGCCGCCGACCAGATTGGACCGCAGCCATTGCCGGAAAATCGGCCCGCCGCCCGGCACGAGCACCTGCTCGACCTTCACCCGCGGATGCAGCTCCTCATAGCGGCGGATGATGGCCTTGAGCCCGTCGGGCGGCCCCCGCTCGATCTGCCAGTGCGCCACGCGGATGACGACCGGCCGGTCCGTCAGGATCGGGGACGAGCGCGTGAATACCCAGGTCACGGCCAGCGCATAGCCCGCGACGAACAGGGCGAGACCCAGCCGGCTGCGCAGGCGGCGGTTCATGGCTTCCCCTCCCGGGCCTTCGCCTCCAGCGCGGCCAGGTCCTCCAGCCGCCGGCGAACGGTCACCCGCCGCATATTGTAAGTGTCCTCCCTCAAATACCGCTCGAAATACGTCCGCGCCTGTGCGTAGTGCCCCGCGCGCAGCGAGAGTTCGCCGATCGACGCCAGCAGGTCCGCATTCACCTGGCCGACCAGTCCACCCACCCGGTCGGCGGCCAGCAGGTGCGGCAGCACGGTGTCGAGCGGCTGTTCATAAAAGGTCCCCGCCCGGCCGAGCTGCAGCTGCAGGTCCCGCCACAGTTTTTTCTCCTCCAGACGCGGCAGCAGCGCCTCGGCCGCCGCGATCCGGTCGGCTGGCCGGGCCGGCTCGGGCAGCGCGTAGAGCAGCAGCAGTCCGGCGTTCACGAGCCCGAGCTGCGCCCAGTGGCTGTGGGGCTGGCGGACCGCCAGCGCGAGGAACAGCGCTGCCGCCCGGCTGTAATCCTGCTGCTGGTAATGAACCTGGTACATCCGCGCCTGCAGGTACGCCGCCGCCGCCGCGATCTCATCGTCCCCGCGCGCCAGTTGCCCGAACACCGCTTCCGCCTCTTGCAGCCGCTGCTGCGTCACCGGCTGGTAGTCGATGGCCACCACCGCCTGCGCGAACGCCTGCTCCCGCGTCGGCGGCCCCGCGAGCCGGTCGAGCTTCGCGTAGGCGTCGCGCCCGAGGTGGTCGGCCACCAGCTGCCAGGCTGCCGTGACCTCGTCCGCCGGTGTCGCCGCCCAGCCCGCACCCGCCGGCAGCACCAATGCCAGCAACACCGCCGCCCAGCGGCACTTCCTCGGGGTAAGGGTAAGCACCCCGCCATCGTGGAAGCTGGTTGCGCTTCGACAAGAACTACCGGCGCTCTTCGCCGAAAATTTAGCCGGCAGGGCCTGCTCCGGGGTGGAACGCGTTGTCCCCAACGCGTTGTTTGGCTCTGTCAACCTTCGGCCTCCCGCAGGGCCGCTCAGCGCGTTGGGGACAACGCGCTCCACCCGATATTCGAACTGCGGAATGCGTCCCCCCCTCTACGCCCCACCCGCGCACTGCTCAGAGTATCCCCCGCTCCAGCCACGTGTGCTCCCCGGCGATGACCTGCTGCGCGAGGTCGTAGCCGTGCTGGTCGGAGTTATGCCCGACCCCGGTGAAATTCTGCGCGATGCGCAGGTTGGCCTGCGCGGCGAAGTCATCCACCAGCGCAAACACCTTCGCCTCGGGCTCGCCATCCTTGAGCAGCTTCTGCGCGAGGACGCAGCTGGCCGACAGCGCGAAAAGGTCCGACCCGATGTCCGCCAGCCGCGCCAGCAGCACCTGCCGTTTTTCCAGCTTCGGCCCGAACTTCACCATCTGGTGGAACAGCGTGCGCGCCAGCTTCCGGCTGAGCGCCGCAACCCGGTTGAAGTGTCCGGCGAGGTGCGGATGCATGTCCGCCGGCGCACCGCCGTTGAACGGCAGCCACTGCGCCGGATACCACCACGCATAGAACTTCGCCGCCGCCCAGGCGCTCTTCAGCCGCTCGCCCCAGGCGCGCTCCGAGTTCAGCGCCACCCCGGCGATCTTCAGGTGCGGATCGAGCGCCTCGCGCATGATGAAGAGCCGCATGATTTCGGAGGAGCCTTCGAAGATCATCGTCACGCGGTTGTCGCGCATCAGCCGCTCGACGGGATGCGGCTGCTCCCCGCGCGCCTTCAGCGACGCCACGTTTTCATACCCGCGGCCCCCGCGGATCTGCATCACGTCGTCGAGGCACATCCACGCCTTCTCCGTGCCCCAGAGCTTGCACATGGAGGCTTCCAGCCGGATGTCCGCGTGCTTGTCCCGGTCCACGATCCGCGAGGTGACGATCAGCATCGCCTCCATCGCGAACGCATGCGCCGCGATCCGGCGGATCTTTTCCGCCACCGCCGCATGCCGCCCGATGGGCACGCCCCACTGGATGCGTTCGGCGCCCCACTCGCGCGCAATCGCCAGGGCCCGCTTCGACACCCCGATGCTGCAGGCCGGGATCGAGAGCCGGCCGGCGTTGAGTGTGCTCAGCGCGACCTTCAGGCCGCGGCCCTCGCCGCCCACGATGTTGGCCTTCGGCACGCGGACCCGGGTGAAGCCGATCACGCCGTTATAGAGCGCGTGCAGGCCCATGAACTGGCAGCGGTGCCGGACCTCCAGGCCGGGTGACCTGGCCTCGACCACGAAGGCTGTCAGCTGCGTGCGCGGCTTGCCGTCCACCAGCTTGGGCGGCGTCCGCGCGATCACGATGTAGAGGCCGGCGCGTGTGCCGTTGGAGCACCAGAGCTTTTCGCCGGTGATGAGATAGTCGTCACCGTCGGGCGTGGCCTCGGTCGTCAGCCGGGCCGGATCGGAGCCGACCCCGGGCTCCGTGAGCGCAAACGCCGACAGCTCGCCGCCGGCGACGCGCGGCAGGATCCGTTGTTTCTGCTCGGGCGTGCCGAACAGCATGAGCGGCTGTGACACGCCGACCGACTGGTGCACCGAGATGTGCGCAAACACATTCATGCAGTGGCTGGCCATGAGCATGCAGGCGCGGCAATAGGTGGTCTGCGAAAAACCCAGCCCGCCGTATTCGCGCGGCACCTTGATGCCGTAGGCGCCGAGCCGCGCCAGCCCGGCCATGACCTCGGGAGCGATCTCGCCCGTGCGATCAATCAGGTCAGGATCAACATGGTCGCGCAGGAACGTGCCCAGCTCCGCCAGAAACGCGTCGGCCCGCGCCTTTTCCTCGGCGGCGATTTCGGTGACGGGATGGAGTTTGCCGGGACGGAAGCGGCCCATGAACAGGTTCGCCACGAAGCTGATGTCGTCGTGGGACTCGCGGGCGGCCTCGGTGACCTGGAGGGCGGCACGCTGCCCTTCGTTCATCTTTGACATGTCGATGACGGAACGGTCGCCATCGGTTTTCTGGGGTGGGGTTTCGGTCGCAGACATGGGGTGGACGGCTCGCAGGGCCGCGGTTGATTTGTCCCACTTAACTACGGGTTTATAACACGGTCAACGACCCCGCAGCCTGCGCCCCAGTCTTCACCTCCATCACTTCGACCCGTGAGCCCGGCTTATCGGCGGATTTTTAACCACGAAGTCCACGAAAGCCGGTAAGTCCGGGATCGGGTGGCTTGGGCCTCGTGAGCTTGGGGTCCTTCGTGGCTAAGTCTTCGGCGGCCCACCCAGGTCCGGGATCGCCAGCTGCACCCCGCCCTGCTCCGCCGAGTCGTGCGCGATCAGGCCCGGGATCAGGTAGCGCGCCGCCTGCCAGGCGTTGTTCGGCGGTTGTTCGCCGCTGACGCACGCCTTCACGAAGTCATCCACCAGGAAATGATGCGCGCCCCAATGGTTGTTCGGCAGGTTCGCAAACGACGCCGGCAGCCGCGCCACATCCTGCGCGATCGCGGTACCACCGTAGACGTCCGGTCGCAGCGAGAGGATGTCGTCGAGCCGCTTCGTGTCCTCGAAGCCCTTGCCGATGAGCACGCGACCCGCCTGCGTGTACTCGAAGCTGGCCTCGGTGCCGCACAGCGACATGAACTCTCCGCCGGGGTGGCCCACGCGGCGGAATTCATTCATGCACGCGCACGCCCCGTCGCTCATCGTGAACAGCGCGGTCTCGTTGCTGAAGGCGTTCGCGTACCGGTTCACCTTCGGGTCGTAGATGCCGTCGGGATGCCGGTCGCGCCAGCCGTGGGCCGACACCTTCGTCATGTGCGCCCCTGTGACGCCGATGATCTGGCTCGTCGTGTGTGTCGGGTAGTGCATCGGCGGCTCGCCCGCCAGCTCAAGGAACCGTTCGCCCGTGCGCGCCCGGATGATGCCGCGCGAATCGATGCTCCTGATGTCCCAGTCGTGGTGATAATTGGCCTCGGCGTAGACGATGTCGCCAAACGTTCCCCGGCGGTACTGCTCCCGGCACCAGACCACATGCGGATAATAATAGCTCGTCTCCCCCGTCATGTAGATGCGGCCGGTCTGCCCGACCGCGCGGACCAGGGCGGCGGCCTCCTCGAGCGAGGCGCCGCACGGCACCGCCGAGTACACGTGCTTGCCCGCCCGCAGCGCCGACAGCGCCTGCGGGCCGTGCAGCCAGGGTTGCGTGATGATCGCCACCGCATCGACGTCGGTGTTCAGGGCCGCGTCGAGCGACGGATAAGTCCGGGGTATGCCAAACCGTTCCGATGTCGCCCGCAGCTTCGCCGCATCGAGGTCGCACAGCACGATGTCCCACACCAGCGGGTGTGCCTGAAACAGTGGGATGAAATGCTGGGCAAACTGCCCGGTGCCGACCATCGCGACTTTGATGCTCATGGATTCAGGAAAATGCCCTTGGCGTTTCCGACCGAACAATGAACGTCAAACTTCCAACAAATGAATACCCATCCGCGCACCCGCGCCGGATTGAACCGCTGGCTGAGTTAGATTTTGGAAGTCCGACGTTCAATGTTCGATGTTCGTCCCAAAGATTCCTAGCGACCGTCCACCGCCCGAGCCGCGGTCTCCACCGCCGCCCGCATCGTCTCCACCTGACGGATCACCGACTCGTTGTCGCCGAGTTTCTTCGGGTCGCGGAACGCATCCAGCGCGGCCGCCACCGCCGGCGGCAGCCGGCCGCCGTTGTGTTCGCGCAGCCAGCACAGCTTTTCGAACTCCTCGGCGCCATCGCGCATCATCTCCCAGTGGACCGAAGAACGCGGTCCCGGATAAAGCAGGAATTCGTCGCCCGGCGGCAGGTCCCGCCGCCACGGGTGGCAGGAATAAAGCGTCTCGTTCAGGGGATTCGCCGGCCAGGTCGTGAGTGCCCACCGGGCCATGCCGTCGTAGCCGTTCACATACGCATAGTAGCCCACCCACACCGCCTCGTCGGGCGGGCTCGTCACGAAGGTGTTCGGACGCTTCGGGTCGAGGCAGATGTAGAACGTCGTGACCTTGCCCTCGCGCTTGCGCTGGGCGATGTCGCGCAGCAGGTCGTCGCCCGCGTGGTCGAGGATGATCGTGAAGTCCGCCAGATCGAGGCCGGTGTAGTGCGACGCGGTCTGGTTGCCCGCCAGCGCCGCCTTCAGCCGCGGGGCGTTGGCGTGCAGCACCTCCACCATCGCCTGCATCATCGCCGCCGGCGCCTCGTCCACGCCGATCCGCGTGCGCTCCAGCCAGCCCTTCGCCGCGAGATGCTTTTCAAAGTCCTTCAAAAACGGCCCCCAGTAATCCGCGTAGCTCGCCGTGCCCGGCTCGCACATCGCCGTCCGCCGGTCACCCGTGGCGGCGTCGGTGTACTCGAGGCTGCCCGACCAGGTCAGCATGGAATAGCAGTTGATCTGCTGGGAAATCCCGCAGCTCATCGCGAACTCCACGTAGCGGTCGAATACCGTGTAGTCGAATTTCCACGAGCCGTCCGGCTGCTTCAGGTGCGCGACCATCGTGTCGTAGTCGTCGTAGTCGCGCTTGCCCCACGGCCGCGCCGTGATCGTCGCCGTGATCACCTTCTGGCCCGCATGCGCCAGCTCAAGCAGATACGGCCGCATCACCGCGAAATGCGCGTCGCTCCACGGTTTCACGCCGTGCCAGCGCGCGATCGGCCAGGGATGTTGGAAGACATCGAGGTGATACTTCCAATCCGCCGGTGCCGGCAGCGTCGCCGGCAGGATCTCGAGCGACAGCGGAAACACCTTCGGGTCGGTCGCATCCGCCCGCACCGTGAGCGTGCCTGTGTAGGTGCCCGGCACCGCGTCCCGCGGCGTCTCCACCATCAGCCACACCGCCCGGTACGAACCCGCCGGCATGTCCACGCGGTCCGCGTCGTCGAGCACGTCGCCGACCAGCTTCCCGTCCGCGAGTACTTGGCGCACGAAGCGCGCCGTCGCCGCGCCCGCCGGCAGCTCATGGCCCTGCGGATCGCGCAGGGCCGAAACTTCCGTCCGTAGCCCCGGCCGCTCGGCCGAGGTCCAGACCACGAACTGGCCGGAGATGCGCTCGCCCCGCCACGCCGTGCCGCGCCACGCTTGCGGCCCGTCCACCAGCGGCACGTTGTTGGCGTCGTATTGATGGTCGAGATCGCCCACCGCGCCATCCAGCGTGCGGTTCGTCGGCACCGCAAAGGCCGAGAGCTTGGAAATCATCGGGCCTTCGCCGGGCTTCGAGCTGCCCGTGACTGTCAGCCGCACCGCGCGCACCCGCACCGGCGATGGCAGCACAACGACCAGGCCGCTGGCCGGGATCAACGCCGAACCTGTGCGCTGGTCATGCAGCAGCTGCCAGTTCGTTCCGTCCACCGAGCCCTCGATGAAGAAATGAAACACCCGCGTGCCCGGCGCGCGCAGGTTGAGGTTGAGCTGCGCGATCTCGCGCACTTCGGGCAGATCGAACCGGAGCCACGATGGAAAAACTTTCGAGGTCCAGTACATCACTGTGTCGTCGTGAACGTCGTGGTTATGGGCCAGGTCAGGCCGCTGTTCGTCGTCGTAGGCCGAGGCGGTTGCCGTCGCCCCGCTCAGCACATCGCCATAGCCCGGGCGGTTCAGCAGGGGCGGCTGCGGCTCGTAAGGGAAATGCAGCGGGCTGAACGGGACAGTCACAGGCGCGGCCGCCCCCGCCGTCGCCATGACCCCCAGGAACCACAGGAGACAGGAGGCCGGCTTGAGCATAGGGCGGTGAGGCTGGCGGCCCCGCCCAGGGTCTTCAACGCGTTTCCCGCTTCACGGACCAATTAACCACAAAGATCCGAAGGACACAAAGGCTGATCCCTCGGAAGTCTGCCACAAAGAGGCGCAAAGTTTCCGGGACTCCGGCTCTACTCTCCTGCGCGCCTGTGGGCGCAATGGTGGCTTCTTCGCCGCCCCGGTGCCCTTGTGCCATTTTTTGGCCATCTCTCCGATCCGAATCTCAGTGGCCTTAGTGGTAATAAACGCTCCGGGCCCGGACTTTAGCCGTTCTCCACGGTCCCTAATAGCCGCGGTCGCCGGCGCATTCGCGGTCGCCAACCGGCCCGCCGGTCCAAACATCGGGCCAACCCCAGCCTCACCCCATGTCCCCGTCCCACTCCGAACCCTACCTCAGCGCCAACGAGCGCCACCCCGAGCGTTCCCTCCAGTTCGATTTCGTCCGCGCCACCGAAAACGCCGCGCTCAGCGCCGTCGACTGGCTCGGCCGCGGCGACAAGGAATCCGCGGACGCCGCCGCCAGCGACGCCATCCGCGGCACCCTCGAACAAAGCGACTTTTGCGGCGAGGTCGTCATCGGCGAGGGCATCAAGGACAATGCTCCCGGCATCTTCCTTGGCGAAAGGATCGGCTCGTGGAAATTCCCCTCCCCGCGCTTTAACATCGCCGTCGATCCCATCGACGGCACCACGAACATCTCCAAGGGCCTGCCCAACTCCATCTCGGTCATGGCCGCCGCGCACGTTCCCCATGGCGCCAAGGCCGCCATGCTCAATATCCCGACCTTCTACGCGGAAAAACTCGCCTACGGCCCCGCGGTCGCCGCGGCCATGACCCGGGACCCGGCCCTGGGCTTCACCCTCGACACGCCGGTCGCGCAGATCCTGGAGCGGGTCGCCGCCGCGCTCGGGAAACAGGTCCGCCAGGTCTACGTCGTCGTGCTTGACCGGCCGCGGCATGCCAAGCTCATTGCCGACATCCGCACCGCCGGCGCCGCGCTCCGGCTCATCTCGGACGGCGACGTGACCGCCGCTGTCGCACCCTCGCTCCATGACAGCGGCATGGACCTCTACATGGGCATCGGCGGCTCGCCCGAGGGCGTCCTGACCGCGGCCGGCGTGCTCGCGCTCGGTGGCGACCAGCAGCTGCGCATGTGGCCGCGGGACGCCGCCGAACGCGCGGAAATCACGGCCACGCCCGCCGGCGCCGACCTGGGCCGGATCTTTTACGCCAAGGACCTCGTCACCAGCCCGAGCGCGATCTTCTGCGCCACCGGCATCAGCGACAGCGCGCTGCTGCCCGGCGTGCGGCTGATCGGCCGCAAGGTCATCACCCACTCAATCCTGATGCGCTCCCAGAGCCGCTCCGTGCGGTACATCAAGACCGTCCACGACCTCGATTTCAAAACCGTCCGCCGTTCCCCGGACCGGAAGGATCACTACGTGTAGGCCGGTAGGCGGCAGGCTTTGCGCTTTAGGCCGGAGGCGTTCACCGGTCAGCCAACGGCCTTTCACCGTCTTCGCGTCCTCGCCCTCCTACGGTAGGCAAAAACGGATCGCGCAAGCGCGGAGGAGTTAAAACGCCGAATACCGAGTGTCATCTATTATATGACACTCTTGTTTGGAGGGCGATCGGTTGCTTGCGCTTAAAGCCTGCGGCTTGCCGCCTGTGGCTTTACCACGCCGGGCGAAGGACGGCCTTCACCGTCGCCTGCAGCACCCCGCCGCTGCAGCGCAAGGCGACCCGCTTCGGGTGCGGCGGCTGGTCGATCGTCTCGGTGCTGATCTCAAGCGGGGCGCCGTCGACGCTCACCTCCGCCACCAGCACGGCCGGCCCGTCGGTCAAGCGGACCCTGGCGCCCTCGACGGCGACCTGCCCGAGCGTGATCAGCGCCGATTCGAACGCCGACGGCGTGGAGAATTCCACCCGGTCAATGATCGTGACCGACCCGTCGCCGCGCCGGTCGAAGATGAACTCCCGCTCCAGCCGCCGCAGCGCCGGCACGTCATAGGCCGGCTTGAGGTCGAATACGACGCGGTCGGTGTCATCCGTGAACTCCTTCGCCAGCACCTTTGTGCGCCACTCGGAACCGGCTTCCTGCAGCCGCCCGGCCACGCGCGGTACGGGATGGCCGTACGAGTTCAGCAGCGCGCTGTCGTACCGGTTGACGCTGAACGTGCGGAAACTGTAGGTCTCCATCCCGGGATCCAGCACGAGTGTGCGGCCGTCGAGCACCACGGTGAAGGTGCCGAGATCGTTGTGACTGTGGTTGGTGCCGTTGTTCCCGCCGAGCAGCGAGGCCGAGAGCTTCCGCTTCGTGGCCGGGCCCGGCCGGCAGACCAGCAGCATGGAGGCCTCGAACCACGTGCGCAGCCCCGGCGCCAGGGTCCGGCGCTGCGGCCGGCGCGGGTCGTTGGTGCGGAACATCCACAGCAGCGGCTCGGCCGTGATCTGCAGCATCATGCCGCTGAACGGATCGGTGCCGGCATCGGCCGGCCCGACCGCGTGGACCGGCGTGCCGCGGCGGTTGTCCGGCCACAACCGGGTCCACGTCACCGGCTGCACCCTCAGGACACAGTCGGCGTACGTCGGGAACACCCCGGGCTGCAGTTCGACCCCGTCGGGAAACCGCGACGCCTGCGCCATCTTCGGTTCGTCGAGCAGGTCAATCACCCCGCCGGTCGCGATCCGCAGCGATTCGGCCAGCGAGATGTAGTTCGTGAGACTGTAGCTCCAGTAGCTCACGCCTTCGACGCAGACCCCGTCGTCGTTGTACCCGTCGCGGGAATTTCTTATCAGGGATTCGGCGAACGCCAGCCAGTAGGCGCGGTCGGCGGCCGAGGGAAGCAGCGCGGTGGCGGCCTCGGCGCAGCAGGCGAGGTAGGCCGCGTTCCAGTTGTGCTTCACGCCGATGCACCAGAACAGATCGCGCCCGGTCTCGAGCCGCTGGCGCAGCGGTTCGAACACCCGGCGGTTGGCCTCCGCGAGGATCAGGGCCCGCACATCGGCCGGCAGCCGCGCGCCGAGGATGAAATCGGTCTCCGCCAGATTGGCCACGAAGTGCACGACGCCGAGGTCGGGCTCGACCGTCTTCCCGTCGAAATTGAGCCGCTTGAGATCGTTGCCCGGATGGATCCACGTCCGCAGCGCGGCGAGCTTCTTGAGGTCGCCGCCGATGACCGCGAGAAACTCGCCGGTGTCGTAGATCGCCTCGGCGAGGAGAAATGCCACCTGGCGCTGCCGTACAACCTGGATGACCACGTTGATGTGCGTCACATCCTGCGTCTCAAGGCAGGCGAGGAAGGCGGCGTCGGACAAGTCGGGGTACGGCTGCGCCGCCAGTTCCCGCGCGGTCTTCCGGATCGACTCCCCGAAGGGGTCCGATTGCCAGCGCGACCACGCCGCCCGGTCGGTGACCGGTGGCGCGAACGAGAATCGCTCGCGCGGCATGAGGGCCTGCAGCGCCTTCACGCGCTCCGGCGAGGGCGCATACCTGACGCCCGGTGGGAGATCGAAGTTGAAGTCATAGGCGCCCATGGTGGGCGGAGTCTCCGGCGACCGCCCCAACTGGCAAGAACGGGAAGTGTCCTAATGCGGAATCGCCGGAATCAAATCCTCATCGCGGAGGAGCAGAAACGCGGAATCCAAACCGTTCGCCAAATCCTATCCGCCTAGTAGCAGCCGAAGTCAGGAGGCTGGGTCCACCCCGGACCATGGATTTATCTTCAAAGGAGGAAACGGAGAGAACGGAGATCGAGCCGGAATCTCTCGATCCGCCTCACACGAAGGCCGCGAAGTGCCGCCACGATCCGAGCCAACCCGCCGTCCTTCGCTTGCTTCGCGTTCTTGGTGTTCAAATCCGAAGCCCTCATCCTCCCTGTTCCCTCCGTTTCCTCCTGTAAAAACCAAGCCTCTTGATCTGACCAACCCCAACACGGCTCGTTAGGGACAACTCGCCCTACCCTCCGACCGTCGTTCCGGCCTTCGCGTCTTAGCGCTTCAACGCCAGCTCCGCCTTGGCCGCCGCCAGGTCGGCTTGGAATGCCGGGCTGGCCAGAAAATCGCGGGCCAAGGCCTGGCCCAGCACGCGGCCGGCGTAAATATCCGTCGGGTAATGGACCCCGCCCTTCACCCGCAGCCAGCCGGTCTCGCGGCCTTTGGCCAGCAGTGCCTCGCGCTGTGCCGGGAACAGTTCGGCCAGCAGGATGGAGAACACGGTGCCGCGGGTGGAATGTCCGCTCGGGTAGCTGAAGTCGGTGAGCTTCTCGTGCTCGACCGCGTGCGTGAACCGGACCGGGTCGGCCTGGTAGGGCCGCGGCCGCTGCCAGTGTTTCTTGCCGATGGAATACACCGCTTTCGTCTCCGCCTCCACCTCCGCAAACAGCGCCTGGGTCTTGGGAAACTTGCCGGGTTGGAACCACGGCCCGATCACTGGGGCGAAGTGGAAGATGGTGAAGACATGCTCATCCGTCGCCAGCGCGGTCTCCGCCGCCGTGGCCGTCGAGTAGACCCTGTACGCCGTCTCGAGATCGACCGCGGCTTCCTGCGAGCCCGGTTCCGGCGGCGGCGCGAGCAGCGTCAGGACGTCCGTGCGGCTGGCCGCGAGATACCTGGCCGGCGCCGCGCGCAGCGGCACCACGGAAACCAACGCGAGAAGGAGGAAGAGGGAGCGCATCGGGCAGGGCGGACTAAATCGGACCAAGCCAAGCGAAGGTCACCACGAAAAACACGCAAGACCCGAAGAGAATCTCCGCCGCCCGGACCCGGGCAGATTCCGGGATTTCTGCTTTCATGTGGTCCGGGCCGTTCGTGCTTAACCCGTTCCGGCTCAGAACTCGGCCGCCACCGTGAGGAAGTAGTTCCGGCCGGGCAGCACGTTGAAGGCATCCGTCGTGTAGGCCGCGGCCACGTTGGCGCCGATGCTGTCCAGCACCTGAACCTTCTTGTCGAAGATATTGCTGACCTGCAGGCGCACCTTGTAGCTCTTGAACCACGAGCTGTGGTCGAACTTCTGGCCGTAGCCGACCGAGAAGTCGCCGAGCCAGTAGCTCATGCTGTCCGCCTCGCGCGCCGCACCGGCGCCCGGGATGTCGGGATTCGTGATGGTGTTGTAGACCGCCCAGCTGCCGACGTACTTTTCCGTGAGCGAGCTGAAGAAGCCGCCCTGGCTGTACACGAAGCCGACCGCCGCCGTGGAGTTGGGCACCGTGGGCACGTTGAGCCCGGAGCCCTTGAACACCGCCTGGTTGATCGAGCCGTTGACGTAGGCGCTGAGGCCGGCACCCAGGAAGTACGTGGCCTCGGCTTCCACGCCGCGGTAATACGCACCCTTCGCGATGCCGTAGTAGAGCGGGTCACCGGAGGAATCGGCGGGGCCGTTATAGGCGTAATTCTTGAAATCGATGTAGTACGCGTCGAAGTCGGCGTTGAACCGGTCCTGCTTGAAAACCGTGCCGACCTGGTAGTTCGTCGAGAGCTCGGGCTTGATGTTGATGCTGCCCAGATTGCTGTTGTTGACGTAAAAGGCGTTGGCCTCGCTGGGCGCCTGGAAGCCCTGCGCCACCTCGGCGTAGGCCGCCCAGTCCTTGTCGATCGTGTAATGCGCCGTCACCGATGGCGTGGTGTCGGAGTCGGTGCGGGAATCGATGAGCGCCTGGCGGGCTGAGGTCTGGTTGACCACCGCATTCATGTCGCGCTTGAACGACTGGTAACGCACGCCGGCGTCGAGGTCGAAGGACGGCGTCACGTGCCAGTCGTACTCGGCGAACGGCTGGAAGGAGGTATCCTTGTCGACCAGCAGGTATTTGTAATCGTAGCCGGGCGCACCGGGCAGCGTGGCCGGATTGCCGCCGGGAGCGGCGGCGTTGTACAGGGCGGTCGAGGTCAGGTCGATCTGCTCGGCGCCGGTGGTGTCGTAATTGATGCCGTAGGTGTAGCGGTGGTTCGTGGTCGTATCGTACCAGAGACCCGTCTTGAAGGTGCCAACGGTGCTCTCGTTGGAGATCATGAACGTGTCGCCGTAGGTGCGGTATTCGTTCAGCTTCACCGAGCCAAGCATGTCACCGGCCGCGGCCCCGGTTCCGGCCTTGGGCTTCTCGTGGCTCTCGTTGTTGTAATAGTAGGTGTAGACCTTGTTTTCCAGCCGCCAGCCGGCGCCCAGCAGGGAATCAAGCCCGATGTATTCGAAGTCGGCCTTCTTCTGCTGGTAGTTGTACTTCCGGTTCAGGGTGTCGAGGTGGTTGGCCGCGTTGTCATCCTTCAGGCCGAAGTTCCGGCCGAAGAGGTCGATCTGCTGCTGCGTGACGGTGCTGGGATTGCCGAAGGCGATCTTGTTGACGCTGCTCAGCACGGTGAGCGTGGTGGCCTTCCCGATCGGCTGGAGATATTTCACGTAATAGGTGTCGCGCTGCAGGTCGGCATTCGTGCGGTAGCCGTCCGTGGTCATGCGCTGGTAGCTGGCGATCACCGAGGCGTTGTCGAGGGACGGCAGCAGGCCCGAGTTCGCCTCGAAGTGGCCGAGTTCCGTGTGCCAGCTGCCGTAGCTGAGCGTCGGCACGAACGTCATCTCCGTGCGCGGGTCCTTGGAGAAGAGCGCCATGGTGCCGCCGAAGGTGGCGTTGCCGATGGTGCTGGCGGTACCGGGACCGCGGTCGACGATCACCTGGCCCAGCAGCTTGGCGGGAAAGTAGCTGGTCGTGTGGTGCGTGAACGTGTTGTAGTCGCCGAACGGGATCCCGTCGAAGGTGACGTTGTAGCCGCCGTCATCAATGCCGCGGATCGTCGTGTGCTTGGCCTCGCTGAGGCCCGGGCCGTTCGTCTCCACGTTGGCCACGCTCGGAGCGATGTTCGCGATGGTCGCGTAATCCGCCGTGGGCGCGACCGCGTTCGAGATGTACTCGAGGCCGATGACCGACTGCGGCTGGGTGATCGTGAGTTTGCTGTCCGTCGGCGCGCTCGTGAGCGCCGAGTTGCGCGGCGCGGCCACCTCGAACTCCTCGAGGCGGACCACGCCGCTCTGGTCGGCACCGGCAGCCGGGGTCTCGGCCTGCAACGGAGCGAAGGCGACGGCCAGCACGGCCGGGGCGAATTTAATCCAAGGGTAAAAACGGGATACGGTTAGGTTCACGCGGCGAAATCTACGCACCCTATGTTACGGTCCGGTGGCACGACGGTCACATTGCGGCAAACCCGGATCGCCGGGGCGCCGGGAGCGTGAGTCGTTCTTATCGCGGAACCGTGAAAACGAGGAAACCAACCCGCCCGCCAAATTCATTCGCCCGGTGGCAACCGGAGCCTTTCGGCTCTCGCGTACCGTCGTGGGCCTTGCCAACGATACCGTTTCGTGTGGTTCGTGTTTTTCGTGGTTAAGTCCGTCTGTATGATTTCCCGCCGGTCCTGCGTGGTCCTTCTCTGCCATGTGCGCTGCTAATCGTCACGTCGTCACGTCTCCGCTCCGCCGCCGCGATGACCTCGCCTGGTGGCGCGAGGCGCGCTTCGGGCTTTTCATTCACTGGGGACTCTACGCCATTCCCGCCGGAGTCTGGCGGGGCAAGCGCGTTGCCTACGCCGGCGAGTGGCTGATGTACCGCGAAAAAATTCCTGTCGCGACCTATGCGAAGCTCGCCGCGCACTTTCACCCGCGCCACTGGAACGCCGCCGCCCTCGTCCGCCTCGCCCGGGACGCCGGCATGCGCTACCTGGTCATCACGGCCAAGCACCACGACGGCTTCGCGCTGTACCGCTCTCCGTCCAGTCCTTATAATGTCGTCGACGCCACGCCGTGGCACCACGATCCGATGGCCGATCTCGCCCGCGAGTGCCGCCGGCAGGGTGTGCGCCTCTGTTTTTATTATTCGCAGGACCTTGACTGGCATCATCCCGACGGCGCGTGGAACAACTGGGACTACGCGAAGGAGGGAAAAAATTCCGGCCGCTATCTCCGCGAAAAGGTCCTGCCCCAGCTCACCGAGCTGCTCACGCAGTACGGTCCCGTCGGCCTGCTCTGGTTCGACATGCCGTTCACGCTCACGCGCGTCCAAAGCGCCGCGATCCGCCGCCACGTGAAACGCCTCCAGCCGCGCTGCCTCCTCTCCGGCCGCATCGGCCACGGCCTCGGCGATTACCGCCAGCTGCGCGACAACTTCCTGCCGCCCGGACAGCTCGCGGGCGACTGGGAAGCCTGCGCCACGCTCAACCACACCTGGGGCTTCAAGCGGCACGACCATGACTGGAAATCCGCCGCCAACCTCATCACCACGCTCGTTGACCTCACGAGCAAGGGCGCCAACTACCTCCTCAACGTCGGCCCCGACGCCGACGGCGCGGTCCCGGCCCCGAGCCTCACGCGCCTCCGTGCCATCGGCGCGTGGCTGAAGGTCAACGGCGCCGCGATCCATGGCGCCGCGCCCAGCCCGTTCCGCTACGAGTTCCCCTGGGGGCGCCTCACCACGAAGGGCCGCACGCTCTACTTTCATTTTTTCCAAAGGCCGGAGCGTCGCTTTCAGCTGCACGGCCTCCGCTCGCGTGTCACGGCCGTTTCCACCCTTGCTCAACCCCATCGCAAGTTTTCCTTCCGCCAGACGATCGAGCCCGCCACCGCCACGCCAATCCTCGCCATCGATTTTACGGGCGTACGTTTTGTGAAGCCGGTCACGGTCATCGCCGTCCAACTCGCGGCGGCACCGGAGGTCGAGCCGCTGACCCTGCAGCAGCCCGACCGCACGATCACGCTCATTGGCCCGATGGCCGGGGTCGGCACGAGCGCAAAAAAGCCGGAAATGCGCATCGGCGGGAACGGCCTCAGCGAGAACTGGCGCAACACCCGCGACCGGCTCGAGTGGCGGTTCACCGTCCTGCAGCCCGGCACCTACGACGTCGCCGTCGTGACCACGCACCAGCACCTCGAGCCCTGGAGCGGCGGGCATACCCTCCGCCTCGACTGCGCCGGCCGCACGCTGCGGCGCGTTACCCGGCGCGATGTTCTCCTGCCCGGGCTGCGCTCCGTTTATTATCCGCAGATCGCCACGCGCTTCGGACGGCTCACGTTTGACCGCGCAGGCACCCACCTGCTCCGCCTGAAGGCCGACCGGCTCAAACTGTCCGATAAGAAGCGGACGCTTTTCTCCGACGGTGGCATCCAGTTCTCCGGCGTCCGGCTGACACCGGTCCCTGTGCAGTCCGAGTCCTGATCAGCCTCGTCACTTTCTCACCCGTCATGAAACAATCCCGAAGAAATTTCCTGCGGACCGCCTCGCTCGCCGCGGCCTCGCTGCCATTCTATCACCTGCTGGCCGCCACGGCGGAACCCGGCGCCCCGGTGCCGCCGTCCTCCGGCCAGCGCCGCGGCCTCCTGTTCGACGAATCGGACCTGCCGCGGATCCGCGCCAACGTCGCGCGCCCGCGGTTCGCGGCCTTCTGGCAGAAGCTCGCCTCGAACGACCGCGCCGACGACTTCGATTTCCTCGAGCATCACGTGCACTTCAACCGCCATGGCGATGACATGGGCCGGGTCCGGCTCCTGTTTGAGCACGCGGCCTTCGTCTATGCGGTAAACCGGGATCCGGCGCAGCTGGCGCTGGCCAAGCTGGCGATGCGGCGGCTGCTGGATTATCCGCAATGGGACATGTTCCTTGAGGGCGGCAAGACCGTGATGGGCCTGCTGCGGGCGGCGGAAGCCTCCATCGCGCTGTCCTTCGGCCTCGACTGGATCGGCGACAGCCTGACCCCCGCCGAGGTCGCGGAGGTCGAGCGCAACATCGCCGAAAAGGGCGCGCCCGCCTGCTTCACTGCGCTGGACGGCATGAAGCACCCCAACCGCGTGAAGGGCTGGTCCTTCAATCCCACCGAGGAGCACGCCTTCACCGAGGTCGACCTGCGTCGCTGGCCGCTGATCCTGAACTCAACCAACCTCAAGACGGTGCCCGCCGCGGGGCTCGGCATCGCCGCCTGCCGGCTGTACGGACGTCATCCGCAGGCCGAAGCCTGGCTCGGGATGGCGCGCTCGAGCATGGCGGAGTTCGCCACCATGTACGGCAGCGACGGTTCCTACGACGAGGGGGTCAGCTACTGGGTGCCCACGACCCTGGACATGGCCGTCTTCGCCGAGGTGCTGTGGCGCACGCGGGGCATCGATGACCGCAAGCTCATCAACTATCCCGGCACGATCCGCTATGCGGTCACGATGACGCTGCCGCGGCTCGAGGGCGCGCCCGGCCCCGCTTTGGCACCGAAAAATATGGGCGAGCCGCTGGCGCTCATTCCGCCGCGCTACGACATCGTGGACTTCGGCGATGCCAACGGCTCCGTGGAGATTTCGCTCGGCACCTGGGTGGGCCGCACCTTCGGCGACCCGGTCTCACAGTACCTCGCGCAGGACCTGGGCGAGGTGAAGTACCACTATGGGCTCATCTGGTACGACGCCACGGCGCCGTCCGCGCTGCCCGAGCCCGCGCTCCTCGACCACCATCTGCTGAACGATCTGGTCGTCTCCCGCAGCGGCTGGGGCCCGGCGGATGGCGTCGTCGCGCTCCGCAGCGGCGGCCCGGCCAACCACGAGCATGCCGACCGCAACAGCGTGATCTTCAAGGCGCATGGCGACCGGCTCCTGCATGATCCCTTCCGCGCCGGCTACTCGACGACGCTCCCGCGCTGGAAGCTCCGCCTGACGGAAGCCCACACCGCCATCCTGATCAATGGCCAGGGCCACCAGTACCACGACGGGCACGAGGGCACCAATGCCTCCTTCGCCTTCGCCGAGGTCACGGCGTTCCGCACCGGCCCGGGCTGGATGACCGTGACGAGCGACGCAACTGACGCCTACCAGCGGGTGAACCCTGATGTCCACCGGGTCGAGCGCACCCTCGTCTTCCTCAAGCCGGACGTGCTCATCTTCCTCGACCGCGTCCTCCTCGCCACCACCGCGGCCACCGTCCAGGCGCGATTCCAGGTTTTCAACGAGGACGACCGCGGGACCTGCACGGTCGCCGGCCCGGCCTTCCGAATCGATCGGCCGTTCGCCTCGTTGCACGCCCAAACCGCCGCCGCCGGCGATTTCACGGTGGGCACCGGCCGCATTGCCATCGTCGAGAGCGAGGGCGTCTTTCCGTTCGTGGAAGTTGCCTCGGCGCCGGCGCGCGAACACGTGATACTCACCCTCTGCGCAGCGACTCCGGCCGGCGAAAAGCCCGGCGCAATGACCCTTTCCCGGCACGGGGGAACCTGGCAGGTGCAAGGGACGCACCGCGGGCAAAAGATCCAGGTCACACTCGACCCGGAAGGCAGCGGTCCGCCGAAAATCAGCTTCTGAGCGAGGCCGCTCCGGCCGCCGGCACCTGCCCGCCCACCGCGCGAAATTTTCCGTCAGAAAAAATGCCGGTGCTCGGGCGGATCGAAGAGAAAGCCGTGGAAACACGCGCGCTGGGCCGGCGACAGCTGACGGTTGTAGAAGTCCTTGCTGTACCCCCAGTGGCCCTCGGCCGCCATCATCCAGTGATGCTCATAGGCATAGTACAGCATCGTGCGGCGGTGCTCCGGCGAGGCAAAGGGCGCGGCGGCGTGCCAAAGGGCGTTGTGAAACAGGATCATGCTGCCGGCCGGGGCGCAGACCTGCACCGCACCGGGGACCGATTCGCGCCGGCCGAGTTCCTCGCGCGTGGGCGGATGCGGGGTCCGGTGACTGCCGGGCACGACCGTGAGGTTGGCGTTTCCCGGCTGCGTCATGTCGGTGAGATAGTACCCCACCTTGAGTTGCAGCAGCGCCACCGGCGACGAGAGGGTGCGGTAACCTTCGTCATGACCGTCAATGTGCCAGCCGCCCTTGCGGCTCATCAGCTCGCTGCCGTGCTCCACGATCGCGTCGGAAGCGTGATAATGGGCCCGGGGACCGATGAACTCCCGCACGTAGGGGAGCAGCGGCGGCCAGTCCATCAGTTCCAGGAAAAGCGGGTCGTCCTCGAGGATGTAGAGAATCCGCGTGCTCTTCGCGCCGTTGACCAGCGTGAGGCGCGCCTCGGCCGGATTCGCCTCGCGCCGCACGCGGCGGCGGACCACGGCGCGGTCCAGTGCACCGAGCAGGCGGGCGACGTGGTCGGGTTTCAGGAAATTCTCGACGACCAGGTAACCGTTGTTCTCGAAGAGGAATTTCTCCTCGGTACTGGGGACCGGGTTCGCCGGGGGGACAGCGGGAGCGGCAGGGTTTGTCACGGTTGGAGGATTCGGCGGGATGGACTGGAAAAAACGTGGCGCACGCTGGATTTTTCTCCGCCGCCCCGCAAGCGCCGAACGATCCCCTGCCCTGACCGCGGGCGAGAGCAATTTCCGTAAAGCGGCGGCCGTGGATCTTACCCGGAATGCGGATCGGAAGAAGCGCCACAAAGAGGCGCAAAGGTTGCCAAGACTCCGAATCGATTCTCCCGCGCACCTATGGCTGCAATGAAGTCATTTCCGTGGCCCCAGTGCCCTTGCGCCTTTTTGCAGCCAAACGGCTTGATCAGTCCCGGCCTGGGCCTGGCTCCGCGCCAGGGCAAACCCAGCCCGAGCGCTGAGCCCCAGCGGTGGATGGCCCAGGGCCCGGGCCGCGGCATCGCCAAAAAGCGCGGCCACCAGCGTCGGCACGTCGGACGCGTCAAGACGCGGCTGCAGGACCTCGCGTGTGTAGGCGAGGTCGTCCGCGCTCAGCTCATCCCCTGGCCGTGGGGCGCCCGACCGCACGAGGACGGCGCCTTCCTGGGCCAGCAGCTCCCGTAATGTCCGGGCCGGGCCATGCCGGCCGAGGTAGGCGGCGCGATGCACCACGGCCCTGACTTCGGCCTGGACCGCGGCGGCAGAGGGCAGCTCGCTCGTCCAAAGGAATCCCACGAGCCAGCCACGCTGCCGGAGCGGGTTTTCCCCGCGGCAGTGTTCGAGTTCCGCGGCCGCGCGGTTTGTCCAGCCGCCCTTGGCGTCGTCCACGATCACCAGTGCGAGTTTATAGTCGCCCGGCTCGCCGGCGACTTCCGCCGCCGCTTCGGCCGCGGCACGCTCCGCCCGCCCATCGGCATCGAGCCCGAGGTACGCCTCCAGCAGGAGGGGTACATGCTCCCGGCCCATGGGATTCATGCCGCCGAGCGGCAGCCGCAGATCATCACCCGCATCGTTGATCAGCTGCCGGAGATACGCCTGGAAGCGGGCCGCGCCCGCCGGGATCGTGTAAATCTCCCGCTGGACCTTCAGCAAAGGAACATAGGCAAGCTGCATGACAGGGGAAACTTTGCCCGCCGGACCCACCCAACGCACGGTCATTTATGGCCTGTATGTCGGGAACCCTTTCGTATGATGCTGCCGCCCTTGCTCCCCGGTGAAGCCCCTGACTGAAACCCCACGAACCGCGATGCCCCCGCCGGGCCGGGCAACGGACCACCGCGGATCGCCACCCCGGCTTCGACTCCGGATTCCCGCCCGGGGATAGACTTCCCTGCCATGACCTCGACCACCCGCCCCATCTCCATCAGTCCCGCCGTTTTCCTCACCCGGATGCTGTTCGCCCTGTCGGCCTACCTGGCGCTGCTGCCGGTGTTCGAATCCATCCGGACCACGCTGCCCACGGACAGCCTCATCTCCTTCTTTTTCATCCTGCTGTTTTTTCTGGTCGCGTGGTCCTCGCTCGCGAAGGACGGGTCCGACTTTGCCGCCTTCGGCATGACACTCCGGGGCTGGCCGCGGCAGCTCGCCCGCTCGCTCCGGCTGACCTCCCCGCTGCTGCTGCTCGTCCTCGGCCTGAAGTGGTACTACGTGGGCACGCATCCGGAGAAGCTGGAGCTGTTCGAGCCCGAGCAGGTGCTGAAGGGCGTGGGCGGCGCCAGCTGGATCCACTGGGTGCTGTTTGCCGGCACCTATGTGCTGCTGAGCTTTGCCCAGGAACTGGTCCGTTGCGTCACCCAGGGGTCGCTCGCGCGGTTTTATCGCGACAGCGGCGAACCGGACCGCTGGCGTTCGCTGGTGGTCACCAACATGGTCTTTGCGGCGACCCACGTGCACCTCAGCGCGTGGTTCGCGCTGATGGCCTTCCTGCCCGGCCTGTTCTGGGGCTGGCTGTACCAGCACGAGCGCTCCTATCTCGCGGTCGGATTCTCCCATGCCCTGGTTGGCTGCTGGGCACTCTTCGTGCTGGGTGTGCCGGCCTGATCAAATCTCCTGATGAAAACGCTTCCCAAGTCCCCGGCCGGTCGCGGCACAGCTTCAACCCGGACCGCCGCCGTGGTGCCGTTTTTCTTCCTCAACCACCGGCTCGAGCCGGCGCGGCTGCGCGCGAAGATCCTGGAAATCCGCGCGGCGGGCTCCGACGGATTTTTCATCCATGCGCGCGAAGGCCTGGCAACGCCCTATCTCTCGGAGGAATGGTTTGCGGCCGTGAAATGCTGCCTGGAGGTGGCGCGCGAACTCGGAATGCAGGCCTGGTTTTACGACGAGATGCCCTATCCCAGCGGCGCGGCGGGCGGCGAGGTGGTGCGCCGGCGGCCCGAGTTCGTCGAGCAGTCGCTCCAGCTGCAGCGAAAGGTGGTGCGGGGCGGCGGGCGGGTTGAATGGCGCCTGGGCGGCGGCGAAGTGCTGGCCTGCTATGCGCGCCGGCGGCACGGTCGGCGCAAAATCCTCGACCTGCGGAGCAGCATCGGTCCCGTCGCGAACACCTGGAGGAAAACCTACGGGGTCGACAGCAGCCTGTATTATCCCTCCGGCCCGGCGGAGGTCTTTGCATGTCCGCGCGCGATCTGCGTGCTGCCGGAAAATGTCCTGGCCGCGCCACTGCCGCCAGGGACGTGGGAGCTGGTAACCGTCAGCATGAAGACCGGCGGCGACCTGCTGGAGCCGTTCGGCAATTACGTCGATGTCTCCAATCCGGAAGCCACGCGGTTGTTTCTGGACCTGACGCACGAGGCCTACTGGCGCCGTTTCGCCAGGGACTTCGGGCGGACCGCGCCCGGGTTTTTCGCCGACGAACCGAAGTTCCGCAACCCGCTGCCGTGGGGCCGGGGCGTCGCCGAAAAAATCGGCAGGATCTCCCCGGCCCTCGCGTTCGCCCTCGCCGGCGACACCGGCCCGGCGGCGAACGGGGAGCGGCGCCACTACCGGCGGGTCGCCGCGCGGGCGTTTCTCGAGCACTGGACCACGCCCATCAGCGAATGGTGCGGCCAGCACGGCGCGGCCCTCACCGGCCACATCAGCCCGGAGGAGGAGTGGTGGTACGAGTCCCGCCATGTCGGCAGCGTGCTGGCCAACCTGCGGAAATTCCAGGTGCCAGGCTGCGACGTGATCATCCCGGCGGCGGGCGACCGGAAGAATGCGATCCTCAACCTGACGGCGAGCCTCGCCGTGTCGGCGGCGGCGCAGGCCGGCCGGCCCCAGGTGCTGTGCGAGACCTACGGCGCCTGCGACTTCACCCTGGACCTGCGCACGTTGAAGCGCATGAGCGACTGGCTCGCCGCCGCAGGCATCAACCTGCTGGTGCCGCATGGCTTCCTTTACTCGCTGGACGGCTACCGGAAACTCGACGCGCCGCCGGACTTTTCCCCGCCGGCCTTCGCGAGCGCAGACCTCGCGGCGTGGGCCGGCGAGTTCCGGCGTGCGGCGGAAATCCTCGGACCCGGCGTGCCGCCGGACGTCCTTGCGGTCCGCCCGATGGATTTCCTGCGCGGCCTGCCCGACAGCGACCAGCCCAAGGGCAACCGGCTGCTGACGCGGGCGGCCTACCTGGCGACGGAGATGGCTCGGCGCGGCCTGCGCCTGCACTGGATCGACGACGACGAACTGCCGGCGGTGAAGGCGTCCGGCGGGCATTTCACCTTCGGCGCATGCCGCTACCGGCATCTGGTGTTCTTCCGCGACTTCACCGACCGCGACAACGCCGCGCGGTTGGCAACCCTCGGAAAGAAAGGATCGGTCATGGATGACCGGGCAGCCTTCCAGTCATTGCGCGGCCCGCTCCAGACCAATGGCGACATCCACGCCACACGTTGCCGGGATGGCCGCTGGTTCTGTGTGAACGTCGGCACGAAGCCGGCGAAATTTTCCCTTGGGAACGTGCACGGCGCGCTGCAGGGCGGCGAAAGCCGGTTCATCGACGACCACGCGGACGCCGCGGTGCCCGCCAAGCCGTTTCGGACCTTGGTCCAACTGCCCGACCGCTGGCAGGTGACCCTGCCCAAACGGAACACCGCTTACCTCAATGACTGGACGCTCAACGGCCGGAAGGTGGACCTCCGGCCCGCCTTTGATCTCGAGCCCGGCTGGTCGCCCGTCGTGGGCCAGACGTTGTTCGGTCCGGTACCGCTGAAACCCGACCTGGGCGAACCGCAGCAATGGATTTATCGCACGCATTTTCGCGTGCAGGGCCGCCCGAGCCTGAAGCTGGTCTGCGGCGAGGGCGACATGCGCGGGGAATGGACGGCGCGACTCAACGGCCGGGCTTTGACGAAATGGAGCCAGGAAGGCGATTTCACGCTGACGCACCCGCTGCGGGGATTTCTCCGGCCGGGAGTGAACCGGCTGGAGTTTCATTTCACGCTGCGGCGCTCGACCGACGGAATGATCGACGCCTGCCGCCTGGAGGGTGACATGGTTGTGCTCCCGGACGGAAGGCTGGGAGCCAGCCCGAAGCACGGAACCACCGCGACCTCCGCCACCACCCGCGCAATACTGGGCCTGCCGTATTACTGCGGGGCCGTGAGCTACCGCCAGCGATTCCAAGTAAGCGATGTGGCGGGGAGGCGGTTTCGGCTGCGCGGCGAAGGAATTTCCGGCCACGGCGCGATGGTCCGCGTCAACGGCGTGCCCTGCGGTTCGATCCGCTGGGCGCCCGACGAGGTCGATGTGACGGCCGCCCTCCGGCCTGGAACCAATCTCGTCGAACTCGACGTGCGCGGCTCGGCCGTCGGCCTCACCGGCCGCGTGGATCCCAGCCGGCTGGGCTGCCGCGTGCAGCTCGTCGCCCGTTAGCGTAGCGCAGGCAGGATGCCTGCGCTACCACCCGCCGCTTTTCTGTTGTCACCCCCGGCGGTTGCCCGATGTTTCGCCCCGCGTCCCAGGTCTTCTGATCCATGGCTACCTCTTCTTCTCCCGCCAGATCCTTCCGCGCCGACCAATTGGCGGTCCGCATCTTTGCCACGATTCCCGAGCTGGCCGCCGCGGCCGCCGACGAGGCCGCCGCGATCCTGATCGCCGCCATCGCGGCCCGCGGACGCGCCCGGGCGATCATCGCCACGGGCAACTCGCAGATCGAGTTCCTCGGTCAGCTGATCCAGCGGACCGGCATCGACTGGTCGAAGGTCGAGTTTTTCCACATGGACGAATACCTCGGCATGCCGATCACGCATCCGGCCTCGTTCCGCGGCTACCTGAAGCAGCGGGTCTTCGACCGCGTGTGCCCGGGCGCCGCCCATTATGTCGATGGCGATGCGCTGGAGCCACTCAAGGCCATGCGCGATTACGCGGCCCAGCTGGCGGCGGCACCGATTGACCTCTGCTGCCTCGGCATCGGCGAAAACGGGCACCTCGCGTTCAACGACCCGCCGGTCGCCGACTTTTCCGACCCCGAGGTCATCAAGCTCGTAAAGCTCGACGAGCAATGCCGCCGTCAGCAGGTCGGCGAGGGCCACTTCCCGAATCTCGACGCCGTGCCCGCGTACGCGATCACGCTGACCATCCCCGCACTCTGCCATGTCGGCCGCATGATGGCCGTGGTGCCGGAGCAGCGCAAAGCCGGGGCCGTCAGGGCCTCGCTCGAAGGCCCCGTCACAACCGCCTGCCCCGGCAGCTTCCTGCGGCGCCAGGCGCATGCCACGCTGTACCTCGACGCCGATTCGTCGTCGCTGCTCACCCGCTGAGCAGCCGCCCTCCGCCCATGACCGCCCCGGCCTGCGCCGCCCTTGACCACCGCACCGGCCGGGCGGTGCGCCTGACCTGCGCGGATGGGCGGATCGCCTCGATCGCGCCGCTCGCCGGCGGCACCGCCGGACTGCCGGTGCTGCTGCCGCCGCTCACGGACATCCAGATCAACGGCTTCGCCGGCGTGGATTTTCAAAACGACCGCTGCACGCGCGCCGACCTCGAGCAGGCGGCCGACGGACTCGCGGCCGCCGCCTGCAGCCGCTTTTTCCTCACGCTCATCACCGACCGCTGGGACCGCCTGCTCGCCCGCCTGCAGCACAACCGCGCGCTGCGGGCCTCCTCGCCGCGGCTGTCACGCCGCATCGCCGGCTGGCACCTGGAAGGGCCGTTCATGAGCCCGATCCCGGGATTCCATGGCGCGCATCCGCCGGAGTTCATGGTGCCGCCCACTCCGGAACGCATGCGCGAACTCAAGGAGGTGGCGGGCGACGATCCCGTGCTGATCACGCTCGCGCCGGAATGGCCGGAGGCTCCCGACGCGATCCGCTGCGCGCGTGCGCTGGGCTTTCGTGTTTGGCTCGGCCACACCAATGCGACACCCGCCCAGCTCGCCGCCGCCGTGGCAGCCGGCGCGGAGGGGTTCACCCACCTGGGCAACGGCTGCCCCACCGAATGGAACCGGCACGACAACATCGTGTTTCGCGTCCTCGATGAGCCGGGCCTGCGCGTCAGCCTCATCCCCGACCGCATTCACGTTTCGCCGATGCTGTTCCGGCTCTTTCATCGCGGCCTCGACGGGGCCCGCATCTGCTACACCACCGACGCCATGTCGGCCGGGGGCGCGGGTCCCGGCATTTATCCACTGGCGGGAATCCAGGTCGAGGTCGGCGCCGACGGCGTGGTGCGCCAGCCGGGCAAGTCCAACTACGCCGGCTCCAGCCTCACCCCGCTCGAGGGCGTCCGCCGCGCCGCCGGAATGCTGCGCCGGTCCCCGCAGAGCGTGTGGCCGTTATTATCCACCCAGCCGGCAAGCTTCATGGGGCTCCCGCCGTCACTCGTCGCAGGCGCCCCAGCCGATTACTGCCTGCTCCATGAGACCGGAACCGGCCACCGGATCGAAATCCACTTTGCCGGCGAACCGCTGCGCGAGGTGCTTTGGACAACATGAAACCTTCCCCGCCCACCCTGATCGGCGCCTATGGCGCCTGGGCCGCCACGCTGCTGCCGGAAACGCCGAGCCCGCTTTCCTTGCAGCACTGTCCATCGGGTGAATTCGCCACTCGCCGGGCCGCGGCCCGTGCCCGAGTCACGGCGTGCATGGCGCCGCCGCCAATGCCGGCCGGAATCACGGCCCGAATCGACCGGAGTTATGTGTACGACGGCCTGGCCATCGAGGAAATCAATTGGCAGCTGCCCTATGGTCCGCCCACTCAGGCGGTCGTCCTGAAACCCGCCGGCGCCACGGGCCGGCTGCCGGCGGTGCTGGCGCTGCATGACCACGGCCGGTTCAAGTTTTTCGGCAAGGAGAAGATCGCGCAGACCGGGCCCGCGGTGCATCCGCTCGTCGTCCAGCACCGCGCCGACGCCTACGAGGGACTCGCCTGGGCCAACGAACTCGCGCACCGCGGCTATGTCGTGCTGGTGCACGATGCGTATGCCTTCGGCAGCCGGAAGGTCCGCCTCGCCGAGGTGCCGCCGGAATTGCACGGCAGCGTGCGGGACGATGCCGATGATTCACCGGCGGGTGTCGCCGCCTACAACGACTGGGCCGCCGAGCACGAGCACGTGATGGCGAAGTCCCTGTTCAGCGCCGGGACGACATGGCCCGGGGTGTTTGCAACCGAGGACCGCGTGGCGCTCGACATCCTGTGCGCGCGGCCCGACGTCGATCCCGCCCGCGTGGGCTGCGCGGGGTTGTCCGGCGGCGGCCTGCGCACGGCGTTCCTCGCCGGCCTCGACGACCGGATCAAGTGCACCGTCTGCATCGGCATGATGACGACCTGGCGCGACCACGTGCTCTACAAAAGCTACACGCATACCTGGATGTGCTTCGTCCCGCTGCTGCCGCAGGATCTCGACTTCCCGGAAATCATCGGCCTGCGCGCGCCGCTGCCGACGCTGGTGATCAACGCCCGCGAGGACCCGCTCTTCACGCTGACCGAGATGGAGCGCGCCGCCGCCATGCTCGGCCGCGTCTATGCCGCGAGCAGCCAGCCGGAGAAACTCGCCTGCTCCTGGTACCCCGGCCACCACCAGTTCAACCGCGCGATGCAGGCCGAGGCCTTCGCCTGGTTCGGCCGCTGGCTGGGATGATCCGGGTTCAATCCAGTTGCCCGCCAATCTTCGCGAATGTCGGCGAATCCGGACTTCGGTCAGGGGTTCGTGGACTGAAAGCCTATCGCCTACCGCCTAAAGCCTACCGCCAAGCCCTCACGCCGGCCGGATCACCACGCGAATCGTCGCCGACCGGATTTCACCCCGGCAGCGCAGCGCAATCCGCGTGGGATGCGGCGGCTGATCGATTATGTCGGTCACAATCTCCACCGTCGCGCCGTCGCAGCTCACTTCGGCCGTGATCGCGGCATGCTCGTCGTAGATTCGGAGGTTCAGGCCGTCGGCCGTGAATTTGCCCAGCGTGATGAGCGCGGACTCGAACGCGGCCGGCTCGCCGAACTCGACGTGGTCGGTGACCGTAAGCGAACCGGTGCCCCGGCGGTCGTAAAAGAACTCCCGGGTGAGCCGCTGCAGCATGGGCACGTCGTACGCGTTGCGCAGGTCCAGGACGAGCCGGTCGGTGCCGTCGGTGAATTCCTTCGCCAGGACCCGGGTGCGCCAGTCGGACCCGAACTCCTGCAGGCGGCCCGCGACGCGGGGCACGGGGTGGCCGTAGGAATTGAGCAGCTGGCTTTCATAGCGCCGCTCGCTGAACGTGCGGAAACTCGACGGCTCCGGGCCGGGATCGACGATCAGCGTGCGGCCATCGAGCACGACCGTGAAGGTGCCGAGGTCGTTGTGATTGTGGTTCACGCCGTTGTTGCCGCCGAGCAGCGTCGCGGCAAAACGCCGGCCGGTCTGCGGGCCCGGCCGGCAGATGAGCAGGGTGGCTTCGCCAAACCAGTTGCGCAGCGGGCGGTAGGGAATGCGCCGGACCGGATGGTGCGGGTCGCGCGTGCGGAACATCCACAGCAGCGGCTCCGACGCGGCATGCAGGCCGAGACCGGCGAGCACATCGACCCCGGCGGGCTCCAGCCCGGCCGGTGGCGTGCCGGCGCGGTTCGCGAGCCAGAGTCCCACCCATGGGATCGGCTGCCCGCCCACTCCGCTGTCGGCAAAGCTCGGATAAACGCCGGGCTCGATCTGCGTGCGGTCCGCAAAGAGCGCGACCCGGCGCATCTTCGCATCGGCCAGCAGGTCGAGGGCGTTGCCCGTCCCGCGGCGGAGCACCTCGGACAGCATAATGTAATGCATGACGCCGTAACTCCAGTAGCCAATGCCCTCGGTGCAGCAGCCGTCGTCGGGAAATCCCTGGCGGAAACCCGCCACCTGCGCCTCGGTGAACGCGAGCCACCAGGCCCGGTCCCCCGCCCCGGGCAGGATCGCGGCGGCCGCCTGGGCGATGGCCGTGAGGCAGACCGCGAGCCAGTTGTGCTTCACGCCCAGCCACCAGATCAGGTCGCGGCCGGCCTCGATGTGCTGCCGCAGCGGAGTGAAGAGCCGGGCGTTGAGCTCGACCAGCAGTGAAGCACGAAAGTCAGCGGGCAGCCGCGGACCCAGGATAAAGTCGGTCAGGGCGAGGTTTTCGGAGTAGTGCGTGACCCCGAGGTCGGCCTCGACCGTCTCTCCGTTGAAGTTCCGCTTCTGCCGGTCCTCGTAAGGGTGCATCCACGTGCGCAGCCTGGCGAGCTGCCGGAAGTCGGAAACCAGGAGCGGGAGAAATTCGCCCGTGTCGTAAATCGCCTCGGCGAGGAGAAACATCCCCTGCCGCTGGCGGACGGCGAGCGTCACCCTCCAGAATTTCGAAACGTCCCCGGTCTCCTGGGTCTCGAGGAAGAAGGCGTCGGTGTATCCGGGAAACGGCAGGGCGGCCTGCTCGCGGGCCGCCTTGAGGACGCGCCGGCCGAAATCCGTGTCCCGCCACGGATCCCACGCCGCGCGGTCCGTGACCACCGGGGCGAGGGCAAAGGGTTGCTTGGGCAGAAGCGCCGCCAGCCCCTGGACCCGGTCGGGATTGGGTGCGAGGGTTTCGTCCGGCGGCAGGTCGAAGTTGAAATCGTAGGCGCCCATGGGTGGATCAGCGGTGCGGGCGGTGACGCCGCGGGGTGGACGGGCGGGACACGGAGTGAAGCTTCACAAGGCGCGGAAGTTGGCGCGGACGCGCTTTCACTGCAAAGCCGAAGTGCCGGCCGAGACTCGCGCAGTTGGGGTGGAATCGGCGCACCGGCTCAAACCGGTCCCTGGCCGCAGGCGCGTCTTTGGGATCGTCGTTCCCCGGTCTGTCATCCTGCACGCAGTGACGAATGACAAAGCCGCCACGAGGCGAATCCGTCTCACGTCGAGCGGTCGTAAACCTCGGGCGTGATGATGGCCTCAAGCGGCTGGCCGGCGGCGTAAGCCCGCAGGTTGCGTAGCGCGAAACTGCCGGCGTCGATGCTGCGGTCCGGCGTGGGGCCCGCGATATGCGGAGTGAGGCTGACATTGGACAGCCCGCGAAACCCGCTGTCCGCCGGGAGCGGCTCCTCCACATAGACATCAAGCCCGACCTGGATCTTCCCCTCGCGCGCGACGCGCAGGAGCGCCGCCTCATCCACGAGGGCGGCGCGCCCGACGTTGACGAAGACGCCGCCGGGCCGGATGAGCCGCAGGTGGCGTTCCGTGACGATGCCGATGGTCGCGGGAATCAGCGGGCCAAGCTCGATGATGACGTCGCTGCCGGAAAAGAGCGCGTCGAGCGAGGGCGCGCGGGCGACACCGTGCTGCCGCGCGACCGAGTCATCCACGTCGGGCGCGAAGACCGAGACCGCGCAGTCAAACGGCTGGATCAGTTTGACGAAGGCGCGGGCCGCCGGCCCGAACCCGTGGATGCCCACCCGCCGCTGGAAGAGCGAGCCGACCTGCTCGCAACCGTCGCGCCAGCCGCCCTCCCGGTGCATCAACAGCGTCCAGCGCGGGGCCAGGCGCAGGCAGGCCAGCGTGTGGAAAAGCGCGCATTCGGCGACGGTCCGGCTGATGGAGCCGCCCCAGTTGGTGAGCCGCAGGCCGCCCTCAAGCTGGGCGCGGGTGACGAGGTGCTTCACCGAGCCGGCGAGGTAGCAGACATAACGCAGGCGCGGCGGCAACACGGCCGGCAGCGCGGGCGTTCGCCAGCAGGTGACCAGCACCTCGGGATCGGCCGCCGCCAGCTCACGGGCGAACGCCCCGGCCGCAAGCCCGGTGGGATCGAGCAGGCGGAACACCGGCGCCAGGTCGCGCAACTCGGTGAGCATGGCCTCCGTAAAAAACTTCGCCTGTTCCTCAGGCGTGACGATGGCAAACAGGGCGGCGGGACGGGGCATGGTGGCGGTGAATTCGTCGGTTTGAGCCGGCTCGGGGCCGGGCAAAATGAAGGCGGACGTTGAGCCAGCCATGGCCGGCTGTCCATCCCCGGCGCCGGGATTCGATGGAAGGCCGGCCCGGATTCAAGCCGGCCCGGACCCCCTGATTCTTCCGCGACACGCTCGCACCCAAGGGCATCCGCCCCCGCTCCGAAATCGCCCTAGCCGGCCCACCTCCGCGATGCTAAGGTAAGGGGAACCCCGGAGCCACCCGAGAAGTCCCAGCGAACTGCCCCGCACGTTTCCTCCACCCATGAAAACTCTCCTCGCCTCTCGCGCCCGGCCTTGCTTCGGCCGTTTGATCACCGCCAGTCTCGCCGCCCTGCTCCTGGCGAGCTCCGCCTGGGCGGAAGAGACCCGCGTCATCCTTTCGATGGAAGTCACGCCGGCCGGAAAGAAAATCCCGGCCCCCACGCCGCAGCACCCGGCCTATTACCTCCCGGATTTCGCCGGCTACAAGGAAGTGGGACCCCCGCTCAATTTTTATGAACGGAAGCCCGCCTCCGAGGAGGCGATCCGGCAGGCGCTG
>Ga0164296_1000035_pt1 | contig 173001 bp, 167 predicted proteins | sample GEODES057metaG_FD_113533 | JGI IMG/M metagenome (GOLD analysis project Ga0164296, IMG submission 113533) | Dystrophic lake water microbial communities from Trout Bog Lake, Wisconsin, USA - GEODES057 metaG | ecosystem: Environmental > Aquatic > Freshwater > Lake | place: USA: Trout Bog Lake... | reverse complement strand
GCCTGCCAAGGCCTACCAGTGTCAGGGCGCGGTCTTTGAATTCATTGCTGTATCGTTGTCGCTTCACGGTCTTCATGGTGCTTGTCCCTTATTCCCTGGTCCAGGATTTTAGAGCACCTCACTGCGCGTCACCTCCCCCCTCGTCGGCGAGCAGCAGCTCGACGAAGCCACCGGTACCTGGACCTACACCCTCCGCCAGGAATCCAAAGGCCAGCACAACATCCGCTGGCGCATGAGCCTCCCCAGTAACGGAGGCATTCCTGCCCCCAGTAACCCCGCTAACCCCATCAACCAAACCCTCACCGCCACCCTCCCGCACATCGAACTTCCCCAGTCCCGTCGCTTCGCCGGCACCTGGATCATCGAAGCCAACACCGACACCCAGCTCTCCACCCAATTCCAAAACATGCAGCCGCTGGACGTGCTGCGCGTGCCCATCGTGGCAGACTATCAGCCGCGCCATCGCGTCACCAGCGCCTTCACCTACGGCGCGGGCGACAACGCACTCACCATCACCGCCCAGCGCCACGCGCATTCCGAACTCGCCGCCCTCGTGGTGAATCGCATGAACCTCACCTCCGTGCTCGGCACCGACGGCCACAGTCTGCACGAAGCAACGCTCGACCTCACTCATTCCGGCGAGCAGTTCGTCAGCCTGCATCTTCCAAAAGACGCCGAACTCCTCAGCACCACCAGCGGCGGCCAAGCCGTCAAACCCGTGCGCAGTGTCGAAAACGCCATTGCCATCCCACTGCCCGCCGGTTCCGCCAACGCAGCACACACCCTGGTGAGCGTGCAATACCGCCAGCAAAAACCGCTCTGGGGCCTCAGCGGCACGCAAAACCTCGAACCCATCCGCATCGTCGGCAACGTCCCCGTGCTCAGCACCGACTGGGCCGTGTACGCCCCCGCCGCCTTTGGGTATGACAAAGTGGACACGACGCTGGAGCAGAACGGGCAATTCCAAACTCCAGCACTGACAGAAATAGCTGCTTACTGGCACATTCGACGATTGTTGGGTGCCGTGAAATATAGTGGTGCTGCCGATCCAGCGCCAGCTTACCGAAACATGGAAGAAGTGAATAAGCTTGGAATCGATGTTTCCAAAGTCCGGCGTGAACTGAGCACCTATTCTGCGGCTGAAGGCCTTAAATTGGCCAATTCCAGAGCCGAGATCGGCAACTACGACGACGCCATCTCTCAATATCAGGAAGTGCTGCGCACCGATCCTTACAACACCGCTGCACGCCGAGGCATGGAGAATGCCGAACGGCGCAGGCAGGAGTACTTCAAGACCGCCTACGATCACCAGCGCGCCAAAATGCTGTCCCAAGTGACTGAGTCGTGGCAGGACAAAGTGCCGGTTCAAGGGGCCGCTGTCGCCTTCGACTACGGCGTTGGCCGCTCCCCAGGAGCCTACCTGACGGAGAAGATGAACAAGATCATTTTCCCCACCGTGCAATTCCAGGGTGCCACCATTGAACAAGCCATTGAATATCTCCGGGTAAAATCGCGTGATTTGGACACTTTTACGGATGCCTCGGGGAGCAAGGGAGTGAACATTATCCTGAGAAATGGCGAGGCCCCGTCGAACGCCAGCATCAGCCTCGACCTCAAAGACGTGCCGATGAGCGAGGCTCTGCGCTATGTCACCGAGCTGGCGCAGATGAAATACAAAGTCGAAGCGCATGCGGTGCTCATTGTACCGATCTCGGAAAACGCCAGCGAGCAGGTCACGCGCACCTTCAAGGTACCACCTGATTTCCTGGCACGCGTGAATCCCATGCCGGAGGGAAAACCCATGCCTGCAGCAGATCCATTTGCGGCAAGCGGTCCGAACGCAGGTCAATTACGGCTCATCGCACGACCGACGGCCAAACGAGGACTGGAAGCCCTGGGCGTCACCTTCCCTGAAGGTGCCAGCGCATCTTACAACCCGGCCACTTCAGTGATTGTCGTGCGCAACACCCAGGCCAATTTGGACCTCGTTGAAGCGGTGGTGGAGAGCCTTGGTAACCAACATCTGCCAAAAAGTGTAGGACGGCTTTTTGCTTCCGTGGATGAAATGCAGTTCAAATCCGGCCTCATCCCGCTGGACATCACACTTCCCGAAACAGGCCGTCTTCTGCGCTTCCACGGTGCCCAGCCACCAGAGCCGCTCGCACTCCACTACGTCTCCTGGTCCCAGCAGATGGTGCGTGCCGTCCTCGCCATGGCTCTCGGCCTCGTCTTGTTCTGGCGCTTGGGCAGGCGGCGTCCCTGGTTCCTGACCCTCCTCGTCCTGGTGCTGACCGCCTGGGGCATGCCGCTCCTGCTCGAAAGCTCGCTACTGGCACTGACCAACGCCCTGGCCTTCGGCTGGCTCTGCGCCCTCGCCCTCCACCTGCTCGGCCGCTTGTTCTCCCTAAGTACGATGGACACTCCTGTCCGTCGACCAGCGCTCCGCAACCTCACCACGCAACAGACAGCCACGTCACTCCTTCTCGCGCTGCTGGCTCTGGCGACTGCACTCCACGCTGAAGACAAACAACCTCCCCCCGATCCCGCCGCCCACACCGTCATCATCCCCTATGACGCCAAGCTCCCCCTAGACGCCCAGAAAGCCGAACGCTTCTACCTCGGCTACGACGACTTCCAGCGCCTCTGGAAACAAGCCAAGGAAAACCGCCGCCCCATCCCCGCAGAAACCGACACCACCCAGCACGCCGTCATCCACAGCGCCCTCTACCAAGGCCGCATCGAAGAACGCGGCCTCGTTCTCGAAGCCCGCATCACCGCCACCACTCGCGGCGAATGGACCAAACTCCTGCTGCCCTTTGCCCAAATGGAAAACGGCAGGGACAAAACAAAAGCGCTGGTCGGCGAGGTCCGCGTGGATGGCAAATCCGCCGCGCTGAGCAATGGACAACTCACGCTGGAACATCCAGGCACCCATGCCATCGAACTAACGGCGACGTTGCCCCTGCCGCAAGACTGGAAGGATCTCACGCTGTGGCTCCCCACCGCGCTCTCCGGCATGCTGACGCTGCACACCCCAAAGTCAGACGGCTGGCTGCGCGTGAACGAGACAGCCGCAGCCACCGTGGCGGAGCAGCCTGATGGCCGCCTCTTCACGCAGAGCCTCGGCAATCATAGCTCCGTGCGCCTTCAGCGCTCCGCACGCGGCCTTGAGCGTGGCGAAGGCCCCGTCCCCTCTGCCACCGTACGTAGCACCCTGACCCTGCGTGAGCTGGAACCCGAGACACTCGATGCCGAAATCGAATACGAATTCCCCGGTGCCGTACGTCGTACCCTGGAGTTTGCCGTGGACGCTCCCGCAAACGGTGCCGTTTTGGAGATCGGCACCCTGAACATGTACACCACGCTCCCCGGTACCGGAACAGTCCGCATCCCAACGATGACCAGTCAGACCCGCCGCGAAGGCGGCAAACTGATCTGCACCATCACCATGCGGCACGAGGCCAGCCACCGAGTCATCCTCAAAATCGAAGGTGCCCAGCGTTACCTCAATACCTCCGGCACCCGCACCTTCCCCTTGATCCAACCCACGGCTCTCCGCGTCAAACAGGAGGTGGCGCTTTTGCATGATGACTCGATGAAGATCAAGGTGAACGGCGGCACCGCTCAGCGTTCCACGAACAGCAACCACGGTGCGTTGCAGGATGCCGGGCGCTGGCAGTGGAGCGGCACCGCAGCACCCACCTACGACGTGCAGCCTGCCGCCCTGTTTGCCGAAGCGGACGTGAGCTATGTCTTTCAACTCTCCGAACAGAAGGAGGAACTGCTGGCGGCACTGACGCTCAAGCGCAAGCGCGGCCTGTGGACCCGCGCCGTGGTGGGACTGCCCGCCGGATACGAAGTCCAGGCCGTGCAAGGCCCCGCGTTGACCGCCTGGCAGCATGAGGGCACCCAGTTGTACTTGCAGTTGGATGCAAAAGTCGCAGGACCGGAGGCGCGTGTCGTGGTGCATCTGGCAAAAGTTGCTGAACAGGCCATGGCAACGTGGACACTGGAGCCGCTGAAACTGGAGAATTACGAAAAGGTGGGCGGCAAGGCCCTGATCGTGGCGCATGCGGCGAACGAGGTGCGGCTGCCGGACCTGACACAACGCAGCGACTTGAAGGAGCTGGACGCCACGGCGCTGGACAGCGTGTTCGCCATTGCGCCGCCGATGGAAAAGAAACGCGCGCTGCAGCATGAAGGCACGACTTGGAAGGTGGACGTGACGCTCACACGGCAGGCCTCACGATTCTCAGCGGACACGGTGCTGCTCGTGCTGGCCTCGGATGCCGGCATCCGCGTCTCCCAGCAGGTGGTGGCTCTGGTGGAGCAAGGGGCGGTGCGCCAGCTCAGCGTGCGTCTGCCTGCAGCTCTGCCGGAGGCGGTGGTCAGTGGCCCGCTGCTGCGTGAAACGCGCTCCCACATCGACGGTGCGGAGCGTGTGTATGAATGCTCGCTGCAAACGGAGGTGCTGGACCGTGCGGAGCTCACGTTTGACCTGGATCTCCCGCTGACGGCGGAGCTGGAAGTGCCGTTTGTCAAAGTGGCGGAAGCCAGCCGGCTCACACGCTGGTTTGTGCTCGACAACGCCTCCGCACGCGAGGCAAAGATCACTACGAAGACCGCGCTGGAGACCGTGGCCCGCGAAGCGGTTCCCTATCTGCCCACCAGCCTCGCACGCCCCCAGTACTTCCGTGCCACGGGCGATGGTGCGCTGAAGCTGGCCTACCAGCAGCTCACGAGCACCGAGGGCACCGCCGCATTGATCACGCTGGCAGATCTGACGACCGTGCTGCGCCCGGATGGCACGCGCTGGGACATCGCGCAGTATTCGCTGATCAACCGCTCCCTGCAGTTCCTGCCGGTGATCCTTCCAGACCAGGCGGAGCTGATCAGCGTGAGTGTTTCCGGCGAGCCGGTGCGTGCCGATGAAGAATCGCAGGGCGGCAGGCGTGTGCGCTTGATCCCGCTCATCCACACACGTCCTGGACAGCTGGCGCTGGAGGTGAAGATGATCTATCGCTTCCCCCAAAGCGGCGGCCTGCAGAAGACCGCGAAGCTGGATGATCCTGAGATCGTCGGGCTGACGGTCGAACGCACAACGTGGACTGTCTGGACGCCGCAGGGCTGGAACCTCAAAGACTTCGACGGCAACATGACCGCAACCGCCGCCGAAGGACGTGAGCTGCTGCAGCTCGAAGGCATGCTGAGTGAACTCGGCGAGGCGAACCGGGCGCTGTCCTCCGGCAAACTCGACTACGGCGATGCCGAGGCCGCCTATCGTGATGCGAATGCCCTGGCACAGATGGTTCAGCAGAAAAAGCGCGAGCTGTTGAGCAAGACCGGCCGCGGATCACTCCTGCTGGCCGACAGTCCCCAACAGGACAAGATGGACACCGAGGTGAAGCAGCAGCAGGAGCTGCTCAAAGGAAACTGGGACAGCAACTATGCTGGCGCGAAAGTGGTGACGAAAAGCGGCATACGTGCCGGCCCGATGGAGCCGGGGCAAACATCCTGGGGCATGAACGACGCAGCACCGCAGGAGAAGCCGTTGCGGCTTGCAGGCAACAACACCTTCACCGGCTCAGTCACGACCAACGGCGGCCAGCTTTTCAATGACAACGTGGCGGTGGACAACGCCTACTTTGCCAAGGGCAAGCCGGTGCCACTCACGATCAATGGCGGAGCGGTATTGACGTTCGGTGGTACCAATACCTACAGCGGGGGGACCACGGTGACTGCAGGCAGCCTGCAGACGAGCACCGCCAATAACTATGGCAACAACGGTGCCCAGACCTTGACCCAGAACAGCAGCGGCTCGTTCAATACCGTGAACTCCAACGCCCGCAGCAACAACCTCGGGCAAAATGTTGCGCCGGCGCTTCCGGGGCATGGGACAATCTTGGGCAACGGCGGTGTGCAGGTGGCAGCAGATGCTGCGGCCAATAGCCTGCAGTTCAATCCCAAAGACATGCAGGCACTGCCTGGCTTTGGTGCCGGGTTAGCCATCAACAGCACGCCGATTGCTCGCAGGGACGGAGTTGCCGGCATGAACGCCAATGGCATTGTGAATCAGTCAAACGCGGGGAGTTTCGGAGGCACGCTCCTCAGCAGTAACGTGGGGAGTTTGAACGCGGGTTCTGCAACCTTTGGGACGAGTTCATCGAATACCCTGAACTTATCCAGCTCTGCATCCAATACCTTGATAGCTGGCTCCGAAATTCAGGCATCACCCGTGCCGCAGCAGATTAAAATTCCGCTGCCAGCACCCGCTGCTCCAGCGATGGCAGCCGATCCCTTCGCAGCGCCCGCTCCGGCTCCTCCTGCAGCAGCACCGCGTGCCCTGGCTGTACAGGAAGAAGGGAAGGCTATGGACAAGCTGGACTCAGATGCCGATGGCAAAGAGCAACGCCGCATGCTGGGTGCCCGACCAGTCACCCTCGCGCAGACCGTCGAGTCACTGCGCCCCACGGGCAGGCGTGCGCTCGGCATCGACCTGCCGCTGGATGGCACGGCGCATCATTTCTCGAAGCTGAAAGACCACGCCGTGCTGGAGGTCGCGATCCAGCGCATGGGCGATCCGAAGACCACCACACGTCTGCTCTATCTCAGCGGCGGATTGCTGCTGTGGCTGGCGATTGGCTGGAAGCTGAAGCGCCGCAGCCAGGCGGTCTAAGCCTGCGCCACCAGCGCGAGCCGAAAGCGGCCGTCATACTGGCCGCCCGCGTGCAGCCGGCAGCAATGCAGGCAGGCGGTGGGGCGGCGGAACTTGCGCACGCGCTGCACGGTGGTGTGGCAGGCGGGGCAGGCGTAGGTCAGCTTGCGCTCCACTTCATTGCGCGGCAGCGGCAGGCGGTGTTGTGCCTTTTCACCGGCGATGCCGAGATCCGCACAGGCCTGCCGCCATTCACGGCCATGGGGTTCGATGCGCTTCCGGCCACTGCGATGGTAGGCAATCAAATGCGCCAGTTCGTGCTTCAAGGTACGCTCCACCTGCCCTTCAAATTCGCGCAGCTTGGGGTTCAGCTCAATGGCCCAGCCCGGATAGCGCGCATAGCCCGCCGTACTGCGCAGGCGCGCATTCCACGCCACCGTAACGAGCTTGGCTCCGCCCGGCATGTCCAACGCCAGCAGCATGGCCCGCGTCTGCTCCTCCAGTTCCGCATCACGGCCATCGGGGATGGTTTCTTCCGCTGAGGCCTCCGCCGGTTCGGGTGCAGGCGCCAGATCACGCACTTTGCGAAACGGCACCCAGTGCGGCAGCGCGGAGAAATCAAAATTGAGCTGGGAGAGATCGAGCATGCTCACTTCTTCTTTTTGACCTGCACCTTGTGTTCCTGTTCACCCAGTGCGTAAAGCATGTCGGGTGCCACAGATTCGAGGATGAATACGTTGGCGCCGATGGTACTGCGCGCACCAATGATCGTGTCGCCGCCGACAATCGTTGCATTGGCATACACGGTGACGTGGTCTTCCAGCGTGGGATGGCGCTTCTTGCCACGCAGTGCCTGCCCGGCGGCAAGGGAGCGCGCCACAAGACCGACGCCTTGGTAAAGCTTCACGTGATTGCCCAGCGTCGCCGTCTCACCGATGACCACGCCAGTGCCGTGGTCGATGAAGAAATGCGTACCAATCTGCGCGCCTGGGTGAATATCGATGCCCGTGCGGCTGTGCGCCCACTCGGTCATCATGCGCGGGATCACCGGCACGTTCTTTGAATACAGCACATGGGCCGTGCGCTGAATCGCGATGGCTTCGAGCCCTGGATAAGCGAGGATGATTTCCTCAAAGCCACGCGCCGCCGGATCGCCGGCATAGGCCGCCTCGACATCCATTTGCAGCAAGGCACGCACCTCGGCCAGGCCCATCAAAAAGCTGCACACGATGCCGGAAACCTCCTCCTCACGGTTCTCTTCGTTGCCATTCAGACGCAGGCTGCGGCGCACTTCCACATTCAGGCGCTCACGGATGCTGGCAACGAGTTCATTCGTCATCAGCTCCAGCTCTTGAGAAGTCACCGCTTCATCCGAAAAGAAGCCGGGAAACAGCAGGTGCAGCAGATCCTCGCAAAGGGCAGCAATGGCGCGTTTTGAGGGCAGATTGCCGCAATCGACGTGGTTGATCCCGCCCACCTCGTGATACGAGGTCATCAGGCTGGAGACGATTTCATTTTGGCGGCAATCCATGTGTGCAGTCAGCGATACCGTGCTGCGTAATGGATTCAAGCGCGGGGGTGAGATGATTGCTGTGAATAACTCATGCCACGCAGCTTCGTCTGGCAATCGAGGTCGGACGCACCAAACTGCGGCTCGCAGCAAATGATGACATTAAAAGAACCCTTTGAAGAAGTCTGGAAACGTCTGCATTTGTTGGCAGATGCCTCCGTCTGGCATTCGAAATTACTGGAGTGCTACGCGGAGCCGCAGCGTGCCTACCACACGCTGCAGCATCTCGAAGAATGCCTGCTCATTTTGGATGACGCCAAAAAGACCGGTTTGATCGCGAAGCCGGACCTCATCGAGATAGCCTTGTGGTTTCACGATGCGGTCTATGACCCGCAGAGCAACGAGAACGAGGCGCTCAGTGCAGAGATGGCGCTGGAAGCGCTCGGCGATAGTCAGATGGCTCGCGAGGTGGCGAGGCTCATTATGCTGACAAAATCACACCAGCCGGGCGACGGACCGGATGATGCGTGGATCATTGACATTGATCTCGCGATCTTCGCACAGCCCATGGAACGTGTGCTGGAGTATGAACGGCAGATTCGCCAGGAGTATGCGTGGGTACCAGAGGTCGTTTATGTGGAGAAGCGCGCAAAAATTCTGACCGGCTTTCTCCTTCGCCACCACCTCTACCTCACCGCATGGGCACGCGAGCGGTTTGAAACGCAGGCGCGGGAGAATCTGCGTGCGTTGATCGAATCAATTTAAACACAGTGTTTTCCACCGCCAGCATTGCGAGCCGAGCGACGCCGTTCTACAGGCAGGTGTCGTGCTCCCATCTCTCAACCAGCTCAAACTCCCCGATCCCTGGCAGCACCAGGCGGTGAATTTGCTGCGTTCGGGCTGTGATGTGGTCGTCAGTGCGCCGACAGGGGCGGGGAAGACCTACATTTTTGAACTGCTGCATCAGGGTCGTCATTTGCAGGGTCCGGCCATCTACACGGTGCCAACGCGTGCGCTGGCAAATGACAAGTACGCTGAGTGGAAGGATGCGAAGTGGAATGTGGGCATCGCCACAGGGGACATCGCGGAGAATGTGGACGCGCCGGTCGTGGTGGCCACGCTTGAGACACAGATCGAGCGCCTCGTGCGCGGCGAAGGACCGGCGCTGCTGGTGATTGATGAGTATCAGATGATCTCGGATCATTCGCGTGGTGCGAACTACGAGGCGGCCATCGCGCTGGCACCACAGGACACGCGGCTGTTGCTGCTGAGCGGCTCGGTGGCAAACCCTGAAGATGTCGCGGCATGGCTGGTGAGTCTGGGACGCAAGGCGGAAGTGGTCATGACGCGTGAACGACCGGTGCCACTGGAAGAAGTGCCGATGGAGACGCTGCCGCAAAGACAACGACAGTTTGAGAATTACTGGCCGCGCTTTGCCGCAGCGGTAATGATCGCCGATCTCGCGCCGCTGCTGATCTTTGCACCACGCCGCAAGGAAGCGGAGTCGATTGCACGCAGGCTGGCCGCCGATCTGCCGATGGGTGATCCGCTGGAACTTACGGCGGAACAGCGTGCCGTGTGTGGCAAGGACCTAGCCACGCTGCTCGAAAAACGCGTGGCCTTTCATCACAGCGGGCTGTCGTATGGCGCGCGCGCGGGTGTGATCGAACCGCTGGCGAAAGCGGGACAGCTCCGTGTCATTGCAGCGACGATGGGGCTCGCGGCGGGCATCAATTTCTCCGTGCGCAGCGTCCATGTGGCGGGCACGACGTTTCACGATGGCAAGAGCGAGCACAAACTCGCGCCGGATGAGCTACTGCAGATGTATGGCCGTGCGGGAAGGCGGGGACTCGATGACAAGGGCCATGTGATCACCAGCCGCGACAGTCCTTCCATCTTTGATGCACGCCCGGCGCGGCTGCACCGCAGCACCCTGCTCGCCTGGCCGATCTTTCTGCGCGTGATGAAACACGCCGCGCTGCGACAGGAAAATCCCTTTGAGGCTGCCATCCGCTTTGCGGGAAGGTTGTTTGCCAAGGTGCCGCCGCTGCTCGGACTGGAGGAGCTGGAACCAAACGTGGTGCATCCGCAGCATGAGAATGCGAAGGCGCTGTTTGGACTCGAGGCCACGGAGAAGCAGATCCTGAACTCGTACGGCGAGTGGGAGCGCAAACACCGCCATGCGCTGCAACGCGTGCCGCTGAGGCGCGTGCATGCGGTGCTGACGGTTCCTGCTTTCGCCGCGAAGTTTGCGCATGGCATCGGCCGCGTGGGGAAAATCCGCCATGAGAAAGAAGTGACCTACGGTGTCGAAATCAGCCTCGGCGCGCCGGTAGGGGAAGACGTGAAGCCGACGAAGTCGATTCGTCGTCTGCTCAAGCTGCCGCGCAATGCCGAAACGATACCGCTGGAGGAAATCACCGTGCTGCATGCGGGTGAGCTTGCGAAAGCCATCCTCGCGCATGGAGAAGACGTCATCCAAGATGTGGCTCCTGAATTCATCGGCACGGTGACGAAGGAGAATCTGATCTTCGCCTGCTTCGATCTCGCGCCCATCGAGGTGATGGCGTACGAGGACGGTCATGGCAGGCTGCTCTTTGCGCCGCAGGAGCGCAGCATCGTGGTGAAGAACGAAACGGGGGTGCAAATGGCCGAAACCGCCACGACCGATCGCGAACCGCGTGGCGGATCACCGATCCATGCGTGGCGCACGCTGGGCCTGATCGATGCTGCGGGAGTGCCCACACGGCGTGGTGAAATCTTCAGCTTCTTCCAGCATGGCGAGGGACTGGCGATTGTAGCGGCCCTCGAAGATGAAAGCTATCCTGCGGACGATCTGGTGCACCACATGGCAAACCTGCGCAGCGGTTCCAAGTTTGATCTGGCACTCGATTGTGGTTCCGAACGTCTCGCTGCGGTGTGTCGTGGCACGTATGGGTTCGTGAATCATCACGGCTATCTTGATAACGGTCTGCCTGATGACTATGGCGAAGGCGCGGCGGAGCTGCTTGATGCTCTGCTGCATCCCGAGCAGCCCGGCGCGCAGGATTTGAAAGCGGGCATTGCCGAAGGGGACATCTCACGTGCTTATGTGGAATGGCTCAGCCTCCTGCGGCACATCACCCACGCGCCCGATCATCCGTGGCGGCGCTGGAAGGAGCTGAAGGAAGCTGCGAAGCAGACGCTCAAGCACCACACCAAGACCCTGCGCCACTTCTTCCACCTCGACCTGCCGCCGCTGACGAACAAGCAGAAGCACGGCAAGACGCGGCATTATTTGATGGTGAAGTAGTGCGGGCAATCCTGCCCGCTCCGAACGCGTCTGAAGCGGGCAAGATTGCCCGCACTACCTATTGCTTTGGGAGGAAATGCAGGATGATTTGAAGAGTCAGAGATGCTTCGCACATTATGAAGATGAATCTCGATCATCCACGCATCGCCATCATCGGCTCCGGCGCGGTCGGCTGCTACTATGGCGGCAGGCTGGCGCAGCATGGGAATGACGTGCATTTTCTCATGCGCTCGGATTATGAGAAGGTGAAACAGCACGGGCTCAAGATCAGCAGCCCTCTCGGTGACTTCACTTTGCCACAGGTGCAATGCCACCGCAGCACGGCAGAGATCGGGGAGTGCGATCTGGTGATCATCGCGATGAAGGCCACGGCGAATGAGGCGCTGCTGGAACTGCTGCCGCCGCTGCTTCACAAAAAGTCGATGATCCTCACGCTGCAGAATGGCCTGGGCAGCGATGACTTTCTGGCGCGGCACTTTGGCTCTGTGCATGTGCTTGGCGGTCTTTGTTTCGTATGCATCAACCGCATCGCGCCGGGGGTGATTCATCACCTCGCCCAGGGGCAGATCGCGCTCGGGGAACACAGTGGTGCGCCGCAGGTGCGCACGGAGACACTGGCGGCGGAGTTTCGGCGCTGTGGCATTGGATGCAAGGTGGAGCCCAGTTTGATCACGGCGCGATGGAAGAAGCTCGTTTGGAACATTCCGTTCAATGGACTCTCGATCGCAGCAGGCGGCAAAGATACAGCGGCGATTTTGGCTGATCCGATTTTGGAGCGGCGGGTGCGGGATTTGATGCGTGAGATCATCGAAACGGCAGGACGGCTGGGGGATGCGATTCCGCTGGCGCTGATTGATGACATGATCGAGCGGACGCGGACGATGTCTGCTTACAAGCCGAGCAGCCTCATCGACTTTCTTGCGGGCAGCGAGGTGGAGCTTGAGGCGATCTGGGGCGAGCCGGTGCGCCAGGCGAAGGCGGCGGGGATTGAGATGCCGCAGGTGGAGAGGTTGTATCAGGAGTTGAAGGAGCGGATTGTCGCCAGATAGTGATCCGCACCATGTCACTCACTGCTCTTCAAAACGCCCGCCCTGAAACTGCGATTGTGCTGGGGTCTGGCCTTGGGGCTGTTGCGGAGGCGTTTGGGATGGAAAGTGAAGTCGCGTTTGGCGAGGTGCCTGGATTGAGCGCTTCCACGGTGCCGGGGCATGCAGGGCGATTTGTGCTGGCGCAGCATCACGGCAAGCCCATCCTCCTCGCGCAAGGGCGGCGGCATTTGTATGAGGGACTCACGGCACATGAGGTCACGGCGAGCATCCGCTTCATGCATGAGATCGGCGTGAAGCGCGTGGTGCTCACGAATGCAGCGGGTGCGATCCATGAGAACTTCCATGTGGGTCGCTTGATGCTGATCACGGATCATATCAATCTCCAGGGCACCACGCCGTTGCTCGGCGGTCCGAACTTCCACGACATGAGCGAGGTCTATTCACGGGCGTGGTGTGAGAAGTTTCACGCGGCGAGCTTGGAGATCGGTTTGAAGCTGCACGCGGGCGTCTATGCCGGGCTGCTGGGACCGCAGTATGAAACGCCTGCGGAAATCCGCATGCTGCGCACGCTGGGTGCGGATGCTGTGGGTATGTCCACGGTGGCTGAGGCGATTCAGGCCCGTGCGCTTGGGATGGAAGTGGCGGGCATTTCGATGCTCACCAATTGGGCCGCTGGATTGCGGGCGCAGACGCTGCACCACGCGGAAGTGGTGGAGGTGGGGAAGACGGCGGGGATGTATCTGGCGAGGCTGTTGAAGGCGGCGGTGTGACACAATCTCACTTCCAAATCAGTCGCAGCATTCGCAGGAAGAGAAAGGCAACCAAGCTCCAGCCTGCGGCGCATACAATTGCCACAACTGGCAACACAACCAAAGGCGGCAGATACGGCTCAAGAATGAGGGCCGGATAATGCAGCATGATAAGCATCAAACCAAATCCCTCGGGCTTGCATGAACCACCGTCTGCAATCCCAGAGAACATGAGTGCCAGCAGAACACTCTCAATCACGATCCCCGATAGGATGGCTTTCACTCGGAGACTCATGACGGTAAACCGTTTCAGGTTTTAGCTAACAGCACCCACTCGCCTTCTCCATCTCACACGCGTGCTCCTCGGTGCAGCAGGGCATGAGGGGGCGGCCTTCGGTGGCTTCGGGGGCTTCCATCTCAGGATTCGGTGCCTGAGGGGCGAGGCCGAGGTCGCGGAGGAGTTTCATGTCCTCGTTGGCGCGGGGGTTGGCGGCGGTGAGGAGTTTGTCGCCGTAGAAGATGGAGTTGGCTCCGGCAAAGTAGGCGAGGGCCTGGGCTTCGCGGCTCAGATTGGTGCGGCCAGCGCTGAGGCGAACCTTGGCCTTGGGCACGGCAATGCGGGTGACGGCGATCATGCGGACGAAGGCGAAGGAATCGACGACTTCGTTGTCGCCCATGGGGGTGCCTTTGATGGGCATGAGGGCGTTGATCGGGATGCTCTCGGGCTGGGGATTGAAGTTGGAGATGACTTCGAGCATCTTCAGACGGTCTTCGATGGTCTCGCCGAGGCCGAGGATGCCGCCGCAGCAGACGGACATGCCGGCGTCCTGCGCGTGGCGGATGGTGCGCAGGCGGTCGTCAAAGGTGTGGGTGCTGACGATGTTCGGGTAATGCTCCGGGGAGGTGTCCACGTTGTGGTTGTAGGCGGTGACGCCGGCTTCCTTGAGATCGGTGGCCTCATCCGCACCGAGCTCGCCGAGGGTGACGCAGACTTCCATGCCGAGCTTGGAAACGTCGCGCACGATGTCGAGCACTTGGTCGAATTTCTGGGTGCCTTTGCGCACGCCTTTCCAGGCGGCGCCCATGCAAAAGCGGGTGGAGCCGTTGGCACGAGCGGCGAGGGCGCGCTCCATGACCTGCTCCTTGGGCATGAGATTTTCCTTCTGCAGGCCGGTGCTGTAGCGGGCGCTCTGGGCGCAGTAGCCGCAGTCTTCGCTGCAACCGCCGGTCTTGATGCTGAGCAGGGTGCAGAGCTGCACTTCGTTGCCGGTCCAATGCTCGTCATGCACGGCGCGGGCCTGCTTGAGGAGATCGAAAAAGGGCTGGTGATAGATGCGGTGAAGTTCGGCGAAGGTCATGGGCGCGTGATTGTTGGCGCAAAAAGCGCCGTTTGGCAATCCTGCTCCTCCTCTTACTCGTCCTCCTACTCCCGAAAGCGCAGGCTGTGGATCGTTCGAAGGGAGGAAGAGGAGGAGTATGAGAAAGAGGAAGATGGAGGTGCGCCGCAAGACAGACCCGCCCGAGACCGATTTGCTCTCACCACCATGAACCGCCGCACTTTTTTCCACCAAACGTCCGCGCTCGCCGCTGTCTCCGCTCTGCCGAAACTCTACGCGGCGGATGAGGCCGGGAAGAAAATCAAAGTGGCCGTCGTGGCGCTGGGGCGTGGCATGGGGCATGTGCAGGCCTTGCTGAAGATCCCGGGCGTGGAGATCGCCTACCTGGCCGAGGTGGACCCCAAGCGCCTGGAGGCAGGCCTCAAGGTCGTCAATGACACGCAGAAGGTGTCCTGCGTGGGCGTGAAGGATTTCCGCACCTTCCTTGATGACAAGACGCTGGACGCCGTTTTCATCGCCACGCCGAATTTCTGGCATACTCCCGCTGCGCTGCTGTGCATGCAGGCCGGCAAGCATGTCTATGTGGAAAAGCCCGGCAGCCAGAACGCGCATGAGGCGGAGATGATCGTGGCGGCAGCGAAAAAATACGACCGTCTGGTGCAGATGGGCAATCAGCGCCGCACGTGGATGAAGGAGGCGATTGAGGCATTGCACGGCGGTGCCATCGGCACCGTGCGCTTTGGCCGGGGCTTCTACTACAACACGCGCAAATCCGTCGCCTCAAACGACAAACCCGCGTCACCGGACATCGACTACAATCTGTGGCAGGGCCCGGTGCCCGATGACGCGAAGCACGATTTCAAATCGCTCGCGCACTATGACTGGCACTGGTTCTGGCATTGGGGCAATGGCGAGCTCGGCAACAACGGCATCCACACGCTGGACATTCTGCGCTGGGGCATCAAGGGCGAGTATCCCCTGCGCACCACCTACAACGGCGGCCGCTACTTCTACGATGACGCGCAGGAAACACCCGACACCGGCACGGCGGTGTATGATTTCGGCCACGCCGGCTGCGAGTGGGTGCAGAGCAGTTGCCACGCCCGCGCTGCAGAGAAGCCGCTGGCGGAAGTCATGTTCTATGGCGACACCGGCACCATGGCCATCGCCCGTGACTCCTGGATCAACTATGACCTCAAGGGCGTCGAAATGAGCAAGGGCAAGGCCAGCACCGCCGGTACGGGCGATGTTTCTCACATCGGCAATTTCATCGAGGCCATCCGTGGCAATGCGAAGCTGAACAGCCCGATCGAAGAAGGACAGAAGAGCACCATGATGTGCCACCTGGGCAACATGGCCTACCGCACGAATACGGTGGTGAAGTGTGATCCGAAGACAGGGAAGGTGCTGGATAACGCGGAGGCGATGAAGCTGTGGGGCCGGAAGGCGTACCGCAAGGGGTGGGAAGTGAAGATTTGAGGTACGATGGGCATTGCCTCACTACGTTCGCCCTTCGGGCAGCCTGCGGCTGGCTATCTTCGCTACGCTACGGTTCCTGCCCGTCGATCAACGCTCTCGCAGGCATATTTGTTTCACGCCTGCCGGGAGGTCGCATGGACACGGCATCGGTGCGCCGTCTGTCCTTGAATCTGCCACGCTCGGCGGTGCTGTGAAATGATGGACGATGGTGTCTGTTAATTTGATGACGAGACGGCTTGCGTGAGCGCTGATCGACGGGCAGGAGTGCCCATCGTACTTATCCCATGCGCACCATTGGCAGAGGAGACTTCATACCCTTTGACTGGGATGCTGTGGAGGCTGGCCGCCACAGGCATCTGCCTCAGCTTGCTTTGCCGGGTGGCATTTATTTTGTCACCTTCCGGCTGTAGGATTCGGTGCCGCAAAAGCTTCTGAAACGCTGGCTGTATAAACGACACGCCTGGCTGGCAGAGAATCCAGAGCCCTGGGATGAAACCAAGCGCAAGGAGTATCAGAGCCTTTTTAACTCGCGCATGGAACGCTGGCTCGACGCCGGATACGGGGAATGCCTGCTGCGTGATGACCGTTGCCGTAAAGAGGTGGTGGAGCGTCTTCTTTTCAAGCACGGCCTCGACTACGATCTCGGGGACTGGGTGGTGATGCCCAATCATGTCCATGTGCTGTTGCAGCCGCTAGGCGGAGTTTCTCTAGAAGCGATCATGAGGCCGGTCAAAGGTGTCAGCGCCCGAAACATCAACCTCCTCTTGGGAAGATCAGGCAGCCTGTGGATGCAGGAGTCGTTCAGCCACATCGTTCGGAGTCTGGAGCAGTTGAAAAAGTTTCAATGCTACATCCAGATGAACCCGGAGAAGGCCCGCCTGCCTGCGACCGATTTTAGTTACGAACAGCGTTGGCAGATCTCATGAAGTACGATGGGCACTCCTGCCCGTCGATCAGCGCTCACCTATTTCCCCAGACCCTCGCCTGTCCCATCCTCGTGTATGCAGATCAGCAGCACCGCAGGCGCACTCGTTTGCTCTCGATCTCAACCAGCGCTTCAACATTTCCGATCCGTCGCTGCGGCACCACATATCAGCTCGGACAACGCATGCTTTGGCGTGAGCGCTGATCGACGGGCAAGAGTGCCCATCGTACTTTTCACCGAAACACCACGTCCACGCCCATCGCGCTCTCCTTCGCAAAGCCGGGGATCCAATGCGGCTTCCGCAGGGCGATGACGCGGTAGATCATGGAAAGGACGTGGAGGATGAGCAGGCGGTCGATGAGGCGGTAGCCGCGGCGGCGGCGCATGAGGAGCTCGATGGCCCAGCCGAGATAGCGGGGCTTCAACCAGAAGGGGTTGAAGTCCATCTTCACGCGATAGCGCGCCCGCAGGCCGCGCTTTGGGTATTTCGTTTTATACTCACGCTTGGCTTCGCGCAGGTGCGCCTCCATGTCCGGCGTGAACTCGGTGAAGTAGTACTCACGCGCCAGGGCCAGCAGGCGGAAGGTGTCGCGCATGTAGTCGAGGTCGGCCACGGGCACACCGGCGCGTGGTGCCAGGGCGATCATCTGCTCCAGCCGGCCCATGCAGCGGGCGGCGCTGCGCAGGGCGGCCTCCGGCTCCTGCACAAAGTAGAGCAGCAGTTTTTTGACGCTGTGATTGATGAAGATGTTGCCCCAATAGACCTGGATCAGCGGCGGGATGCGCACGCGGCGGAAGAAGAGTTTTTGCTGCGCGAATTCCTCCACGTAGAGCAGCTCGCGGATCACCTCGTCGGAGTAGCGGAGAAGTTCGATCAGGGCGTCGGCATCGCCTAAGGCACGCTCTTTGGCAAAGGCGCGCACGGCGTCCTCCACGGGCATGCCGTCTTTGATGATGCGGATGGTGACGAAGGTGTTGAGGTCGATCCAGATGGCTTCGGGATCGATCAATGCGATGCGGCGGAAGGGCACCCAGCCGCCGGTCTGGCACCAGACCATGCAGCCGATGACGTTCTTGGCGTGCTTGAGCTCATGCGCGTAGCGTTCGTATTCCCAGCCGGTGAAGCTCGGGTACTCGCCGCAGCCTTCGTACTCGCGCCGCGTTTGCAGCTCGACGATCTTCGCCACATCGGTGCGGAAGAAGTTCGAGTTCAGCGGCAGGTAGCGGAAGAAATCGGACTCGCCGTATTTCATCGAGATGACAAGCGCCTGGCTTTGCAGGCCTTCAAACACGCTGGTAAAAGTACGCCGATGCCACATCAGATCGCCGATGCGATACGCGCCCACGGTCCAGGTGCGGAAGATGAGGCGGCGGGCGTGCTTCTCGCACACGGGCAGCAGATCGAGCAGGAGCTGGCGCGCCTGCGCGGGTTTTTGGATGACGAGTTCGCTGCGAAATTCGTCGTGCACGCCTTTGCCATCCGCTTCACCAATGCGCAGGATAATGCCGGCCACCTGCGGAAAGGAGGTGAAGAAACCATCCAGCAATTCGGCGAGGTAGTCGTTCACGCCGCGCTTGGCCTCCGTCATGCGCCGTCGCAGTTCCGGCGTGTAGGTCATCACATCCATGGTCAGATGCACCCGCAGGCCGCGTGTGGTGAAGATTTCGAAGCAGCGGGTGAATTCCTCGCGATAGAGCGCAATGCGCGCACGCAGCTCCGGCTCCAGCCAGGCATGATCCGCCAGATGCGTCACGTCATCGAGCGAGACGGCGTTGAAGCCCCAGGCAGCGGCTTGATCGGCGAAGCGGATGATGTCTTCGCGCACCTGCGCCCACCAGGCATCTGCAGCAGCATCGCGCGTCTTGGGCAGGTGATGCCAGGGGATCTTGGACCAGTTGATCGTACGCACGTCATGCCCCCGAAAGAAGGGGCCGATGGCGTCGATGAGGTGGAGTGGTTGCAAGCGCCGCGAATGAAGCACGCAGGCGCGGGATGCAAGTGACGATGTACGGTGAGAGCGGGCTGGCAGTCTGTCTCGCGGTTTACTTCACCCGCGCCTTGAGGATCTCGCGGAAAGGTTTCCCATCGAGGCTCAGGTCTTCGAGCACGGCACGACCGTTCAGCACGCGCACCTCGGCCGTGATGCCTTGGGCGCTGCGGATGTTTTCCGCGAACCACTTGTCGGCTTCAGGGGCGAGCTTTTCGTTGATGTAGAAGCGGTCAAAGGGCCAGGCGATGCCGGCCTTGTCGTTGTACACGTAGCCCGTCTTGAGACGGAGGTACGCGCCGCTGGTGGGCGGTGTGAGAGAGAGGCTGGAGATGGTGGCAAAGCCATCGGCACCCGTGGTGAACAGGGCATAGACCTGCATGCCCCGGGTTAGTTTCAAACCCGCTGGCACAGGTGCTTCGCTCTGCGTCGGACGCACGGCAAGATAGCGGCCCCGCAGCGGATCGTAGGGATCAGGGGCGCTGCATTTGAGTTTGATGAGAGTGCCTTTGGCGAGCACCTGCTCATGCGTCCAGATTTGGGACAGGGGCGCGGCCCACTGCGCCAGCACGGCGATGCCAAAGATGATGAAGGGGAGCGTTTTCATACGGCTGCGGCTGGTTTCTTTTTGAGCTGCCGGCTCATGAGGATGTTGAAGGCGAGGAAGGCCATGCCGACGCCGATGAAGGCGAGGCCTTTGGCGAGGAAAGAGAAATGGCTGTCGGCCATGCGGGTGATGATGAGCACGGAGAGCAGCAAGGCCCCGAGACGCGGAGCTCCTTTTTTACCGGCAAACTCCAGCACGATAAGCGTGATGCCGATAGCGGCGAGATGCAGCGTGGCGAGCCAGGAGAGCGGCATGCCATCGAGCCCGACTTTGCCCCGGGCCATGGGAAAGGTGAGCAAGGGCAGCAACGCCACCGATGCAATGGCCAGCACCGCCCAGCGCTTGCGGGCGGCTGCCAGCAGCACGAAAAGAACGAACACGGTCAGCAGTCCCCAGCACCAAGGCAGGTGCAGAGCATGCAACGCACCTTTGACGATGCTCGCGCTCACATCGCGGAAGGTGGCGGCCACGCCATAACCGAGCAGCCAGAGCGAGCCGAAAAGGACCTGAGGCTTGCGGCGCGTGGGTTCTTCGATGCCGGTTTGACTGAGTGGAAACAGAACGAGGGCGGCGGCGGTAAGCGTCCAGAGCCAGAGGAAGCTTTCGTCGTGGTAGCCATAGCCGTTCGTAATGCGGGCACACACAAAGACCGCCGCGCTGCAAAAGCCAAAGATGGCGCTGATCGTCATCACCCAGCGCACGGAGATCGAGAGTGGAGCCTGGTTTTTCCATCCCGGCCAGTAGGGCAGCAGACCGAGCAGCAGCAGCGGATACAGCAACGGGCTGTCAAACCAGGGCTTGCCGTGTTCGACCTGGTTCACGCTCCAGATCGCAATGGCGATCAGGTAAAAGATCGCCACGGCATGTGAGCGCAGCACCCAGACGAGCGGGAGGCTCAGCATGAACCACCAGAACAGGAAATCCGGCCACTCGCCGCCGAGATTGTAGATCTGCGACACGAGGGCAATGCATGCGCCGGTGGCGAGCGCCTGGAGCAGCGCAGCCGTTTCACGCACCCAGGCCGAAGAGACCGCGCCACGCTGCAGCACGCGGAAACTGAAGAGCTGCGTGAGCAGCAGGGGAAGAAACGCAAACAGCAGCCGTACGGGCCGCGAGAAGTCATCCCAGTTGTAGCCGATCACCGCGATCAGACCGGTGCCGATGAGCAAAGCGCCGAGCGCGCCCATCACGATCTGCGCCAGGCCGGGCTGGGAGTCATCCACAGCGTTGCGTTCGCGCAGGGTGCGCGCGGCATCGGCGGTGAGGAGGCCCTCACGTTCCCACTGCGGGAGTTGTTCCAGAAGCCAGCGTTGGTGGGAGGTGTTCATGGGCGTGAGGTAACCAAGCCGAGTTTGAACCCTTCATCGCGCGAAGGCGAATTGATAAACTCGATGGGTTGATTGATCGGGGTGATGTGGGTCAACCCACCGCCGTCGGAATCTGCGGTGGCTTCGGAGAACGCACGATGAGGAAACTCAGCACCAGACCAAGGAGGCCTGACAGAATTCCGCCGCTGCAGGCACCCACGGCGACGGGCAGCACCCAGTCCTCGACGTTTTCACTGGCAGGAGTGGCGCGTTCCTGTACGGCGATGTAGTCGGATTGTGAATTGAAGACGGACTGTATTTTCTCGACTTCGTTGAACAGTTTCTCATAGGCATGCTTGTCGACTTCAAGTTTATCCTGAAGCGTCTTCAGTTCGGTGATTGCCGATTCCCTGCGATCCAGGTCTTTTTCAATGTCGTGGATTTCTGATTCGATGGCTTCAAGCTCGGTTTGAAGGGGCGCGCGGGCGGCATCGTCATCCTTCATCGACTTGAGCTTGAGACGGAGGTCATCGCGCTGGTTGCGCAGGGAATTGAGGCGCGGCACGAGCCGCTCCAGGTCTGACCTGACGCTGAGCGTGTCTGCCCCCCCGGCACGCGCTTTGGCGAATTTCTCAAGGGAGTTTTCCATGGTCTTCTGCTTTGAAACCACTTCCTGAAGGAACTGCTGGAGCACCTTGCCCTGTGCCTGCTCGCGGATGCTCTGCCGGAAGGAAATGAACTCATCAAGCAAGGCATCAAGAAAGATCCGCGTGTATTTGGGTTCAGTCCCACTCGCGAGGATATTGAAAATGGCGCTGCCTTTGGTTTGAACGACACGGATCTCCACATCACAGGCTTTGATGTCGGGATTCAATGCTGCCACGCGCTCTAAGGCGCGGCGTTTCATCTCAGCGGATTCGATGGTTTCGATGATCGTCCCGTAAAAGTCCGCCTGCTGTTCGCGCCAGGTGATGCTCTCATTGGCGACCATCTGCCCGCATGCGACGAGCTTGGCCAGCGAGCGAAACTCCTGCGGTTTTTTGGTGATGCGGAGGACTTGAAGTGTGCCGCCGATGCTGGCCCCGATGAGAGCGAGCACGAGAATGATGAGGATGCGTGGCAGGATGCGGGAGGCACTCATAGTGAGAAATCAATTCGTGCCCTTTGTGCCAGAAGCGGTGCCTGACAACAAGGTAAATCTGGAACCTAAGAGCAAAACGAGAACTCTTATTTTTGTTCAAAAAATTGCTGGTCTTTGAAACGAAAAAACCCAGGCCTTTCGGCCTGGGCTGAATCGGAACCGCACTCGGAGCGTGCGGACCACTTGACGCCTGTTGGTTACTTCGCCTCGGGCTTGATCTTGCCTTTCTCCTCCAGCTTGTGCTTGAACTTCTCGGTCTTGGGATCGACCACGGCGCGGACGTAGCCTTGGTTAGGATTGAGGGCTTTGAAGTTCTGGTGGTAGTCTTCGGCTGGGTAGAATTTCTTCAGCGGGGCGATCTCGGTGGCGATGGGGTCTTTCCACTTCTTCTGCACTTCAGCCTTCGAGGCTTCGGCGATCTTGTGCTGCTCTTCGGTGGTGTAGTAGATGGCAGAGCGGTACTGGCTGCCGTAGTCGTTGCCCTGGTAGGCGGTGCCTTTGGGCAGGAGCTTGCCGTGTTTCATCATGTCTTCCTTGGTCACGCTGGTGGGGTCATGCGCGTCCCAGAAGAGGTCGATGATTTCCTTGTAGCTGACGACAGCAGGATCGAACTCAATCTTCACCACTTCGGCGTGGCCGGTGTCGCCGGTGCAGACGTCTTCATAGGTGGGGTTGATCGTTTTGCCGCCGGCGTAGCCGCTGACGACGTTTTTGACGCCTTTGACGAGCAGGTACTGCGCCTCGACGCACCAGAAGCAGCCACCACCGATGACGGCGGTTTCGGTTTTAGGAGCGTCAGCGGCAGAGGAGGTCGGGGCAAGGGAGGCCATGAGAAAGAGGGTGAGAAGGGTGAGCGCGGTTTTCATGGGGTAGATACGAACGAGTTGGGGCGGAGAGTCAATCATCCGTGCTGTGAGAGGCGAAACTTTCGGCGGAATTCCCGAAAACTGAAGATGGTTGGCCGCAAAGAGACGCAAAAAGCACAAAAAATGAGTCAGATTCGGAGGGTTTGGTTCTTTGATCTTTTTTGCGTTTCTTTGCGGCCATCTCTAATCTGCCTCAATGGACGAACTCTCAACTCTCTGCGACCGCTTGGGCGAAACGAAACTGCGCGACATGGTGGCGGCGTTTTACCGGCGCGTGCGGGTGGATGATGTGATCGGCACGATGTATCCGCCGGATGACTGGGAGAATGCGGAGAAGCGGCTGGCGGATTTCATCGTGTACCGGTTCGGCGGGCCGCAGACCTACATCGAGGAGCGGGGGCATCCGCGCCTGCGCGGCAGGCACATGCCCTTTGCCATCGGTGAGGCGGAGCGGGACCGCTGGATGAAACTGATGGGGGAAGCGATGAACGAGGTGGCACTGCCGGACCCCGAGGCACCCGTTATCGCGACCTTCTTCGCCCAGGTGGCGGACATGATGCGCAATCGGCCCGGATGAATCGACACTTGTCAGTTGCTGCTGCTACCGGATGTTGCACTCATGAATCGGTTTTTGTATCTGCCACTGGCCGCCGCCATGCTGCTTTCTGCGTGCATGGTGGACCTGACGTCACTGACCCATGAGCAGGTGAATTTTGTGCGCAAAGTGAAGCCCATCCTGGAAGGCAGTTGCCTGGAGTGCCACCAGCACCAGTATGTGTTTGGCGGACTGAATCTGGAAACCAAAGAACTGGCCATGAAAGGCGGGCGCAGCGGGCCGGTGATCGTGCCAGGCTCACCGCACCAGAGCCTGCTCTACAAGGTGCTGCTGCTGGGCCACGACAGCGTCCTGGCCATGCCGCCCACCCCTGAGCGGCTGGACCGCGACTACGAGCAGACCATTCACGACTGGATACAGCAAGGCGCCCATTGGCCGGATGGCGTGCGCCTGACAGCACCGCAGGACAGGAAAAAGCCGAACTCATAATTTCCCATGGAAAAGACCCCTTCACTCATTCTCGCTCCGTTACCCGACTTCCTGATGCAGCCGCTGCAGGCGGCGCATGTGTGTCATGATTACTTTCATGCGGAGGACAAGGCGGCTCTGCTGGCCCAGGTGGGCGCGGAGATCCGCAGCATCGTGATGAACGGCGGCACGGTGACGCCTGTGGCGCTGCTGGAGCAACTGCCGAAGCTGGAAATCATGAGTGTGTTTGGCGTGGGTTATGACGGCGTGCCGGTGGACTGGTGCCAGGCGCATGGCATCCGGGTCACAAACACGCCGGACGTGCTGACGGAGGATGTGGCGGACACGGCGAGCGCGCTGGTGTTGATGACAAGTCGGCGCTTGATCGCGGCGAATCGTTTCCTGCATGCGGGTGCCTGGCTGAAGGGCGCGTTTCCGCTGGCGCATGCACTGCGCGGCAAGCACGCGGGAATCGTGGGCCTGGGACGCATTGGCAAGGCGATTGCACACCGGCTCGAAGCGCATGGCATGCGCATCGCCTATCATGGCCGCTCCAAACAAGACGTCAGTTGGGAGTATGTGGACTCGCTGATCGCACTGGCCCAGGCGACGGATTTCCTGGTCGTGGCCTGTCCCGGCGGTGCGGCGACCAAGCATCTGATCAACGCCGAGGTGCTGGCAGCGCTGGGTGCCAAAGGCACGCTGATCAACATCGCCCGTGGTTCGGTGGTGGACGAAGCGGCGCTGATCGCCGCGCTGCAGAACGGCACGATTCGTGGTGCCGGGCTGGATGTGTTTGAAAACGAGCCGCAGGTGCCGGAGGCGCTGCTGCAGTGCGAGAACGCGGTGCTGCTGCCGCATCTGGGCAGCGGCACGCATGAGACACGCGCAGAAATGGCCCGGTTGGTGGTGGAAAACCTCGCGGCACATTTCAGTGGAGCGGCACTGCTGACGCCCGTGTGCTAAAGCGCTGGTTTATCTTTTGCCTTGGTGACAGATTTGGCTCATTGCCTGCTTGCCCTTCAGGCTTCAGCCAGTATTGAACTTCATGGGTAAACTCATTTTCGGAGCCATTCTCACCGCCTTGACCGTCTTCGGTTGGGAGGCGTTGTCGTGGACGACCATTGGCTGGCATCAAAACGGCTTTCGTGCGTTTCGTGATGAATCCGCCGTGGCATCGGCGATCAAAGCCAACGTGACTTCCGGCCATGGCATCTATCTGCTGCCATCCATCGGCGGAGCGCCCAAAATCGCCACCGTCGAGGAAAAGAAAGCCTTTGAAGAAGAGCAGTCGGCGGCGCTGCACAACGGGCCTTACATGTATGCCATCATCCGTCCGGGCAAAGGGGAGATCAGCATGTCGATGAACCTGACTTTGAGTTTCATCCGCAGCCTGATCTGCGCTTTTTTGATCGCGGCCATGCTGTTCCAAACGGCGTTGCATTATCCGGCGCGCATCGCCTTTGTGGCGGCAGCGGGCTTGTTTGCCGGCCTGGTCGCCGACCTGCCCTTGTGGATCTGGTTTGAAAATCCGGGACGCGACGCGGTGGTGAACATCGCCGATCATTTGATCGCCTGGATGCTCGGCGGCGCGGTGCTGGGCATCTTTGTCGGCAAGGACCCGGTGGCGGAGCCGTGATCGGAATGACGAAATAAGGCCGAAATCCGAAGGGCTGGTACGAACTCGCAGCACATGCATCAACACTTCGCCTGCGGTCGAAGAAGGTAGTCGCCGCACCTCAGGCTGCAAACTTCGTCATTGGTGCTTCGTCATTCTTTAGTCATTCGGATTTACTCATTCGTCATTTATTTGCAGCCACTCGCCCTCAGCACCGCCTGCGCCACCTCTTCAGGGGTGACTTTCGTCATGCAGTCGTAGTGGCCAAAGGGGCACTCGCGCTCAAAGCAGGGGCTGCAGGGCACCTTGTGCTGGATGACGGTGTGGTGCTCACCGAGGGGGCCGGTTTCAATCGGGCAGGTGGAGCCGAAGATGCTCACCGTGGGGATGCCCAACGCGGCGGCCAGATGCATGGTGCCGGTGTCATTGGTGAGGAGAAGCTGGCACCCGCGCAGTTTGGCGATGAGTTCGGAAAGCCGCGTTTTGCCCACGAGGTTTTCGTGCGGTGCCTGGAGCATGGCGGAGAGTTTTTCGCCCATCTCCTTTTCCCCAGGTGCGCCGAACAACTGCCAGCGGAACTGCGCATGCTGCGCGGAGATTTGATTCACCACGGCGGCAAAACGCTCCAGCGGCCAGCGCTTGGCGGGGCCGTACTCGGCACCGGCGCACACACCCACGCGGACGGTTCCATCCGTCGCCACGGGCGGCGTGCCGGAGTCCCACAGGCCGGGCTGCTCGATGTCGGCCCCGATGCCTTTGGCGATGCGCAGGTAGCGGTGCGCGTGGTGCTCCTTGTCGATTTTGACCTTCGGCGGCTTGATGATCTGATTGAGCAGCTTGGCACGGAACGACCCTTTGACCCCGACGCGACGCGGGACGCCTGCCAGCCAGATTTCCAGCGTGCTGCGGGTGGAGTTGGTGCAGAACACAGCGGCATCAAACGCCACGCCGGTGGCCTTGATGCGCCTGGCCACGGCGAAGAGACCTTCTTTGGCCGGTTTGGCGATGTAGCGCGAGACCTCGGGCATGGAGAGCCACAGTTCCTCCAGCTTGTCCGGGCCCAGCACGGTGATCTTCAGGTCCGGGCGGCCGCGTTTGATCGCCCGCACCATGGGGAAGGCCATGCAGGCGTCTCCCAGCCAGTTGGGACTGCGGATGAGCAGCTCAAACGGTTGCAGGCGGCTCATGTCATAGCCCGCGGGAAAGGCCACGCCACGGCGGTAATTGGGCAGCAGGAAGTGCGGCTTGGGCAGCTTCCAGCGGTTGTGCACCCAGAACCAGTTCGCCGGCTGCGCGCGGATCAGCCCCTCCACGGCGGCATTGATCGCCAGGGTCAGGCCCTCGGCGTTTGACTGCGATTCCACGGCTTTGACCTCCGGCGCACAAACCAGCCGCCAGCGGGCGGGGCCGTCATCATAGACCATCATCGGCAGCACCACGGCATTCGTGCGGATGGCCATGAGCGCCGCGATGGTGGTGGTGGAGGCCAGCCGGTCAAAGAAGGGGCACCACAGGCCGTGATCTCCGGCATGCTGGTCCACCAACACGCCCACCTGACCGGCCTCGCGGATGAACTTCATGGGAGCATTGAAACCGGCCTGCCGGTCAAACAGCGCGTAACCCAGCTTCTCACGGCGGCGCAGCACCAGGGCATTGAGCCAGGGATTGCGCAGCGGCTGGTAAATGGCGCCGGCCTTGTGACCGCGCACATACATGGACGGCACCTGGGTCAGGATCTCCCAGCAGCTCGCATGCAGCACCAGATTCACAACCGGACGTTTGCCGTCGTCGTAGGCCGCCTGCGCACGCTCGATGCCTTCGGACCGCACGTGCTTGCAGATGGCGGACTCGCTCATCAGAGGCAGCTTGAAACCGCAGAGCACGTTGGCAAACAGGCTCTTGAAGTGCTCGCGCGCCAGACTCTTCAGTTCGGCGGGGCTTTTTTCGCGGCCAAAGGCGATGTGCAGGTTGTGCAGCGCCAGCCGGCGGTACTTCCCGCCCAAGTAGTAGGCGACGGTGCCGAGAGCACGGCCCACAGCCCAGACCACGATGAGCGGCAGCAGCCACAGCACGCCCTCAATGCACCGGAACAGCGCGTAAACCAGCCACTGCCCGGTGCGCGTGGATAAACTGGCGGAATCTTTGGCGCTGCCCATACGGCTCTTTATGCCGCAACGCCTCCTGGCACGCAACCGATCATGCGAGATCAACGGAATGCCGATGCCGGAGCGCTGGACTGAAAGTACTCCTGAGCTTTAGCTCGGTCTGGAGTTCTGGAAGAGGCGGCGCTTTCCAGAGCGAGCTAAAGCTCGCGAGTACTTTATAAAAAAACGGGCGGTGCCTGTGCACCGCCCGCTGGAAAGTTCCTGCTTAGGACAAGGCCTATTTCTCCACCCAGCGCACCGCTTCCATGAGCAGTTCGCGTGCGGAGGCGAGGCCGAGCTTCTGGCGGATGTTCGCCTTGTGGGCGTCCACCGTCTTGGCGCTGAGGGCCAGCTTTTCAGCAATGCTGTGGGAGTCGAAACCGCGTCCGACCATCTCGAAGATTTCGAGCTGACGGTCGCTGAGCATGCGGGCAGGCTCGCCACGGGAACCGCCGCGAGGGCCGCCACCGGAAACGATGCTGCCGAGCAGGGAAGCGCTGAAGAAGAAGGAGCCGGCGGCCACCTGACGGAGACCCTGCAGCACGCGGGTGCTGGGTTCGCCCTTCATCACGTAGCCCATGGCACCGGCGCGCAGGCAGCGCTCCGCGTACACATTCTCATCGTGCATCGAGTACACCAGGATCTGCATGTTCGGATGGCTGGCACGGAGCTTTTTGATGAGGTCCACACCGCTGCGATCCTTGAGCGTGATGTCGAGGACGACCACGTCAGGTTTGAGTTTGGCAATCTGCTGCAGCGCCGTATTGGCGTCTTCAGCACTGCCGATGACCTGCATGTCTTCCTGCTGGTCGATTAGTTTCTTAAGCCCTTCGATAACGATGGGATGGTCGTCGAGTATATAGATTTTGCTTTTCACGGTCCGACTAGAAGACTCATTTTCAAACAAATGTCAAGCTCTCGCCCTTAAGAAACTTTGAGCCAATAACACATCCCATTGTTTTTCAATGTTTCAGGGCACCCTATATCGCCCCTAAACGGCCCCGCGCCAGCCCCTAAAAACCGGCTTTCTGCGCCTGAAAATGCCCCCAAGATTCCTATAGCGCGCACCGTGATGCACTCAGACGCCATGAAACATCGCATCCATTCCGACGCCTCCGCGCCCGGCTTTCAGATCGCTCCCATGATTGATGTGGTCTTCGTCATCATGCTGTTCTTCATGGTGATGGTGGGCACGCTGAAGGTAGAGCGTGAGCTGATCACGAAACTCCCCAGGTCAGGTACTATGGTTCAGTTTCCCGCTGAAGAAATCACCCTCGGCATTCTCGCAGACGGCACGGTGACGCTGAACGAAGAGGCTTTCGATTCACCCCAGGACAAAGCGCTGCCCATGCTGACCCGCACGCTGCGGCGTGTGGCGGCATCGTCCGCGCAGCAGCAGCAGCCGGTGCTCGTGACCCTTCAGGCTGAAGCGCAGGCCAGCTACGAACGCGTCATCGACGTGCTCAATTCCCTGCACCAGGCCCAGATTCACAACGTGACCTTCATCGTCGGCAGCGAGCCGCTTTGATCTCCGCCGACAGTCTCCTGCCGCTGCGGACGTTCTTTGCGCATGTCACGCTGCTTTCTCTTCCTGCTGCTCTCAGCCAGTGCCTGCGCCCAGCTCGCCAACAGCCCGCCGGTGCCGCAGTGGCTGGCGGCTCCCGAAGGCGGCAAGACCTTCACCCAGACGGTGAAACACGAGGGCAAGCTGCTCAAAGCGGTGCTGCTGACCGCCAGCGATGGCGTGGTGGAGATCATCCTCGACGGCAAAACTATCGCCACGCTCAAAGCTGCCGAGACCGCGACCGGCACGGACGTCACGCAGCCGCTGGGCGATGGCAAAACCCACCAGCTCGGGCTGCGGGTGCCGGGCAAGGCGAAGGCCGCCGCGCTGCTGGAACTCAATGGCGATCTCGCCGCCGTGCGCTGGATCGTCACCGATGCCACCTGGCAGAACGCGGTGGTGAGCGGCCCCACCGATGCCGATCCGGCCACGAACCCCTTTGATCTGAAGAAGACCTTCGACGCCTACAATTCCTGGCAGCTCGCCAAACCCGGCGCGCAGAATCAGGCCACCGACCCCGCCACGCTGACACTGCCGCCGGGATTCAAAGCGGAGCTCATCCGCTCCGCGCAGCCCGGCGAAGACTCGTGGGTGTCGATGGCTTTCGATCCCCAGGGCCGCATCACGCTGGGCAAAGAAAAGAAAGGCCTCCTGCGCCTCACGCTCAGCGGCAGCGGCGACCAGAAGGTGGAAGTCATCGACGACGAACTGCTCGAATGCCGCGGCCTGCTCTACGCGCACGGTTCGCTATTCGCGAATGCCAACGTCTCCAAGACCCTCTTCCGCCTGACCGATGCCGATGGCGACGGCGTCTTTGAAAAACGCCAGCCGCTGGTCAAAACCGAAGGCGGCGTGGGCCATGGCCGCAACCACATCAAACTCGGCCCCGAGGGCGACATTTACGTGGCGCATGGCAACAATGTGCTGCTGCCGAAGAACATCGATCCTGCTTCACCGCTCAAGAACTACGCGAATGATCAGCTCATCCCGAACCCGTGGGACAGCAGCATGTTTGACGGCAATGTGGAGCTGCCCGCCGGGCACATCCTGCGCGTGAAGCCGGATGGGAGCAAAGTCACACTCCTCGCGGGAGGTTTGCGCAACCCGCTCGACATCGCGTTTAATCACGAAGGCGACTTGTTTACCTTTGATGCGGACATGGAGCGCGACGTAGGAACGCCATGGTACATGCCCACGCGGGTGCTGCAGATTGTGCCCGGCGGTGACTATGGCTGGCGGCGTGGCACGGGGCGCTTTCCTGCGTGGTATGCGGACACGCTGCCGAGTGTGATCGATATTGGGCTGTCTTCGCCGACGGGTATTTATTTTGGGTATGGAGCGCAGTTTCCGCAGAAGTATCGCGAGGCGTTGTACCTCCTCGACTGGAGTTATGGGCGGATCATTGCGGTGCATTTTGGAAGTACCGTGACCCAGGAAACCTTCGTGGCAGGCAGACCATTGAACGTGACCGACGGCTGCATCGGCCCAGATGGGGCCATGTGGTTCACCACCGGTGGCCGTGGTACCCAGAGCGGGCTGTATCGCGTCACCTTTGCGGGCAAGCAGCAGCCGACCCAGCCAGCAACAAACGTGGAAAAGCCGGTGAACGCCGCTTTGTCAAAATTCACCGCACGCAGGCGTTTGGAAAGCCAACCGGTGACTGAATGGCACGAGCAGGCGCAGCATTCCAATGACCTGAACGCTATGCTGGCCCTAGCGCGCGTGGGTCAGTCCAGTGATCTCCCCGTCATTCTTGATGCGGTGATGAAAACAGCGCCCGCACCCACGCTGGATGCTTTGCGCATCGTGGCCGTGGCCATCGCGAGACATGGGGCACCGGATGAGGCGCATCATCAGAAGCTCCTGGATTGGTCGACTTATCCTGCGGACGAAACCTTCCTCAATCGCGAACTCTGCCGCCTGCTCATCTATTTGAAATCTCCCACGGTCATCGAGAAAACGATGCCGCTCCTCCAAGCAGCCACGACTTCGGAAGACCTGCTCTATTACCCGTTCATGCTGCGCTATCTCAAAGACGGCTGGACGCTTGAGCAGCGGCGGGTGGTGTTTGAGGCGTTGAACAAAGCGGAGAAGATGAACGGGGCCTCCACCTTCTTCAAAGCGATCAGCGACACGCGCAGCGAACTGGCGGCGGCGCTGAAACCGGAGGAGGCCACGCAACTTGCGGCGGTGATCCAGCCCGCGAAACCTGCGGTGCTCTCGGCGCATGCGCTGCCGGGGCATTCGTTCAAGAACTGGACGCTGGAAGACCTGGCTCCGCTGCTGCTGAAGATGGATGCCAAGACCCGCAACCGCGACAGCGCGAGGGACGCGCTCATTCGCGCGCAGTGCGTGTTTTGCCATAAGGTAAGCAACGACCCCACCCTGCCAGCAGGCGTCTTCGGCCCGGACCTCGTGCAGGTGTCTGCGCGCTTCAACCGCCGCGACCTGCTGGATCACATCCTGAATCCCTCCAAGTTCATCGACGAAAAATTCCGCTACGTGACCGTGAAAACCAGCGATGGCAAAACGATCACCGGCAGCCTGGAGAGCGAGGACGACGAGCGCGTGGTGCTGCGGCCCAATCCCCTGACTCCTGACAAAAGCGAAATCGCCAAGGCGATGATCAAGGAGCGCAGCGTGTCCGAGATTTCGCCGATGCCCGTGGGACTGCTCAACGCCCTGAAGGCGGAGCAGATCCTCGATCTGCTGGCGTGGTTTGAGACGCTGAAGTGAGCGCAGTTGACACCGCGCGCCGCGCGCTCATACTCGCGCCATGTCCTCCCGCCCCGAAGTCTCGCTGCTGCCGCGAATCGCGCGGCTGGTGGTCGTGGCGGCGATCTGTCTTTCGCTCGGCATGCACTGGGCGCTGCTGCAGGGCATCGCGTGGACGGGGATGCTGATCTCCTTTGCCCGTGAAGGCGCGGTGATCGAGGCGGTGCAGAAGACCTTTGATGGGCAGCACGGCTGCGCCTTGTGCCACAAGGTCAAGGAAGGCCGCCAGTCCAGCCCCGAGCAGCCGCAGCAGACGGGGCATGGCATGCAGAAGATCAACGCCGTGCTGGTGGAGGTCACCACCTTGGTCGCTCCTGCAGCAGACACCTTTTCATTCGTGCCTCTGCACGAGCTGTTAGTCCGCCGCAGTGAACTGCCGGAGACGCCACCGCCACGACGCGGGCTGGCTTGATTTGACCGACCGGCTTTTTGACAAGCCGATGTCCGACTCTGCGCGGGGCTGCAAGCCCTGCATCCCCTTCCCTGCCTGCCGCGCATTCATGCGGCCACTCTTGTTACGCAACACCCCTTTTTTGACCCTCTTGTTATGACCTCTTTTGCTGTTTCCTTCCGTGCCACTGCGGCACCCCAAGTTCATCCTCATTGCCGTGCATGGCTGGTCGTTTTGACCATGCTGTGCCTCCTTCTCTCCGCCCCCGCTGTGTTTGCCTGCGCCAGTTGCGGCTGCATGCTGGGGCCAGGTTACACTCCCGGCTGGGAAAGCCAGGGCCTGGCCGCCAATGACGGCTTTCGCTTCGATATGCGCTACGATCTGCTGAACCAGGACCAGGTTCGCACCGGTTCGGGTACATCTGGCGCGTGGCCGATCTCCCCCCACGAGCAGGAGCTCTATACCCGCACCCAAAGCGTCAATCTCACCTACGACTGGAGCAAGAGCGTATGGGGACTCAACGTGCAACTGCCCTACATCTGGCGCACCCACGCCACCAACGGCACCGCCTATGACGGCAGCGACGCCGGAACTTCCAGTGCCAATGGATTCGGCGACGCCAAAGTGATCGGACGCTGGATGGGTTTGCTGAAAAACCGCAGCCTGGGCCTGCAGCTGGGTTTCAAACTGCCCACAGGCGGCTTCCAGCAGAACTTCAGTACGGGTCCCATTGCCGGTACACCCTTGGACCGCGGCGTGCAGTTGGGCACCGGGACCACGGACTTGATCTTCGGCCTTTTCCATTTCGCAAACATCTCCAAAAACTGGAACTACTTCTCCCAGGCGGTGGCGGACATGCCGCTGGCCAGCCGTGATGGCTACGATCCTGGCAACTCCCTGAGCACCAGTGTGGCGGTGCGCTACCACTACTTCCCAAAAGTGGTCCCTCAGCTGCAGATCGCCGGACGCTTTCTCTCCAAGGATCACGGCATCAACGCCTCTTCGGCGGACACCGGCGGCACCACGATTTATCTGGGTCCGGGTGTCACCTTCAACTTCTTCAAGAATGTGTACACCTATGTGTTCTTCCAAGTACCGATCTATCAGTATCTGAACGGCTACCAGTTGGCGCCGACCTACACGCTGTCGGTGGGCACACGTTTCGTGTTCTAAGCCTTGCTGAGCGACGCTCTCTCAAGCCGGAGAACGTGCCGTTTTTTCATCGCTTTGCAGCCAGCATGGTCCCGCCGGGATCATGCCACACTTTCTGGTGAGCAGTGTTCCGCAGCGTGTGCTGCGTTCTCATCAGAGGCCCCCGTCCGGTGGGTATCCGGGCGGGGGCAACTCTTTGTCCCCCACGGCATCGCACGCCGTACCTAGCCGCCATGTCCGCCGCCTGAGCATCTTAATGTTGCGCCTGTAGCGTGCCTGAGCCTGCCGCATCCCGCACCGCCATGCCCAACCGGGACGCCCATGGTCTGTGCTCATCTCTTCATGCGTCCCTTTCTATTGAATCCTGGTATGTTCTCTTTTTCCAAACACCTCCTCGCAGCAGCCTGCCTGCTCTCATTCACCCCGCTCATCCACGCTCAGGATGCAGCGTCCATCTCGCGTGGTCAGACGGTTTACATGCAGGTCTGCTTCGCCTGTCATCAGCCCACCGGGCAGGGCCTGCCCGGCATGTTCCCGCCGCTGCTCGGCTCGAACTGGGTGGCGGCCAGAAAGCCGGACCGCATCATCCGCATGGTGCTGCATGGCGTCACCGGACCCATCAAGATCAACGGCAAACCCTTCACCTCCCCAGCACCGCTCATGCCGGCGCAGGGCGCGGCACTCAGCGACAAAAAAATCGCCGATGTTCTGACCTACGTGCGCAGCAGCTTTGGCAACAAGGCCAGCGCCGTCTCCCCCGCTCAGGTCAAGGCCATCCGCGACGCTGAAAAGGCCCGCAGCGCGATGTGGACTGAGGCCGAAATCCTCAAAATCCCGGTCGAATAAGGCCATGCTGAATTCCTCTCCAGAGCCGCCGCCGCATATTCACCACAGCTCCGCCGGTGCTGAACCTCGCGTCAGCACCGGCTCGTGGGTGCGCATGGGTCTTGGCATCGGCATGGCCCTCGCGGGCGTGCTGCTGCTCGGTCATTATGCCAATCAGGCACTGCCCAAAGCGCCGCTGCCCGTGGTCGCCCAGATCCATGGCGACCTCGAAGCCACCGAGCGCAGCGGCCAGACGGTGAAACTTTCCGCCCTGCGCGGAAAAGTGACCGTCATGGCCTGCCTCTACACCGTGTGCCCGCATGGCTGCGCCGCCGTGGTGGCCCAGATGCAGAAGCTCAATGCCGCCCACCGCACGCGGTCGGACTTCCATCTGGTCTCGCTCGCGGTGGCACCGGAACGCGACACACCGGGCTTTCTCAAAGCCTATGCCGAAGGCGTCGGGGCCAGGTCGGAAGACCCCTGGTGGTTTGTCACTGGAGACCAGCAGCGCATCTGGGACTTCATGACCTACGATCTGCAATTGCAGGCTCCAGCGCCCATCCCGGCGGAGAAGCGTCTCAATCCGCTCGACCTGTACGAGCATGATCTGCGCCTCGTCCTCATCGACCGCCAGGGCCGCGTGCGCGGTTATTACTCAGTCTTTCACCCGCAACCCGAAATCGCTGCGCTCATGGCCGAACAGCTCGGCCGTGACGTGCAGCGCCTACTCGACAATCCCAGCGAATAAACACACATCCAAACCCATGAAACACATCCTCACCCTCCTGCTCAGCCTCATCACCCTGGCCACCAGCCACGCCGCCGAACCCGCGACCTACCTCTATCAGGGCGAAGTGGCCGGCGTCATGTGCAGCGCCTGCTCCAACCACGTCGAAGCCGCCCTCAGCAAAATCAAAGGCGTGCAAAGCGTCAAGGTGCTGCCCGCCAAAGACGGCGGCATCCCCCGGCTGGAAGTCACCGCCACCACCGCCACCCTCACCCAGGAGGCCGCCGTCAAAGCCCTTGGTGACTACGCCAAGAGTTATGACATCCGCAGCTTGAAGCTGGTCAAGGCGCATTGATGCCACGGTCCAGGTGCGCCGCCCCATAGAAAAAAATACACACACATCATCAGAACCTGTCACGACGTATTCCTGCTATACCAAATTATGAAAAACGCAGCCTCCATCCTCATCATCGCTGTCTTCGCCCTGAGTGCCTGTGCCCGTACTCGCAGCCAAACCCCGCCCAAAGGCAATCGTGACAATACCGCATTCTCCTGGCTGAGCACCACTTCCGTACCGCAGCCCGTGGCTCGTTGAGCGCGGTGGCTGCCTGAGGTCTCGTTTATGTGATGAATAAAATGAACAGGAAATCAGCGCTCGAAGCACTTCAGACGATCAGCGACAAGGTGTCCGCGTGTTCACAAAACGAGGTCAGCCCCGGAATCGTTGAGGTCCTAGAAAGTGCGTCGAAAAGTTTGGTCGAAGCGATCCATGGCGACGCATATGCTAGAGAGCGCACGAATACATTAATGGTGTTCTTGCGTGCTGATTTTCTGAATAGGACATCCAAATTGATGACCTATCGACAGGACATTTTAGAGAGCGTCAAAGCGCTTTATAGCTACATCTCGCGGCTGCCGGGTTAGCTCTCTGACACCTCACTGGACCTGCCCCTCCCCCTTCACTCCTCCTCAGGCATGCTCTGCTCACTCTCGTGACCGGCGGCATTTTGCCCCGCCGACCACCTAGGCCACGCATGAATCTTTGCCTCTCCGACAAAGAAACGATGAAAATTTGTAGCGGGTGATTCCCGTACCATTACGGTACCCCCCATCATGCGCCGCTCCTTCCTTACCACCGCTGCTGTTCTCCTTTCTGCCAGCCTGCTCCAGGCGCAGGCACCCGCCCCCCAGGCCGAGCTGGTCTCCGTGGAAAAGATCTGGGACAAAGCCCCCCACAGCGGCTTCACCGACCTCACCCGCTTCAAGAACCTCTTCTACTGCTGCTTCCGCGAGGGCGAGTCCTCCACCAAGGGCGACGGCACCATCCGCATGCTCGTCTCCGCCACCGGCAAGACCTGGGTGGAGCACATCACCCTCAGCGAGCCCGGACTCGATCTGCGCGACCCCAAGCTCATCGTCACCCCCGATGAAAAGCGCCTTTACCTCCTCTGCGAAGGCGTATCAGCCACCCTCGGCCGTCAGCCGCGCTACGCCACCTCCATGGACGGCAAGGTCTGGACCCCGCTGCAGAAGCTCCTTTCCAAAGGCGACTGGCTCTGGCGCGCCACCATCAATCCGGCGGACAAACGCTTCTACGGCGCCAGCTTCAACATCCACCCCAGCTCTGGCGGCCCTGCGCCTGAGAAGGAGTGGTCGCTCAAAACCTACGCCAGCGCGGACGGCTCCGTGTGGCAGCTCTCCTCCCTCATGAAGGTGGAAGGCCAGCCCGGCGAAACCACAATCCGCTTCCTCAAGAACGGCACCGCACTCGCCCTCGTATCCCGCCAGGGCGGCGACCGCAAAGGCATGATCGGCACCGCCAAGGCCCCGTATCGTGACTGGACCTGGGCCCCCACCGGCATCCCCATCGGCGGCCCCAACATCATCGAACTGCCCGATGGCAAAGTCATCGCCGGCTCCCGTGGCTTCGGCAAAACCCCCGGCCCGCACATGGTGCTCTACACCATGACCTCCACCAGCCTCACCCCCCTCCTCGAACTCCCCAGCGCCGGCGACTGCAGCTACCCCGGCCTCTACTGGGAAGACGACCTCCTGCATGTGACGTATTACTCAAGTCATGAAGGGAAGTCCGCGATCTATTATGCGCGGGTGAAGGTGAAGTGAGATGAGTGCGGGCGACGACGAGACATCGGTCAAAGCCTCCCCTGACATCCCCTGAGAGTTGTCGGTTCGCGACCGACTGACTAAGGTTTGTCGGCAGCCGCAGGTTTGGGCGCACGAGAGGCAAAGAGACGTCGGTAAGGCTTCCGCGGATTACCTTTGGGGGTGAGGATGCCTGCATTCACCAGCGTGGCAAGACGCTCCTCCTTGCTCATGGAATCGAGTTCGCGTGAGACTCTCTTCCAAGCGGCGCGCACATCGAAAAATGGCTGGCTGTTAAGCATCGTGATGTTCGGAAGATGGTAGAAAATAACCCAGGATGCAAGCGGGATCCCTCACGGCGATTTGAATGTGCGAGCGGCGGCGGATGCCAGAATCCGGGAAGACCGCTTTACCTTCCTGAAAAACACCGCGCACACTGTGAAAGGGTGTTCCCTTTCGTTGCAACCCTTCAATAGTCCAGTTCACCACGGCACGATCAAGGTCCCGCAGCAGGATATCGTCATCGTTGGCATGCTGCCGCCTGTTCTTCGGAAACGGAACTCCCCAGATACCCATGAATTCTTCAAACTGAGGATACGCCTCGGCCAGTACATCGGTGTACTCCGCATCCAGCAGGTCAAAGCACTGTCCCAGATGGAGGACCGCACCGAGAACAGCCGGAGTTTTCAATTTGCCTCTTTTCTTCTGTTCTTGAGCCCACTCCAGCGCACGGGCAGGACCGTGCTCCCAGAAGTAGATGCCATCACCAAGCCAGTCATAGGTCTTCGGAAAGGCCTTGAGCTGAGCACCCTTCTGGATCACCTGGTCACGAACAGAAGCATCACAACCGTGATAACCGATGACCAATCGTTGGTAGTCGAAACCTTTCATTTGTGGCGCATCTTGCGTCGTCCCGTTTTCCAGGCAACCAAGTTCGATGGCAAAGTCATCGCCGGCTCCCGTGGCTTTGGCAAAACCCCCGGCCCGCACAGGGTGCTCTACGCCATGACCTCCACCAGCCTCACCCCCCTCCTCGAACTCCCCAGCGCCGGCGACTGCAGCTACCCCGGCCTCTACTGGGAAGACGACCTCCTGCATGTGACGTATTATTCGAGCCACGAAGGCAAGTCCGCGATCTATTATGCGCGGGTGAAGGTGAAGTGAGCTGAGTGCGGGCGACGACGAGACATCGGTCGAGGCCGAGTGGGACGCCGAAATCGATGCCCGTGTGAAGGACCTCGATGAGGGCAGGGTGGAGCTTGTCTCCGCTGACGAAGCCATTGCGCGGCTGCGCACAAGACTTGCGGCTCGTCGCGCCGGTCTTATTCCTGCAGCATGAAGCCGACGGCGATGAGCGGCGTGGGGACCGTCATGGCCGTCTTAACCCGCCTTCTCAGTAAATTTCATCTGACACGATTGCGGCGCGGCGGGGGGTAATTTCATTTCATGCAAACTGTCACGCTCACCCTCCCGCCCGAGTCTCTGGTCGGTGTACGCATTCCGCCGCATGATCTGGAGCGGGAGCTGCTCTGTCGTCTTGCCATGGCGCTCTTTTCAGACGGCATCTTGTCCGGTGCGGCGGCCTGCCGCATGGTGGGAATGGGCAAGGCGGAGTTTCAGCATCTGCTGGGTGCGCGCGGCATCACCCAGCCCCTGGCGGAGCAGGACCTGGAGCAGGATCTCAGCAACCTCGCCGCATGGAAAGCGCGCTGATCATCTCCAACACTACATGCATGATGGCTGGCATCTTTTTCAGTGGGCGGCGTCAGCGATGGTGGGCGGGTGCGAGGCCAGAGTTCTTCACTGCCGCTTCGCTCTCATTTCTGCGGGACGCCACGTTCTTCACGACAGCCATCCCTCAGGAATGGGAGTAGCCTTGAGTCCGTTTTTGGAAAGTCAATGAAGTTTGTTGAAAAATATGGCACCGCATTGCATCAAGCGTGGATTGCTGGTATGAGATGATGGGTGCTAAGGCGGGCGGGAGCCATGACTCGACACCAACGCCCTTATGCATCCTTGTTGGAACCTGCCGGCTCCAGTCTGGGGTGCTTTGAATGAAGTGCTGGCGGATGAGCCCTGTACAACTGCATCTGGCGCTGAATGTCATAGGTGGCAGACATCGTCATCAGAAGGATCAATGTCGCCAAGGAGGCAAAAAAACGAGAACGCCATGACACCTCCGTAAAAACTCTGCATGTGAAGGCCAGGGCAATCGCAAACACGATGATCCAAACGAAAGCCATGCCGAAAAGCGCTTTAGCGCAGCCAACGTAGAAGGGCAGCGTACCCAAAGGGGGATACTCTGCACTATCGCCTGCCCTACGGAACGGGTAATCAAGAGCTAGGTCACACATACCCCGGCAAAACCAAACCCAGGTGCTGATGAGTGAAATGGCTATTGCAGCACAGAGGACTTTAATGACTGTATGCGTGCCGCGAGCACGGCCTCCAGTCTCAGGTTTTGGAGTGATGCTTGTGGTCATTGGGCGATGGACTGTGTTTGGGGTAAAGGTCTCGAAACAGACGACAGCGGAAGTCAGTTCAATGCTAGAGCAGTCAGCGCAACAGATGCCGCCATTCGCCGCAGCACACGGCTACGCCGCATTGCCAACCGGAACGTCAATGGTGGCCAGATCTTCATCGAGGATCTTCTTTTCTTCAGGATCGGTGATCTCGGCAGCCACCCGCCGCGCCGACGCGATGTGCTTCGCGGCAGTGGCGGGCTGGGTGGGCGCAAGGGCTCGGGCAATCGCTTCGTGGGCGCAGGCGATGAGAAACGGGCGCAGGGTATGGAGCGTGGCAATCTCGAGCGACCGCCGCGCATGAAAGAGCGCCGCGTCAGGTTGCCGCAGCACCGCATGGACTCGGGCCACCTGCCACTCGCCAATGGCCAGGTTCTCCGCCGACCCCACAAACTCCCAATGCAGCCGCGAAGCATGCGCGGTGTGGTTCATGCGGGCGTCCTCGTCCGCAGTCCGGTCAGTCTTGTCGAGCAGATTCCAGGTCTCGTTGAACCAACGAATCGCCATCTTCTTGTGGAACTCTGTTTCGGTGAGGGTGGAGTCTTCGGTCTTCATGAGATGTGGGGCAGCTCAGCGGCCTAATGGTGGCTCGCTCTTACATTTGCAGTCGGTTCCAGTTCCCACACCAGCGCTCTGCCTTCGCCCTTGCGCCGCACCAGCCCGATCTCTTCTTCCAGTCGGCGTGTCCATTCCGGGCAGGGCCGCTCATAAGGCAGGGAGAGCGTTTCCCGCAGCTCCAGCCACGTCGCTCCCTCACGCTTCCGTTTCAGGTGCTGCTGGATGGCGGCTTTGAACTCGACGTAGTGCATGGTGGAGTCTGATTGATTGGATGCTCAGCGAGTGAGATGGGTGAATCAAGAGGGGACTTTGTCCTCGCACGCGTGGAGTCTAGTTCTCCCGATAGTCATAGAACTTGTCCATCGGATTGCGCGTCTGGCGTTCTTTCTCGCTGATCGGATGTCGGCTCACGTATTCCTTGTAGCCAGGTTGTCCCGGTTCGTCGATGAAGTACTGGCGCTGCACCTCGTCCCAATGCGCGCGGTAAAAAGCCTCTGCCTCAGCAAAAATGCGTTCCCGCCAACCAGTCCCAAATTTGGCACTCAAGTAAGGATCCATGACCGACTGATAGCCCCCGATCCGGGCCTCATTGTCAGCAGGGACGTAATGCCCGCGGATGCGATATTCGATGCCATACTTTTCCGCCAATATCTTGCGGAAGCACCACAGGATTCGATGGCGCTCCCATTCACCGTTTTCTTGCGTTTCCCACGCTAGGATACCACGTGCTATATCCGCTTTGGCTGAACGAATGCCCAGCTTGTACTGCGGCGTCCATGCAGGACCGTGGTAGCCTACAGGCGCACGGGGTATAGAGTCAGAGCTACAGCCCGCCAGCAGACTGAAAACCAAGCAAACAGAGACCGTTGGCAAAACACGATTTAACCAACAGCGGAATGCTAGGTGCTGCCGGAAGGTAGCTTTGAATTCGACGCGGTGCATGGGAGAAACATCTACCCCACCGGCACCCCATCAATCGCAAAGAACTGCGCCAAGGCCGCGCCTTGGCGCACGGCCTTGGCCTGCTGATACTCCTCGGAATGGAAGAACTGCTGGGCGGCGGCGAAGGTGGGGAATTCGAGGATGACCACGCGGTGGGTTTCTTCTGGTCCTTCGAGCGTCATAGACTCACCACCACGGGCAATGAAACGACCACCGTATTGGGCGATGATGCCGGGCGTCAGCTTCATGTACTCGGAGTAGCGGGGCCAGTCGGTGACTTGTACGCGTCCGATGATGTAGGCTGCCATGGGGTCAGAGTTTGGAGGGTTCGTACGAGCACGCACTGCTCTGTGAAAGTGTGCGCGAGCGAACTGACGGATTGTAAACTGGGAACTGAAAACTGAGAATTGGAAATTGGCCGGAGGAGGCAGGCAGGAGTGCCCGCTTCACTTCGATCACACCAAATCCGCCCGCGTGAACGCGGCGACCACCGGATACCCTTTGTCCTCGATGGCTTTGCGGCCGCCTTCGGAGCGATCCACAAGGATCAGCGCGAAGGCGACTTTGCCGCCTTCTTCTTCGATGGCTTCGATGGCCTTGAGCGTGGAGCCGCCGGTGGTGATGACGTCATCGACGACGACGACGGGTTGGGTGGTGATGAAGTTGCCTTCGATGCGTTTGCCACGGCCATGGCCTTTGGCTTCCTTGCGCACGACAAAGGCCTGCACGGGCGTGGCATCTCCTGCGAGGCTGGAGCTCATGGCGACCGCGAGCGTGATGGGGTCTGCCCCCATGGTCAGGCCACCGAGGGAGCCGATGCTGAGGCCGCGCTTGGCCTCTTCTTCACGTAGCAGCGCATGCAGCACGCGGCCTACGAGCACCGCGCCACGGGAGTCGAGCGTGGTCACGCGGCAGTCCACGTAGAGGTCACTCTCCTGCCCGGAGGCGAGGGTGAATTTGCCGGTCTTGACGGATTTGGCTTTGAGGAGCTGACGGAGTTCTTCGCGGTCTTGCTGGATGGACATACTCCGGGCAAATAAGGGGGATGATATGGAATGACAAGTGCTTTGCGCCTGTGTTGTCTCACCAAATTGTATCTCTTATTGACTGGCGGCCCCGTTATTCGCTATTTCTTTGAATAAAGATTTCTTAGCAAAATGAGCTGCCGACTCCTCTCCCTATTTCTGGTGCTTTTTTCAGTGGTCGTGCCTGGGACTGCAGCACCCTCCTGGTACCGGCATCCCGTCAGCGAGCTGCGGCTGCAAAGCAGCCACGTTGTGCCAGAAGGCGGCGTCTATTCCCAGCCTCAAGACAAGGTCATCATCAGTCCAGCGCTGACGCAAGCCAAGCCATCCTCTCTGGAGCTGTCTTTTGGAAAGGGTGCCCATATCACATCGACCGTCTTTGAGGTAGGCGCGGGGGGCAGGCTGGTCTTCCGCAATTGCCTGCTCAATCAGGTGTGCCTGGTATGCCAGCCGGGCGGGGAGATCCGGATGGAGAACTGCGCCATGATGCAGGTGTATTTCTCCGAGAAGACCGGTTACGACGGCACCAGTTCCCCGGCTCCCAGGGTGGTTATCATCGACTCCACCATCAGCCATGGCACGATTGAGTCTCCTGCTGCCATGGGTCTGAAGGCAACCAACAGCAAGGTCATCCTTTCGGATCTTTATGCCACCGAGCGAGACGGTGCCAATTCCGTCTCGAGTTTCAGCGGGTGCATTTTTGCAGAGAACAAAATTTTCTCCCCTGAGTTTATTGTCTGCACCAGCAAATGCGCGTTCACCCAGTGTGATCTTGTCAGCGATTTCCCCCAGGATTTTGCCTTGTATCTGGCCAAGCCCGTTCTGGTGAAGGTCGCCTGGTGGAACGGCATCCACCCGATCACTCTGCCAGAAAAGGCAGGCATGGTGTTTTTCGAACGCTACGAATTCACTCCGGCTTTGCAAGCTGCCGGTACGAGGGAGGGAGGCCCCCAGGTGACGGGTGCTGTCCCAGCAGGCCAGCACCTCAGTGCTCTCATGACCATGGTGGATGCGAATGGACTTCCAGCCCCGACACTGGCCAGGACAGGTCTGCCCACCAATGGAGAGTTACGCCCGGCCAGACCCGCAGAGCCAGCCATCGTGGTGGCAGCTGGCCTCGCCTTCAAATCCCGCATCTCCAGTGTCAATGGACTCCTGATCCAGCAGTTGTCATCTGGTGAAGAGGCGGGGATGGTCACCAAAATGAACCTGACAGCGCTGCCTTCGCTCGGCGGTGCGCCTTCCACATTGAAATTCAATCAGTCGGTGGGGGACGACATGGAGAAAGCCTTGAAAGAGGTCAGCAAATTCACGCAGCTTCGCCATGGCGGCATGCCGGGCGGGCATGCACTTGAGATTGGCTTTGAAGACAAATACATCCCCAAGGACGGCCCCTCCGCCGCCGTGGCCTGCGCACTGCTGCTGGAGGCCGCGATCACCGGCAAGAAATGGGACCCCGCCTTTGCGGTGACGGGAGACATGAACGCAGACGGCAGCGTGCAGCCCATCGGCGGCGTACAGGCGAAGATTCGTGGTGCGACCAAAGGCGAGTGCAAGCTCGTCGGGGTGCCGGTAAAGAATGAAAAAGCGGTGCAGGATATTCTGGTGCTGGAGGGACCGGCCCCGCTGGTGGGCATCACTGTCTTTGGCATCAAGACCTTCGATGATGCGCTGCTGCTGGCCAGCCCCGAACGACCGCAGGCGCTGCAAAATGCGCTGACGGATTTTGACAGCATGCGCACAGTGATGCTGCGTGATCCGCGCCAGATCGTGCCCTTGCTGCGCACGCAGCATGCCGCGCAGCGCCTACAGGCGCTGCTGACCGCAGCACCCAACTGCTACTCCGCCAAGTACCTCCTGCAGTATGTCCAGGGCCGTTCTACCCGCACACTTTCCATCGGCGGTTCCATCGAGGCGGCGCAAAGCAGCGCTGAGGCCATTGTGTCCGCCATTGATCATGACGTGGACACGAACATTTCCAGCCTCAAAGGCGATGAACTGGGCACCAGCCTGAACAAACTGCGCGCCCTGCGCCCGGTGCTTGACCAGCGTGTCTGGCCGTACGTGGACAATCTCATGACCTATGGTGATGTCATCCGCAGCGCGCTGCTCAATCCGGTGCGTTCCGGGGCACGTTACACAGATCTGGTGGTCAAGGCCAACAAGGCTGCGAGTGGTGCCAAGGCAGCCTATGACAAACTGATCAACGATGTCCAGGTGCGTGAAGAACTGGGGCTGTAGCACCCGCTCATTCCATCACCTCGGCTTCGTCTCCAGGAGCAGCCTCTGAGATAGGCTCTGACTCTTCCGTGGCTGCGGGACTGGCAGCTTCGTCAGCCTCTGGCGCACTCTCCGCATCCGGTTTGGGAACGACGCCATCGACGGTGAGCGTCACGCCCACGGCCTTGGCGGCGTCGGCGGCTGGGCCACCGAAGGCCAGGAGGGTGGCCACTTCGTCCTGCAGGTCGGCGATTTCACTGAGCTTCAGTTCGGGATCGCGCACGATGAAGATTTCGCCGGTCTTCTTGTTTTCGTAGAAGAGCATCTTGGCGCCATCCACTTCCTTCTCGGCGGTCTGCGAGAGCTGGCGTTTGCGCTCCAGCATGAGCGCGAGGATGTAGCGTGCGTTTTCGGTCCGTGGATCGCCTTCTTCGATGAAGCGCTGGAGCAGGGCCTGCGCGCTTTCCTTGGGGGTGATCTCCGGCTTGGCCTCGGCGAGGACTTTGTTATACACTGTCTTCCATGCGGCGACGGGCTTGCGCTGCTCCAGCTCCTGCGCCCAGGCCTCGGTGCAGATGTCACGCCGCACGTAGCCGTTTTCCTCGGGATCAAAGTAGATCGTGGTATGGAAGGTCTCGCCGTCCTCAAACGAACGACCAGTGACAGCGCAGGTGTGCGCGCGGCTGCGGATGGACCAGTTTTGCTGCATCGAGGATCGTTAGAGTTTCCGGTTCAAAGTTTCAAGTGGCCGAGGCATCTGGCAGGGGCGAGCGGCGGTTGCGCGGGCGCGCGATCTGCGGCTTGAGCTTGGAGAGGCGCAGCTTGAAGCTGGGCAGGTCACGGTTCCGCGAGCGGTAGCGGAACAAGACCAGCCCGAGCGTGCCAAACAGCAGGTGCGGCACCCACACCGTCAGCCAGGGGGGGAGATGCCCGCCTTTGCCGAGGTTGAGGAAGAGATTGTTCATGAACATGAAGATGAAGAAGATGAACACACTGCCGGCAATGCCCCCGACGGAACCCCGGCGCGAGTAGGCGACGCCGAGCGGCGCGGCCACGAGCACCAGCGCCATGGCCTGCCACGGCAGGGCGAAACGCTGCCAGAAATGCGTGCGAAACGGCGCGAGCTTGTCATCCGCCCCCTTGGGGTGGGCGCGCAGGTAGGAGACCAGCTCCGGCACGCTCATGAAATCGGGACGCAGCGCATAGCTCACGAGGCTCCACGGCGTCTCCTCGATGCCGCGCACTTCCAGGATTTTCTGACCGTCCTTGCCGACGGGGAAGGGTGTGATGGCGTCCACGTTGCCGTTTCGATAGATCAGCTCCTTGCCATCATAAAAGCGCCACCCGACGCGTGGCGACCAGCCCACCGTGGGTGCGATGATGGTGCGGGCGGGCCGGCCCTGCTGGTCCACCTCGCGGATTTGCACTTCATGCATGCGCTCAGACCCGCTGCGCATGGAAAAGGGAAAGGTGCCCACATACCAGGTGCGGTGGGTCTGCTCATCATGGTACATGATGGCGGAGGCCATGATGGAGTCCGCCGCATGCACGCTCATGCCACGAAAAACGGCCTCGCGATTGCCCTCCGCACGCGGTCCCCAGTAGTAGGTGGCCGCCATGTTCAGCACGCAGGCGTACACGCTGCAGAGGAAGATCGGGCTCAGCACCCGGAGCAGGCTGCGGCCGGTGCCCAGCATGGAGATGAGCTCGTTGGCCTTGGACATGCGGGTGAGGGAATAGAGCGTCGCCAGCAGCAGGGCCACCGGCAGGATCTGTGTGTACACAAAGGGGATCATCCCCAGGTAAAAGCGGATCACCCGCACCACGCCGATTTTGGAATCCTGGAAGTCCTTCAGGTTGTCCAGCAGATCCATGATGATCCACAGGGTGAAGAAGGACACGAAGCAGAACACCAGCGGATGAATGAAGGTGCGCAGGGTGTAGCGCTCCAGGATGCCGATGTGCCGGTAGTAAAACAGGGCCAAAGGTACGGAAAGATACACCAGCGCGATGAACCCCAGCTTGAACGCAAAGGCCAGCGGCACCGGCGGCTCGCCGATCTCCGTCATATGCGAATGCGCGATGTAATCCACCAGATCACTGGCGATGGCCCACACGGCCATGGACACGGAGGCGATGGTGACGGGCAGCGTCAGGCGGCGCAGATCGCCCCAGCGCCGCCAGATGACGATCAGCAGGACCGGGACACCCAGCCTGACCCACAGGTTGAGGTAGGGCAGCACGCTGGAGAGAATGAGAATGCCCTGCGGCACATCCATCTGCGCCTGCTGGGCCTGCTGCAGCGCGGCATCCACCCCTTCATCCGGGTGCGTGCGGTGCCAGCCCATCAGCATGGAGATGATCAGCAGGGTGATGGCCACGGCGAACGAACCCCGCCCTAAATAGGGGAGTTCACGGGCCTTTTGCCAGGCTTGGTTCACACGTTGCAGCCACTTCATACCGGAGGGGGGGTTGAGAGTCGGTTAGAGCGCCCGATGCGTCAAGGCTGCTCGGACGCCGGTCCAAAAGAAGCCGGGAGGGGTGGGTGAACCTAGAGCCGGAGATGGCGGCCTACGGAACACGCGGAACATACGGAAATCAGAACAAAGCAAATGACCTTTGTCTCACCTTTTGAGTGACCGGTCTGGAATGCTCCTCTCTGAGTATTCCGTGTGTTCCGTAGGCCATGCATTCCCGTTTTTCGGCTCAAGCGCTCACAGCATGCCGGCCAGATCCGCCGCAAGCTGCGCGGCTTCGGGCACGGGGCGCTGGGCTTCGCGCTCGACGGGTGGAAGGGAGAGATCGGTCTCATTGAAGACGCGCACGGCCATGTGGAGCAGGCCGTCTTTGATCCAGGTGTGTGCCCCCACGGGGGTCTGGCAGCCGGCACCGAGGATTTTCAGGAACTCGCGCTCCGCAATCACGCGTGATTCGGTTTCGGCGTGGTTCAGCGCACGGATGGCCTTGAGGGTCGCCTCGTCGCCAGCGCGGCATTCGATGGCGATGGCCCCTTGCCCGGCGGCGGGCAGAAACTTCACGGGATCGAGCACCAGGCCGTAAAGGGTGTGGGTGTCGATGTGGATGCGGCTCAGGTTTGCATTGAGCAGGCCCAGACGCAACAGACCGGCAGCGGCCAGCAGCACGGCATCGAGCGCGTTTTCGCCGATCACCTTTTTCACGCGAGTGGGCACGTTGCCACGGATTTCAACGATCTGCACATCGGGCCGCAGGAACTTCAACTGCGCTGCACGCCGCACGCTGCTGGTGCCCACGCGCGCGCCCTGTGGCAGGGTTTCCAGGGTGTAGGGATGCGCGCTGACGAGCACGTCCTCGATGGCCGCACGCGGCAGCACGGCGGCGATGGTGAAGCCGGCGGCGAGATCGCTCGGCACGTCTTTCAGACTATGCACAGCGGCGTCGATCTGGCTGTCTGCGAGCGCGATTTCCAGCTCCTTGATGAAGATGCCCTTGTCCACCTGCGCCACATCACTGAACTCCGAGAAGCGCAAGTCCTGGCGTTTGTCACCGCTGGTCTGGATGATCTGCCGCTCAATGCTCAGGTGCGGGTACGCGGTCTGCAGCTCCGCAGTGACCATGGTTGTCTGCGTGAGGGCCAGCTCGCTGCCGCGAGTGCCGAGGATGATTTTTGCGGGGATCATGTGGGGTTCCCAGCTTTTCACGTACCGGGGCCGGACGCAAAGAAATCATTCAGGCCACAAAAGGGTAAAATCAGCCGGCGTAAGCTCTTTCACGAAGGGTCTCCATTTCCTGGTTTGTCACAAAGGGTTCGCCTTTGAAGGGCATGCCGGAACGAAGTCGCTGCCCAGTGTCTCCCGAATCTTCCAGAATCCTGGCCACGGCCTCTATGTCTCCCGTCTGTAGCAGTGTCAGCCATTCCGCATCGTGGGCGGAAAGAGCCTCCTGATCCCGCAGCAGCCAATGCATACCCTGCTCTAGAAGCTGGGGTTGCTGACGCAGCCGGGCGGCGACGAGCTTGCCTTTCTGCCAGCGAATCCAATCCTGCACCAAATAGTTCGGCGGCAGGTCGAGCCATGGCGGGAACATCGGCACTTCATCCGATGCACGCGGCGGTGTCTCCATGACGACTGGCATGCCTCAAACATGCACTGCTCGTGCGCCTACGGCAAGCCCGGCTTCGCGGCGCTCATGCCGGAGGTTAGGCGGGTTTGGCGCGCTGTGGTCCCACATCACCCACCGCCCACTCCGCCAAACCGCCTGACTGCGAGGACGTTCGTACGCCACAGAGCCTGCCACACGCTCGCAGACGGGCGGGCTGTCGCCACACCCATCCCACGATGGGACATGGCACTTGAGCGCTGGGGAGAAGAAGAGCGCGCTGATCGACGGGCAGGAGTGCCCATCGTGCTTGGGGCTGGTTCACGTCCTACTCACGCCAGTCTCAGACCGCCACTGCCGCCCGGTTTGAGAAAGCCGTATTTTTCGAGCTGCTCTTCGATGATGCGCTCGCAGGAGGCGAGCTGGCGTTCGCGCTCGCGGCGGCCATCGTCGGCGATGGCCTGGAGGGCGTCGATGTCGTAGAGATAGACGCCTTCGATGTCGTTCACCGCCGGGTCCACGTCACGCGGCACGGCGATGTCGATGATGAGCAGCGGCTCCCAGCGGCGCTTGCGCATGACCTGGTCGATCTGCTCGGGCTTGATGACGAAATGCGGGGCGCTGGTGCTGGAAATGATCACGTCCACCTCATGCAGGGCGTGCTCCCATTCGTCGAACTTCATGGCCCGTCCCTTCATCTCAGTGGCGAGCTCGACGGCTTTGTCGTAGCTGCGGTTGGAAACGATTATGCTCTTCGCACCGCGTGAAAGCAGGCTCTGCGCGCAGGTGCGGCTCATTTCGCCGGCGCCGACGAGCATGACGCGACACTCCTTCAAATCGTGTACCTTTTCCGCCAGATCCACGGCCACGCTGCCCACGCTGGTGGAGCCGCGCTGGATGGTGGTCTCGTTGCGCACCTTTTTGCCTACGGTGAAGGCCTGCTGAAAGAGCTTGTTCAGCGCACGGCTGGTGGTGCCGGTGTCGAGGGCGACTTTGTAGGCCGCTTTGACCTGGCCAAAAATTTCGGTCTCGCCCAGCACCATGGAGTCGAGCCCGCTGACGACGCGGAAAAGATGCCGCGCCGCCTCGGCGGAGTCGAGATTGTACAGCACCAGGGCCTCTGCGTGCTCGGGCTGGAGTTCAAAGCGGCGGACGAGGTAGTCGCGCAGGGCGGCGTGGCCGTCCGTGCCGCTGGGCAGGCCGTGGGTGGCATAGAGTTCCACGCGGTTGCAGGTGCTGAGCACGACGCTTTCCTCAAAGCCCGGCAGCCCGCGCACCTGCTGCACAGCGTCCGGCACTTGCGCTTCAGGGAACGCGAGGCGCTCACGCACCTCGACGGGGGTGGTTTTGTAGTTCAGGCCCACACAGACGAGGCCGCTGCGGTTGTCCGTCGGCTCAGGCATGCGTGACAATCCACAGAGAGATGAACGGCAGAATGAAGCCGATGACGGCCAGCCAAGCGGTCCGGCGCGGGGAGGTGAAATGCTTCCACATGAGGAACGCGATCACGGCATAAAGCCCCCACACGATCCAGGCGAAAACGACGTGGCCGGTCTTCGTCATGGGCAGTTGCAGGGCAAAGGAAATGCCCAGTGCGATGCTTAGCAGCAGCAGACCGAGGCGCACCATGCGCTGGATCGCGTGCGCGAGACCCTGGATCGGCGGCAATTGATAAAACAGGCCACCGATTTGGTGCCGCTTCAGCATGCGCTCCTGCACGAGATACATGACGCCGGTGATGCAGGCCAGGGCAAAGGCCGCGTAGGAGATGAGCGCCAGCGCGATGTGCAGCTCGACCAGTGCATTGATCGGCCCTTTGGGCGGATAGAGCGCAAAGCCGCTCATAAAGGCCATCACCTGCATGATGGTGACCAGCGGTGCCGTGAACACCCCGAGCAGCGACAGCCGAAACGCCGGGCCGACGAGGAAATACAGCAGCACAATGCTCCAGGCGATGAAGACCAGGATGTCCGGCAGGCTGCGGATGGGGCACTGATGCACCTCCTGACCACGTAGGTAGATGAAGCCGGTCTGCAGCGCAAAACCCAGCGCCATGAGCACAAACTGCGCCCGCGCCTGCTTCCACGCACCCGCCTTGAGCGCCAGCAGCGCCTGCACGACCGCAGCCACGAAGACGAGCGTGGCGGCAAGAAGCAGTTGCTGGGAGGGCGGCATGAAAAGCGGGGGGTGGATACTCGCGGCCTTGTGACGTTTCTGCAAGGGTGAAGAAGCTGGGTGCAGCTTGTCAGTCTGGCGGAGATGTGATCCTATTTTGTCATGCCTGCCGTCAAACCTCGTCCTCCTGGAATCAAGGCCCAAGCCGCCAAGCTGGTCCGTGCTCTGCCTGAATCTGCCTTCTGGGACGATTTGATGGATGAAATCTACGTCCGGCAGAAGATCGAGAGCGGTCTGGCGGACATCGCAGCCGGGCGAGTGAAGACGCATGAAGAGGTGCTGGTGAAGTTTGGATGCGCCGATTGATGGCGGCGCGCTTGGATCGAGGACGAGCAGGAGGAAGATTCATGCTGGCGCATGACGCTTGCGCATCCGCGCTTCTCCTCCATGATCGCAGGGCATGGCCCCCGACATTCTCGACAGCATCCGCCGCACCATCCGCGACGTGCCTGATTTCCCCAATCCCGGCATTCTTTTCAAAGACATCACTCCGGTGCTGGCCAATCCGACGCTGCTGGCGCAGACGATCGATGGCATGATCGAGGCCACCGGCATCACCGAGGTGGACAAGGTCGTCGGCATCGACGCCCGTGGCTTCATCTTTGGTGCGCTGATCGCCGAACGCCTGGGCGCGGGTTTCATTCCAGTGCGCAAAAAGGGCAAGCTGCCCTGGCAGACGCGCGGTATTGATTACGCGCTCGAATACGGCACCAACTCGGTCGAGATGCACCTGGACGCCATCGCTCCGGGTGAAACGGTGCTGCTGGCGGACGATCTGCTGGCCACGGGTGGCACAGCGGCGGCGGCGCTGCATCTCATCGAACAGGCGGGCGGCAAGGTGCTCGGCAGCACGTTTTTCATTGAACTGGCCTTCCTCGGCGGGCGTAAAGTCGTGAGCGGTTCCGGACCGGTTCACGCACTGATCACCTACTGACCTCTGCTGCAATGACCGAACGCGAATACCTGCGGCACCTGAACAAGAGCGCGCAGAAATTTTTCCCACCCGAGGACAAGCTGCCACGCGGACGCACGGAAACGCTGCGTCAGGCCAAGCGCTTCCTCAAGATCAAGGAGCAGCGCATCAAGCAGCGCCACCGTACCGGCAGCTTCAGCGGCACCGAAATCTGCCGCATGCGCTCGGACATGATCGACCTGATCGTGCGCCTGCTCTGGGAAGAAAGCGTGGCGGCGCTCGCGCCCGAGGCCCGGGCCAAGCTCAACGTGAGCGTGACCGCGCATGGCGGCTACGGCCGGCGGGTGATGAGTCCCGGCAGCGATGTGGACTTCACCTTCATGTTTCCCGGCAACAGCGGCAGGGTGTCCACCGAAGTCGTGCAGCTCATCCGCGACTTCCTGCTCTATTTCTACGATCTCAAGCTCAAGGTCGGCCATGGTTCGCGCTGCGTCGGCGAGTGCATCAAGCTGGCAAACGAAAACATGGAGACCAAGACCGCGCTGATGGAGGCGCGTTTCATCACCGGCCAGAAGGCTGCGTTTGAAGAGTTCCGCTCCCGCTTTGACAAGGAGTGCCTGGACGGCCAGGAGCCGGACTTCCTGAAGCTGCGGCAGATCGATCTGAACACCCGCCACTCCAAGTACGAGAACACCCCCTTTGTGCAGGAGCCGCATGTGAAAAACGGCTGCGGCGGCCTGCGCGACTACCAGAACCTGATCTGGATGACGTATGCCCGGCACCGTACACTGAATCCCAAGGATTTGGTCGCTCTCGGGCTGATCTCCAAGGCGGGCTGGAAGGAGGTGTCGCAGGGGTATGACTTCATCCTGCGCGTGCGCAACGAAATGCATTACACGGAAAAGCGCGCCGAAGACCTCTTAACTTTGCGCCTGCAAGGACCGGTGGCCACCAATCTCGGCTACCGCCACAAACGCATCCTGCGCCGCATCGAGGCGCTGATGCACGAGTACTACACGGCCACACGCGACATTTTGCAGCGCAGCAACGAGGTGATGGACCGCTTCCACCTGCAAGCGCTGGAGACCCGGACGCAGAGCAAGCTGATGGGCTTCATCGCGCGGCGGAAGGCCGAGAAGGAGCAGGAAAGCTTCGACGGCTTCCACCGCAAGAACGAGCGCGTCTATGCGGAAAGCCCGACGATCTTCAAGGACGACCCGGAGCGCCTCATGCGCCTCTTCCTCCACACCCAGAAGCGCCACCTGCGCCTGAGCCCCGATCTGTTTCAACTCATTCAGGACAACTTCCGCCTGGTGGACACGGGCTTCCGCTACAGCAAGGCCAACCGCGAAACCTTTGAGACGATTCTCACCAACAAAGGGGATGCGGCGCGCACCCTGCGGCAGATGCACCGCGTCGGCTTCCTCGGCCGCTACATGCCGGAATTTGGCGCGCTGACCAACCTGGTGCAGCATGAGTTCTTCCATCTCTACACGGCGGACGAGCACACGCTGCGCACCATCGACAAACTCGATGAGCTGAGCGATCCCACCTTGCGAGGCGTGGACCTGTTTCAGCAGTTGTTCCATGATTTGCAGCAGCCCTACGTGCTCTACCTCGCCCTGCTGCTGCATGACGCGGGCCGCGCGGCCAACAAGAAAACGCACAGCGATGAAAGCACCACCCTGGCCGCCGCCGTCTCCCGCCGCCTGCAGGTCAAGGGCGAGCGCCGCCGGCTCCTGCTCTTTCTGGTCGATAACCACCTGCTGATGTACCGCACCGCCACGACCAAGAGCCTGGATGATCCGCAGGTGATCGAGGAATTTGTCGGCATCGTGCGCACCAAGGAGAATCTCGACACGCTGCTGCTCATGACCTATGCCGACTCCAAGGGCACCAGCGACAAGAGCTGGTCGGGTTACAAGGAGGCCTCCATCCGTCAGCTCTACCACAGCGCGCTGCGTTTCATGAATGCGCCGGCGGATTTCATGCGCAATGTGCAGGTGCCGCTGGAAGATCTCAAAAAGGAGGTCACGCGCCGTCTCGGCTCCGGATACGAAGCCGAAGTGGACGCGCACTTCCGCCACATGCCGCCCTCCTACTTCAATTTCCGCGAGGCCGAACTCATCGCCACGCACCTGCGCCAGTTCCGGCTGTTCTTTGAGCAGCTCATCCGTGAAGAGGCCGCCGCAGGCCTGCTGCCCGTCATGGTCTGGGAGGACCACGTGGACCAGGGCTACAGCGAACTCACTGTCGTCTGCTGGGACCGACACCTGCTCCTCGCGCGTATTTCCGGCGCTCTGGCGGCGGAAAGCATCAACATTCTCAGCGCTGACCTCTACCAGCGCGCCGACCACCTCGTGCTGGACACCTTCCGCGTCTGCAACACGAACTTCGCCGCCGTCACCACGAAAAGCGCCCGCAACCGTGTCGAAGACTCGGTGCGCAAGGCCTTCAGAGGGCAGACGTTTGATTTCGGAGATGCGATCACCCAGAAGCTGGGCAAATCCATCACCATGCTCGATGAGATCGGTGCGGAAATCCCCCAGCGGATTTACGTGAACAACAACCTCTCGCCGGATCAGACCGTGCTGGAGCTCCAGCTCGTGGACCGCCTCGGGCTGCTCTACGACATCTTCATGGCCATCGGCCGCCTCGGCCACAACGTCACCCACGCCCGCATCAGCACGGAAAAGGGCGTCGCCATCGACGCCATCTACGTTCAGGACGAGCACAGCCAGAAGCTCACCGACCGCGCCCAACTCGACGCCCTGGCCGATGCCGTGACCGCCGCCGCCCACCTGCGCCTGCGCTCCGCGAAGGAGTGAGCGGCTGAGTGTGTTTGACGCGCTACGCGTTGTTCAACACGCAAAGATGGCTTCGCCAAACCGCCCGGCTCTGGGGAGGGCTCGAAACATGGAGCTTGTCCATGCGCTCATGAACGGGCGGGCTGTCGCCACACCCATTCTACAGCCGGGGCCAGTACCCTCTCAGCTTTTCACTTCGCAGTGAGCAACCCACTATCCGACAGCCACTCCGTAAACCGCGTCGGCCAGCGCGATGCGGCACTCGGCTTGGCATCGGGCTTGTAGCCGAAGCCGTGGCCGGCGTTGGCGAAGATGTGCATCTCGGCTTTCACGCCGGCGGCTTTGTATTTGAGGTAGAGGGTGGCCATGCCTTCGGAGATGTCTGGGCGGTCGCTGTAACCGGCGGCGATGAAGAGCGGGGGCATGCCTTTTTTGGCCTCGAAAAGGCCGGAGGTGCCGGGGTAAATGAGGCCTTGGAAGTCGGGGCGGCTGGACTGCTGCTCGATGGGATCGGCAGCGTCTTTCTGGCCGGGATCGTTCGTCATGGCGGCGAAGGCGGCGAGTTCGCCCCCGGCGGAGAAGCCGAGGATGCCGATGCGGTCCGGCTGGATGTGCCACTCGGTGGCGCGGCTGCGGACGGTGCGGATGGCCCGGCGGGCGTCCGCCATGGCGTGGTCCTGAATGGTGTAGGTGCTGCCGGGCTCGCGGGCGAGGCGGTACTTCAGCACAAAGGCGGCGATGCCGTGATCGCGAAACCATTCGGCCAGAGCGTAGCCTTCATGGCCGAGGCAGAGCTTGGAGTGACCGCCGCCGGGACAGATGATGACGGCGGTGCCAGTGGATTTGTCGGCTGCGGGCACGTACGGAGTGATCGTGGGTTTGTGGACGTTGCAGACGTTGCTGCCTTCGATCTTCTCGGACTCGGCGGCGCGAGCTTCTGAACCGGGGGCGCCATTGGGCCACAGGGGGAGGGCGTCAGGGGTGTCCGCAGCGCTGAGGGCGAGGGGCAGAAAAAGGCTGGCGAGGAGGGGTCGGATCATGGGAGAAATGTAACGGTGAGAAAACTGAAGTTTACGCGAAATGATCGCCTGATTGACAAATTGAAGACTCCCGCTAGTTTCGCGCCCCCTTTTCGAGGGGAGGCCGTGATTTGTCCGGTCTGAGCTCCCACTTTCCCTTTCACCACCCCACACGCCCATGCCAAAGACATTCAGGACCTACCAGCCTTCCAAGCGCACGCGCAAGCAGCAGTTTGGTTTCCGCGCACGCACGAAGACCGCGAATGGTCGCGACATCCTGCGCCGCCGCCGTCGTGCCGGACGCAAACGCCTCCTGCCAAAGGGCGTGGAAATCCACTTCAAGCGTCACACCCAGCAGCACACCTAATTCTGCTGCGGCGCACTCCTCATCATGCGCCTTCCTTCCAACCTGCGGATGAAACTCGCGTGCGATTTCGCACGGGTGAAAACGCAGGGCAGCAGTCAGGCCGGAAAATTTCTGGTGCTGGGTGCCTTGCGTGTGGAAGCGCTGCAGGAGTTCCAGTTTGGTCTCATCACCGGGGGCAAGCTGGGCAATGCCGTGGTGCGCAACCGCATCCGCCGTCTGCTGCGCGAGATCGTGCGCGCCCACCGTGCCGAGATCGCCCCGGGCTGGCAGATGGTGATCATCGCCCGCTGGCGTGCCCCCCAGGCCACGCTGGTCGAACTTGAAAATGACTGGCTGCGGCTGGCCCGGCGCATGAATCTGCTGACCCAGAAGAAGCTGCCTGCCCCGCCCGCTCCATGAAATGGCTCATCCGAATCTTCATCCGCGGCTACCAAGTGTTTCTTTCCCCCGTCATTCACGCCATTGGCGGTCCCGGCTCCGGATGCCGCTACACCCCGAGCTGCTCGAGGTATTTTCTCGAGGCCGTGGAAACCCACGGCGTGCTGCGCGGCTGCTGGCTGGGCCTGTGCCGCATCGGCCGCTGCCACCCCTGGGGTGGTCATGGGCATGATCCAGTGCCAGGCAGAAATGACGAATGATGAAAACCGAATGACGAATATTCCCAGACAGTGTAATCGCAGCTACGGGTGGCATTCGTCATTGTTCCCTCACCCGCTGCCCGAGCTTTCGCCTCAGGCAGCTTCTCTCAGTTACCCCCCCTTCACCCACCGCTAAAATTTCATGGACCGCAAAAGTTGGATCATCGTGACGCTCTGCGTCATCCTCATGGGGGTGAACTGGCACTACATGCAGGAAAACCAAAAGCTGGTGCAGGCCGAGGCGGCACGCAAAAAGCAGGAGGAAGTCGCGAAAAAAGCCACGGCAGCGCCCACATCCCCGACGGCGGCCACCCCCGCCCCCGGTGCCTCCCCGGCAGCCACCACCACGCCTGCGGCTCCCACCGTGCCCGAGGAAACCCACTCGCTGAAAGCGGGCACCGTGACGTTTGAGCTGACCTCCAAAGGCGGTGGCATCGCCCTTGCCGCACTGGCAGGCACGGACCAGGTGGCTCTGAATAGGAACGGCCTGGAAGCCATCGGTGCCCTGCGCCGTGAGCCAGCCGGACTGGACGCGATCGTCTATAAGCTGACGGCCAAGAGCGACAGGAGCGCCACCTTTGAAGGCACGACGGCCGAAGGCGTCGTGGTCACAAAAACCTACTCCCTCACCGAAGGCGCGGAAGGCGACGAGCACCTCATCGATCTCAAGATTACGCTGAAGAACAACGGCACCGCGCAGCACCGCTCCGAGGAATACTACCTCTACACCGGGGCCGCGACCGCCTTGAAGCACGACGAAGGACGCTATGACGGCTTCTTCTGGAACAATGCTGGCGACACGAGCTACGAGCTGTCGAAATACTTTGGCAAGGGCTTCTTGAGCGAAGCACCGGCGGAGTACCGGCACTCCTACAACGCCTTGCGCTACGCCGGTGTGATGACCCGCTTTTACACCCACATCATCACCCGCATGGCGGAAAAGGATGCGCCAGCCAAGTTCTGGGCCGGACGCCGCAAACTCGCGCAACCGCTGGATGCCGCAAGCGTGGGCAAAGCGGACATCGAAGACTTCACCTACGATGCCGCCATGGGCCTGCCGGTGGTGGATCTCGCCCCGGGTGCCTCGGTCACGGAAAGCTATCAGATCTACCTCGGCCCGAAGGAATACGACCGTCTCAGCCGCATCGGCCACCAGCGCAGCTATGCGATGTTTTACGGCTACTTCAAGATCGTCAGCATCGCCCTTTCCAAGGTCATGCGCTGGATGCACAACATCAGCGGCAGTTGGGGCCTGGCCGTCATTCTGCTGACGATTTTTGTCCGCCTCTGCCTCTGGCCGATCCATGCGAAATCGACCATGACGATGAAGCGCATGGGCCTGCTGGGGCCGCTGATGAAAGAGCTGCAGGAGAAGTACAAGGACAACCCGCAGCAGCAGCAGATGGAGGTGATGAAGCTCTACAAGGACTACGGCGTGAACCCGCTGGGCGGCTGTCTGCCGTTGTTCCTGCAGTTTCCTATTTTCATCGGTCTTTACAGCGTGCTGGAAGTGGCGGCCGAACTGCGCGGCCAGTCCTTCTGGTGGGTGCGTGACCTTGCCGCAGCAGACACCCAGGGGCAGCTCCTGGGCTTCAACATCAATCCGCTCCCGCTCATCATGGGCCTGACCATGGTGGCGCAGATGAAGCTCACGCCGCAGCCTGCGACGGTGGACAAGACGCAGCAGCGCATCTTCATGATGATGCCCCTGTTCTTCCTGTGGATCAGCTATGACTTTGCCGCCGCCCTGGCCTTGTACTGGTCCACCCAGAACATCTTCAGCGTCTTCCAGACCCGCATCATGAAGCTGTACATGCCCGAGCCCAAACTGGAGAAGGTGACGCAGAAACCGCAGAGACCGGATTCGGCAGGACCGTCAGCAGACAAGAAAAAGGGCAAAGGCCCGAAACCACCACGCCTGGGAGGCTAGACGGGCGTACTTTCCTGCGATCAAGGCAGGGTTGGTGCTGCCAGAATGACGAATGAGTAAATCCGAATGACGAAATAATGGCCATGACGAAGCTCGAAGAACGGTGTGAACTCGTGCTTCCGGGTCAAATCTCCGCCAGCCGGCAGATGCGCCCCGATGAAACTGCAAACTTCGTTATCCGAGCTTCGTCATTCTTTAGACATTCGGATTTACTCATTAGTCATTTTGACCGGTGCCGCTAAATCTTCGCTTCCTTAGCTGATCCATGACTCCCCTCGAACACTCACACCATATTCTCGACACCATGCTCGGTTATCTGGGCTTCGTGGTCCAGATCGAAGAGGACAACGGCCCGGACGGACCCACGCTGCAGGTGCTCACGGATGATTCAGACGCGCTCATCGGCCGCCGGGGTGAGACGCTGGAGGACATTCAGTATCTGGTGAACCGCGTCCTGCAGCGCCACCTCAAGGATGCCCCGCGCATCAGGGTGGACGTGGAATTTTACCGCTCCATGCGCGAAGACAAGATGGTGGCCCGTGCCAAAGAACTGGGCGACCGCGTGCGTGCCACCGGCCAGAACGCCGATCTGCCGCCGATGAACAGCTACTACCGCCGCCTCATCCACAACGTCTTCGTCAACGACCCGGAAGTCATGAGCGTGAGCCTGGACGGCAGCGCCCGCTTCAAGCGCATCGTGCTCAAGCGCCGCTCCAGCTAGGCAGGCGCCGCCCTCCAATCAGAGGAAAATCAGCTTCGTTCTTTACTCCTGACGTGGTATTGAGTTATTTCTCATAACCCGCGCAAATTGCCGCTCCGTGGCAACCACCGCCCCCTCTTCATCCAACCCCGCATTTCCCATGAAATTGAGCCGCTACCAATCTGTCGTCTATGCCCTGGCTTGCAGCGCCGGATTTCTGCACGCCGATGTCGTGACCCTCAAAGATGGCAAGAAGCTGGAAGGCAACATCACTGCCGAGACGCCCACCTCCATCCACATGCGGTATCGTCTGACGCCGAAGATCTGGGATGACAAAGACATTCTTCGCAGCGAGATCGCCGAAGGCGGCATCCTCAAGCAAAAGCCCGAGGAAGTGGAAATGCTCGAACTGCGGAAGTTCGTGCCCACTCCGGACCTGCTCTCGGCGGAAAAGTATGAGCAGCTCATCCAGGACCGGCTGCGTCCCTTCCTGAACCGCTACCCCGGCACCAAAGAGGCGGCTGAAGTCGAAAAAATGATCGCCCAAGTCCAGGAGGAAAAAGAGAAAGTCGTCGCTGGCGGTGCCAAGGTCGAAGGCAAATGGCTCAGCCGTGAAGAAGCCAAGGCGGAAAGTCTCAACATCAAAGCCTTCGCGATCCTTAGGACTCTTCAGGAGAAAGCGGAGGCCAAGGACTACTCCGGGGCACTCAAGGAATTCGAGAAGCTCTCCGACCCGCGCACCGGACTTCCCGCCACCGTTTCCTACCCCAAAGCCGTCGAGGAAATCCTCGCCGTGCTGAATTCCTACGAAGGGCAGATCAACCAAATGATCAAGGACCAGCCCATCTTGCAGAAGAACCGCGAGGACAACACCAAGAAGCTCATCGAGCCCGACCTGACCCGGGTGACTGAAGCCATCAAGCGTGAACAGGACAACTGGAAGTCCAACTATGAGGAGGAACGCAAGACCACCCGCTGGTTTGTACCCAACAAATACGATCTGGAGAGCTTGAAAGTGCTCGAGAAATCCATCACCGAAGAGAAAGACCTTCTGAACAGCCTCAATCTTGACGTCGTCACCAAGGTCAACGACGCCATCGCACGGCTCCTGCGTGCGGATGCCAAAGCCGCCAAGGACAAGGCGGAGCTGACCAAAATGGGAGAGGCCATCATCGAAGGCGAAACAGCCGCAGCGGCAGCCGACCCAAAGAGCAAGGAATTTTACCGGTCCGTCTTTACCAGCTACCGCGAGCGCCACGCTTATTTTTCCCAGCAGGTGAGCGCTGCGCCAGGTCAGCCGCAGCCTGCCGCCACCGGTGCCGCTGGCGGCTCCTCGGCCATTGCTGGCACGGCCACACCCGGCACGGATGACCGAGTGGCCGCAGCACTTGCGGCCGCTTCCGCCGGTACTCCTGTGGGCGCTCCTGGGGCCATGCCTGCCACACAGCCCGGCTACCCCGCCCAGCCGGGTGCCGTGCCTCCTGGAGCCGCCCCTGGAGCATATCCACAGCAGCCCGGTTATCCCGCACAGCCTGGAGCCTATCCGCAGCAACCCGGTTATCCCGCCCAACCGGGTGCCGTGCCTCCTGGAACCGCCCCTGGCGCTTATCCCCAGCAGCCCGGTTATCCCGCCCAACCAGGTGCCGTGCCTCCTGGAGCCGCCCCTGGCGCTTATCCGCAGCAACCTGGTTATGCACCCCAGCCCGGTGCGCAACAGCCCGGCTACGCCCAGCCCCAGGCCGCCACACCCACGACACCTCCCGCAGAACCGGAAGCAGAAGGCATGAGCATGATGACCATGATCCTCATCGGCATTGGCGTGGTCGGAGTTGTGCTCCTCCTCACCCTGCTCGGCGGCAGTTCGAAAAAGAAGAAAGCGTAGTTTCACATGGCAGGTCCATGCGGCTTGCACTGCTCAGCCCCTGGGTTCACAGGAACCCGGGGTCCATCAACCTCTTCTCCCGACCGCCCACTCCTTGGACTGCGGTTGCGCAGCGAGACACCGCCTGTCCCTCCGTCGCTCGCAGAGCGAATGGGGAAGCGAACCTACCCCTTTCCGCAGGGCGGTCAGCGCCACACGCAAGGCACCAGACGCTCGGCAGCCGCCAAACCACCGTCACACAGAAAGGGGAGGGCTGTGAAGCCCTCCCCTTGCAGTTTAAAAAACGACGCTGAAAAATCAGTTCTAGTTCTGGCTTTGAACCTGATCCTTCACGGTCATGGCATCCTTGCCCTGGCGCTGGCGCAGGTAGTGCAGGCGGGCGCGACGCACGCGGCCGGTCTTGGTCACTTCCACCTTGGCCACCTTGGGGCTGTGAACGGGGAACACGCGCTCCACGCCTTCGCCATACGAAATTTTGCGGACGGTGAAGGCTTCGTTGATGCCATGGCCTTTGCGGGCGATGACGATGCCGGCGAAAATCTGGATACGCTCTTTGTCACCTTCCACGACTCGGGTGTGGACTTTGACGCTGTCACCCACGGTGAAAGCGGCGACTTCCTTCTTCAACTGCTCTTGATTGATCTTTTCGATGATGTTGCTCATGACACGCTCCTAAGCCCGCGCTACGCAAGGCCGTGAATCAGTCAGGCCGGGGGCGAGGGGCGGAGAAGATGGACACTTCCTGCGATTTGGCAACCAGTTTTTCCCCGTACTGGAAACCGTCACACTCCAGCCTATCCTCAGCCCACCCATGGAACCCACCGTTTTAGCCCTGATCCGCGCCGCCATCGCTGAAGATGTCGGCACGGGAGACGTCACCTCCCTCTACTTCATTCCAGCCGATTCACGCTCCAAAGCAGAAATCGTCGCCCGCGAGCCTGGCATCGTCTCCGGGGCGGAAATCGCCGTGGCCGTGTTCAAAGAAATCGATCCCACCCTCGAAGTGGAAGTGTGCATTCCCGATGGCAGCCCTTTTGTGCGCGGCAGCATCCTGCTCAAGGCCGCCGGCAGCACGCGCTCCCTGCTCACCGCTGAACGCACCGCGCTGAATTTTCTCCAGCGCCTCTCCGGCGTGGCCGCCCAGACGCAGCGCTACGTCGAAGCCGTGAAACCCCACCCCGTGCAGGTCTGGGACACCCGGAAAACCACCCCTGGCTGGCGCCTGATTGAAAAAGCCGCCGTGAAGCACGGCGGCGGCACGAACCACCGCATGGGCCTCTACGACCATGCCATGGTCAAAGACAACCACCTCGCCGCCAACAGCGACCTGACCTCCCTGCAGGCCGCCATCCACAAACTGCGCACGGAGCGCCCGGGTGTGCGTGTGCAATTGGAAGCCGACACCCTGGATCAAGTGGCCGGCTTCCTCACGCTCACAGGCGTTGACATGCTCTTGCTCGACAACATGGGACCCGAAAAGCTGCGCGAAGCAGTGAAACTCGTGAACGGCAAACTCTGGCTCGAAGCCAGCGGCGGCATCACGATTGAGACGATCAAGGACGTCGCCGCCACCGGCGTTAACGCTATCTCTGTCGGTGCGCTGACGCATTCCAGCCGGGCGCTGGATCTGGGATTGGATTTGGATTAAAGTAGGCCTTGTTCCTGCGGAACAGGGGAGTGCTTGCTGCACTGCGACACGGCTACTTTTTGGAATCCGTCTGCACCGGCTCATACTGCCAGGTCCAGTCGCCCAAATAATCCCGCTTGCTCAGCTTGGCGGTGCCCTTGGCGTCCAGGGTCACATTGCCGTCGTCATCCTTGCCATCAAAGCCCACGGACCAGAGACGGTAGCGACCTTCTGGCGTGGTGCGGTAACGCAGCGGTTTCCCATCGCAGGGATCATTTGGAATCGCAGGCAAAAACTCCGGTGTGAGCTCCGCCAGCATTGCCGGATAGCGGGCATGCTTCACAAAAAAACGTTCCAGGGCCAGGCCAGCCAGCGCCTGCTGTCTCCGCGCGTCCTGCAGCAGGGCATTGTTGCTGACCTGCGACACGGCGGGCAGGATGAGCCTGGCGAAGAGGTAGTCGGGATGCCGTAGCATGCTGGAGTGCTGAGAGAGCTCCGTGACCACTGCCTCCGAGGTGCGCACTGACTCCCGCAGCCCGCCGTTTTTCAAGGGTTGAATCAAATGCCTCAGCTCCATTTCCACGAGCACGCTCTTCCAGTGGTCAAACAGACCGCTCGGCAGCAGCCGCCAGAAATACTTGCCCAGGGGATTACCATGGGAGGAAAAGACGTCCATTAAATTGGAATCCACCGACTTCTGTCCGTTGGCAGCCAGTTGCAAAAACTCCACCGCATTCAAACCTACGGCCAGCTCACCGCGCATGGCCCGCAGCAGTGCGCCGGTGGTCTGATCGGCGGCAAAGGTGTCCTGCAGCAGCCGCAGATCATCCTCCGTAAACACCCGCTCACGCAGCCCCTGCCAGAGGGGTTCCAGCGCCATCATTTCCATTGAGTTCCCCACCAGAAAACCGATCAGCAGCGGTTCCTGTTCACACGCCTGGGCCATCCGGTGAACAGCCACGATGCTGCGCGCCGCTTCGGTGCTTGCGCCAGCGGCCAGGGCAGCTCTGGCACGCAGAACGAGAACTTTCGCCATGCCCTGCACGGCAGTGTAATGAGGCAGGCGCAGAGCGAACAGCATGTCTGGCATTTCCCGTTCTTTTAGGCAGGGAGTGAACATGGCCAGCGGCCGTGTCGCGGTCTCATCCGCGACTCGTTTCAACAACGGGAATTTTGCATCCAGCGCCGCCAGCACGTCACGGCCTGAGACCTCCTGCCCGGCGGGCAGCTCCACATACTTGGATTCACGCAGGAACTTCACCCACTCCTGAATATCCGTGGCTTTGCCCAGTGTCGCGCCATTGGCTGCCGGGGCCGCGCCGCCGCTCCATTTCATCCCCTCCAGTGCCTTGCGTTTGGCTCCCGGTTCGCCTTTTTGGTCATCGTTATCAATGATCGCGGCGATGTCCCGCAGCGGCTCGATGGCGAGCAGGTTTTTCGCCTCCGGCGGTGTCTCGGGCAGCAGCTTGCGGAAGTCGAGCGTTTCGCCTTCACGCTCCACCTGGGCCTTCACCGCAGCCCAGCGGCGGCCGCCGCTCCAGTTGGTCCAGACATACAGCAGCGCCACCAGGGAGAAGAGGGAGATGGCAAGCCGCAGCAGAATGCGGTCGAAACGTTTGGTGCGGATGAAGCGGAGCATGGTATGAAGTGGTAGAGGGTGGCAGGTGATCAGTTGGCGGCCAGCAGGGCTTCGATGGCAGCGGCGCGCTGCTGCCACAGCAGGGGAGCTGCGGTTTGGCCCATGGGGGCGGTCTGCGGCGCCGCTGGTTCAGCGGGCGTGGTGAAGTACAGCACCAGCGTGGCCGCCCAGGCCAGTCCCCAGCCAGCGACCAGCCAGCGGGGCGTACGTGCCACCCGTGGCGTCTGCGCGGCAGCCTGCAGCATTTCATCCCGCCAGCCGGTGGGAATCTCGCGGCGCTGCAAAGCGCTCAGCGCGGTTTCAAAGGGATCAGGGTTCGGATTCATGACGGTTTCAGTTCATCGTACAAGGGGCGCAGCTCGCTGCGCAGTTTCTCCAAGGCGTAGCGGTAGCGGCTGGCGGCGGTGTTCAGCGGGATGCCCTGCACCTCCGCGATTTCTTCAAAGGTCAGGCCGTCCCACAGCTTCAGTTGCGCCACGCTGCGCTGCTCCAGCGGCAGCAGGGCGAGCGCGCGGGTCAGGCGCAGGGCCAGCTCCGCCTGGTCCGGATCTTCGTGCGTGGCAAACACCTCCACCGGCGCGGCTGCCTCCGCATCCCGCCGCACGCGGTGCCGCCGCAGCCAGTCGATGGCGTGGTGATGGGCCAGCCGCAGCAGCCAGGCGCGCAGATTGGCGATGCCAGCCGGGATTTGCTGGCGCGTCAGCTTGATGCACAGCTCCTGCAGCAGGTCCTTGGCGTCCGCCTCATTTCCGGTGAAGCTGGTGAAATAATGAAACAGGCCCGCCGCGTGGGCATCGTAGAGTTCGGGCAGTGTCGGGGCGGCTGGCATGTGGGGGAAGTTTCACGGACAGGACGCAGCACGGCGAGATTTTTGTCTGCCCGAAATGCGCCGGGCGGGCTTTCCCACCAGTCACGGCACAAAATTACCCTTGTATTCCCCGCGTGTGGGAGCATCCTCAAACCCAACTTTTTTACGAATGTCACGTCCCCCTAATCGCGGCCCATCACGCAGTGGCCCAAATCGTGGTCCCTCACGCGGCGGCCCACGCCGCCCCAGCGGCCCACCTCGTTTCGTACCGCCACCACCACGTCCGCCGGAGCCTGTGGACGCTGGCAAGCAGAAGGAAGAAGCCATTGAACTCGAAGGCACCATCGCCGCCGTGCTCGCCGGCACCATGTTCCGCGTGAAGCTGCGCAATGGTCACGAAGTGCTCGCTCATATTTCCGGCAAGATGCGCAAGAAATTCATCCGTCTCGTCATCGGCGATGCGGTGAAGATCGAAATGTCCCCCTACGACATGGACAAAGCGCGCATCGTTTATCGCATCGGCTAAGCTGACGCAGGCCCTCGCGATCTCATGGCTGGAGACATTGTTTATTTCGACCTCGAAACACGTCGCACGGCAAACGATGTCGGCGGCTGGGGCAACAAGCACATGATGGGCATCTCCGTGGCCTGCACCTTCAGCACCAGGCAGAACGAGTACAGCATCTACACGCAGGATGAGACCCCCGATCTCATCCGCCAGCTCAAAAACGCCGATCTCGTCGTCGGCTTCAATCACATCGGCTTCGATTACGAAGTGCTCAAAGGTCACGACCTGCTCTTTGATTCTGCCGATCTGCCGCACAGCCTCGATCTCTTCATCGATCTCGAAAAGGTTCTCGGCCACCGCATCAAGCTCGACGCCGTGGCCGCTGCCACGCTCGGCATGGGCAAGACCGCCGACGGCCTGGACGCGCTGAAATGGTGGCAGCAGGGCGAAGTGGCGAAGATCGCCGAATACTGCTGCTACGACGTGAAGGTGACCAAGTGCGTGCATGAGTACGGCGTGGAGCACGGCCACGTGAAGTACCACGACCGCAACGGCCGCGAGCAAACCGCCAAGGTGGACTGGAAGAAGCTATGACGCCGCTGCTCCGCCTGCTTCTGCGCGCTGGCTGGGCACCTCTGGCGGTATTGATCTTCCATCAATGGCTCCTGCGCTCGCCCTACCGGCAGCAGCTTGATTTCGTCATGCATTCCAGCGGCGGCGTTGCCATCGCATTCTTCCTCTGGCACACGCTCGACTGCTTCGCGCACCGGTTTGGCCGGCTCACTCCGTTTGCGCGCTACCTCTTCACCTTTGCCCTGGCCTGCACGGTGGGCTTGTTCTGGGAGTTCGCCGAATTCTTCTCTGATCTCGTGTACGGCACCCACATCCAGTACAACGTCCGCGAAACCATGCGCGACCTCATCGCCGATGCGACGGGTGCAGCCACCACGCTGGTGCTGACATGGCTGGTACGCTGCTTCACCGTGCAGCCTGTTGCCACAGCAGATCAGCCACCCGCCAGCCAGGTCTGAAACGCAGCCTCTGCGCGCTGCAGCATCTCGGCCTGGTTGCGGCGCAGATCGCTGAACTGATTCCACGCTGCGAGATCCTGCTTCGAGCCCGTGCCCTCAATCTCCGCGATGAATTCCGTGACCAGCTCCAACTGATCGCCGTGCTGCTCACGCAGGTGCGTCTTGCAGGCCACGCCCGTTTCATGCAGTCGATTTTTGGTTCCCAGTGCCATGGGGTATTCATAAAGTAGGCTGGTTGCTGTGCAACAAGGACTCCCCCTGTTCCGCAGGAACACGGCAAAACCATTTCAGCGCTTCACTTTGAGACTCGTGAACGGGCCGGTCTTCCCACCCGCCATCGTCGCCGTCATCTGGCGGCGTAACGTGGGAATGCCTTGGATGATGGGGAACACGAGATCACGCAACCATCCGAGCGGCAGAAGATCCGACTGGAAGAAGGGGGTGGTCCAGCGGGTGGCGAACTGGTAGAAGCGGAGGTGGCGGCGGCGGGTGCTTGAGTAGTGGGCGAGGGCTTCTGGCAATGAATGCGAAGCGAGGGATCGCGAGAGCACGGCGGCATCCATGAGGGCGAGATTCACGCCCTGGCCAAGTTGCGGGCTGAGGGCATGGGCGGCATCGCCGAGGATGGCGACGCGGTCGCCGTGCCACTGTTTCATGCGCACGTCGTGATAGGCGGCGGTGGCGACTTGTTGATGGGAGTCGATTTGCGCGAGAAAACTTTCGGCCTGCGGGGCCAGGACGAGGATGGCGCGCTTCCACTCCTCCAGCGGTGTGTGGCGCCAGCGGTCGATGTGATCGAGGCGGAGGCTCCAGAACAGGCTGAGCAGATCGTCCTGCGTGCCGGTGGGGAGAAAGCCGGTGAGTTCGCGGGTGTTGCCGACGCATTGCCACAGGACTTGTGGATCAAACTCCGAGGTGCGCTGGCCGATGAACCACAGCGCGCCCCAGGGATAACGGCTGACGCGCGCGGGCACGCCGCTTTGGTCCCGCAGGGTGGAGTGAGCGCCATCGCAGATCAGCAGCAGATCGTACGGGCCGTGTATCGTGCCATTGGCATCGTGCAGAGTGGGGCGCTGCGTGGCATCGCGGGTGAGCTTGGCGATGTGGGTGTTCCAGAGGATTTGCGCACCTGCTTCCTGGGCAGCATCAAGTAGGAGATCCAGCAAGGTGGCGCGATGTGTACCGGCCCCGAAGAGACCGCTGCCGAGTTCCTCATAGGGCAGGTGCAGCAGCACGCGACCGGACTTTGTGCGGCAGTAGAGTTTTGTAATCGTGGCGATGTGAGGAAGCAGCCGTTCCGCGAGGCCGAGCTCATGCAGCACGGCCATGCCGGTGGGTTGCAGCATGAAGCCCGCGCCCACGGGCAGCTTTTGCGGGGCACGTTCAAAGAGCGTGACGGCATGGCCCGCCCTGGCGAGGTAGATCGCAGCCGCCGGTCCGGCCGTGCCGGAGCCGACGATGGCGATGCGCAATGAGGGCGGTGGCATGCGGGGAAGGTGGTCGTGGAGCGATTAGAAGGGGGAACTGAAAACTGAGAATTGAGAACTGAAAATTGAAAAATGTTTTCGGAGGTCTGAGGGTCATCAATCCAACCGAGGGTGATAGTTGTGCCGAACCCGGCCAGTAAGACTCGGTGCCATTCATGCCCGGCATTCATTCCACCTTTGATCCACCCGCAGCCAGAATCGAAATGAGCATCTGCTCTGATGAAATCCGCGCTCCATTGTCTGCCATGAAAGTCCCTCTCTTCATCGCGCTTGCAGGTGTGCTTCTTGTCATCTTTGCCTCGTCCTGCGAGGTTCGAGCGGAGGATGCACGGCCACTCGTCGGGGCCATCCGCTGGGATGCGTGGTATTCGGACAAAGGGCCGGTCAAGGAAGTCGAGCACTCGCTGGGGCCACCGAAGTACCACTTCCGCCTGCCGTGGTTCGCGCAGCTTCAAGGCGGGGACAAGGTGAGCATCAACGGTGACAGTGAGGCCGTGATGCGCCAGGAGCTCAACTATGCCGCCACTGCGGGTCTGGATTACTGGGCCTTTCTGGACTACGGTCCCGGCAGCGACATGACGCACGCGCTGAATCGCTATCTCGCGGAGAAGGACAAGCGCGGGCTGCGCTTTTGCTTCATCGAGGAAGGCGCAAGCATCGACGGCCGGGGTCCGGATGACTGGCCGCGCGTGATCGAGCATTTCAAGAATCCGCAGTACCTCCGGGTGCTGAATGACCGCCCGCTTCTGTGTGTCTTTGCACGACCGAAAAAATACGGTCGGGAAGTTTTTGATAAGCTCCGCCAGCTCACCGTCGCCGCAGGATTGCCGGAGCCTTACCTCGTGCTCATGGGCTGGAATCCGGCCGAAGAGCGCGTGAAGCTCGGCTTTGATGCCGTGTCAGAATATGCCGCCGTGGGCACCGGGTATTCGCCCAATCCGGTGCCGTACGAGCAGCTCATCAGCAAGCATGTGGTGCAGGAGCTGTGGCAGAAATGGGAGCATGACCGCACGCCGCACATCACCTTCGCCACGGCAGGCTGGGATACCCGCCCGCGCCAGGAGCGGCCGCCCACCTGGTGCCGCTGGATCAAGGCCACGCCGGACCTCACACCACCCGAGCAGCAGAAGCCGCTGCGAGATGCCGTCACCGCCACGCCGGCGCAGATCGCCCGGCATGTGCAGGACGCCGTGAAGTGGACGCGATCCCACCGCGATCTCAATCCCGCCAACTGCGTCCTCATTTACGGCTGGAATGAAAATGACGAAGGCGGCTGGCTCATCCCCACACTGGGCGATGACGGCAAGCCCGACGACTCACGCATCCAGGCGCTCGGCAAAGTCCTCCGCCCCAACTGAAAGTTCTCAGTCTCGCTCACTGCCTCTATCTTATGCATCACCCGCCTCGTTTGAGATCGCTGTTTCTGCTCCTGTCCGGCATGGTGTGGCTTCTGACTGCAGCGCCTGTGTCTGCGGTGGATGAAAAGCCAGCCACTCTGGAGGCCGGCGTCGGCCTGGTGGACATCACTCCGACAGGCGAGGTCACGCTTGCGGGCTCCCCTTCGCCCAAGAAAACGTCGGAGGTGAAAACGCGCCTCTACGTCCGCGCACTGGTGCTGTCTGCGGATGGCAAAAAGGTGGCCATCGTTACCCTCGACACTTTGAAATATCCCGTGGATCTGGTGCTGAAGGCGCGAGCGAGCATCGAGCAGGCTACCGGGATTCCTGCTGCTCACGTGATCATCTGCGCGTCCCACACGCACTCCGGCCCGCTCTGGTCCTACTACCCGGACAAGCTCGTGACGCCGATCACTGAGGCCGTGAGCAAGGCGGCGCACGATCTCACTCCCTGCACGCTGGGCATGGCGCGGGGCCGTGCAGAGGGCGTTGCCGAGTGCCGCCGCGTGATCAAGGACGGGCACGCCTGGAACCGCTGGCAGCTCAAACCGGACGAGGCAGACCAGTATCCGGCGGAAGGGCCAGCCGATCCTGACTTCGACATCCTAGCGCTGCGCAGCGCGGACGGGAAGTTCAAGGCACTCGCCTACAACTTCGCCTGCCATGCCGCCAACAACCGTGCGCCGCTCATCTCGGCGGATTACCCCGGCGATGTGGAGAACTATGTGCAGAAGGAGCTGGGCTACGCCGTGCCCGCCCTCTTCCTCACCGGCGCCTGCGGCGATGTGAACCCCATCTACAGCGTACGGCGCGATCTCTTTGGCGAAAAGCTCGGCGGCGAAATCGTGCGCTGTCTCGGGCAGCTCGAACCGGTGGCAAAGCCCACGCTCGCCATCGAAGCCCGCGAGTTTCAAATGCCGGGCCGCGAGCACCCGGAGTTCAAAGAGGAAGAGTTGGCGCGCAACTGGCCCGCACAGTTGGAGCACTATCGCAAAGCCTACACCTCCATGAAGGCGCGCGAGAAGCCCTCCTACCTTTACTTCATCACCGGCATCCGCATCGGCACGGACTTCGCCATCGTCACCAATGCGAACGAGCTCTTCTGCAGCATCGCTTTGGGTATCAAAAAGCAGTCGCCCTTCAAGCACACCTTGACTGTCGAGCAGACCAATGGTGCGCATGGTTATGTGCCCAGCGCCAAGGGCTTTGAAGGCGGCAGCTACGAGACCTGGTTCGGCGAGCACTCCTACCTCACCACCAAAGCGGCGGACATCATCGAGAAGGAATCGCTGGATGTTTTGAACAAACTGCGCAGCCAGGTGGCGCGATGAGGACGAGAGCCGGCCTCCGCCTCAAGGCAGGCGGCGAGCGGGGGCGATGGATTCACCTGTCGCAAACTCCGGCGCGATGGTGGAGTAGCGCAGATCAGGGCGGCTGCGCGCCACGGAGCGCACCCAGCGTACGACGTTGTTCAGGTGTGGCTGCAACGGCCACTCAAAGTGGGCGAGGCCGATGCGGTAGAAGGACTGCATGGGGTCCGGCAGCAGATTGATGAGCGAGACGTGCAGGGGTACGCTCAGGCCGCGCTCTGCCAGAAAGACGAGCGCGGGACCGACGCACTCGGGCTCCATGATCAGCAGGGCGGTGGGCGGGGTGGCAAAGAACAGGGCGCGGAGCAGTTCATCCAATCCGGCGGGCGTGTGCTCCCACTCCGGGATGTGGAAGGAGGCCTCTGCGCGGATGCCGTGGTGGTGAAGTCTTTGCAAAAAGGCCGTGGCGGCGTGATTGAGACGGGGCTGCCGCCACAACGGCGGGCAGATCAGGGCCAACTGGCGGTGCCCTTGCCGGATCAGCAGATCCACCGCAATCTCCATGGGCGTGGTGAGGTCTGTGCGGGAACCGGCCAGCGGCAGGCCCTCGGAGATGCCGCCGAGTGCAAACACCGGAACATCCCACGCCGAGGCCATCTCCAGCACGGCGCGCTCGGCGGAGTAGATGATCCAGGCATCCGCCTGGCACTCCTCCAGATGTTTGCGAATGCGTGTGGGCCGCCCGCCGAGTTGGAGCGAATTTTTGGGCGAAATGAAGGCGGCATGCCCGAGGGACTCCACCGCGCTAAGGATGCCAGAAATGAGCTGATGCGTGTGCGCATTGTCCGCCTCCAGCGGACCGGGCAGCAAGATGCCCACCCGCAGCGTGCGGCGCATGCCACGGCGCGCCGGCGGTGCCACACGGCGGCTCCGGCCTGCGCCGTCATGAATGACGAGACCCTCGGCCTCCACCATGCGGAGCGCCTCCAGCACCACATCCCGCGACACGTCAAACTCTCCTGCGAGCAGCCGCACGCCGGGCAACCTGCCCTGCCAGCGCCCGCTGCGAAAGCCCTCGCGCAGGTGCCGTGCGGTGTGCTCTGCCAGTGTGGGGCGTGTGACAGGATGCATGAGGTGCGTCGGCTGACTGGCCGACTTTTTAGGCCAGTAGCTGTGAGAAGTCAAATTGCCGCGCCACTTTCCACATGGTCATGATGGTGACGCTTATGATTCGTTCTGCTGCTCTTTCCCTCGGCTTGTCCGCCCTCTTGCTCTGCCTGCCCGCCATGGCGCAGTCACCCTCAAAGCAAGCCTCCGCGCAGGCCATCGCCAAATATCCGGAGCTGGGAAAGGTGGGCTCCCCGTTCAATGCGGAGTTCATGCGCCGCATGAAGGTCCGCTCGGCGGAGGATTCAAAATTCCTCGCGGACAAAAACTGGCCGCTGAAGCTGGCGGACGAGGTGGCGGGAGTCATCGAGACCTACGCGGCCATGCCGGAGATCGAGTTCAAGGTGCTGCTCATCATCAAGCGCATCAGCGACACCACCCACCCGCTGTTTCTGCCGGTGCGTGCGGAGATGACGAAGGAGGATGTCCAGGCCGCACGGCACTGCTTTGAGATCCAGACGCCGGACATGGTGCACGAGGCCACGCATGGAAAGGTGAAGTTCATCCCCACGGTCATTGTCTCGGACAAACCGCTGCGCTGCTTCAATCCCGGGCGGCTCGACAGCGCGGAGTACCTGGGCGAGGAACTGCTCAACGAACTCGCGACGGTGAGCAAGCCGGGCGAGTACGACAGCGTGGGCTATTACTTCCTGCACTACGACACCGCCACCGGGTATCGTGCGCCGCGCGCGGGCTACGGCGTGGGCGGCTACAACGGCAGCGCGGGCATCGGCATGTTTGCCATCAGCAGTGCGGGCAGGATGAATCCGCGCGACGAGATCTTTTTGCACGAGTGGATGCATGGGCTGGACGGCTACTACGGCGGCCTGAAGGACGTGCGTTTGCCGAAGGGCGCGCTGCATGGCGGCAGCAACTACGATGCCCATTACGGCATCGCCAAAGCCTGGCGTCCGCAGGACAGTTTCAAAGGCTACATGGACTGGTACAAGGATATTCTGAACGGCCAGGCGCCTGAGAGCGAGGGCTTCTCCGGCCACGGCAGCAAGGCCTGGAAGCACGGGCCCATGCGCACCGAAGGCCGGCGGCGCGGGCCGAAGTTTCCCACCGTGGACCTGCCCGTGAGCGAGTACCCAGAATGGGTGTATGAACTGATGAAGGGAGACATCACTCATGCGCAACTGACGCCAGTGGAAACCGCCGTCGTGAAGCCAGGTGCGATCACGGCTGATCAAAAACCCTGGCGGCTGGAAAGCTGGGCCAAGTCCGCCAGCACGACGGCGCGCTACGCAGAAGCAGAAGGCGGCACCTTCACGCTGGAGTGTGAGCGCCGAGACCACGCCTCCATCGTTCAGGAGGCAGAGGTGCAGCCTTTGGCAAATTACGTCCTCACTGCCGAGGTGAAGACCACGCGCGTGAAGATCGAGCAATCCGGCGGCAGGCAGTCCGTGCTGCTGGAGGCAGGCGCCTCGCTCTCCTCCAAAGACCTCGCTGAAGCAGCGGACTGGACGCCAGTGGTCCTGCCTTTCACCACCAAGCCGGACCAGAGCAGCATCACTCTGCGGCTGCAGATGGGCGGCCCCGGCAGCCTGACCACTGGGAAGGCGCAGTTTCGAAAGGTGAAGCTGCAGAAAGTCGGCTACCCGGCCACACGTCTCATCCGTACTGCGGCGCAGTGATCCTGTGCCGTCAGCAACCCCCGCCCATGCCGTGAACCTCTCCGCCCTTGATCTCTACACCATCGGTATCGGCCCCAGCAGTTCGCATACCGTGGGGCCCATGCGTGCGGCGCGGCGGTTTGCAGCGCTCCTGCATGAGGCAGGCGTGCAGCCACGCACGGTGCGGGTGGAGGCGCATCTCTATGGCTCGCTGGCGCTGACGGGAAAAGGCCACGGCACCGACAAGGCCGTGCTGCTCGGCCTGGAGGGCGAGCAGCCGGAGAGCGTGGATGTGGACGGCGCAGATGCACGCGTGGCCGCCATCCGCGCCAGCGGGCGGTTGCGGCTCGGCGGAGCGCAGGAGATCGTGTTTGAGGAAAAGCAGGATCTGGTATTTCACCGTACCAAGCCGCTGCCCGCACACCCAAACGGCCTGCGTTTCATCGCCTTTGGTGCGGACGGCGCGGAGCTGCTCACACACACCTGCTACTCCATTGGCGGCGGCTTCGTGGTGGATGAAATCAAGACAGCGCAGGAGGACCAGACGCCCGCACCTCCCTTCGCGCTGGATTCAGGCGCCGCCCTCCTGCGCCTGGCAAACGAGTCCGGCCTGAGCGTGAGCGAGATGGCGCTGCGCAATGAAAACACACGCCGTCCCGAAGCCGAAACACGCACCGCGCTGCTGCGCGTGTGGCAGGCCATGCAGCGCTGTGTGCAGCGCGGCTGCGCCAGCCCCGGAGTGCTGCCTGGTGGACTGCGCGTGCAGCGGCGCGCACCCGCCTTGTTTCATGAGCTCTCCTCACGCCCCGAAGCCGCGCTGAATGATCCGCTCTGCGTCCTGGACTGGGTGAGCCTCTGGGCCATGGCCGTGAACGAGGAAAATGCGGCGGGCGGCCGCGTCGTCACCGCACCCACCAATGGGGCGGCAGGCATTCTCCCTGCCGTGCTGCACTACCTCGTGCGCGTGCAGCGCGTGACGGATGACGACAAGCCGGTGCGCTTTCTGCTGACCGCCGCGGCCATCGGCCTCATCTACAAACGCAATGCCTCCATCTCCGGGGCGGAGGTGGGCTGCCAGGGAGAGGTGGGCGTGGCCTGCTCCATGGCCGCAGGCGCACTGTGCGAGGCCCTAGGCGGCAGTGTGCCGCAGGTGGAAAACGCCGCCGAGATCGCCATGGAGCACAACCTCGGCCTCACCTGCGACCCCATCGGCGGTCTGGTGCAGGTGCCCTGCATCGAGCGCAACGCCATGGGCGCGGTGAAGGCCATTCACGCCGCGCGTCTGGCCCTGCGCGGAGACGGCACCCACCGCGTCTCATTGGACAAAGTCATCGCCACCATGCGCCAGACCGGCGCAGACATGAGCACCAAGTACAAAGAGACCTCCCGTGGCGGACTGGCGGTGAATGTGGCCGAGTGCTGAGGCAAGGAGCGGGCGTAATGTCGTGGCGAATAGCGATCTTCCTCACCGAAACAGCTTCGGCGCAAAATCCGTGAGGTAGTTGCGCCACACGGGCCAGGAATGATCTCCCGGTGTTTCGTGCCATTCGTAATTCACGCCGCTGGCCTTGAGTTTGTCGATGAGTTGGTGGTTGCGCTCGAGGAGGAAGTCTTTTTCTCCGCAGGCGATCCACAGCAGCTTCAGCTTGGCGTTGGTGCCGGCGGCGTCATCCAGGGCGGGTTTGATTTCATTTTCATCCACCGCGCCGCTGAAGGAACCGATCCAGGCGAAGCGGTCGAGGTTTGTCATGCCGATGCTGAGGGCCTGCCAGCCGCCCATGCTGAGTCCGGCGATGGCGCGCTGGGTGCGGTCCGCTGACACGCGGTAGTGGCTTTCCACGAGCGGGATGGCATCCTGGAAGAGTTCGTTTTTGAACGCGTCGAGCGAAAGGGCGCGGCGATTCGCCATGTCGCGTGCGACTTGGCCGAGCGGATGACCATCGATCATGAGCAGGATCATCGGCTGCGCTTTGCCAGCGGCGATGAGGTTGTCGAGAATCCAGTGTGCCTTGCCATGCACCACCCACGTTTCCTGGCGGTCACCGGAGCCGTGCTGGAGGACAAAGAGCGGGTATTCCTTCTGCGTGCCTGCTTCATACCCTGGCGGCGTGTACACCCACGCGCTGCGCTGTTTGCTCAGCGCCTTGGAGAGATACGTATGCTGATGCACGGTGCCGTGCGGCACGTCCTGAAAGTCCCAGGGATTGGGCGGCGTGCCGGGAATGTGCAGGATGCTGGAGGTGGGATTGCGCTGCGGCTTCTGCGCGGGATTGACGGGGTCGATCATCGCGAGGTCATCGACGACGAAGCTGTACTCCCACACGCCGGCGGACACGTTGGGCACGGTGAGATTCCACAGACCCTCGGTGTCCTTCGTCATCGGGACGGTTTGTTTGTCCCACTGGCCGCGCACGGCCACGCTTTGAGATTTGGGTGCCCGCAGGCGAAAGGTGACGCTGTGATCATCCTGAATGTCCGGTGAGATCACCGGCGCGCTTCTTTGCTGGGCGAAGGCGGTGCAGGTGCAGGCTAAAACGCAGGCGAGGCTGAGGAGGTGCTTCATGGAGCGGCGATGCTGGCATGAACGGCAGCAGATGGGAAGCGGGAATCAAAAAGGTCGCGGCATTTGCGCCGCAAAATTTTTTTGAATAGACCTGAAAGAGCGGCGTCCAATTTGATGAACCCTTAGTGATTATGAAAACGAAATTCATCCTCCTTCTCACAGCGGTCATCACCCTTGGATCGCTCAGTTCATGTGTCGTGCCTTATGGCGGCGGCTACGGATACAACAACTACTATCCGTGGTACGGCGGCTTTGGCGGCTACGGCATCTACAACAACTACTACAGTCGGCCCGGCTACGCCTATGGCGGCTACCGTGGGCCTTACTATGGGCGTCCAGGCTTCACCGGCTATCGCCCTGGCGGCTTTGGCGGCTATCATAGCAACTTTGCGCACTCAGGCGGCTTTGGCGGCTTCCATGGCGGCGGTTTCGCGGGTCATCACCGCTAACAGGCCCCAGTGGGCGGGCGAAACGCGCTGGCTCTGAACCTTCAATGCGCAGCGTCCGGGGAGACTCCCCGGACGTTGTGTTTGGTAGTCAAGCTTACCCGGGTCCGTCATTCCATGCTTCGCCAGCAACCGGTGGCAGTTCGGTGGTTTGAATAGACCCGGGCGGGCTGCGTCAAAACCCCTGCTTTTATGAAAACAAAACTTCTCGTTCTCTTTGCTGCCATCCTCAGTCTTAGCGCACTCAGTTCGTGCAATTCGCCCTATGGCTACGGCAGCTCTTCCTACAATGGCGGCTACAGTCGTCAATATGGCAACAACTCCACCTTGGGCGGTTACCGTGGCGGCGGCGCAGGTGGTGGTTTTGGGGGCGGCTACGGGGGCTTCGGGGGCCGCTAGGACGAATCCTGGAAACAGCAGTGGAAATGCCCAGGGAGTGATCTCTCGGCTAGATTACCGCTGCTCGGATTCACTCCACTTCCTGCTTGGCCAGGGTGTGGGCGAAGGGGCTGGTGGAGGCGAGGTTGTACTGCCGGATGGCGGTGGCCCAGAAAGGCGCGAGTTCGTGATCGGCGGCGCTCCAGATGCGGTAGTGCAGATTGGTGACGGTGTCGGTGTCGTGCATCAGCGCCTTCAGCTCCTGCGCGTTAAGGGTCTGCGGCCCCAGGGTGATCAGCCGATGGCTGATTTCATTGAGGTAGGTGTGTGACACCTCGATGGTGCGGCGGCGGCGCAGCAGGCTGACGTGGAGGCCGTTCACGTAGGGATCGAGACAGACCTGCATGAGGCCGTAGTGGCGCTCCAGTTCGGGCGGGAGCTGGATGCGGTCTTTGATCTCATCCAAATTTTGCTGCATGTTCTTGAGCACGGTGGGCGGCTCGTACTCCTCCGGGGTGAGAAACAGGCCCAGCCGCCGCCCGCTGCGTCCGCTGGACACCATCGCCGCAACGAGAATGGAAACGACCAGTGAGAACAGAATGGGGCTGATCCAGATGAGGAAGGCCTTCGAGACAAACCAGCCGATCACGCCCCAGGCAAGACCCAGCAGCGTGACGCTGAGAAAGGTGAAGAGGATCTCGCTCCAGTTGATGCCGCCGTCGATCTTGCGGCGCTGGGTGACCCAACTGACGCTTTTGCCGATGAGCGTGTAAACGACGAAGCGCGAATGGAAGATCATGAGCACCGGCGCCATGAGCGTGAAGACCACGGTGTCGAGCAGGCTGCTGATAAATGTGAGCAGCCGCAGGCGCAGCGGCTTGAACATGCGGCCCGTGATGACTTCATCCAGCAGGATGACCGTCTTGGGCAGGAAGATGAGCATGGCGGTGACGGCCAGAAGAATGTGCTCCGCCAGGATGGCCTGCGGCTGCACGTGCGGCGTCGGGGTGGCGGCCAGCAGGGTGGCCAGCACCAGGAAGAAGAACCACAGCAGGGAACTGACGTAGCTGAGGATGCCGTGCAGGAAATTGATGCGGCTCATCGGGTGCCAGCCTTTGGCAAAGAGCAGCCAGAGGTGCTGCATGTTGCCCTGGCACCAGCGGCGGTCACGCTTGAGCATGTCCACCAGCGTGGGAGGGCCTTCCTCATAGCTGCCACGCGTGGTGGGCAGCAGCCGCACAGCGTAGCCGGCTTTGCGCATGAGCGCGGCCTCCACGAAGTCATGGCTGAGAATGTGCCCGCCGAAGGGCGCGTTGGCAGGCAGAGGAGGCAGGGCGCAGTGCTCGATGAACGGCGCGAGGCGCAGGATGGCGTTGTGGCCCCAGAAGTTGGCCTCGCCGCACTGCCAGTAGTCGAGACCGGCCATGAAGGGCGGGCCATAGAGCGCCTGGGCAAACTGCATGACGCGCCCGAGCAGCGTGTCGGCAGCGATCTGTTTGGGGAAGGTCTGCACGATGCCGATGCCGGGATTTTTCTCCATGATGCGCACCATGCTGGTGAGCAGCGCGCCGGACATGAGGCTGTCCGCATCCAGCACCACCATGTAGCGGTAGCGCTTGCCCCAGCGGCGGCAGAAGTCGCTGACATTGCCGCTCTTGCGATTGATCTGCTTGCGGCGGCGGCGGTAGAAGATGCGGCCAAAGGCCTTGAGCTGGCGGCAGAGCTCCAGCCACGCGGTCTCCTCCTCGATCCACTGGCTGGCCTTGTCGGAATCACTCAGGATGAAAAAGTCGAAGTTGGCCGCCTGCCCGGTGGCCTCCAGCGAAAGGTAGATGGAGCGCAGGCCTTCATAGACGCGCGTCACGTCCTCATTGAACACCGGCATGATGATGGCCGTGCTGGCGGTGATGGGCTGCTCAAAATCATCCGCGCTGAGCGAGAGCCAGAGACTGAGTGAATCCGGCTTGGAGCGGTTCATCAGCCAGACACCAAAGAGCGCGGTCCAGAAGCCGACATTGAGCTGGTAGTACAACGGAATGAACACCAGCAGCAGCGCCCACTCGGAAATCCGCATGCCGTTTTCCGAGAGGAAAATGTAGGAGAGCCAGGCGCCGACGATGGTGCCGAGGCCGACGAGCGAGAAGAAGGTGGCGCGGCGCGTGCGGGAAACGTGCTTGGGCGGCATCCCGGCGGTCATCGCGATGTTCGCGGTCTGGCTGCCTATGGGTGCGCTCATCCGAAGAGGGAGTAAAGGTAGCCCAGCACGCTGCCAATGATGACGACGAGCACCGAGTAGCGCAGGATGGGATGACGACCGAGGCGGTCAAAGGTGTCGTCCGCCACATCGGTGAACATGCCGAGATCAATGTCACGCGGCGTCATTTTGCTCACCTGCATGCCGGGGCCGGAGGTGCGGATGGCGGAGCGCATGGCCTCGGCCATGTCTTCCGGCATGTTCTGCTCATCCAGGAAGAACTGCGGCCAGCGCGAAGGGCCGCCGGCGAGGTGGAAGCCCAGACGCCCGGTGGCTTCGAGCTGCGCTTCGTTGAGATTGAGATCGCTGTAGATGGAGCCGAGCCACTCGCGCAGCATCAGGCGCGCCTGCTCAATGGAATGCGCCGTGGGGGTGCGGGTGGGATCGAGCGAATGAGCCTTGGCCGCATTGCGCAGGGTTTCGAGAATCAACTGCGTACGGCGGATACGGTTGTGAAGCTGGTAGGAACGGAAGTAGTCGGCGAGGCGTGCATACGCCTCGTTCCATTCTTCCTCGGTGCCTGTCGCGGGGGCAAACTGAATGTTGACTGCTTCCATGTAGGTTCAAATCCGAGCCGGTGGAGAATGCGCACTTTTGCCGTGGTGGAAAGCGGAGGATTGCGGATTCCGCATTTTTGCTCTTGTCAGCCGCGGGCTTCATCCGGCATGGTCTGGCCTCATGTTCCCGCGCCCGTTCATCCTGGCTTTGCTGAGCCTGCTGGCTGGTTCCCATGCGATGGGTGAACCGCGCCCGTGGACCAATGCGCAGGGAAAGCAGGTGCTGGCCGAGTTTGGCGGCCTCAAAGATGGGAACGTCACGCTGATCATGCCAGGCGGGCAGAATGCCACGGTGTCGCTGGCCAGTCTCTCGGCGGAGGATCAAACCTGGGTAGGGCAGAACGCCACCAAAGCCGTGACCAGCAGCGCGGTCCCCGCAGATGCAACGCGCGTTCCCTGGGACAAACGCCGCATGCCCACGGAGGTGAAAGAGCCGATGCTCTACATGAACATCAAGGTGGTGAAAGAGGTGCCGGGGGAGTGCATTTACGAGTCCGGGCACTTCCAGTTCCGCACCAGCGCCAAGCTGGGTGCCATCCTGATGAAGGATGTGTGCCGCGCTTTTGAGAGCACCTATGAGCTGGTGCGCACGATGCCCTGGGGCATCGTGCCCAAGCCCGAGGAAGGGCGGCAGAAATTCCAGGCGGAACTTTTTGCCACACGCGAGCAGTACCTCGCCAGCGGTGCGCCGCCGTGGTCTGGCGGCGTGTATGTGCGGAATGAGAAGGTGTTTCGCATGCCCTTTGAGGAGCTGGGCATCTCCAACACCGTGGGTGCCAATGGCGCGTACTATCGCAAAGGCGAGATCAACAACGACACCATCACGCACGAGATCACGCACCAGATGATGCACGAGTACCTGCCCTACATGCCGGTGTGGCTCATCGAAGGTCTGGCGGAGTACACGTCCAATCTGGCCTACAAAGGCGGTGTGTTCTCCGTCATTGGAGACGGCGTGGCCTTTGCCGTCAGGCAGCCCGGCTCGCGCAATCGCGGTCTCATGCGCGCCATGCGCTACCCAGGCGGCTGGATTGGCGTGAAGGAGCTATGGGGCTACACCACGGACATCTCCACGCGCAACGAGATCACGAGCTTCAAGCTGTCCGATCAAGGAAATCAGCGCGCACCCATGCGCACCCAGCCCCCTTCCATGGAGGACCTGGCCAACCGCTACCGCTCCGCCCACATCCTCGCGTATTTTTTTGTGCATGAAAACGGCGGCAAACACCTCATGCGGTACTTCGACGCGCTGCATGAGGAGAAGAAAAAGTGGCCGGCCTTCTGGGAGCAGGTGAAGGTTTACAACGAGGGCCTCAAAAAACTACGCCCCGCGTATGAAGCCTACCGCAAAGCCATGAAAGAGTTCATGCAGCAGCCCGGTGTGAAAGACCTCGGCGGCGGCCGCTTCTCCTATCCAAAAGAACTCAACCCACCTGAACCGCCTCCTGATCCACCCAAAGAACCCGAGCCTCCCGACAACACCGATCCGGACGCCGTCTGCGCCAAGCACCTGAACATCCTCCTCAATGACCGCACGCTGGTGCAGTTGGAGGAGGAGGTGCGGGCGATGTTTCAGAAGAACGGGTTGAGTCTGTGAGGCCTGAGTTTGTGACCCGCATGCGGAACGTAAAGATCACTTCGTCGTGAACTCACGGCGAGGAAGTCTTCTGAGGCTCCTCGCGCTACGCGATCACCTCATTGAGCAGCCGTCCCCCATTGACGATGTCCACAGGACGCACGTTTTCGACGACGATGCGTTTGCTGGCGTTGATGCCGAGCAGGCGGTACATGGTGCGGGCAAGATCTTCAGGGCCCACGGGGTTTTCATCCGGCTCGCCGCCGAGGGCGTCGGACTTGCCATAGACAAAACCTTTCTTCATGCCGCCACCGGCCATCGCCACGGAGAAGACGCGCGGGTAGTGGTCGCGCCCGTTCGTGCTGTTGATGCGCGGCGTGCGGCCAAATTCGGAACTCACGAGCACCAGCGTGGTGTCGAGCATGCCGCGTTCATCAAGGTCTTTGATCAAGCGGGCGAAGGCGACATCGAATTGCGGGGCCTGGCTTTCAAAGGCGCCCTTGATGTTGGAGTGGTGGTCCCAGCCGCCGTAGTTCACGGACACCATGCGCACTCCAGCTTCGACGAGACGGCGTGAAAGCAGAAAGCGCTGACCGGCGGCGTTGCGGCCGTATTCATCGCGCAGCTTGTCAGGCTCGGCATTCAGATTGAAGGCCTCGCGGGCTTTGTCAGAGCTGATGAGCTTGTACGCGGCCTGATAGAAATTGTCCATGGCACTGAGGCCGTCCGATTTCTCGGTGGTGCGGAAGTGCTCGTCCACAGCAGAGAGCAGGTTGCGGCGGCGGTCAAAACGCTTGGGGTCGATGTCCTTCGGTGCCGCGAGATCCCGCACGGTGAAGCCTTTGTCCGCAGGATCGCTGCCCAGCGCAAAGGGACCGTAGGCGCTGCTCATGTAACCGCTGCCCTGATCCGGTGCGAACACGCTGGGCACGGCCACGTAGGGCGGCAGATTGTTGCGCGGCCCCTGCTCATGCGAGATGATGGAGCCGAAGCTCGGAAACTTGATGGCCGGGCTGGGGCGGTAGCCGGTGAACATGTTGTGCGTGCCGCGCTCATGCGCCGCCTCGCCATGCGTCACGGAGCGGATCAGCGTGATCTTGTCGAGGATCTTGGCGATGTTCACAAACTGCCCGCCCACGAATTCGCCCGTCACCCCTTTGACCGGGCTGAACGGCCCACGGTAATCGGGCGAAGCAAAAGGTTTCGGATCCCAGGACTCATGCTGAGCCATGCCACCAGGCAGATAGATGTGGATGATCGAAGTGGCGATGGGCTTGTAGCTTTCCACCGACGGCATGGCGAGCGTCTGCTCCGCTGCCTGCAACTTGAGCATCTGCGGCAGCGTAAGCCCCAGCCCCGCCATGGCTCCCACCTGTAAAAAGTCACGCCGACCCTGCGGGGTCGTGAAGAGGTTGCTGTGATTGCCGGAGCAGAGACGATGCATTTTCATGGTGCGGATTCAGTGGGTTATCACGTGAACCTACCATGCGAGATGGAGGCATGTTACGTCCGCAGGGCATTCTGCCAAGACCGGCACAATGATGCGCAAGGGAGGCGCAGGAGTGGTAACCAAGATCCTTTTTTCCGCCTGCTGTCTGCAATGAATTACTTCTCATCCCCAGCCACCGGTGGCACATCAGGTACTGCGGCGAGGATCTCATCCAGATCAGACAGGCTCCCGCGACGGGCGCGTTGTTCAACGGTATCGCGGACGTTCCAGGCGGTGACCTGAGACGAGAGGGCGATGGCGATGATGGAATCCACGCTCGTTCCTTCACGCTTGGCGACATCCGTTGCCTGTTGGATGAGGAAGTCAGGAATGTTGGCTTGAATGGTCATGGGACAACAGATTGCAGGATGTGAAGAAACTCTTTGGGCGACACCACCTTCACCGCAGGCAGCCTGTCGGCGGGGAAGTGACGCAGATTGAACGTGACAAGATAACCGACTTTCGCTTCGAGCGCTAGTTGCGCGAAGGCTTCGTCGTCAGCATCGGGCAGGGAGGGCTTCCAAAAACTGGAAGTGCGGAACGATTCTGCACCTGCACAGAGGGCATTTAGAAAGCGGTCCACCGTGGTTAACGTGAGTCCAAAGCTCGGCCCCTCACGTTTGAGCACTTCGTCATATTCCGAAAGGACAGTGTTACCCACAAGCAGCACGAACTCGCCTCGGCGGTAGCGTGCCACGATCTCAAACGAAGCTCCATGCCGCGACCGGAGCGCGGCCAGCAAAACATTTGTGTCGAGAACAGCTCTGATCATGACTGCGCGATGCTACCGGTCTGCGATTGCTTTTGCAAGACGAGGCTAACCCCGCCTCACTTATCCCACCCACGCAATTTCACATGCACCTGCGCCACGCGGCCCATGTAGTGGTCCATGGAGAAATCTTTCGCGGCTTTGAGCATGTGGGCCTTCGCTTTCGCATCGTCGCCAATAGCTTCGAAATACAAACCTAGATACAAATGCGCATAGCAGCGGTGGTTGCGCAGGCGTTCGCCTTCGCCCTCCTCGGCGGCTTTGAGCACGGCCTCCTCGCTGCCTTTGCCAGCAAAGAGTTCATGCACCTGCTTCATCGGGATGCGGCTGTCGCCTTCGATGGGGATGAAGACCTTCCTCGCAGCCTCCACGCCTTCGCCTTTGGCGATACACAGGAAATGCCACGCGGCGTTTTCCACGTCGTTGCCGTTCACGGTTTGATGCACCTCAAACTGCTCGCGCCCGCCTTTGTAGTCGCCGGCATAGTAGAGCGAAAGGCCGCGCTGCCAGAGCTGTGGTTTGGAGTCGGGCACCAGCGCGATGAGCTGGTCAAACGCCGCGACGGATTCCTTCGGCTTGGCCGCGAAGAAGAAATCCACGCCCTGCTGGAAGAGTGCGTTGGGGGTGGGCTTCGGCTCCTGCGCGGTGGCGTGGGAGAACAGACCGAGAAGGAGCAGCAGGGGGAGAAGGAGGTGGCGGTTCATGGCGGTGCTTCAAAAAACAAACGTGGGTGGCGGGAAAAATCATCCGAGTGAAGGCAGAATGACGAATGAGTAAATCCGAATGACTAACGAATGACAAAGCTCGAAGCCCAAAACAAGCACGCCCCTTACGTCAAACTTTCCGCATTCCAGCAAACGCAGCGACGACACATCAAGGCGCTAACGTCGTCATTCGGATTTACTCATTCGTCATTTTAATCACAGCCACGCCAGCGGCAGCGGCAGGATCAGCGCGAGGTCCGCCAGCACGCGGTAGGCATCCACCGAGAAGCGCCGCCGCAGGCCATGCACCAGGGAGTGCAGCAGCACCGCGCCCAGGGCTACGTGGGCAGGGCCGCGCAGTGAGTGCTCCAGATCTCCCTGCCCGATAGACACCAGCAGGGCCAGGGTGAAAAGCAGCGTGCCCAGCACCAACTGCGGGTGTTTGCGGTCGTTTTGCAGCCCGGCCTCGCGGCAGGAGATGCCGTGCAGATTGCAGGCAAACAGCAGCGCCAGCAGCACGCATTCCAGCACCGGCTCGGCAATCGTCTCCGGCATGGCGAGAAAGCGCGTGCTCGTGGTGCAGCCCATGGCAAACAGCAGCGCAGCGGTCATTTCCTTGGGCAGCCACTGCCCCATGCGGATGTCCAGTTGCCGCAACACGGACAGCACCATCACCCCCAGCACCAGCAGGCTGAGGGCAAACCGCGACCCGCTGGTCAGCGGCATGCGCGAGATAAGCATGATGCCGCCCAGCCCCGCGCAGGAGACGAACACATCCCGCGAAAAAGGGCTGCCCTGCGCCGACCACGAGGCCAGATACAGCGCCACCAGCAGCGCCAGGCCCGCCGCCTGCCATAGCACGCCTTCGGGAATGACAAACAGCGCCAGCCACGCCAGCAGCAGCATCGCTGGCGGCAGCACCCCCAGCAACAGTACGCGGCGGTGGCGATGATAAAAAGCATGCCGCACATCCAGCTCGGCAGCGCTTTGGACGGCAAACGTGTCCAGCGTGCGGTCCAGCAGATAGACCACCCAGCAGGCCAGCCCAAGGCCGAGGCCCAGCAGCGGCGTGAGGCGGATGCCGTGCGTGTGGGCCAGGGTCGCCTGCCAGAGAACCGCCACCACGGGTGCCTCCAGGCTCAGCACATGCGGCCACAGCCACCAGGGTGTACGCTTGGCATGGGGGGGGACGCTGGTTGGGGGCAGATCGGTCAAGACCTGCTCTTTAATTCTCCGCCGACGAAAAGGGAACTCATTTGGCGATGAATTTTACCGCAGGAGCCAGTGGCGGCGCAGCCTTTGAGGTAGGCCGGGTGTGTTTGACGCGCTGTGTGTCTCCAGCACCCAGAGTGGTTTCGCCAAACCGCCCGACTCTGCCTGCACCGAATGATGGAGGGTCTTCACATGCTCACAGACGGGCGGGCTGTCGCCATGCCATACCCGTCCCACTACGAACTAGCAGAATGAAGGCGGGATCTTTGGCAACAGAGGTTAGTTCGATTCTACTTGATCACCATTTTCACCGGCAGGTCGGAGAGCTCGGCAAGGGTGAGGCTGCCGTTTTTGTCGGCATCGAGCTTGGTGAAGATGCCGTCGGTGAGCGCATCGAATTCCTTGCGGCTGACAGCCTTGTCGCCGTCCTGATCAAGCGTGAGCAGCGCCTGCTTGATGAGCGCCACCAGGATCGTTCCACCGATGTCTCCGGCTTCTTCGGCAAGGTCACCGCTCAGCGCATCCACCTCTTCCGGTTTGATTGAGCCGTCATGGTTTTTGTCCAGTTGATCAAAACTGCGCGCGATGCCGTTCTGCCATTCGCCTTGGTCGAGGATGTTGTCTGAATTGGTATCAAACTCATGCGTGATGAGCTTCGCCAGCGTTTCAGCGCCTGGCACCGCTGCACTCAGCGTCTGGGCACTGACAACGAACAAGAGGGTGATAAGGAATGGCTTCATGTGGAGGAATGATGAATAAAGCACCAAAACAAAACGAAGTCTCATGGCAGGGGCTTGGTGGTTTCGATGTCGCTTGGGTTGATCCAGCCGGCTTTCATGAGTTTGCCGCTCATGAACTTCTCGTAAAAGCCGACGTTGGCTTTGGTGGCGTGCTCGTATTGGTCAAAGACATCGCCCTGGCCAAACATGCGCGGATCACCCTGCTGTTTGAGTTCGGTGTGGAGTTGATTCTGCAATGCGGTGGCGCGTGGATCAGTGGGCACGTTCTTCACGAAATCAGGGTCGGCTTTGAGATCGTAGAATTCGGTGCCGGGGCGCAGACCAAAGCAGAGCTGCCAAAAGGGATCGGCGGGGTTCTTGCGGTGCGCGTCGAGGATGAAGCTCTTGGTGGCTCCGGCATCGCAGTCCATGTAGCCGGTCTCGGGGTTGCCAGCAGGCCAGCGCGTGGGCTCGAAGTTTTCGATGAAGACACTGTCCTTCGTGACGATGGCGCGGATGGGGTAGCCCCAGTCATGCGGGCGGCCCACATCGGTGCGCTCCTTGCCGATGAGCACGTGATCGCGTACATGCGCGGGCTTGTTGGCAAAGAGATCCGTCAGGCTGCGGCCCGGTGACTCCGCCATGCCGGTGTCGCCCCATTTCAATCCGGCGACTTCGACGAGTGTCGGCGCGAGATCGATGAAGCTGACGAAATCGCTGATCGTGCGGCCGGGTTGCAGGATGCCCTTCTTCCACATCATCGCGAGCGGCACACGGTTGGCCTGCACGTTGGCGTTGCCTTTGCTGCGCGGGAAGGGCATGCCGTGGTCGGCGGTGACGATGACAAGCGTGTTGTCCAGCAGGCCGCGTTTTTCGAGATCGGCGATCATGCGCCCGAGATGGCGGTCGAAATGCTCCACTTCAAAGGCGTAGTCGAGCATGTCATTGCGGATCACCTCGTTGTCCGGCCAGTAAGCGGGTACGTGGTCGATGTCCGTGAGCTTCTTGCCACCTTTGGCCACACCGCTGCCGAATTCATAACCGCGATGCGGCTCCACGCTGCCATACCAGAAACACCAGGGTTTGCCGGCCGGTGCGGCATTGAGGAAGTCGCTGAAGTTGGCCGCGTAGTCGCAGTTCAGGATCTCGGGTGTAGGTGGGGTGGCCTTGCGCTTGTTGTAGGGCGTTCCGGTCATCTGGCGTGGTTTGCCATTCGCATCGTTCGCCACACCAGGTCCCCAGCCCTTGGTGGTGTAACCCACGTTCCAGCCTTTCTCCGCGAGGGCTTCGCCCCAGCCTTTGAACTCAGGCGGGAAGTAGCAGATGTGATTTGCAGCCTCCTTGAGCTGCCATGAATTGCGCCCGGTGAGAATGCAGGCGCGTGAGGGAGCACACTTGGCATTCGGCGTGTAGGCATTGCTGAAGAGCATGCCTTCCTTCGCCACGCGGTCAAAGTTCGGTGTCTTCACCCAGGGTGTACCGTAGGCGCTCGCATGCGGTCCCCAGTCATCAGCAATGGCGAAAAGGATGTTTGGCGGCGGCTCCGCCGCGAATGACGAAACCAAAACTAAGAATGACGAAAAAATGAGGGCTGCTGGTTGGCGCATGGCGAGGGAACGACGCTCATGAGAGGTTCCTTCGGCAAATTGAAGAGCCATGCCGCCGCTCTGCGGGAGTGCTCAGCGTGCAAACACCTGCGCCGCTTTCTGGAGCAGCGGATCGGCAGGGAGGATGGACTGCCCGCTGCGAATCACGGCGCGGGCTTCAGCCAGCTGATTGAGCTGGGCCAGTGCGGTAGCTTTGGCGCAGTAGGCACCCGGCAGGCAGGGATCGAGATCGAGCGCCTTGGACGCGGAAGTCTGCGCTTCTGCAAACCGGTGCAGTTCGATGAGGGCGTTGGCGCGGTTCACCCAGGCCTTGGCATAGGCGGCATTCAGGGCGATGGCGCGGTCGGCGCTGGCCAGCGCCTCCTCGGGCTGCTTCATGCGCCGCATGAGGATGGCACGATTGTTCCAGGTGATCGCTGCGCCGGGCAGCGCGGCCACAATGGCATCCAGTACGCGGCAGGCCTGGTCCGCGGGCAGTAGTTCGACGAAGAGCAGCGAGGTGCCGTCCAGCTCTCCCATGCGGTTGGATTCATAGGCGAGCTCAAGCGCCTGATCCAGCCAGGTCAAAGCATCGTCGCGGTGGCCAATACCCATGGTGGCCTGCGCGAGATTGGCCAAAGGACCGGGTTCCTCAGGGGCAAGCTGGCGGGCTTTCGCCGCACTGCGAATGGCGGCATCGAATTCACGACGCTCCATGTGGATGCAACATTGAATCTGATGCGCCTTCCAGTTTGCGGGATTCAGATGCAGCGCGCGCTCGGCCTCGGCATGGGCTTTGCGCGGCTGGCCGAGATTAAGCCAAGTCTGCGCGGCATTGACCAAGGCATCCGCCTGCAGCGGCGAGTCGGGTGCCAGTGTGCGTGGTGGCGTGGCTCCGAGCAGGGAGGTGAACATGGCCTCCAGGCGTGAGGCGATGACTTGGAAACTCGCGGGCCGTGCAGCGGGATCAATGGCGAGGCATTCGCGCAGCAGCGCGGCCAGCGGCTCCGGCATGCGGGCGGCTGTGCAAAGCTCCGCAGGGCGTGGCGCCTGCGGAAACTGACCGAGCACCGCGCACAGCAGCGTGACGCCATAGGCATACACGTCTGCGGCCGTGCTGCGACCGGAGCGTCGCGCGATCATCTCAGGTGCCATGAAGCCATCCGTGCCGGCGATGAGTCCCGCAGGACCCGTATCGCCCCCGGTGAGTGAGAGCCCGAAATCGCTGACCTTCGCCACGCCATCGGCGGTGATCAAAACATTGGCAGGCTTCAGATCGCCATGCACCAGTTGTTCCTCTTTGAAAGCATGCGCAAGTCCGCGCGCCATGCCGAGGCCATAGCGCAGACTGCTGCGCCAGTCGGTGCGGCCCTGGGCGATTTCTTCCACCAGTGTGCGTCCGCCGGTGATGTGCTCCATCACGAGGAAGGGAATGCGGTTGTGCATTTCCACGCCGTAAGCGAGCACGAGATTGGGATGCGGTGTCAGCGCGACGGAGTTCACGGCTTCTGCCACAAACTGCTCGCACAGATCCGAGTCGGTCAGATGCTGCGGCAGCGGGCTCTTCAATGCGGCAAGCGAGTCTCCTCGCTGATAGGTTTCCGGCCCGAGACTGCGGCAGAGGTACACCAGACCGAATCCACCATGCAGGATTTTGAGCACCTCATAATTCCCGCCGATGCGGGCTCCGGGCTGAAACGGCACCTCTTCCAAAAAGCGGCACTCGCGCTGGAGCTGCTGCAGCAGCTCGGACATGCTCTGCCGGGCGCTGTCCAGCCCGAGCAAGTCCGCCAGTCCGCCTGCTTCCAGTGGATCGCCACGCTCCAGGCGTGCGATCACGGAACCGTCCGGTTTCACCGCTGAACGCGCTTCACGCGCATCCATGAGCCCGCGCTTCAGAGCGGAGAGCAGATCGCGCAAGCTGCGGGAGTTGGCATCGGGTGGCATGGTGAATTTATGCGGGCCGGCTGAGCGTGGCTAAGAGATCGCGGATCTCGGCGTCCACTTCGGCACTGTCCGTGGCATACTGGGCGATCTCTTCGCGCAGCAGCCGCTGGTAGGCGCGCCTTGCGGTGACGAGGCGGTTGGCCACTTCTTTTTCGGTGAGTCCGAGTTCGTCGGCCATCTCACGCTGCGAAGGCGCGGCGATGCCGTCGAGAATAGGCAGAAGCATGAAGCGTTTGAAAATGTTGAAGTGCGTCTGCTTGCCGGTTGCCTGGCATTCGCGGTCCAGGGCGTCCACCACGCGTGCCAGCAGCATGCGGGCCCATGTTTGGGTGAAGGCATCTTCAGGAGTCTTGTGGTCCACGCCCAGCACCGCAGCGCTGCCGCCTTCTTCCAGAACCTCATCTGCGGAAATGAATCCGCCCGCAGGCCGCCGCTGCTGCGCCTGATCATGCCGGTGCGCATTGGCGGCGTAATGCTGGAGGGCGGAAAGCATCAGGCCGCGAAAGCGCCCGCGTGCGGTTTCAGCCTTTTCAAACAATTGATGCTGCATGGAGTGGAGAAAAAAATCCTGCACCAGGTCCTCGGCTTTTTCGTGGCCGAAGCCCCGCCGTGCGAGATAGGCCAGCACAGGCTTGCGATAGAGCTGGTAGAGCGTGCCGAGCACTTCGCTCTTGGTGGTTTCATCACCGTCCTTCAGCCGCGCCAGTTGTGACCAGCGCGTTTGCGGAAACATCTCGCCGTCGTTGCTCATGCCCGGCAGGCTACGAGGCAAAACGAAAACGGCAAGCCCGCATGAAACCGGGCTTGCCGTTGTGTTTGACGCGACCTCTCAGAGAGCAGGCGGCGGCACCGGGTGGGTCTCAAGATGGTAGCCGGACGCTCTGCCGGACTCCTTGTATTCCTTGATGGCCTGTTCTGGCGTGCGTCCGCTGCCAGTTTCGCGAGGAGGCTGCGCTTCGCTGATGCGCTCCACGACTTGTCGGGCGTTGTTGAGATTCTGATCGGTGTCAGCGGCTGTGAGCGAGCTGCTGGCGGTCGCGAGCAGAAGAAGCAGGAGGCATGTTTGAGTTTTCATGAGGATGCGATGTTGAATTGTGGCGTGGTTTGATTTCAGACAGTGGCTGTGAGAGGCAGCGGACGGGTGGGTTTTCCTGGCTGCTTCACGCAACCGTCGTCTTGTCCGTTGACGGCGAGGTCGCACCACCTGTGGCACCCGTGGTGGTGATGGTGGTGCCTGAAACAGCCACCATCGCGGTCGTTGAAGACAACCTGGTCCCAGGGGTCTGCTGTCGGTGGCAGCGGGGTGCAGGGACGGATGGGCCGGGGCATGTCAGGAAGATCGGGCGGGCAGACAGGCAGCGTGCGCAGCGTGTCTGCATGGGCGCCTGCAAAGGCGGTGGCGATGAGGCAGAGATGAAGAAGTGATGTTTTCATGGGATGGATTGGGTGAAGGGTGGATGGAGGTGATGCGTGTTAGCCACGCACAGCGGCGACGGCCGTGGGACCGTGGGTATGAGGAGGGTCTTTGAAGACGTCCTTGATGCGGTCGGCGAGGGATTCACCGGCACGGGCTCCGGTGATGGAGGTGACCGCGAGAAGGAACAGGAGGGATTTGATGAGTTTCGTTTTCATGGGATGCGGATGTTGTTTGTGATTTATTGGGTGAGTTTGAATTGCGTCATGGGAGGAGCCGCTTAGCCACGGACGGCGGCGACTGAGGTTGGCGCATGGGTGTTGCGGGGTTCCTGGAAGACCTCCTTGATGCGTTGGGCCAGCGATTCGTCAGCCTGGGCTCCGGTGATGGAGGTGACGGCGATCAGGAAGAGGACGGTTTTGATGAGTTTCGTTTTCATAGGATGCGGATGTTGTTTGTATTTCGTTGGTTAAGTTTGATCGGCAGATTTGCCTCTCTGCTACTGGTTTACCCATCCGCGCCCCAACTCTGCGTGAGGCTGAAACATTTTTTTCACGCCAGGGCCCGAGTTGCCGGAAATGGCACGGAAAAACGCTGCCTGCCCGCGCAGCTTGACCCAAATTCATGCCTTCAGACCTCGCCAGAAAAGCACTTTTAAACGTATATTAGGATCTATTACTCTATACCATTACGACAGCCGCAGAACTGGGATGTTTTGGGCATGAGCCCTGCCTTAGTGGCATGGACACTCGAACGAGCTAACGCCGAAGCCTGGCGATGACACTTGCCAGCGGAGTCACAAAGCAACGCCGGACGAGCTGCTGCCTGCTCCGCGAATTCTCAATCCACCGGGCCAGCGGCGGGGAGAGATGACAATAGCAGCGGTTGAACAGCCGCCCCCACATGGAGCGGAGCAGAGTCTCATCGCGAAAAGCACGCAATGCGCCGACCTCCCAGGCGTCTGGCGTAGCGCAGGCTGCCGTGGCGATGAAGCAGTTGGAAGGCTTGGGAAACTGCATCGGATACGGGACCAGGCTCTTGGTCCCTTTTTGAAAGATGACGATCTTGTGGTAGCCGCTCCTTCCGAGAATGCCGCTGAACGTCCACATCAGCTTGGACCGTTTGTTCTCAAAATAAGGGTAGTCGATGTTGGGATCGCCGGGCTTCGGGATGGCAAAGTCGGTCTGCGTGTCCACCAGCAAGACGTGGCCCTTGAACATAGCCTGCACCCGGGCAAGATCGACGGCCCGCGTAAGGGTAAGCAGCTCGACGAACTCCACCTGATCCCGGATGAAATAATTCATGCACTCCAGCTTGGGTCCGTGCATGTCGTCCACCGCGACATAGATCATGCTGCTGCTGGTGATCGCGCGGAAAATCGGCAGCAGGACAAAGAAGATGAAGACGCTTTTCCGCGCGTCCTCCTCCAGTTCGAGCGCTATTTCGTAAGCCGGTTTGTCTTTCTGCTGGGCCATCTGCGCAGTCAGCGTGTGAAAGGCCAGCAGCTCCGACGGACGCAGGCTCGTGATGGGCTTGCCGTTCCGCTCGGTCAGCGTGCCCATCCCCTGCTCGGTGAGGACACGGTTAAGCTCCCGAAATCGTTCCTCCACGCTGCGGATGAACTCCTCTGACTTTTCCAGGATTGAGTTGGCCATATCGTCTGCGGTGAAGGATTTTTGAAGAGTGCTCGCCGCCGTAAACAAGGAGAATCAAAGCGGCGGTGGATTTTACGCTTTGACCGACGTTTTGTCCAACCACAGCACCCGTTCCGGACACTCCTGCGGCGAATTGACGACTGCGCCGCCGTCGATTATCCCTTGGCATGTGTCAGTGCCGGATCATCACCTTGCGACGACAGCGCTCCTCCGGCATTGAGCCTTTCATACTCCATTGATTATGGCCTACGACTGGAATGATGACCGCCAAAGGTTCTGCCGCTCCGCCAGCCGCGGAAATGTGGATTCGCCGAGCGAAGAATGGCTGGCGGATAAACTCGACCAGGCCGCTGCACAGGCCAAAGCCGGTAACCTGCGTGAAGCGGCAAAGCTTATTGAAGCGATTCGTGTGCGGGTCGTGGCCTTGCGTTTGTTTTACAGTTGGGACGACGGGATCCTGTGTTTTGGCAATCTCATCAGTCTGATCCGCCGCATGTCACCGGAGACAAAGGTGCCGTCCGAATATCAAAAGCTGCTGGATGCCCAGCCGAGCCTGAAATGGGACGAGGACATGACGGCGAAACAGAAAGCTTTTTGGTATGGCTCCGCCAATGCCGAAGTGGGTGGCACCATCATGATCGGACACCCATCCGGAAAGTCCGGCTGTCTGGTGGTGGCACTGGGTCTGCTGGCGGGCAGCTTCGCGCTGGCACTGCTCTGCGTGCTCTGCCAATGAGCTGAACTTATTTCACCACCGGGCTGATTTTCTTCACGATGAAGACCGCCACATCGCCGCGCTCCAGATAATGCTTCGTGCCATAAGCGCCGCTCACGGACACGACCACGCCATCTTTGACCCACGCGAAAGCCTCCGCTGGCAGGAGCACTTCCACGCGCTTTTTCTCACCGGTGCGCAAGGCCCAGCCGGTGGTTTCACCGCCAATGGACATGCGTTGTTCGAGTGTACCTGTGAGCTGAATTTCAGGAGCCTCCTTGGAGCCGGGGTCTGACGGTGCGGGCTGGCCCTGAGTCACGGAACAGAGCAGGCAGGTGAAGAGGAGGGTGGCAAGAATGGAGTGTTTCATTGGAGTGGTGGTTCGTTGTGTATGGATTACCGAAAAGTGATCCAACTCTGCAAAGACTCTGAAAAATACTTTTTCCGGTCTCGGAACACAATGAAGGCTGCTTTTTTTTGCCTCGCTTCTTGTTGCTCTTCTTCGAAGTACCATCCTTGGCTTTGCCTGCGGCGGCTTCGTTGCTTAGCTCGGTCGCGGTGAGATCCTGGAATGGCGAATGACGCAAGGACAAGCAGGAAGCTTTTTATGGCTCGTGCGCTTCAGGTTTCTGCCAGGGTGTGGCGCCACCGATCTGCACGTGTGCGCGCAGGGCATCGGACAGTTCTTTGAAGACCTTGGGGGCCTTGCCGATGAGGTTGGTCTTCTCCTGGGGATCGTTCTTGAGGTTGTAGAGTTCCAGGGGGCTGTAGGGAGAGTTTTGCATGAGCTTCCACTCGCCACGGATGAGGGCTTCGTAGCTCTTGCCGCCGATGGTTGCGCCGCCGTCGCGGCGGACAAAGTAGAGATCGCGTGGTGTGCTGATGGTGCCGCCGTTGAAGATGGGCACGAGGCTGATGGCATCGAGTTCAGGCGAAGGTTTCACGCCTGCGAGTTCGAGGAAGGTGGGGAAGAGGTCGAAGTTCAGGCCGGAGTAGTCGCTGCGGGAGCCTGCCTTGATGTGGCCGGGCCAGCGCACCATGAAGGGCACGCGCAGGCCGCCATCGTAGTGGCTGGTCTTGCCATCGCGCCAGGGGTCGTTGTTCTGCGCATGGGGCAGCGAGCCGCCGTTGTCAGAACCGAAGGCAACGACGGTGTTTTGATCGAGACCGGTTTCTTTTAACACGGCGAGCAGTTGGCCGATGCGATCATCCAGATGCTCCACGAGTGCGGCATTGCGTGCGCGCTTATCATCGAGCTGTGGTGCACGCGCTTTCACCTTGGCCACCCATTCCTCCGGCGGCTCGATGGGGAAATGCGGTGCATTGAAGGCAAGGTAGAGGAAGAAGGGCTGCTTCTCCTTGGCGCGTTCGCGGAAGTAATCCGCCGCCCAGTCGGCGAAAATGTCCGTGGCATGGCCCTTGGGGTCGATGACGTCCGCATTGCGGCGCATGTAGTTGAGCCCCTGGCGCAGATGCGTCGTGTAGCTGTCCATCATGTCGCCGAGGAAGCCGTGGAAGAGGTCAAAGCCGCGCTCATTCGGCGTGTTCGGAGATTCGAGACCGAGATGCCACTTCCCGATCACCGCCGTGTGATAGCCCACCTTCTTCAACTCATTGCCAATCGTCGGAATGCCGGGCGCGAGATAACCCCATGAGTCATCCGGATTGGTGCGAATGACTCCCGGAACGCCCACGCGATCTGGAAAGCGCCCCGTGAGCAGCGCCGCGCGTGAAGGAGAGCACACAGTGCAGTTGGCGCGCATGTTCTGGAAGAGCATGCCCTCCGCCGCAAGCTTGTCGATGTTCGGCGTGTGGCAGTCGGAGGCGTGGTAGGTGGAGACATCGCCATAGCCGAGGTCATCGGCGTAGATGATAAGGAAGTTGGGGCGCTGCTCGGCAGCGAATGACGAGGTAACCGCCAAGAGAAAGAGACAAAAACTGATGAACTTCATGGATGGTTGAGAACTTCTTCTGTGGAACAATGCGCTATTTATTTGATGGATGATTTCGTGACCGCAGCCATGGGGCGTTCAAAGCGGCTCGTTCGGCTTTCCAGCCTAGGGGAAGATCATGCAGGTCTCCAACCGTCGGATCGACCTTGAGCACCTCGTCCAGCGCAACAATCATTAGGTCAGCAGACTCAGTGATGCGGTCTGGCAGAAACTGCCAGGCACCATCATCCAAATCATGGTAGACGTGACAGATCAGATCACCATTGAAGACGTGGCGAGATACAAAGGTCGCGGTATTGGGCGCGTCTTGGAATGGCCACGGTTCATTCGTTTTCGCACTATTTCTTTTTCTTTTTTGCATTGGGAGCAGGCTCCGGCGGTGGAGGCAGACCATCATCGGGCTGGTTCCACAGGCGGTAGGGGTCATCGTGGCGGCGCATTTCGGCGAGGAGCAGGGCTTCCATTTCGGCGAGCTTGGTGGCGTATTCGGGATTGCTGGCGAGGTTGGTTTTAAGAGGGTCTTTGCTGCCGTGCTCCTTGAGGAGTTCGTCGGGATTGGCGGCGAGATTGAAGAGCTGGGTCTCATGCACGGCGCCGTTCATGGCGTCGTATTTGATGAGCTTCCAGTCACCCTGCTGCACGCAGCGCATGCCGGGCTTGGTGCCGCCGCAATAGACGCCGTACATCACATCGCGCATGGCGGCCTGTTTGCCTTCGAGCACGGGCTTGAAACTGAGGCCTTCATTGCTCTCCGGCGCGGGGATGCCGGCGATGTCGCAAAGCGTGGCCACGATGTCGAGCAGGTAGATGTTTCCTGGCACGCGGGAGCCGGGCTTGATGCCAGGGCCTTTGACGATGAAGGGCACGCGCCAGGTGTGCTCATAGAGGTTTTGCTTTCCCTGCAATCCGTGGCGGCCGATGGCGATACCGTGATCGGCGGTGTAAACGATGTAGGTGTTGTCGAGCTCGCCCATGGCTTTGAGCTTTTCCAGCACGCGGCCGATCTGGATGTCGATGCTCTCGCTGCAGGCGTACTCGCGGCCGATCTCGTTGCGGATGGTGGCTTCATCGCGGTTCTTCCACACGCCGCTGACTTCCACTTCATCGCGCACGCCGGCATCGCCGTTGTTGAAGGGGTGCGCGGGCAGGTAGTTCGCAGGGAGTGCGGGTTGCTTGGGATTTAACGCGGGCAGCGTGTTGGGATCTTCATGATTGGTGGCACCGTATTTCGCCAGCAGCTCGGGGCGGCCGTCGCGGGTGTCATGCGGATGCGAAAAGCCGAAGTTGATGAGGAAGGGATCGGTGTCCTTCTTTGCCTCGCGCTCGTTGAGGTAGTCCATCACCCGGTCGCCATGCCAGGTGCTGCCGGTTTCATCGGTGCCGCCGCGTTTGGTGGCGTCATGGCGCACGGTGAACTGCTTGTTGGCACCTTCATAGGAGTTGCCCTGCTTGCAGGTGCGCATGGTTTTGTAACCGGCGCGGTTGAACACGGCGGCCAGCGTGTTCAGCTCCAGATTCGGCGGGCAGTGCTCCTTCGCACCCGGGCCGATGGGCAGATGCCACACGGTGCGCCCGCTCATGATCATGTGCCGTGAAGGCGTGCACACCGCGCCGATGAACGCGCCCATGTGCCGCGCGGAATCAAACACCATGCCCTCCGCCGCGAGCTTGTCGATGTTAGGCGACTGCAGCGGCGACTTCGGATTGTAGAACTTGAAGTCGAAGGGTGACTGGTCATCCACGACGATGAACAGGATGTTGGGGCGCTTCGCAGGGGCTGCGAACGACGAAGCCAGAAGGCAGAATGACGAAAGGATGAGAACGAGGGCTTTCATGGTTGAGTATAAAGGGTGTCGTGCAGTTGGCGCAGATGATTGATGAGGTCGGGCTGCTGGTCGGCGAAGTTGGTTTTCTCTCCGGGGTCGGTGGTCGGATTGCTGAGGAAGATAGGGAAACGTTCCTTATCGGTGTCGCCCTTCGTGGTGTCGCGGGCGTTGATAATGAGCTTCCAGTCGCCTTCGCGCACGGCCCAGGAGTCGCCCATCTGCCAGTGCAGGGCGTCATGCGGGCCGGGGGCGTCGGCAGATTTCAGCACGGGCACGAGGCTGTGGCCGTCGAGCTTCACGGCGGGTGTTTTCACCCCGCACAGTTCGGCCAGCGTGGGCATCCAGTCGGCGGCATGGGCCATCTGGCTGCGCACTTCATTCTGCGGCAGTTGGCCCGGCCAGGAAATCATCGCAGGCAGGCGGATGCCGCCTTCAAAGAGGCTGAACTTCGCACCGCGATACGGTCCGGCGCTGCCACCACCGAAATGCGCGCGCTCCTCGGTGGAGTGGCCGTTGTCGCTTTGAAAGACGATGATCGTGCGCTCGCGCAGGCCGAGCTCATCCACCTTGGCAACGAGCTTGCCGATGCGCTCGTCCAGGCTGGCCACAAAGGCGGCGTAGAGCCGACGTGGCAGCGGCAGATCCTTGAAGTGCTCCAGCCATTTGGCTTCACCTTGATAAGGGTAGTGCGGCATGTTGATGGCGAAGTAGATGAAGAAGGGATCGGCGCGGTGCTTCTCCATGAAGCCGGACGCCTCGTTCACCATGAGATCGGGAAAATAGCGACCGTCTTCGAAGACCTCGACGCCGTTCCGGTGCAGGTCATGCACGTTGGGTCCGCTCCAGTAGAAGAAGTGCGAATAGTTGTCGATGCAGCCGCCCATGTGGCCGAAGCTGTGATCAAAGCCTTGTGCGTTTGGCATCATCTCCTCGTTGTAGCCGAGATGCCATTTGCCGATGTGCGCCGTGGCGTAGCCGGCGCTCTTGAACATCTCCGCCAGCGTCACTTCCGAGGGTGGCAGGCCCGCCTTCTGCCCGTGCTGTGTGCCTGCATTTCCCGGCACGCCTGCGCGCACCGGGTAGCGGCCCGTCAGCAGGCAGGCACGCGATGGCGAGCACACCGGCGCACCGGCATAAAACTGCGTGAAGCGCAGGCCCTGCCGCGCCAGCGCATCCGCATGCGGTGTGTGCAGATCTTTGGAGCCATAGCAGCCGAGGTCTACGCTACCCAGATCATCCGCCATGATGACGATCACATTCGGTGACACTGCAAAGGAGCAGGGAACGGCGAGGCACAAGGCCAGGAAAACGAAGAGGCGTTGCATGGGGGTCAGTTATCGGCCTTGGCCTTTTTGCCTGCGCCTTTCTTATTGGGGGTGAATTTACGTGCACCGCGCTGGTCCATCAGCAGAAGGGCTCCGCCGCGTGCGTTCATCTCGGCATCACACAGGGCGCGCATTTTCTGCAAAGCCTCGGCGTGCGCGGGATCGGTGGCGAGGTTTTTGAGTTCATCGCGGTCGGATTCGAGATCATGCAAAAACTCATACGCGGGCTTCTGATCGAAGTAGCGCGCATAGACGTAGCGCTGGCCGCGTATGCCTTCCCAGGTGAGCGTGGGTGCGAGATCCAGGTGCTCGCAGAAGAAATGGTCGCGCCAGGGTTTGTCGCTGCCTTTGCCTTCGATGAGCGTTGAAAGGCTGCGGCCTTCGTAGGCGTCTGGGCGCTTCACTCCGGCCCAGTCAATGAAGGTGGCGGGCAGATCGACGTTGAGCACGAGATCATCCACCACGCGTCCGCGCTGTTCTTTGGGAAGGCGCGGATCGTAGATGATCATCGGCACGCGCAGCGATTCCTCATAGTGCGACCACTTGCCCTGAAAGCCGCGATCTCCGAGGTAGTATCCGTTGTCGCCGGAATAGACAATGATCGTGTTCTCCGCGAGCCCGGCCTCCTTCAGCGCGGCGATGACGCGCGCGATGGCTTTATCAATGCCGCTGATCATGCGGTAGTAGGCACGCAGATTGATCTCGAATTTCTCCGGCGTGTCGTAGCCCCAGAACCAGCGCTCGCGGTTGATGGAGTCTTTGAGGAACTGCGGATGCGCCTCATAGATGGCGGGATCTCCCAGACGTGGCGGAGGAATGGAGCGGTCCTCATACATGCCATCGACCGACTGCGGCCATGGATACAGACCGATGCCGGGGCGGTGGTCGCTGTCCTCAGCATGCGCCGCATTGAACCACAGGTTCAGCGCGAAGGGTTTATCTTTTGGCTGGGATTTGATGAACTCGATGCCCTTGTCGCACACGAGGTCCGTTTCGTGGCGCTTGGTACCATCCGGCATGGTTTTGAAATACGGATTGCGGCCGATGGCCTCATAGATGTCATACTGCTCCTCGGGCTTGAAGCCCTGCGGCGAGATCATGTGCCACTTGCCAATGTGGCCGGTGCGGTACCCTGCCGCGCGCAGCAGCACGGGATACATGGTGGCCAGCGCCTCCGGCTTCACGGTGGGGATGGCATCGCGCTGCGCATGGGAACGCGCCCACTGGCCCGTCAGCACCACCGCACGGCTGACCCAGCACACCGGCGTGGTGACGTGCGCATTGCTGAAACGCACGCCCTCCGCAGCGAGACTGTCCACTGTGGGTGTCTGCACGATGGGATGTCCGGCGCAGCTCTGCGTGTCATAGCGCTGATCGTCGGCAAAGAGAAAGAGGATGTTCGGACGCGGCTTTTCGGCGGCCACAGACGCCGCCACAAGACCCAGAGACAACCATGCGAAAACAAATTTCATGAACCTCTGCGAACGAAGCCAGCGTCGCCAATCTTCCGCCTGAGACACCGCTAAACGCCCAACCAGGACCACTCCAGGCCGGACTTTGTTCCACTAAAGAAAAATAACGGGGGGCACGAACTGCTGGCGCAGGCGGTGTGGGGCGGTATCGTACCGGCCTGCCACGATGGCAGCCCCCTTTCTACCCCCTTTATCTTCTCATGTGCGGAATCGTTGGATACATCGGCAATCGTCAGGCGAGCTCGATCCTGTTGGACGGGCTGCGTCGTCTGGAATATCGCGGCTATGACTCGGCCGGCATGGCCCTCAATGGCGGCGGCGAGAGCCTGCGGATCGTGAAACGCGCCGGTCGGATCGACAATCTGCGCCAAGCTGTCACAGAGGCCAATCCGCTGGGCACCATGGGCATCTCTCACACCCGCTGGGCCACCCACGGCCCGGCCACGGACGTCAACGCCCACCCGCACCCGGACCAGTCCGGCAAGCTGGTGCTCGTCCACAACGGTGTGATCGAAAACTACCAGACGCTGCGCGATCAACTCATCGCCAAAGGCCACACCTTTCAGTCGCAAACGGACACCGAGGTGCTCTCCCACCTGGTCGGCACCTACTTTGACGAGTCGAAGGAGCCAGACGGCACGCTGCGGTTGGTCAATGCCGTGAAAGCCGCACTGGCCCGCGTGAAGGGCACCTACGGCATCGCCGTGATGCATGGGGATCTCCCTGGCGTCATCGTCGGAGCGCGCCTGGGCAGCCCCTTGATCGTCGGTCTCGGCAAGCACGAGCACTTCCTGGCCAGCGATGTCTCGGCAGTCGTGGCCCACACCCGGGACGTGGTTTATCTAAATGACTACGACATCGTCACCATCACCAAAGAAAGCTATGACGTGCAGTCCCACCAGGGCGTACCCGCCGAGGTGAAGGTCAGCCGCGTGGAGTTCAATGCCGATGACGCCGAAAAGGGCGAATTCCCGCACTTCATGCTCAAAGAGATCTACGAGCAGCCCAATTCTCTGCGCAATGCCATGCGCGGCCGCCTTTCCCGCGACGAATGCACCGCCATCTTGGGCGGGCTGAACATGAGCCCCAAGGAGCTGGTGCAGATCGACCGCATCATCCTCGCCGGCTGCGGCACGGCCTACCACGCCGCCATGGTGGGCGAGTATTTGATCGAATCCCTCGCCCGCGTGCCCACGGAAGTGGAGATCGCCAGCGAGTTCCGCTACCGCAACGTGCCCACCAACCGGAACACGCTGCAGTTCGTCATGAGCCAGAGCGGCGAGACCATTGACACCCTCGCGGCCATGCGCGAAGGTCAGCGCAAAGGCATCCGCTGCCTTGGCATCGTCAACACGGTGGGCAGCACCATCGCCCGCGAGAGCGACGGCGGCGTGTACATCCATGCCGGGCCGGAAATCGGCGTGGCGGCCACGAAGACCTTCACCTCTCAGGTCACCATCCTTACGCTGCTGAGCCTGCTGCTCGGCCGCATCCATCACCTTTCCAGTGTCGATGGCCTGGAAATGATCGACGAACTCGAAGCGATGCCGGACAAGATCGCGCAAATCCTCAAGCAGGCGGACAAGATCAAGGCCATCGCTGAAAAACACTGCCACGCCGAGGGCATGCTCTTCATGGGCCGCCAGATGAACTACCCCGTGGCGCTGGAAGGCGCGCTGAAGATGAAGGAAATCAGCTACATCTACGCCAGCGGCCACCCGAGCGCGGAGCTGAAGCACGGCGTCATCGCCCTGGTGAAGCCGGACATGCCCTCCGTCTTCATCGCCCCGGACGACGCCGTCTTCGACAAAAACGTCAGCAACATCGAGGAAGTGCGCGCCCGCAAAGGCCCCGTGATCGCCGTAACCACCGAAGGCCGCACGGAGCTGGAGCGCATCACCGATGACGTGATCTACGTGCCCGACTGCCCGTCCTACCTCACGCCCATCCTGAACGTGGTGCCGCTGCAACTTTTGTCCTACTATACCGCCGTCGCACGCGGCTGTGATGTCGATAAACCAAGAAATCTGGCAAAAAGTGTTACGGTGGAGTAAAGTAATGTCGTCTGCTCCCGCTCATGTCCGCACTCCCGCCCCGTTCCCGCCGTACTTTTTGTCTCGTCGTGCTCGGACTATGCCTGGGCGGGACGGTTGCCACGGCAGTTGATCAAGGCACCGACGCCGCGACGCCTGCCATCACCGTCGCGGACCAGACACCAGCGGATTTTCTCGACTCCATCGGCCTGCGCACCAAGGCACGCTGGCGGCTGCAGTTTCGCCCGCCACCCCCCACGCCGCCCACGGACCGTGGCCGTGCTGCCCTGATTCTCGGCGGTCTGATGGCCGACAGCTTCCTCGTCTGGCAGGCGGGGGATGCGCAGCAGTTCCGCAACAACAACCAGGAAGTGCTCAGCTACTGCCGCATGCTCGGTCTGGGTGAGAAACTTCTGCCCCGCCTCATGGCCCAGGGCAAGATGGCCGAAAGCAGCGCCTGGAAGGAACTGCGCAGCGAGCTCGTGGACAGCCACCAGGTGCTGATCCGCATGCTGCGGGACCAGATGGACAACGACCTGGCGGTCCTGATCGACCTCGGGCTCTGGCTGCGCCTGCTGGACATCGTCTCCAGCGTAGTCGTGGAAAACGCCACGGTGGAAACACGCCCCTTATGCATCGGCTCCCCGCTGGTGCTGCAAGAAATTCGCGACGACTTCAACCGCCTCGGCCTGCCCAAGCATGAAGAGCCGATGATCAAGCACATCGGCACCGCCCTGGAAGACATCAGCGCCCTCTGGCGCGGCCTCGGCCAAGCCGCCCCCACGGAAGAGCAGGTCACCAAGACGCATGAGAAGCTCAAGGAGATCATGCAGGCGATGGTGGAAAAGCAACCGTAGGCAGCCGTTCGTTTCTAGCGTGCCTGGGAGTGACTCGGGCATGTATGTCCCGCATTCCTTCCACCATGCCTCCCCGCTTCCTCATTGTTGGCCAGGGACTTGCCGGTACGGCGCTGGCATGGCGTTTGTGGGAGCGTGGGGTGCCGTTTGTCATTGTGGACCGCGACGAAGAGCTCACCAGCTCCAAGGTGGCGGCGGGGTTGATCACGCCCATCACCGGCATGCGGCTCACGGTGAGCTGGAGTTATACAATGTTTTACCGTGAGGCCTTGGGCTTCTATCGCCGCTGCGGCCAGCGTCTTGGGCAGCGCTTCTTCTTCCCACGCGGCTACGTGCGCCTGCTGAAAAACGAGGCCGAGATCGCCAAATGGCAAAAGCGCCGTCGCGATCCCGACATGCAGCCTTTCCTGCATCCCCAGCCGCCGGTGCTGAACGCGGAGTTCATTCACGAACCTGCCAACGGCTTCCAGCAACGCCATGCCGCCTGGCTGGATACCTCTACTTATCTCCACTCCAGCCTCAGCTTCTTCACCTCCCTCGGTGCCTGGATGCAGGCAGATGTGCAACCCTCCGATGTGCAAGACGATGCCACCGGCATCGAATGGAACGGCCAACGCTTCTCCCACGTCATCTGGGCACAGGGCTGGAGTGCGGAGAAACACCCCCTTTTCAACTGGGTGCCGTTTCAGTCCGCACGCGGCACTATCCTCACCGTGCAGGCCGACCTCCAGGGCGAGCAGCGCATCCTCAACCGCGCCTGCTGGCTCCTCCCCCGCAAGGATGGAACCCTGCGCGCCGGATCGACCTACGAATGGAAATTTGACGACCCGCACACTCCGGCCGCCGAGCCGCTGCAGCAGCTCGAAGCCAACCTGCGCAGCCTGCTGAAGGTGCCCGCCACCATCACCGCCACGCAGACCGCCGTGCGGCCCATCATCAAAAACCAGCAAGCCCTCATGGGCACGCACCCCGCGCACCCCCGCGTCGCCTTCCTCAACGGCCTCGGCTCCAAAGGCTCCCTCCGCAGCCCCTGGCTCGCCCGCCACCTCATTGACCATTTGCTCGATGGAGCTGCGCTGGACCCGGAGTTGGATCTGCAGAGGAATCAGATTTGAGCGGCAAGAAAACGTGAAACGGGCTGCCAGCCCGTGCTACTCACGTCCCACAAAACGTCTGATATGCACCCGGTGCCAGACCCGACGGCGTACGGTATTCAAGTTGCCCCGCATCTTCCTCATACGGCTTTGCCAGCACCTTCAGCAATCGCTGCATAACGCCCAAATCGCCGCGTTCCTGTGCTGCCACGAGCGCCTCTTCCACCTTGTGATTGCGCGGAATCACCGCCGGATTGTGCGCACGCATGCGCTGCTGCACTTCGTCCGCCGACTGCGGCTGTCGCTGCAAACGCGCCTGCAATTGAGCATGCCAAGCAGCGAAGGCAGAATCATCGTTTAACATTGTTTTACCCGCGTCACTTAGGCTGCGGAAGGTGTTGGTCAAATCTGCCTTCTCCCCCCTCATCCAGGTCAGCAGAGTTTCGATCAGCGCACGATCTCCGACTTCCTCGGTGAAGAGCCCCAGCTTGGCCCGCATGCCGGTGAGCCAGTGTCCCTCAAACGTCGTCTTGAAACCCTCTATCGCCGCATTGGCCAGCTCCACGGCCTGCTTTTCCTCCGCGTGCAGCAGCGGCAACAGGGCCTCCGCCAGGCGGGCGAGATTCCACTGCGCAATCTGCGGCTGGTTGCCGTAGGCGTAGCGGCCATTGCGGTCGATGGAACTGAACACAGTGGCCGGGTCAAAGGCATCCATGAACGCACAGGGGCCATAGTCGATAGTCTCGCCGCTGAGCGCTACATTGTCGGTGTTCATGACGCCATGGATGAAGCCGACGCACTGCCATTGGGCGATCAGCCGCGCCTGGCGTTCCATGACCGCTTCGAGCAGTGCGAGGTAGGGTGCCTCTGCCGTGACGAGTTCGGGATAATGCCGCTGCAGGGTGTAATCCGCCAGTGCCTGCAATGCGACGCGGTCCCCATGCGCCGCCGCCCATTCAAACGTGCCCACGCGGATGTGGCTGGCCGCGATGCGGGTCAGCACGGCTCCCGGCAGCGACTCCTGGCGGAAGACTTTCTCCCCCGTCGTCACCACCGCGAGGCTGCGGGTCGTCGGAATGCCAAGCGCGTTCATGGCCTCGCTGATGATGTATTCGCGCAGCATCGGCCCCAGCGCCGCGCGGCCGTCGCCGCGTCTTGAAAAGGGCGTCGGACCCGAGCCTTTGAGTTGGACATCGAAGCGTTCTCCTGTCGGTGTCACTTGCTCACCCAGCAAGATGGCGCGGCCATCGCCCAGGCCGGTGAAATGCCCGTACTGGTGGCCTGCGTAAGCCTGTGCCAGCGGCGCGGCACCCTCGGGCAGTTCGTTGCCGGCAAAGATCGCCGCGCGCTCCGCCAGGGCTGCGGCATTCAGTCCCAACGACTGCGCCAGCGCGTGATTGAACACCACCATGCGCGGCTCGCGTACCGGCGTCGGCTCCAGCGCCTCGTGCAACATCGCTGGCAGGCGGGAATAGGAGTGGTCCAGGTTCCAGCCGAACGCGCTAGGAGTGATGGGGGCAGTCGCAGACATGTGCGGGTTTCATCCGCCAACTCGGGGGGGAAGTCCACTGCGCACCTTCCGCGAAGCTTCCGCCTGACGCAGCACCTGCTCAAGCGAGGGAAGTGGCCGCTTCGCCAAGGCCTTGCGCGTCGAGATCACCTTCGGGTGCGGTGGCAGCAATGCATTTTTCATGCGGTTAATTTTGCTCTTCCGAGGGTGGTTGTCATCATTTTAAGCCAGATGCAAACCCGTGAATCCTGCTGCAAAGGATGCGGCTGTCCCATGACGACTTCCCCCTCCAAACCCCATCTCGCCAGCCCCAATGGCGGTCTTCCCTCCTCCGTTCTGTGGGCGCAGCTCATGCTGAAGGACCGGCTGCGGCCGGGCGATGTCGTGGTGGATGCGACGATGGGGAACGGGCATGACACTTTGTTTCTGACCCAGTGCGTGAGTCCCGGCGGGCATGTGTATGCCTTTGATGTGCAGGCGACCGCTTTGGTGGAGACGGCAAAGCGCGTGCCGATGGAGATGACGACCTTGATTCACTCCGGGCACGAAACCATGCGCGAGCAGGTGCCGGCGGAGCAGCACGGGAAGATCAGCGCGATCATGTTCAATCTCGGCTACCTGCCGGGCACGGACAAGACGCTCATCACCCACACGGAGACGACGATGATCGCGGTGCAGGCGGCGCTGGAGCTGCTGAGGCCGGGCGGGCTGCTCACCATCGCCGTGTATCCTGGGCACGAAGGCGGCGCCGAGGAGGGACGCAGCATCGCGGTCTGGGCGGCGGCGCTGGAATCCCGGCGCTATGAGGTGCAGCACCTGAGGCCCATCAATCGTGCGGCAGCACCGCCGGAGTTGTGGGTGGTGTGGAAGCGGGGTTGAAGAAAGTACGATGGTCATTGCCTCACTGCGTTCGCCCTTCGGGCAGCCTGCGGCTGGCTATCTCCGCTGCGCTCCGGTTCTTGACCGTCGATCAGCGTAACCGCAAACACCTGGTTCTTACCCAATTCCAACCCGCCCGACGAACGCATCCTTTGGCCGAAGCGGCATGGCAGGATGGCCTACTGCCTGCTGATGTTGGCGGAGCGCTGGGACCGACAGACAGGAGTGTCTATCGTACTTCGCTGTACTTGCAGAACCCCCCATCACGGCCTAGCTGAAAGCCACGCGCATGGCCAATCTCGACTACCTCAGCATTCTCTCCGTGGCCGTGCCCATCTATCTCACGATGGCCGCCGGGGCGCTGGCCCGCCGGACGGGGCTGCTGAAGCCGGAGGCGGATGTCAGCCTGATGAAGCTCTCCGTGATGCTGCTGACGCCGGCGCTGATCATCGAGCGCGTGGTGGGAAATCCGGCCGTGATGCGCCTGCCGCCGGTGCTGATTGCCGCCGGGTTGGGCTACGGGCTCATCGTGTTCGGCATCGCGCTCACGTATTTCGTGGCACCGCTGATCGGCCTGAAGAAAGGCCAGGGCCGACGCACCTTCAGCGTGGCCTGCGGCCTGCAAAATTACGGCTTCGTGGCCATCCCCATCGTCACCGCGCTGTTTCCAGACAAAGGCACCCTGGGCGTGCTCTTCACCTTCACGCTCGGGGTCGAGCTGGCCTGCTGGACGGCGGGTGTGGGGCTGCTGACGGGTCTGGACAAGGCCCCGTGGCGACTGGCGCTGAATGCGCCGGTGCTCACCATCCTGATCTCTCTGCTGCTGAACTTCACCGGCCTCCACGCCTACGTGCCGCAGGTGGCGCACAACACCTTCAGCATGCTCGGCGCCTGCGCGGTGCCGCTGGCCGTGCTGCTCATCGGTGCCTCCATCGCCGATCTCTGGGGGCAGGGGGCCATGCAATGGAAAGTGGCCATTGTGAGTCCCATTTTGCGCCTGGGCGTCATTCCCGTCGCCTTTCTGCTGACCGCCTACCACCTGCCGATCAGCCTGGAATTGAAGCGCGTGATCGTCGTGCAGGCGGCCATGCCCTCCGCCGTGTTTAACATCATGATCGCACGCCTCTACGGCGGCCACGCCTCCACCGCCGTGCAGGTGGTGATCGCCACCACGGTCGTGAGCTGCATCTCCACGCCCCTTGTCATCGCCTGGGGGCTGAAACTGGTCGGCGCATGAATCTTCCCTGGTACCTGCTTTTGCCGCTCGTCGCCGCCGTTGGCTACGCCATCGCGTCGATGCTGCTGAAAAAGGCGCTTGTGGAAGGCGCGCATCCGATGGCCTGCTTTCACATCAACAACTGGACCAGCGTCTTCGTGTTCATGCCGCTCGCCTTGTTTGAAACGCAGCCGGTCGCCTGGCATCTGTGGTACATCCCGGCCGGGCTTGGCGTGCTGTTTTTCACGGGTGGCTGGTTCACCTTTGTGGCGATGCAACGCGGGGATGTGTCGCTCGTCACGCCGGTACTGGGGTCCAAGGTCGTGTTTGTCGCGCTCGGTGCCAGCCTGCTCATCGCGGGCAGCATGAAGCCGCTCATGTGGATCGCCGCCATCATCACGACGGGCGGCATTTTCATGATGAGCGCCACGGATTTCAAAACACCCAAAGGTGCCCGGCTCGCGGGTCCGGTGGTGATGGCGCTGGTCAGCGCGGCGTTCTTCGCGCTGGCGGATGTGCTGCTCCAGCGCTGGGCCCCCACCTTCGGCCCCAAAATGTTTCTGGCCATCATGTCCGGCACCACGGGAACCCTTTCGGTCTTTGCCATGATGCTGCTGCCCAAACGCCCACGGATTCCGTGGAACCGCGCCACGCAGTGGTCCCTCGGCGGCAGCACGCTCATCGCTGCACAGTCCATGCTCATGGGCCTCTCGCTCGCCTACTTCAACGACGCCGTCGGGGTGAACGTGGTGTATGCCACGCGCGGCATGTGGAGCCTTGCCGTCGTCGCCCTGCTGGGCCCGCTGCTGGGCAACCGCGAACGCCACGAATCCGGCAAAGCCTACGGCATCCGCATCGTCGCCGCCCTGCTGCTCATGACGGGCGTGATCTGCGCGGTGATCTCCCGCCTCAAATAGCCAACAAGGCTATTTTCCGATCTCATCCGTATCATTGGGGTACGGCAGGTCCGTGAATTGAATTGATCAAATTCGGCCCCCTGGCGTCTAAATGTGCGACATTAACTCTCCGCCCCCGAATCTCATGCACACTTCACTGCGCTTCCTGCTGGTCATGCTGGTGGCAGCGTGGGCAGGCTCACCGCTGTTTGCCGCCACGACTTCCACCAAGGGGAAAAAATCCTCCAAGCAGGCCGCTTCCGCCAAAAAAACCGCCCCGGCCAAGCCTGCAACCCCGGCCCCAGCGACCAGTCTGAGCGACCCCGCCGACGAAGCGCCACCCGTCCCCGTCATGACGCCGGCGGTGGTCTCGACGATCAGCATTGAGGACATCAGTGGTTTTGACCAATACCCCAAGCAGATTCAAAGCCTCGTGCAAAGCTGCCTGGCGCTCACGCATCTGGAGCTCGGCTACCTCTACGGCTCCAGCGAGCCCAGCAAGGGCGGCATGGACTGCTCCGGCACGGTGTATCACGTGCTGCATTTTCAGGGACTGAAGGACGTGCCGCGTCAGTCAGACGAAATGTGCCAGTGGGTGGACAAGAAAACCCAGCTCCACCTCACCCCCACCGCCACGAGCTTCGGCAGCGAGGAATTCGACGCCCTCAAACCCGGCGACCTGCTGTTTTGGACCAACACCACCGCCACTACCCGCAAACTGCCCGTGACCCACGTCATGATCTACCTCGGCAAGGTCAAAAAGAGCGGCCGACGCATCGTCTTCGGCTCCAGCGATGGCCGCAGCTTCCACGGCGAACGCCGCAGCGGCGTCAGCGTCTTCGACTTCAACCTTCCCCGCGCCGACAGCACCTCGCGCTTCTACGGCTACGGCCCGACGCCGGGATTGCTGCCTGTTGAGCCTGAGCGGCCGGTGATCGCCACTGTGACACCACCGGCACCAACCGCGCCCAAGGAAATGCCGGTGGTGAAAGCAGCCGCCGCAACCAAAGCCACCCCGGCAATCAAAGAATCACCCGCACCCAAAGTTGTGGCTTCTACGACCAAAGAATCGCCTGCGTCCAAGGTGGTATCCAAAACCAAAGCAGCCCCTCCAGCCAAGGTGGTTTCAGCGCCGAACGATTCGCCTGCGCCCAAGGTGGTAGCCATGCTCAAGGAATCCCCAGCACCCAAAGCTCCCCCTCCAGCTAAGGCAGCCTCTGCGACCCAAGAGCCTCCCGCCCCCAAGGAAGAAATCCGCAAAGCCGTAGCTGTCACCACCGAAACGCCACCCGCGTCCGTGACCCAGAAAACCGTCGCCGCAGTTACCAAGACCGACGCGCCAGCCAAAGCCTCCACCACTGCCAAACCCAAAGCAGCGACGACCAAGAAACACTCCAGTACCGTTGCCTCCACCACCCGCCGACGCACGCCAGCCGCACCTCCCAAAAGTGCCATCGAGCAAAGGGTCGAAAGGGCTGTCAGTTCCGTGCGGCGGTTTTTTCAGCAGTGATGGCGACTAACAGGTAATTGGTGGAAAGGTTATCTTGAGAGCTAATGACCCCCAGACTGTCAACGAGAAGACAGCTACCTACAGTTCTTGGATGGATTTCAGCAAATAGGTGACAAGGTCGCTGTCTGGTGCAATGGCAGAGTAGATTTCATCAGTGGCTGGCCGTGAGGTAAGGAGCCCTATCGGTCATTGCGGAGGAAGCGGCTTGGCTTCGATGCGAAAACACAGGTTCTCCGCGCTCGCGCCGCCCTTGCCGTCACGGACGATGGCGAAGACGCGGTAGTTTCCTGGCTTAGCGGGTGTGCGGATGACGACCTGATTTTTCTCGGCGAGAACAATCGCATCGGGAAAGGATGGTGGCTCCGATTCCTGGTCGCCGCCGACTTTTAAGTCGGTGCTTTCAGCCGTGACAGTCCACTCCCATTTCAACTCGTCGCCATCGGGATCGGTGGCCTCCGCCCGCACCGTGCTGAGCTGGCCGGGCGCGAAGACGGCTTCTTTCAATTCCGAGGCGAAGCGGCTCACGCGGGGGCAGCGGTTCTTCGGCCACTGGTCCGTCCACGCACGGCACATCGCGTCCACCTGCGGCAGTTTTTCGCCAGTTTTTAGAAACATGCCATACCATGTCGAGGTCGTCTCCTGCTTCTGTCCCCACACAAAGCAGTAGCTTCCGAGGCTGATGTCTGCGGCCTCCTCGGTCATCGTCTTCTGGGTCGAATAATACGCGGCGGCTTTGTCGCGGCTGGCGGGTTCGATGGGCGCGCCCCAGGGGGTCTTGGGCACTTCCCAGTGTCCCGAGGGTCCAAATTCCGACAGCACGAAGGGCTTGCGCCATCCGGCAGCCTTGACCGCAGCGGCGGCCCCGCCACCGCCCGAGTAGGCGTTGACGCCGAGGATGTCGATGTTCGGGTAATGGGCGAGGATGCCCTGCACCTTCGTCGGCGCAGCGCCGGCGATCACCGTCATCACGGGATGATGCGGGTCCTCGGCTTTCACGATGGCGGCAAGTTCGTTGAGTTCTTTCCAGATGCGCGGGTCGCGCCCGTCGGAGGTCGGCCCTTCCATTTCGTTGCCCAGGCCCCAAACGAGCAGCGCGGGATGGTCCTTATACTTGCGCACGGCGGCGCGCACCGCCTCGCGCTGACGATTGATCTGTGCCGGATCGGAGTAGTCGAAGCCGTGGCGTTCGTGGCCGACGTAGATGCCTGCGGCGACCGTGATGCCGAGTTCCGCGCACCGGTCAATCACGCGCTTGCCCTCCACTGGCAGTTCGAGAGTCTCGATGCCCCAGGTCCGAATCGAGTTGCCGCCGTGTTCTTTCAACAGCGCGAGATGCGACGAACCACCAGCGCCCCGGATGAAATAAGGCGCGCCATCACGCAGCAGCACGAAGTGCCCCTGGTCATTTTTGCCGACCTTGACCTCAGAAGCCGCAGCGCTGCTGACGACGAGCACCGCCGAGCAGACCATGGCGACGAGCGCGAGTCCGCGCGTGGGGAGAATGGATTTCATCATACGAGTCAAACGGCAGATGAGGGTACTTCGCGCAGGGCTTACTTGAGGCTGTCAAATTCAAGCGCCTTGACGCGCCCCTTCGCGCCGTCTGCGGGCTTCCAGAACCAGCCCTGCGGGTCCCAGCACTGGGCAAAGGGCAGCGTCTCCACCAGTTTCTTGTAAGCCGCCAGCGCCTCCGGCTTTTTCTCCAGTTTTTCCAGTGCCTGACCCATGATGAACAAACAGGTGCCGACGTCGTTCAGTGCCCACAGTTTTGAAACGGCTTCCTTGTCCGTATTCGGGACTGGCTCCTTGAGCTGCTTCTGCATTTCGACCGCCTGCTTCTCATACATTTTCACGCACTCCTGCGCGTAAGCGGCAGCGTCCGGGTAGTTCTTGGCGTTGAGCGCGCCCCAAGCCTTGGAGGTTATGGTCGCGGAGGTCCTATCGCCAAAGTCCAACTGCTGCGCTAGCGCGGAGAGTGTGGTGAAAAGAGCGACGATGAGTGCAAAGGTGTATTTCATAAAGTAGAGGTCGGATGCATTCTGCGGGTGGAACAACGGCTATCCCCAACCGAGATGCCAGTCAAAAATCTTGGTGATTGAACGTGACGATGCGTGCGGCACCCGAGGCCACTTGGTCATTTGATCAATTGAGCCTTGTGAAGGAAGATCGTGTAAGCGTTGTAACCTTCGGCAACGATCATTCCCTCGATATGGACACGTTCGCCTTTCTTGAGCGCTGACGCAGCGGTGATGGCACTGATCAGGTGGGCATTGATGACCTTGGTTAGGCGCGCGGAGTTACTTGCTACTTCCTTTGGAATGACGATCTCCACAAGCGGAACATTCCGCTCGATTGTGACGACAACATCGAGCAGCACGAATTGGCCGATGACCTTGTCTATCGCGATAGCTGTGTTGCCAAATTCATATAACTGCGAGGCCGACAAATGCTCCTTCGTGGGAAACCGCAGTTCAAACTTGTCGGGCGCAGGACCCCCTGCAACAACAACGAGTGGCGCAATCAGGAGGCTTAGCAGTAGTTTCATGGCAATGGCGGCGTACGATTTTGGATGCGAGTGTCTAGTGGCCTAACGACCCGGATCAGGCAACGGCGAGCGGGAAGCGTTGATGACACGACAGATGCCGTTCAAGCTGGTGCCTGCATTCGTTTTGTTCGCCAGGTTGTTTTCTCCCTGGCTCATTTCTTCGACGGAGCTGGCGCAACTGTCTGTGGTGTCCGAGAGTGAGCGGCAATGAAGTCACTTGCCATGTAAAGAATAAAATCGGCCTTCTTGGTGAGCCAATCTCCTCGTCTCAGGTAGAAATCACCAGTCATGCCGACCACGAGTGCTGCATAGTTTGGACAGCGTTTGGCACCGTTATGGGAGCCCAAATAGTAAATTTTAAGCGCGTCCGTCTTCAATTCACTGTGTGGCTTTTGGATGCGTTCAATCTTGAGTTCTGCCGAGATCAAACGGGAGTATGGGTCAACCTGCCCCAGATCCACAACCTTGGTTACAGAAGCCGCCACAACTGCATCCCTATGCTTGGCTCTCTCCTCCGGTGTCCAGGACGGCTCTTCTCCAAGCAGACTGTTGAAAGTGAAGGAAAGAAGAAAAAGGATGGTGTTGGCGATGCTTCGGGTCATTGCATTGGTTGACGTATGATGGTCTTCCACTTCTTGGGGTCAGCACGTCGGATGTCTGACAAATATATCTCGTGGTGCTTCCCACTCAATCTACCTCGGAAAAGGATAAAGTCGTGAACTCTCTGGATCGTCGGCCCCTCCTCGGAAAACGGGCCGATGTGCAAAGTCTGAGCGCAACGCCCCTCGGTGAACTCATCGAAGCGCAACCTTGTGAGAGCCGGTAGGCTTTTCTTCCGTCCTACCGTCTCGATGGCCGACTCCATGGCATGAGCGGTCACAACCGGCGGCTGCATAATCATCATCGTCCACTTCCAGTTCTTGCGGTCGTTGTTCTCGAACGCGGAAAGGTCCTCAGCCCACCACAGACCCTCAAGAGGCATGACAGCATAGTCAAACGAAGGCGCGGAGCGCTTCAGGGCAAACTTGGAAGCGTAGGATACGGAGAACAACGCCTCCACGGCCTCTGCATAGGCTGGGCTTGTGTTCGGGTCGCCTTGCCCGTCAATCATGAGATACACCATCTGAGGCACCATCACCTCACAGACCACCTTGGCAGAGGGCTTGTAGAACTGTGAAAGCTCCTTCTTGTAGTCAACTTTGGACATGGCGCTGTTGGTTGGGCGAATGCTTTGAATCAGGCTACGGCGAGTACGAGGCGTCGATGATAGGACAGGTGCCATACTGGCCTCTGACTGCTTCCGTTTTGCTCGACTCGTTCGGGGTTTCCCGGGTTGTATTCATGGATCTCAACCCTCGGGAATAATCCAAAGAAATACCAGTCTGCCGTCCTGCTGGTCAAGGTATGCCTCGAATCCATTACCCAAGTCTCCTGGGTTCGTGATGGCCCATACTTTCCGGTCGGGCTTCAGGTCATCCAAGCTGCCTACAAGAATAAAGCGCTTCTTCTCGTCCGCCGACAGTGTCATCGTCACCAGCTTATGGCTCTCCTCTGAAGACACGCTTCGTGCTCCAACACGTCCAGCCTCAAACACCTGATGCTTCAACTGCACGATGTAGGAGTTCGTCTTGGGCTTCTTGGCCAGAGCCTCCTGCCAGATAGCTCTGAAGGCGGCGACTGCCTCGTCTGGAGTCTTGGGAGGGACGGCGGCGGCAATCGAGAGCAGAGTCAGGAACGCAATGACTGTGGAGATGAAGTGTTTTATAGTTGGCATCACGGCGAAGGATTCCGTTTCTTGGGCGAAGGTTTCAGCCGTTGTTCTCACGAAAAACGGGGTGGAAGAGGCTTTTGGTAAGAGGTTGGGATGTCAATTCCCTCCTGTGGGTCATGGACTATCAAGGTGTGCTTCGCAGCAAATTCCCGCAGGTAAGCGAACGCCGCAGCGACGGCTTTAGCCTCGCCCTCTAAGAAGCACGTCGCGATGTCGTAGCCGTTGATGCTCTGCAAAAACGCGCGTGCCGAATCTGCACTGTGGGTGTCTGTGAGAAGCCCTCGGCTTTGACAAAACTGGATGAACTCCGCCTCCGTAACCTCACAGTCTTCGAGTGCCCACTGGAGGTCTTGGCAATCGGGTCCTTCTGACTCGGCGTAAAGACGTAACTCGCTCCCATGCAACACGGATGCCGAACGCATCTCACTGAAAAGAGAGTCGCGGTTGGTTGAATTGAGCGCCCTCGTTGATCTGAGCATTAAGTCGTAACTCATTGGGTAAGGTCATCGTGTGGATTCGCCAAACGCTTCAGATCAGGCGACGGCGAACGAGAAGCGCCGATGAAACGACAGATGGCATAGGAACCGTTACCTGCATCCGTTTTCTCTTTCGGTTAAACACTCTGCGACATTTTGTCAATCCATTGCACCTGTTCCCGTTTCCCCTAGTTGATCTCATCTGGACCAATAATTCCGGTGACAAGCAACTCTCCCTCGCTCTCAAGAAAAGGCTCCTCATCAGTCGGGTAGCGGACACGGAGAAACTCTTCCTGGCCTATCTGCATGGTGTGCCCGGCAGCGAGCTGCGCACCAGACTCCCGCAGGTACCCAAACACAGTGTCGAAGATGCCAAAGTAACGCTGTGCCTCGTGATGCCCTGCAGCGTGCGCTGCGAAATCTGGAAGCCCGAGGAGCGGTGCGCCGTATGTGCGCATCCACACGCCAGGAATCCCCTCAACCTCATGCTTCACGAAGCCGCAGTAAAGAATAGGGAGTGGAAGCGTGCGCAAGAGGTCCATAATGTCCCCGTCGGAATCCACTCCTGCTAAGGCATCGGCTGGAAAAGAAGTGTGTCCCGATTCGTTGAGAACCACAATCGCCCCCAATCGAGCCAGTACACCGGCTGTTGCGGCAAGCGCTACATATTGCTCCACAGGCGAAGGCTCGTAGCCCGCATAATAAAGAATGACGTGGGCCTTGTGGGATCGAGCACGCTCCTTCAACTCTTGGGGATAGTGGGCAGGCGCAATGCAAACTTCGACGGCCTCCTGTGGCATCGGCAAGTTAAACCCGACACAGCGCACTACATGCTTCCCCCATTCAATCATCCCAAACATTTTACCGTCACGGTTCAGTGCGGGGTCAATCTCGCAGCGCACTCTAACCATCGAGGAATGATATGACCTAAAAGCTGTGGCCAAGCTGTCTGGGTCCAGAATACATGGCTCAGAAAAGAGCACTTGAAGGCTGAGGGGATGCTTGATCTTGGGATTGGCGACGAGTTGCCCATCACCAGAATCATCGGCGTCTGACTTTCCAAAGAAACGTGAGAATATGCTCATGGTTTTATCAGCGAACTACTTGATGAGAAACAATGCTGCTAAGTACGTCAACAGCATAATGGGGAACTCTTTTTTCAGAGGCACCTCTCACCTCATCCACTCATCCCGGTGCGCTGCCACAAACGCATCATCGTTCAAATAGGGATACGCGGCATACACGCGGTCGATTTCTTCGATCTGCCCCGGACTGAGCGACTCATGCTCGTCCAGGCACCACAGGCCTTCGAGCAGGCCCTGGCGGCGGAGGACTTCGTGGAGGCCGGCGATGCAGCCGTGGAAGCTGTTCGCGGCGTCGAAGAAGGCGGCGTTGCTGTCGGTGACTTCGATGCCGAGTTGCAGCAAAGAGGATGTGGCTTCGGCGTTTCGGCACTGCTCTAGAAGCTCGACTGCGCGCTGGGTCCACACGGACCAGTGGCCGAGCAGGCCGCCGACGATGCGGCGCTCCTTGCCACCGAAGCGGTAGGGTGTGAGGAAGTCGGTGACGATGCTGTCGTCGTTGCCGGTATAGAGGGCGATGTCATCGCGTCCGGCCTCCATGACGGCGCGCACGACGTCGAGGGTTTGATAGCGGTTGAACGGGGCCATCTTGATGGCGACAACGTTGTCGATCTCGGCAAAGCGACGCCAGAACGCATACGGCAGCACGCGACCACCCACACTGGGTTGCAGATAAAAGCCAACGATGGGCAGTTCCTCCGCCACGGCGCGGCAATGCGCGATGAGTTCATCCTCAGTCGCGCTGCTCAAAGCACCGAGGCTGAGCAGTCCGGCGTGGTAGCCGAGCTGACGCAGCAGGGTGGCCTCAGCAACAGCCTGCGGCGTGGCTCCGCAGATGCCACCGATGCGCACGAGAGGTCGGGCCGCGCGGTCCATTTCCTCCTTCGCGAGTTCGAGCACCGGCTTGAACAAACCGACCTGCGGATCGCGAATGGCAAACTGCGTGGTGTGTACGCCCACAGCGAGTCCGCCGACACCTGCGGCAAGGTAGTAGCGTGTCAGCGCGCGCTGCCGCCGTTCATCGAGCCTGCGTTGCGCGGTCAGTGCGAGCGGATGTGCGGGGATGGCGATGCCGTGCTGGAGCGGGGAGCGAAAGTCGAAGTTGTTCATGAAATTTTGCTTCGCATGCTGACGGCGCAACCTTTCAACCTTGTCCTTATGCTGCGCCACTTCCTGTTTTTGCTTTTTGCCACCGTCACTCTTGCTGCGGATGAGTTCCCGCTCGTGCCTGCGCAGGAGTGCCATCCGCGCAACGGCCTGCCGAACTTCCTGGCGAAGGCGAACACGCCGGGCGCGGAGATCAAGATCGGTTACCTCGGCGGTTCCATCACGGCGCAGCCGGGCTGGCGGCCGAAGACGCTGGCGTATTTCCAACAGACTTATCCCAAAGCGAAGTTTAGCGAGATCAATGCGGCCATCGGCGGCACGGGTTCGGACTTGGGCGTGTTTCGTTTGAAGCAGGATGTGCTGGATCACAAGCCGGACCTGATGTTCGTGGAGTTCGCGGTGAATGACGGTGGTGCCTCGCCGGAGCAGATCTTCCGCTGCATGGAAGGCATCGTGCGGCAGACGTGGAAGGCGCTCCCGGAATGCGACATCTGCTTTGTCTATACGCTGACCGAAGCGCTCGCACCCGCGATGCTGGAAGGGAAGTTCCAGCGCTCCGCGAGCGCGATGGAGAAGATCGCCGATCACTACGGCATTCCAACGATCCACATGGGCATGGAAGTGGCCAAGCTGGCGAAGGAAGGCAAGCTGGTGTGGAAGGCGAAGCTGCCGAAGACAGACGAAGAGAAGAAGCCGCTCGAAGGGAAATTCGTCTTTGCGCCGGACAGCGTACATCCGCATGTGGAAACGGGGCATGAGTTGTACCTTGCGGCCATCGTGCGATCACAGGAGCCGATCAAGGCGGCTTCGAAAACGCCCGGCGCGCATGTGCTGGGCGCACCGTTCATCGCGACCAACTACGAACAGGCCAAGCTACTCCCGATCACCGCTGCGACACTCACGAAAGGCTTCACGCTGCTGGATTCGAAGACGGACAAGTTTGGCAAACAGTGGGCGAACCGCATGACCACGCTGCACAAAGGCTCGCAGCCCGGTGAAACGGTCACGTTCAAGTTCAAAGGCACGCGCTGCTCCATCTATGACATCATTGGTCCTGACTGCGGGCAGGTCAGCATCACGCTGGATGATCAGCCGGCGAAGATCGTGCCGCGTTTTGATGCCTACTGCACCTACCACCGCTTGAGCGCGTTGGTGATCGGCAGTGACCTTGAAGACAAGGTGCACAGCGTGAAGATTGAGATCGATGCCAAGCAGCCGGACAAGGCGACGATCCTCGCGAAGAACGGCAACAAGATCGACAAGCCCGAGCGGTTTGATGACACGGCTTTTTATCCCGGTGCCATCATGCTGGTGGGCGAGCTGGTGCCTTAAAAACCGGAGACGGTGGATAACACCCCTTCATGTTGCTCATCTGTAAATATTCCCCTCAGGTGAGTGATCGGTGAACAAGGCTTAAGAACTGTTTAAGTCCTGATTCAGTACCAACGGGACGACGCGGAACATATGATTATGGAAATTATATGTTCTGTTTTCTATGAGCCACGACCCTGCCCGCGTCGAGCAGCTCTTCCAAGAAGCGCTGCATCGTGCGAACCACATCGAACGCCACGTCTTTCTCACCACTGCTTGTGGGAGCGATACGCTGTTGTGGAATGAGGTCTGGGACCGCTTGCGCAACCGCCCCGGCAGCGACGGCCAGCAACCACGCACGCGGGGGATCCGCGTACCAAAATCCCCTTCCCAAGGATTGACGGAGGAGCGGCCGGGAGACATGATCGGTCCTTACCGGCTGCTGCAAAACATCGATGACACCGGCGGCGGTGCGATGTGGATGGCGGAGCGGAACCAGCGCATGGCGGAGTTCGTGGCCATCAAAATCGTGGCCGCAGCCGCCAATGAATTTTTGATCCGCTACGAGGCCCAGAAGCATGCGCTGGCGCTGCTCGATCACCCCGCCATCGCCAGGCCGCATGCCTGCGGCATGACTCCGGGCGGCAAGCCCTATCTCGTCACCGAGCTTCTACATGGGACGCCCATCACCCAGTTTTGTGATGATCAGAAGCTCTCGCTGCTCATGCGCATACGCTTGTTCATCCAGGTCTGTGACGCCATCCATCACGCCCACCAAAAAGGCGTGGTGCATGGCGATCTCAAACCCTCCAACCTCCTCGTCAGATGGGGTGATCAAGGACTGCCGCTGCTGAAAGTAACGGACTTCGGCATTGCCAGGGCGATGAACCACGCCCTGGTCACACCGACGGGTCATCTGCGGTCACCTGCCGCGTACCTGGCTCCCGAGCATGTGGCCTTCAAGTCGATCGACGCGCGCAGCGACATCTATGCCCTGGGCATGCTGCTGTATGAGCTGCTCACGGGACGGCTGCCCATCGCCACTCCCAGAGATGCAGCGGAGCACCTGGAGGAACTCCGGCGCGTGGTGGCAGAAACTCACGTGATGAAGCCTTCCGCCTTGATGCGCTCGCTGCCCAGGGCTCAGCTCTCCGGCCTAGCCTTGAACCGCAAGATGGACGCGGCCACCTACCCCGATCTGTTGGAGCAGCACTTCGACTGGATCGTGGTGCGCACGCTCGAGAAACGGCCGGACAACCGCTACCTCTCGGTCGATGCGCTGGAAAACGATTTCCTGCCCTACCTCAAGGAAGCTGCAGCCATGCAAGAACAGCCGGTGAGCAAGGAGACGGCGCTTGGCAGCTTCATCAGCGAGCATCGGGGATGGTTGGCTCTGGCGGCGGTGCTGGTTCTGCTGCTGACCGTCGGCATGGTCGTAGCGAGCTGGCTGCTGGTGCATCAGAAGCAGGAGCTGGCCCAGGTGACGGCCAAACGGAGGATCGAATCCCACTCCATGACCGCGCGGTTTCTGCAGGAGATGTTTGGTGTGCTGACACCGGAGACGGTGAAAGGCAAAGACACCACCCTGGTGAAACACATGCTGGATCAGGCGGTGGAGAATCTGGGTGCCTTGGCTGAGAGCCCCGAGGCCGGCGCGCGTGCGCAAGAGACGATCGGCCTGACCTATCTGGCGCTCTCTCAGCCACTTGATGCGCAGAAACAACTGAGCGGTGCTGTGGAAAAGCGCAAGCTCGCACTCGGCGGCGAGCATCGCGACACCCTGCGCTCCATGCGGCAACTGGCCACCGCCATGCAGGCCGATGGCCGCTACGTGGACGCTGAGACCCAGCTGCGCCGGACCTTGATCGCCCAGCAAAAGGCCCTGGGTCCGGACCATCCCGACACCGTTGTGACGATCACAGTCCTGGCGGCCGTGTGTGACGAGCAGGAGAAACACCAGGAGGCCGAGAACTTGTATCTCAACCTTTACCAGTTGCAAAAACGCGTGCTGGGCGCGGACCACCTCGACACTTTCGCGACACTGGGAAATCTAGCGCATTCTTACACCATGCAGGGCAGACATGCCGACGCCATGAAACGCCGTGGCGAACAACTGGAGGGTACGCGCCGGGTGCTGGGCCCCAACCATCCTCGCACCCTTGTGACGATGAACATCACTGCCCAGGCCTGTGAAGCCGCCGGTATGCCCTCAGATGCGGAGAAGCTGTATTTCGGTGCGCTGGAAATCGTGAAGCATTCGCTGGGGGCGGAACACCCCGACACACTGGCGCAGGTGGACCAGGTGGCCCTGATGCTGGGGCGTCGTGGACGGCATGCTGAAGCGCTGAAAATGCATCTCCAAAGCTTCGATGCCAAACGCCGCGTGCTCGACCCCAAGGACCCGCAGACTTTGTTCTCCCTGAAAAATCTAGCTGCTGAATATGAGGCACAGGGCAAGCGTTCCGAAGCCGAAGCTTCCCAGCTCCAGGTGCTCGAAACTTTGCAAACGGCCTTCCCCCCTCAACACCCTGAAATCCTCGCTCAGATGGACACCGTCGCCCAGATATATGACGACCACGGTCGCCACGCCGATGCATCAAAGCTCCGGCAGGAGTCTCTGGCGGTAAGGCAGCGGGTGCTGGGCGGCAGTCATGCGCAAACATTGCGCTCCATGCAGAAACTGGCCGCCTCCCTGGATGCAGATGGCAAACAGGCGCAGGCGGCGAAGTTGCAGCTCGAAACTCTGGAAACCATGAAGACAGCTTACGGTCCGGGAGATCCAGACGTACTCGCGCAAATGCAGGCCATGGCAGCCATGCACGACCGCCATGGCGAGCAAGCACAAGCGGAGAAAATGTACGGCGATCTGCTGCAAATTCAGCAGCGCGTCCTCGGTGTGGGTCATGCCGAGACACTCGCGACCATGTCCAGTCTGGCTGCCATGTACCGGCATGCGGGCAGACTCACTGAGGCTGAAACCCTTTGTCAGCAATTGCTGGAACTGCAGCGCAAACGCACGCCCGCAGACCCGGCGGCAGTAGCCGCTGCTGCGACGGATCTTGGTGCCTTGATGCTGCAAGCCGGCCACGGCGACAAGGCAGAGCCGCTGCTCCGCGACTGTCTGAAGCAGTGCATCCAACAGCAACCAGAGCACTGGTTGCGCTTCCATGCCGAGAGCCTGCTGGGCGGAGCCTTGCTGAGTCAGAAAAAACTCGCTGAGGTAGGAACCCTGCTGCGCTCCGGCTACGAAGGACTGAAAGCGTGCGCCAGCACCCTGCCGGAGCAGGACCGCTTTCACCTGCGCGCCGCCATCGAGCGCCTCGCCCATTTCTACGAAGCCACCGGCAGTGTGGCACAGGCTGCCGAATGGAAGCAGAAGCTCGCCGAGTTTGATCAGCCGCGCGTCGTCTCAGGCCCAAGGGAGGTGAGCATGCGAACCAACTAGAGGAGTTGTCTGCGGTTTGCCCGCTCAATCCTCCGTCTCTTCGCGACGGCAGAGCTGATCACCCCAAAAGGTGGCGACGAGCAGGCTGCTGAGCGCAAGGAGCCCCAGTCCATTGAGCACGTGGAAGTTGGTGACCCAGAAGCTCTTGCCAGTCAGGATCACGAAAATACCAAGTGCCACCTGCACGGTGGGCATGAACATGAGCAACGTGGCCACCGGGCGCAGCTGCGGCAGTGTGACGAGCCAGCGCCGCGAGCGCACCGCGACAAAGATGATCAGCAAAGCGACGGTGAAGCCCCAGTATTTGTGGGCAAACAGCAGAAACACATCCTCCGGCTGCAACGGTGGCAACCACTGGCCTTTGGTGGTCAGGATATCGCTCGCGGCCAGATGGGTACGCTGCGTGTGCCGCAGGCTGGCACCCAGAATGAGCTGGCCGAACACGCACAGAAACAAGGCCAATGACCAAAAACGCGCCTGAAAGGCTTCTTTGACCGTGAGAACGAGGCGACCTTCTGTCCAAGTGCGGGAGGAGGCGAAGGCGATGAAGACCAGTAGGCAGTAGAACAATTGGCCGAGAGTTCCATGCGTGATTCCAAGCGGGTCAGACATTTTCAACACCCGCAAGCCACCCAGTGATGCTTGCAGGACGACCAGTAACAACGCGAGCGTGGTCAGTCCGCGCAGCAAGGGCCAGCGCTGGCTGTACCATTTCAGGACCAGCCAGAAAAAACCAAGAATGCCGATGAACGCAGCGACGGCCAGAGATCCCATGTAGATCAGCACCAGAAATCCCATGCAGCAAAGAATGACGCCGACTCCTTCCATGGCACCGGGTTTGAATTTCGCGAACTGCCAGTAATACATGCCCAGCACCAGAAACCCGATGCTGGTAGCAATCCACCGGTGCCCATGCTCTAGCAGCAACGCGGGCACTTTGTACCAGCCCACGGGGTTGATTTTACCGTAGCACAGCGGCCAGTCGGGCACCGCGAGGCCAACGTCTTTCGTGGTCACTGCCGCCCCCCACCAGATGAGCACCACGCCCACGGCGAGTGTGAGCAGCGCGTAACGATGAAAAGCACGGGATGGCATGAAAGTCAGATCAGGAACGTGCGGCAAAAGCAAAAGGGCAAAATAATGAGGTCATTATTTTGCCCTTTGATACTGCCATCCAGAGGATGGAAATTAGTGAGCAGCAGGCTTTGGCGTGGCGGCTTCAGCTTCGGTGGTCTTCTTGAGCGCAGAGGCGGACTGCTCCTTGGCCCAGGCATCATAGTCGGCGGCGGAGACCACTTCGAGAATGGCCTTCATCTGGGCGTGGCCAGGACCGCAAAGCTGACCGCAGATGATATCCCAGGTGCCTTCTTTGACTGGCTTGAACCACATGTGAGCTTTCACACCGGGGGTCGCATCCTGCGCTGCACGCATGGGCACGAGCGCCAGATTGTGAATCACGTCCTTGCTGGCCACATCCACGATGACCGGGCGGCCCACGGGCAGCTTCATGGTGCCGGGATTAACGAAGTCGTCCTTGCCGTTGGGGTCGTGCATGTCCTTGCCCATGGTGTTGGTGGTGCCATCGACATTGCGCAGATCCCAGGTGCTCAGCATCATGTCAGTGCCGGGATATTGGAAGTTCCAGAGGAACTTCTCGCCCAGGGCACGCATGCGGATGGTGTCGGGAGAGGTGGGGTATTCATCGGCCTGGCGGGACCAGAGCGGGAAGGCGAAACCGAGCAGGAGAATGGCTTCAACGATGACCACACCGATTTCGATGTGGGTCGTGGCATGGCCGCGGAAGCCGTGGTAGTCGGCCCTGGCGGTCTTCTTCTGACGGAAGCGATAGAAGGCGATGGCAAGATAAATGGACCAGCCCACTCCCAGCACAACCATGACCCAGTGGACAAAGCCCAGCATGTGGTCAACAAGGCCGCCGTGTTCAGAGGCGTTTGCAGTCTGGCCCATCCAGACATTGATAGAATCGAGTTTAAGGGTCATAAGCTAGAAAAGGGGTTCAGGCGGAGACGGTGGTGAGGTCTTGATGCGCACGCTGACGACGCATAAAGGAATAAATAAAGCAGGCGGCACAGATGAACATGAAAGCGAGCATGCCCAACATGAAGAGAATCGCGAAGCCCTGAGCCTGCCCGACAAGGCTGCCTTTGTCGGCCATGCAGGTGGCGCAGGCGAGAATGGAGGATGGAGGCGCAAGAATCATGGTTCAGACGATGATGGTGCGCATTTTTTTGACCACATACCACACACTGTAGGCCAGCAGGCCCAGGCAGAGCAGTCCCGCGTAGTTTTTGAGCGGCGCGGCACCGGCAGCCGCCGCGTCCTCAGGCATGAAATGCATCCACAGCCAGAACCCGGCATCGCACAAGATGGCGAAGGCGAGGAAGACAATATGGAAGTGCTTGAGCGACATGGCAGACGTGCGGAGAACTACGGCTGTTCGACCGGGTTGTAGAAGCCGGGGAAAGTGAGCGGATCTTCGTGGGAAAAGATGAAGAGCGTGAAAAGGACGACCGCCAGCACCACGGTGAAAATGAGGATCTTGTAGATCGTGCTGCGTTCATGATTGAGATGCATGAAGATCAACGCCACGAGCGTGGCCTTGATCGTCGCCAAAATCATGCCGACGAGAATGTTCAGGCTGTGGGTAGGCAGCTCGACATACGAGAGCCACACGGTGGCTCCGCTGGCGAGGATCAGAAGCGCCCCAATGAAGAGGTACTTTTTGATCGACTTCTGAATTTCTTCAACGTTGTCAGACATGTCAGTAAAAGAGTGAAGGATTAAAGGAGGTACAGCAGCGGGAAGAGGAAGATCCAGACGAGATCGACGAAGTGCCAGAACAGACCGCCCACTTCGACGCGATTGGCGAGATGCTCGGGATCCTGACGCAGACGCTTGCCGTCAAACACAAGGAAGTAGAAGAGCACCAAGGCACCCGCCACCACGTGCAGGCCGTGCAGGCCGGTGAGGGTGAAGTAGATGGCGTAGTAGGTGTTGAGCTTCGGCGTGAAGTTGGAGAAGAAGGTGAAGTCCTTCTTTTCCAGCACGACGGTGGGGTGATGCGCGTGGGCATCGCCATGGCCTTCGGCAGGAGCATGAGCCTCGGCACCGTGCTTGTCTCCATGCGCTTCGCCTGCTGCGGGAGGTGTGGAGGAATGGAGCTTGAAGAACAGGGATTCTTTCTGCAGCGTGGCCGAACGGCTTTTGTCACGTGTCGGATAGCTTTTTTCAAACTCGGCGATGTGATGATCACGGTTTTCCACAAAGGCCTTCTGCCAGGCGTCACCCAGATAACGGTGGTCGAAAGCGAGGGACTTCTCCGACTGCGCCACGCCGCGTGCATCGACACCATCGACTTCCAGCGTCATCTTGTCATCGCTCAGCTTTCCGGTGGCGACGGTGCCGTCACGGAAGGTGAGGGTGGTGTCGGTGTAACCAAAAATCTCGGAAGGTTTCGCCGCGAACTTGATCGGTGCGGTGGCGACGAGCTTGATGGAGGCGCTGCCCTTATTGGCTGCGACTGCTTTCTGGAGAGCCTCGGCGCTGAGAGCGGCGAATGAAGCCTTGTCCAGGCTGATTTCCTGACCGCCTTCGGTCTTGAATTTCGGAGCCGTACCTTCAAGGAAGGGCAGGACATAACCGACAGGATCGGCAGTCACGGCGGTATGTTTGACTGGAACCGTGAGGTTCAATTCCGTCACGCCTTCAAACTTCACCTGGTAACCGTTGGGAAGATGGCCGGTGAGCAGGGTGCCGTCGGTGAGCTTGACGGCGTAATGGGCGAACTTGGCCTTGTACTCCAAGGTCTTGTTGAACATGAACACGCCGGCGCAAAGCACGGTGATGGCCATGTTGAGGCGATAGAGGCCAAACTTGCGCAGCTTCAGCATGGCCCAGGCCATGACCACCGTCACCGAAGAGGCGATGAGCACGACCGTGTTGATGAAACCAAGCGTCACATCCAGATCATGCACCGGCCACGGATAGTCGGCACCGACGCGGAGGAAGATGTAGGCGGAGAACAAGCCGCCGAAGAGCATGACTTCCGAGGCAAGGAAGAGCCAGATGCCGATCTTGGCGTTGTAGAGACCGGTGTCTGGACGGGCGTGAACGGTGTAGGGGATGTCCATTGAAGTAGTCGCGGTGCGCGGTTCGGATTTCGCGGTTTAGTGGTGCGCCAGCGCTTTTTCGGCGGCAGCTTTGAGGTCGGGTTTGCCGGGTTCGGACTCCCACTGCGGATAGAAGTCGGTGTTGTGTCCGGGAACGCTGTACTCGTAGGGGCCACGATGAGCGACCGGGTCAAACAGGAAGTTGCCATGCGGCGGCGGTGTCGGCGTGGCCCAGTCCAGCGTGGTGGCATCCCAAGGATTGTCGCTGGTGACTTTTTTGCCGCCTTTGATGCTGAACCAGAAGTTGAAGATGAAGGGGACCTGGCCCAGCGCGAGGATGAACGCACCAATGGACATGACAATGTTCAGTGACAGCATGTTGTCCGGGATGTTGAAGCCGAAGAAGGCACCGATCTTGTGCGTCAGAGTGGTGGTCCAATGCGACATACCACTGGTGTTTTCGAAGTATTTGCCGCCGTCATACCAGCGACGGTGGAAGCCCGCCATGCCCTGAACAAACATGGGTGCAAACACGAGGTTCATGCCGATAAGCGAAGGCCAGAAGTGCAGCTTGCCCAGCTTGTCGTTCATGAAACGACCGGTGACTTTCGGGAACCAGTGATAGATACCAGCGAAAAGCGCGAAGATGGTGCCCGGCGCAACGACGTAATGGAAGTGACCGATCACGTAATACGTGTCATGCATGGCGAGGTCGATGAAGGAGAATGCCAGGGGCAGACCGGTGAGACCGCCGATGCCGAACATGGGCAGGAAGGCGGAAGCAAAGAGCATCTGCGTGTTGAAGCGGATGGAACCACCCCAGAGCGACACCATCAAGCAGGTCAGCAGCACCACAGATGGCACCGAGATGAGCACGGTGGTGATCTGGAAGTAAGTGGACATCATCGTGCCCATGCCGGTCAGATACATGTGATGCGCCCAGACAAGGAAACTGAGGAAACCGAGAGTGAGCACGGAATACACCATCGACTTGTAGCCCCACAGCGGACGGCGGGCGTTGCAGGGAATGACTTCCGTAAGGATGGCAAACGCAGGAAGGATGAGCACATAAACCTCCGGATGAGCAAGGAACCAGAACAGATGCTGGTAGAGCAGCGGGCTGCCACCACCGGAGATGTCGAGGTGCTTCCCACCTTCCATCAAGCCGGTCGGCAGGTAGAATGAGGAGCCGAACAAGCGGTCAGAGAGCTGCAGGATGGAAGCCACTTCGAGCGGCGGGAAGGCCAGCAAAAGCAGGAAGCCGATCACAAACATCGCCCAGCAGAAGAAGGGCATCTTCATCCATCCCATGCCTTTGGTGCGCAGGTTGATCAGAGTGGCAATGAAGTTGACCGAACCGAGCAGGGAAGCAGAGATGTTGAACACCATCGCTGAGAGCCACCACGTGTGGCCGTGGCCCCAGACGCTCGTCACACCGATATTCGCGGTGGAGGCGAGCGGCGAGTACATCGTCCAACCGGTCTGCACCGGACCGGTGCCGACGAAGAAGCTGCTCATCATCAGCACGCAGCTGATGAAGAAGAGCCAGTAGCTCGCCATGTTCAGGCGGGGAAACGCCATGTCGATGGTGCCGATCTGCAGCGGCATGACAAAGTTGCCGAAGGCCGCGAAACCGAGGGGCACAATGCCGAAGAACACCATGATCGTACCGTGCATGGCACCGAGCATGTTGTACAATTCGCCATTCAGCGAAGCGTCGGCATTCAGCCAGCGGCCAAACATCATCTCAAAGAGGTTACCAACCAGGGGCAGATGACGGATCACATCCACCGCCGGTACTGGCAAGCCCGGGTAGGCGATGCTCCAGCGCATGAGCAGCATGAGGAAAAAGCCGAAGAGCAGAAAGACGAGCCCGCTGAGGCCATACTGAATGCCGATGATCTTGTGGTCACTGGAGAAGATGTACTTCCAAATGAAGCTCTGTTCATGATGCCCGTGTGCATGGTCGTCATGCGAATGATCGTGGGCGTGATCGTGAGTGGTGGCTGCGGCGCTCATAAGCTGGGGGTCAAAGGGTCAGAGGGGGTGGGCGTTCGCGAAATCGAACTCGAATTCTGCGGTGGCCTTGCCGCCACGGACGGTGACGGTGTGGGTGATGCTGTTGGAAAATTGAGGATGCCAGGCTTCGACGATGTACTCACCATCGGAGAGTGCACGGGAGATGGAGAAGCGGCCGTCGGTTCCAGTCACGGCGCTGTGCGCTCCTTCATGTACCAACACCCAGGCGTTCATCCAGCGGTGCACGTCACACTCCAGGCGGTAAATGCCGGGAGCGTTGAACGTCTTCACGTTTTCGTCGCCACGGGAAGGCTGGCCGAAGTTGTCGATGTTCGCGCTTCTGCCCTGCGCTTCGTAACGGGCGATGCGGATGTTATGGAAGGTCAGGTCGCTGTTGTGAAAGCGGACATTCTGGCCGGCCTGGACGGCCAGGGTGTGCGGAACGAACTCGCACTTGGTCTGGTCGATCAAAGGAGCGCTGGAAACATTGCTGGCGCGCTGGCTGCCGCGAACGGTGATGACGGCATCAGCGAGGGAACCGTCCGCAGCCACTTTCCAGGTGGAATCCACGATGTCTCCATGACCGGTGCAAAACGGATTGCCGCCGACATCGACGATTTTGCGCAGCGCTGCGGCATCGGCACCTTTGAGCGTCACCTTGCCGGTGATGCTTGTTGTCTCGGCGATCTCGACAGCCGGAGCAAGCTTCACCTCGACGGCGGCTTCAGGCATCTTGCCGCAGCTCACATTCGCGATCAGCATGACGGCTCCAAAGGCAGCCCAAGGTGCCTGGCGGGAGACGGTTTGCTTCACACGGGTCATTGCAGTTTGAAATTACTTGGCGGCAGGAGCAGCGGCAGCAGTAGCGCCAGGACCGGCGGGGATGTCACCGGGGACATTCTTCTTGGCGAAAGGCTCCAGTTCAGCAGCGGTCCACTGCGAAGCACGCTTTTCTTCATCACGCACCTTCTGCACCATTTCCTTGGTGATCATGGAGGCTTCGTTGCCCCAGGAGTTGCGGACAAAGGTCAGCACGTTCGCAAGGTCTTGGGAGGACATGGCCGCACCGAAGGGCTGCATGCCGCCGGGGGTGTTGAACCCCTGGCCGTTGACCGTGACCGGGCCGGTCAGGCCATGCTGTGTGATGCGGATCAGGCGCTCCGTGCCACCCAGCACAAACTCAGACTTGGCCAGAGGTGGGAACTGCCCGGGAAGACCACCGCCGTTGCCCTGATGGCAACCACCGCAAACAGAGTAACCGCTGGCACCTTTTTTCATCGCAAGTGCGAAAGGATCAAGAGCGGCTCCGGCTCCGGCTCCACCTGGACGTGGATCGCCGCCGCCGGCAAGCGCAAAGGGATTGCTGACATCAAAGCTCCAGCCGCCGGTCATCGGGCCAAGCTGGCCACCGGCGATGATGGCAACGAGCATGAGCAAGAACATCGCCCACAAGGGTGCGGGCTGGCTTTCGGGAGCGAGATCTACCTTCTCGCGCTTCACGGCGGAGTGAAGGCGATCAAGATCGGTGCTGTCAGGATGGGCGGGTGCGCTCATGGGGGCGTGCGGGTCGCGAGAGGGGGCTACTTTTTGGCGGGAGAGGCAGCGACGGCTGCGCCCTGTCCGGGGACGGGATAATCCTTTTTCAGAGAGAGAAGGTATTCGACGAGGCGCTCGGCTTCTGGAGTCGGGACGACTTCGTAACCGGCAGGCGGGGCAAATTTCTTCGGCAGCTTCAAGGCGCGGTCTGAGGCCGGGCCCTGAATCTTCTGCAGCTTGTAGAGCCGCTTGTAGGCAGGCATCGTGCTCCAGTCATGCACCGAACGCGGTGAGTAGAGGTGAGCGTGGAGTGCCGCAGCATCCGGTGCACGCCAGCCGAAATTGGCGAGGTCCGGACCGACACGCTGAATGCCGAGCAGGGCGTATTTCTCACCGAGGTAGTCACGCAGCACGTTGGAACGCGCGGGAGTGGTAGGACGGGCCTCTTGATCCTGGCCCCAGCCTTTGTACCAGCCGTCCAGACCAAGCTGAACCGGACGGATCATCTGCGTGTGGCATTGGTTGCAGCCTTCGCTGATGTAAACAAGCTGGCCCTGGCCGTTGACAGGTGCAGGCGGGAAGAATCCTTCGACGCCATCCTTGTCCTTGTCATAAGCGACAGGGGTGAGCTTTTCGTACTGCATCGCCGGAAGGACGATGAGACACAGCCATGGCAGCCCGAAGGCGGCGGCGAGACCGAGAATGAATGTGCGGAAGTTGGTCATGCGTGGGCTTCGTGAGGAAGAGCGTGATCGTCGTGGTCGTGTTCAAGCAGGGTGGGTGCCGAACTGCGGCGGCCCAGACCTGCAACCATGAGCAGGAGGTGAAGGAGGAACATGATGTTCGAGAAGCTGATGAGCGCCCAGGCCACCGCGCGGGACACCACGTAGGGGCGGGAATTGACGACATGGTTCATGAAAGTCTGGTCCCAATGTTCGGGATCATTCAGGTCAGCACCCTGCTGCCAGCCAGCCACCAGACTCATGATGACGATGGTGCCAATGCCATAGACCGAGAACCAGAAGTGATTGCGAATCAGACGCACGCTGAGCCATTCACAACCGGAGAGACGCGGCACGATGTAGTAGATGGCACCAAACACGCACATGCTGAAGAAGCCGTACAAACTGACCACCTGGAAAGAATACCAAGACTGGGTGAACTGCAGATTGGCACCCGTCCAGAACGCGGAATTCATAGCGAGAACCAAGCCCGACACGGGGTAGAACAGGGCTCCGAAGAAGATGAAACGCAGCGTTGGGCTGGAGGCCACGGCGCTGTGTTTGCCAATCGTGGTAAGATGATGATTCAGACCGACAAGGCCCACCGGAATGAGCAGCAGCACACCGGCACAGGCACCTACCGAGGACATCCAGGCTGGCAGCGGGCCGCCCATGTATTTCTGCATGCCGGTCCAACCGCCAAGGATGGCGAGGCTCCAGAAACCGGCGGATGCCAGCTGCGCGGAGGCAATGGGCTGACCGGTGATCTTCGGAATGAAGTAATAGGCCGCGCCGACACCGACAGGAACGAAGAACAGCAGAATCACCGCGTGGATGTACCAGGCGTCGATCCCGGCACCGATGGCACCCAGGCCTGGCAGGCAGTGCAGAGCGACGTTGGCGGTGATGAAGATCCAAGGGAACCAGAAGCAGGCGCCCAGAATGTACCAGGTGCTGACCATGAAGCCTTCAGGACGGAATGCGCGGCCAAACATGCGGGCGATGGGCCAGGCGTAGCAGAGGAAGCAGACCAGCAGCACCGGCCACACGAACTTCGGCATCTCCAGCCACTCGATCGAGGTGCTCTTGCCCATGAGAATGGCGAGAATGCCCAAGGTGATGGTGATGTTCCAGAACACTCCGGCGGTGATGAGCAGGCTCTTGCCGCTCTTCAGTTCCTGACCGGAACGGCGGGCCATGATCCACAGCATCACTCCCAGTGCGGCCTGAATGCCCCAACCATAGACCAGCGCATTGATGTGCGCAGGCTGCAGGCGGCCGTAGCTGATATACTGGCAGTCTCCCAGAAACTCAGGCTCCACCAGCTTGATCGCGGCGAGGACGCCGAGCAGCGTGGAGAGCATGAGCCAGAAGGCTCCGTTGGTGAAGAGGAAGAGCACAGGACCTTTCACCGACTTGTCGATCGCCGCGCGGCGAAGGTTGTCGGCCTGAAGGTCTGTGTCAGGGGTGGCGGGAGTGGTCTGCATGACTTACTTGGGCGAAGCGGGTGCGGCAGGGGCCGATGCAGGTGCTGCGGGAGCGGCAGCCGGGGCTGCGGCAGCGGCCTGTTTGAGCTGGGTGGGTGATCCTGGGACAACCTGGGTGCTCGCCCCGGTTGGTTTGGCGGCGAGCGCAGCGAGCGTTTTCTCAAAGACCGCCTTCTTTTTGGCGGCGTCGTTCAGGCCCAGCTTGGCGATGTTTTCAGTCTGCGCCTTGAGGATTTCAGCGGTGTTATCGCGGCGTTCCTGCTCGCGCGGGTCAAAACCCTGCTTCGATTCATTGAAGGCCTGTATAAGAGTGAAGAGCACGGCGAAGCCTGCGAAGGCTCCGAGCACCCACAGAAAGGTGGCTCCGGCTTTTTTGGATGTTTCGGGCTGCGACATGGAAAAACGGGGATCAGTTAACGACATTCACGGACTCGATGAGGCGCGGATCACGCCATGGATACAGGCTGTATTTAGCCAGACCACGCAGGTAGAGAAAACTCATGGTGCCGAAGACGGCAAACAACGCCGCAAGATCCTGCACCCAGGCACCCGGAACCCAGACGCCAAGGCCAAGGGAAGGGCCACGCTCAGGGATGACATTCCAGTACATGTCCACCAAGTGCATGAAGAGGATCCAGAGACAGCCCAGGCTGATGACCACCGGATTCTTTTTGCGTGGCTGAGAAAGCAGAAAGAGGAAGGGAACAATGAAGTGCCCAAGAAGAATGAAGATGGAAACATCCCGCCAGCCTTCCGTGTTACGGGTGAGGTAGAAGCGTGTTTCTTCCGTGATGTTGGCGTACCAGATCAGGAAATACTGGCTGAAGGTGATGTAGGCCCAGAACACCGTGAAGGCGAACAGCAGCTTGCCCATGAGATGGTAGTGCTCTTCGGTGACCACCTTCTGCAGGTAACCCAGTCCACGCAGCCAAGTGACGACCAGAATGGATGCCGCCATCGAAGCCCAGGCGCAACCGGCAAAGATGTAAACACCCCACATGGTGGAGAACCAGTTGTAGTCCAGACCCACGAGCCAGTCATAGGAGGCGAAAGTGACCGTCAGAGCAAAGGGCAGCAGCACAATGCAGGAGAACTTACGGGCCGAGATCGTGTGCTTGATGTCGCCATCCTGCTCCTGCTTGAGGGATTTGCCGCGCAGTGTGCGTGCGATGAACCAGAGGACGAGGAAATACAGCGCAAACCGGGTGTACCAGGAGAACCAGGTGGTCAGGTTCATGTAGCCGAACTTCGTGACCAGCACATGAAGATGGGGATTGTCCACCGCCATGTGGTGCAGCGCTTCTTTCACGGTGCCACCATGCTCGACGGCGTGGTGCGCGGCCTCGCGGTGATGATTCATCCACTCATAAAGCGGCTTCTGCACCGCAGGGAAGAGCAGCGGAATGGAGAAGATGGCCAGCGGGATGACCATGTTGGCCATGTTTTCCCAGATACGGCGGACGGCAACACCCCAGCTCGAATTGGAAGCGCTGTGAAGCAGAATCCAGAAACAGCCCCCGACCACGAAGGTGAAGGTGAAGAAGACGGCGAACAGCCAGGAGTAGGCAAAGGTGTCCGTGCTGGAGAAGAAGAAGTAGGCCGAAGCTACGATACCAAGCAGGCCAAAGAGGCCGAGCGTGCCAATGAGCTTACCGCCCTTGGCTGGTTCGAATTTTTCTCCGCCCTGGGGCAGATCGTTGAAGGTGACGTGGTGACTCATGCCGGGATTCGCGTGATCGTGCCGTTACTGGAGGGGAAGGGTGACGCCAGACTCTTTAGCGGCGAGTTGCAGGGAGCGGATGTAGGCCACAATGGCCCAGCGGTCGCGCAAAGTGATGTTGCCGCCGTAGCCGCCCATCAGGCCTTTGCCGTTGGTGATGACATCGAAGATGGCACCATCCGCGCGGTAGGCGGCTGCATTGGCTGGGTCTGTGTTGCCGGGCTGCTGAAAGTTAAAAGCGGTGAGGATGCCGTATTTGGAGGTGACACCCTTGCCGTTGCCAGAAGCACCGTGGCAGATGGCACAGTGGATGCCGAAACGCTGCTCGCCACGCTTGAGAAAGACTTCATTGAAGACCGCCGGATCGCCGGTGATCTCCTTGGGCAATCCGTCGCCGTAGAAGTCGCCTTCCTTGCCGGTGTCATAATAACCGAGGCCGCTGGTGAAAGCGACGCGGGCAGGCTTGGCACCCTCCGCTGCGGGTTTGGCAGGGATTTCAAAACCCATCGGCAGCGTGCCTTTGACCGGCATGCGCGCGCCACGGCCATCCGCGAAGAATTCGCTGGTGGCCTGGTATTTCACCTTGGCCTGATGGTCCATGTCCGGGATGATTTCGAGCGGTGGCAGTTCCGATTTGCTGCCACGGAAGCCGAACGCGCTCACAATGATCGCGGCGACAAAAATATAGCTGAGAAAGAAGTACTTCATGGTTCGGGTAAGCGAGGCTTAGATTTCGTCCTCCACGAGTTCGATGTTCTTGCCGCCGGCTTTTTCGAGAAGGCTCTTGGTGCCTTCCTGGGAGAATTTGGGATCGCGGGCTTCGATGCAGACGAAGAAACCGTCGTCCGAGAACTTTCCGAAGTTCTTGGAAACAAACAGCGGATGGTTCCAGCGTGGCAGTCCGATGAGCGCCAGCAGGCCGAACAGCGTGGTGAAGGCGCTGAACAGGATCGTCAGCTCAAACATCACCGGGAAGAACGCCGGCAGGGTCCAGATGTCGGTGGGTTTGCCCTGAACGACGGTCGGATAGGTTTCGACGATCTTTTGCAGGAAGCCGAGGCCGATATGGCTCCAAAAATTGGTCTGAGTGATCGTTTCCAAGACGAAGGCGATCGTGGTTCCGGTGATGCCACCGCAGAAGACAAGAACTGGCAGCTTCGAGCGCGGATTGCCCATCGCGTCGTCCATGCCGTGAATTGGGAAGGGCGAATGGACGTCCCAGCGCTGATAGCCGGCATCGCGCACATGCTCGGCGGCATGATAGAGATCCTTCACGCTGTCAAATTCAGCGAGGTAGCCGTGGACTCGTTTGAGGGTGGTACTCACAGTCAGGGTGCAGTTAGAATGTTAGGCGGCGACGGGTTTGGCGACATGACGGTCAGCATAGTCCATGAGGTCTTCCTCCTGGATGCCCGGCTCGGCGTGGTCGTCCTTGTGCGGATTCGACTGCGGCAGCACTCCTTTGACTTCGCCGATGGCGATGACAGGCAGGAAGCGCAAGAACAGCAGGAACAGCATCATGAAGAAGCCGAAAGTGCCGAGGAAAGTGTACTTATCGACCCAGGTGGCCTCATAGACGCGCCAGGAGCCCGGCGTCATGTGGCGCTCCAGCGTGGTGGCGATGATCACGTAGCGTTCGAACCACATGCCAGCGTTCACGAACATGCAGACAATCATGACGACCCACACGTTGTGGCGGCACCAGCGGATCCAGAAGAGCTGCGGCGCAAACACGTTGCAGCTAAACATCCAGTAGTAGGCCCAGGTGGAGGGACCGGTGAGACCGCGCAGCGTGAAGGCGGCGGCTTCATACGGATTGGCGCTGTAATAAGCCACGAAGAGCTCCATGCAGTAGGCGTAACCAACGATCGTGCCCGTGAGCAGGATGATCTTGGCCATGTTGTCCACGTGCTTCGGCGTGATGAGGTCATCCAGGCCGTAGATGCGGCGCACGGGAAGCATCAGAGTCAGCACCATCGCGAAACCACCGAAGATGGCGCCTGCGACGAAGTAGGGAGGGAAGATCGTGGTGTGCCAGCCGGGAACGACGGAGGTGGCGAAGTCGAAGGACACGACGGAGTGCACGGAGAGCACCAGCGGCGTCGAGAGAGCAGCCAGGAGCATGTAGGCCGTCTCGTAGTGGCTCCAGTGGCGGTTGCCACCGCGCCAGCCGAGGGCAAACAGGCCGTAGAGGAATTTTTTCAGGCCCGGGCGGCAGCGGTCACGCAGAGTGGCAAGGTCGGGCACCAGACCCAGGAACCAGAACACGGCGGAAACGCTGAAGTAAGTCGAGACCGCGAACACGTCCCAGAGCAGGGGAGACTTGAAGTTCTGCCAGATGGCGTTGGCGTTCGGGATTGGCGCGAGGAACCACACCATCCACACACGACCGACGTGGAAGGCGGGGAACAAGCCAGCGCACATCACAGCGAAGATCGTCATGGCTTCCGCCGCGCGATTCACCGAGGTACGCCATTTCTGGCGGGTGAGGAACAAGATGGCGGAAATGAGCGTGCCAGCGTGACCGATACCGATCCAGAACACGAAGTTCGTGATGTCCCAGGCCCAGGCGACCGGCTGCTTCTGACCCCAGACACCGACGCCGGTGGAGATGAGGTAGGTGAAGCAGAAGACCATCAATCCTGTCAGCAACACGGAAGGCACAAACAGGATCCACCAAAGGGCGGGCTGCTTGTTTTCCACGATGCCGCAGATGCGGTTCGTGATCCAAGAATAGGAGCGGTTGTTCAACACCAGCGGCTCGCGGTCGAGGATGCGCGGGGTGTTAGATGCTGTGGCGGAGGCGTCCATGTGTCCGGGTTAGTATTGATTGTTGCTCCACACGGCGATGTTTTCTGCGCCGGGCATGTTCTTGTTCGGATTGCGCAAACGGGCGAGGTAGCTCGTGCGCGGGCGGGTGCCGATGTATTTGAGCAACTGGTAGTCGCGTGGAGAAGCCTTCGCTTTGACGATAGCGGATTTTGGATCGGCCAGATCGCCGAAGACAATTGCTTCCGCCGGGCAGGACTGCTGACAGGCGGTTTTGACGGTGTCGGTCGGCACGCGGAAGTTCTTGGAGTCTCGCTGCACCTGCTTCTGCAGGATCTTGGCGGATTCGAGGCGCTGCACGCAGTAGGTGCACTTCTCGATGACACCGCGCATGCGGACGGTGACGTTCGGGTTGCGCTGCAGGCGAAGGCTTTCGTCTTCCTTTTTCTCACCCAGCGGGCCGGCGTAAAGATTGCCGACTTTCATGCCGAGCACGGTGGTGTCGATCAGCGGGTTGCGCTTGTTGTAGTCGAACCAGTTGAAACGGCGGGCGGTGTAAGGGCAGTTGTTCGCGCAGTAGCGGGTGCCGATGCAGCGGTTGTAGGCCATTGCGTTGAGGCCATCCGGTGTGTGAACGGTGGCGTTCACCGGGCAGACGGTTTCGCACGGAGCGGATTCGCACTGCTGGCAGGCCAGCGGCTGGTGCACCATTTCGGCGTTCTCAAGCTGCTCAGGGGTCGGATTATCTTCGGCCCAGGTGCTTTCCTGGTCAACGCCGACAGAACCATCGGCGTTTTTGTGGGTGCCCCACTTGGCCACGGCGAAGTAGCGGTCCATGCGGATCCACTGCATCACGCGGCCTTTGCGGACCTGATCTTTACCGACGACGGGAATGTTGTTTTCGCTCTGGCAGGCGAGGATACACGCTGTGCAACCAATGCACTTGCTGAGATCGATCGACATGCCCCACTGGTGCTGCTTCTCGTAGTCGAAGCCGTCCGGGTTCTCTTCGGATTTCACTCCGACCTGACCCTTGTAGAAGGAAATGTTTTCCGGGATGTGGCTGTCCATGCCGGTCTTCTGGGCAAAGGCGACATCCTTGTTGAAGGTGTCGAGCGTGCCTTCACGATACAGCGCGCGGCCTTCCATCGTGTTCTGATCCTGGGTGATGCCCAGTTCAGCGATGGTGGGGAGCACTTCAATTTTGGCACCGCTGAGGACGAACGTGCCGGGCTGCTTGCGCAGGGCATAGGCGTTGACGCCGCGACCGCTGCCGACCACGCCAACGCCAGTCTGGCCGTAGCCGAGTGGCAGCGTGATGGAATTGGACACATGTCCGGGAGCTTCGATGGCCGGGATTTCAATCGCGGTGTCACCGACGGTGATTTTGACGAGCTGGCCTTCTTTAAGACCCAGGCGGCGGAAGGTGACGGAGCCAATCCAGGCCGCATTTTCCCAGGTGAGTTTCGTCACTGGATCGGGCGCTTCCTGCAACCAGGCGTTGTTGACGTAGCGGCCATCATAGACGCTGGAGTCGGCCACGAGCACGACTTCGACCGCATCATCCGTAGGTGCCGCAGCAGGTTTAGCCTTGGCAACGAATTCGGCAGCAGCGGTCACATTGGGCGCTGCGGTGGCCTTGGCGTAGGCAGATCCTTTGAGGAAACCGTCACGCAGGGTGAAATTCCATTTCGTTTCGTCGAGGCTACCCGCCACAACGGCGAAGGTGTCGCGCACGGCGGTGTAAGCAGCGTCCTGAGCGGGGGCGGCAGGAGCGGCACCAGCGGCACCAGCGGCGGCAGGCGCAGCAGCTTCGGCGGGGCCGAGCTTCTTGCGGCCCAGAAGTGCCAGCAGGATTTCCACATTGCTGGCTCCGTCATAAAGCGGCGCGATCATCGGCTGGACGATCGAGTAGGTGCCATCGGCGGCACGCAGATCACCCCATGACTCAAGGTAGTGAGCCGCAGGGATGTGCAGCGCAGCCTGACGTGCGGTGACGTTTTTCTGAGCGCCTGCGTGAATGAGATTCACGCCTTTGTCAGAAACGAGCTTGGCCAGCGCGGCGGCGTCCGGAGCATCGTAGAAGAGGCTGGCAGATGTCAGCGAAACGAGGGTTTTCACCTGACCGCCGGCAACCGCGGCTTGCAGATCAGCGAAAGTGCCGAGTTCAGGAGCGGGAGCCGCTTGGAGCAGTTCAATGGTCGAGTCGTAGGCACCGAGGGCGCTGTTGATCGAAGCGACGAGCGCATGCACTTCAGCACCATAACGTGAACCGGCGAGCACGACGGCCTTGCCTTTGTTGTCGATCAAGTCACGCACCGCAGGAGCGATCCATTCTTTGAGACCAGCAGGCGCGGTGTCGGCCAGCGCCTTGGCGGAGGTGTCTCCGAGCTCGGAAGCGATCAAAGCTGCGGCCACAGGGATCAGACTTGCCACGAGGGGCTTGCGGTGATCGGCCATGCCGCCGGTCAGTGTGTAACGGTTTTCCAGGACGTAGAGGCGGTTCATGTCCGCCGTCTTCACTTCCTTGGCACGGTGCTTGGTAAAGGCAGAGATCGGCTCGCCTGCCACAGGGTCCACCCCGAGGAAATCGCAGTCGAGCGAGAGAATGCGCGCAGCAGAACCCAGCTTCACGAAGGGTTTCACTCCGGCGCCAAACACTGCCTTGCTGGCAGCAGCCTGGCCTTCACCACCCACCGCTTCGTATTGGAAAAGCTTGACCTGAGGATAGGCGGTCTTCACTTCAGCCACCAGACGCTGATAGGTCGGGGAGGTCGAGTCGCCCAGCACGATGCCAAGGCTGGCACCTGAGGTCTTTTTCGCTTCAGCGACTGCGGCTGCGAGAAGTTCGTTCGCCTTGGCCCAAGAGAGTTCCTTGCCAGCGCCCATCGGCTTCTGCGAGCGCTCAGGATCGTACAGATCCAGAACGGAGGCCTGCGCAAAACTGCTGATCCCACCACCCAAGGGGTGCAATGGATTGCCCGCAAGATGGGTCGGGCGACCTTCATGTGTGGTGACCACCAGCGGCACCGCACCGCCACTTTGGGGCATCGATGTGGCGTATAAGAGCGACTTGCCAGGAATCATCCACTCCACGTGCTGAGTGTAAGGCAGGATGTTGACGAGGGGACGGCGGCAGCTTGCCAGACCCATCATGCCCACGCTGGCACCCATGATCTTCAAAAATTCACGACGGCTGTTCTCGCGCTCTTCTTCGTTCAGGGTGTCCCCTTCAGGGAATTCACGACCCAGATTTTTCAAGAAATCTTCACGACGGTCCAGTTCGGCGACACTGCGCCAGTAGCGCTTGGCGTTTTGCGGCTCCTCAGGATGCTTCCAAATTTTTTTCATGTGTCAGAAAAAGGGGCGCGGGTTAGCGGTGGCAGGCGGTGCAGGATTCCGGCGGCTGAATCTGCCAGTGCTTCTTGATCTGGGTGCCCACTTCAGTCTGGGTCACTTCTTTACCGTAAGTTTTCTCTGCGAGAGCGACGATCTGTTCGAGGCTGTCTGCCTTGGCACCTTCACCACCGATGAGGGTGGCGATTTCACCCGCAGAAACCTGTTTGTTGATCAGGCCTTGGTAGAAATCAGCACGCTTCAGGTCGCCAGCCTTGTAGTCCAGCTTGGTGACGAATTCGAGGGGGCGCAGGTTTTTCTCAGGATTGCGATGGCAGTCAAGGCACCAACCCATCGACTGCGGCTGATCGTGGCGGACGACTTCCATCTCGGTGATCTTGCCGTGACAGTTCACGCAGGAAATGCCGCGGTTGAGGTGGGCGCTGTGGTTGAAATAGACGTAGTCAGGTGCCTTGTGGACTTTGACCCAGGGGATCGACTTGCCGGTTTCGTTGGCTTTGATGACCATCTCCAGCTTGGGAGAGTTGCTGCGGATGTTGCCTTTGCCCGGGCCATGGCAGTTGAAGCAGGTCTGGTTGGTCGGGACGTTCGAGTGACTGGAGGTCTCCCCAAAACTGTGGCAGTAGCGGCAGTCGAGCGCGAGCTGGCCAGCGTGGATTTTGTGTGAGAACGGCACCGGCTGCGTCGGTTCATAACCCACGCGAGTGTATTTCGGTGTGAAGTAGTAGGCTACGCCGACACTCACGCCGAAGGCAATGAACACGACGGCAATGGCGAGCTTGAGCGGCAGCCAGTTGGTCCAACGCGGAAAAAAGTTACCCATAGAAAGTGTCAGCAGATGAGCTTGTGAAAAATTTCACAAGGAGATTCAGAATATGAAAGCGTGAGCAAGTTTGCAACCGTCCTTTTGTTTTTTTGAACTTTTATGCGCAAAACTTGTCTATTGCGAAGCTGTCGCAAAAAAAATGCCCAACCGAGGCGTTTTTCCCGCTCTTTGGCTCAACCCCACTCAACCCAGAGCACATTGTGCTCAAAATCCAGGGTCACGCGGTAATCCTCCATCAAGTAGTTGCCCAAACGTGACGGCCCGGGCATCACATCCACCTGCGCAAACGGGTAATAGGAGCCGAACAAGCCGAGTGCCTTGAACTCCAGCACGCGCACATTGGCCTCCTTGGGCGTCTGCGCGCCACCAACACCTGTCATCAGGTAGTTCCCGCCCACATCCCAACCGCCATTTTTATAGCCAAGCACCTCGGCGATGCGACGGTCAAGCTGCACACCAGCAAAAGCACCCGAATCGACAATGGCTTCCCAGGAGGTCTTGCCGTATTTGAGCGGTGTGGTCGGCACTCCGTACTTCATGCTGAGGCTTGCCTTGTGCATATGCTTGCGCACCTGCCCTGGAAAACTGCGGGTGAAGCCGAACTCAAACTCCTCCTTCAGATAATCAAGCGTGACATACCGGCAGCTTTTGGCCAGCATGCGCACGCCAAGCAGGGAAATCCCAATATGCTCCCGCTGAAATGCTGCACCCACGGTCGTGCGCTGCATGCGGATGATGCAGGGCACGTTTTCCAGCCGCCACGAACCGATCTGCAGCGTCGAAACGAGTGCTCCCATGCCCGGTACCTTTCCCAGCACCCCTCCCATGGTGGGCCGCACCTGCGGCAAGGTACGCATGCCATATTCCACCGCCTGCTCCGCATCGAAAACACAGCTGACCGCCCCGGTGTCGAGCATGTACTTTTTCGGTTTGTGACCGTTGAGGCTGGCTTTGATGTAGGTGATGCCACGTTCGTAGTACATGGGCACTTTGGTCACACCCTCTGGCGGCGGCACACTGTACATGCGAAGGAGTGCACCGCCTTTGTCCGCCTGATTGAGTTCAGACGCAGGAATCGCCCGTGCCTGCAGCTGCTTGAGCAGTTCCTCCGGTACCGCCTCCGTTTTCACCGAAAACGTCTCGGCACATCCCAGGATACCTGCCATGGCGATGACCACTGGTGCCACTCTCAGAACGCAGGTAAAAAGCAGGCGATTCATAAGGCGCAAGCCATCCGTTGCCGCAGTGCGGCTGTCAACCATCACCGCAGATAAGAATTGGGCTCAGCGCTCCAGCCATAGCGCATTGCCGCGAAAATCCAGCGTCAGACGCGTGCCCTGCCAGAACCGTGAACCGACCCGCCTGGGTCCCGGCATGACATACAAGATCGTGCCTGGGTGCGTCTCCCCACACAGCATGGTCGCAGGCACTTGAATCGTGCGCGCACCCACCTGATCCGCCCGCACGCTGCCGCCCACACCGGTGAGGATCAAGTCATGCCCCATGCCCACGCCATCCTGCGCATGACCCAGACGGGCGGCCAGGCTTTGATCAATCACGATGCCCCAGGATGAACCCGAATCGACCAACGCATCCCAGGTGATGCCGCCCGAGCTCACACGAATGACCGGCAGCCCATTGGCCCAGCGCAGTGGCGTACGTGTCACCGCTCCGCTGCGTGGCTGAAAGGCCCGTGCAAAACCCAGCTCCACACTACCGCGCTGGTAATCGATGGTCATGAAGCTGCAATATCGGCGCAAATGATCCAGGCCGAGAATGGCACTGCCAACGCCGCCGGATCGAAAGCTGGAAACACCGCGCACCAGACAGGGCACGTCCGTGGCACGCCACTGGCCGAGTGCCATCGTGCTCATCATCGCCTGGCTGGCGCCGGTGCTGCCATGCACTCCGCGCACCTGCACCCGGTGCCCGCCAGTGGGCAGCAGACCGCAGCCGGTGGCCACATCAGGCTCGAACACACTCATGGTGGCACCGGTGTCCAACAGGAGCGGAAAGGCGCCATGCCCATTGATGCTGGCCACGACTTGCGGTGTCCCCGCCTGCAGCTGCATCGGCACCACCACTTCCACCGCAGGATTCTGCGAGGCCACCGGCGGCAGCGGCAGCATGCAGGAAGAAAGCAAGCATATGAGCAGAAGGACGGGGAACGTTTTCATAGGGTCTGTCGCATGCTTAGACTCAATTCACCTCTGCGTATTCTGCGGTTCTGCGCAAATCGCACACAAATCCTTGTGCGCAGCGGCGTATTGTTGGAGGTTTCCGTTCTCCTCCTGCCAACCGCCTCATGCGCGACTATTTCATCCGCCGCTTTTTGCTCATCATTCCGACTCTGATCGGGGCGACGCTGGTGGTCTTTCTTATCACGCGCATTACGCCCGGCGGTCCGCTGGAGGCGGCGATGCGCAAAAATGCCTCTGTGGAAGGGGGCCGTGGCATGAAGGACGCCGGCGGTTCATTGAGCGAAGAGCAAAAACAGGAGCAAGCCGCCTACTATGGCTTTGATCGCTCCTTCTTCCCAGCCTATCTAGCGTGGCTGGGAGTGATTCCGCGTGAGTTGGACAAGCAGTTTGTGAAGTTCGAGAATGGCAAAGACGAAGCGCCTGTCACGCTGCAAATGCTGCTGCCACGCGCGGAGTGGAAGCCCAACAACGCCTACTGCATCACGCATGCCACAGTCACCCGCAAAGGGGAGCTGCGCGCAGAGGATGCCGCCGCGCTCAAACATTGGTACACTTTCCCGGAACCTGACAAGGAACGTGTGCAAGTCTATCGCACGGAATTCAGCGGGCTCCTGCAAGGAAACCTAGGCGTCTCCACACGCTACAATGAGTATGTCTGGAACATGATTGTGAAACGCATGCCCGTTTCTCTCTTCTATGGTCTGGCGACGTTTTTAATCACGTATGTGATCTGCATTCCGCTTGGCATTTTGAAGGCGATCAAGCACCGCACGATGGTGGATAGTGTCAGCTCTGTGCTCATTTTCATTGGATATTCCGTCCCCGGTTTCGTGCTGGCGAGCGTCCTGGTCGTCTATCTGGCGGCACGAATGCGCTGGTTTCCCACGGGCGGATTTACCAGCGATCATTTTGCCGAACTCGGCTTCGTCGCCAAGATCTGGGATCTGCTGCATCACGCCTTTCTGCCGCTGATCTGCTATCTGGTCGGGGCATTCGCCTTCACCACGATGCTGATGAAGAATAACCTGATGGACAATCTAGCGGCCGACTACGTGCGCACGGCCATCGCCAAAGGTGCGAGCTACCGCCGGTCCGTGCTGGTGCATGCCCTGCGCAACTCCATGATTCCACTCGCCACCACACTGGGCCACATCGTTTCAATCTTTGTCGCGGGCTCGATGCTCATTGAGCTGATTTTTGAGATCAACGGCTTTGGTCTGCTGAGCTACAACAGCATCCTGGACCGGGACTATCCGCTGGTGATGGGCATCCTGGTGGTCAATGTGGTGTTGCTGATGATTGGCAACATCCTCTCCGATTTCTTCGTGGCGCTGACGGACCCGCGCATTCGCTTTGAATAACATGTCACCGCGCACCACCGGCATTTCGATTCTCATCTATGCAGCTCTCAGCGCGCTGTGCCAGGGGCTGGCTCTTGCGGTCCCTGTTTTGAAGGTCCCTTTTCTAGGCGGTGCCTCGGTCGGCTGGATCATCCTCGCCAGCCTCGCACTGAGCGGCGGCTTCCTGCTGTGGCGCGGACACCGGCAGTGGCAGTTCGGTCCGCTGACTTTGAAACAACTGGCCCGCTTCAAAGCCATTCGGCGCGGCTATGTCTCTTTCCTCATCCTGATTGGCTTGGTCGCCGTGGCATCTCTGGATGGCTTCATCGTAGGCAAGCGTGCGCTGATCGTCCGCTACGAAGGGCGCTATTACTTTCCGTTTGTCACCAAGGTACTGCCTGCCACCACCTTTGGCCTCAAAGACGAGAGCGAAACCGATTATCGAAAGCTGCAGCAGCAGTTTCGTGACACGCACTCCGCCAACTGGGTGCTGCTGCCCTTCGTGCCCTACGATGCCAAGCTGGACACGCCGGAAGTGATCGTGGTGCTGCATGAGAAGGATGGTTTGATCTACGCGGACGAATCCACGGAACCGTTCGACGGCCGCGCCTACACAGTCTTTCGTGACAAGCCGCAGCAGAAACGTCAGGAGTTCATTTACCGCTATGGTTTGAAGCAGGGCGAAATGCGTGGCTGGAATACCGCAGGGGAGCAGGTGGAAAAAGCGAAGTACGAAAAAGGCAGCAAGGTGAGCTACATGGACTACAGCGATGGCAAGGCAGCGGCGTTGGAAGTACAGACGGGGGACAAGCTACTGGCAGTGATCTACCCGCCTTCGCTGCCGTCCTGGACTCAGCGGCATTTCTTGGGCACCACCTCCTCCGGCGGTGATGTGCTGGCGATTCTCTTTGGCGGCTGGCAGCAGGCGATCATCGCCTCCATTCTTTATGTGACCTTCGTGTTTGTGGTGGGTGTGATCGTTGGCGGCACGCTGGGCTACTTCGGCGGGCTGTATGATCTGATCGGCACACGTTTGATCGAAATCTGGTCGGTGCTGCCTTTCCTCTTCGTCGTGATGATCATCAGTTCCATCTTAAGCCCCAGCTTGTTCGTGCTCGTGGTCATCATTTCGGCGTTTAGCTGGATGGGCACGACCATTTACATCCGCACGGCAGCCTACAAAGAGAAGGCGCGGGATTACGTCGCCTCCGCGCGCCTGCTCGGCGCAGGGACTGGCCGGGTGATCTTTAAACACATTCTGCCAAACAGCATCGCCATTCTCGTCACGCTGGCCCCCTTCGAAGTCGCGGCCATCATCACTGAGCTCGCCGCGCTGGACTTCCTGGGCTTCGGTCTGCCGCCGGAGGAGCCAAGCTGGGGCCGTCTGCTGCGCGAAGGCACGGAAGACTTCAACTACCCCTGGATCGTCAGCAGCGCCTTCGTGGCCATGACCACGGCGCTGGTGCTGGTCACCTTCGTCGGAGAGGCCGTGCGCGAGGCTTTCGATCCGAAAAAATTCACCACCTACCAGTGAAGACCTTCCAGCCATCTCAACTCCCACGCTTGCTCACTGCCATCACGGCCGTGGTGGCGGCGCTCTGGCTCACGGGCTGCTCCAAGTCCACGGACGATCGTTTTCCACCCTACGACAACACCGCCGAGGCGGAGGCGTTTTGGAAATCGAAACCCGAGTTCTTCCAGTGGAAGACTCTTGCCGATCTGCCCGCTGACCTGAAATGGGAAAACGGCGGGGATGTGCCTGAGTTTGGCGATCCTGCGGCAAAGAAGGGCGGCACCTTCCACGATTATCATCCCACCTATCCGCCGACCTTCCGTGTCGTCGGCCCGGATGCGAGCAATCCCTTCCGCGGTGAGCATCATGACAATGTGTACATGTGGATCGTCAAACGACATCCCGACCTGGATGCCTGGATTCCAAGCATGGCGGATGAGTGGGCCTACTCCAAAGACAAGAAGACGATCTATTTCAAACTGGATCCGAAGCTGACCTTTACCGACGGCACCCCCATCACGGTGGAGGATTTTTTCATGACTTTTTTCATCATGTTGAGTCCGCACATCAAGGACCCGTGGTACAACGACTATTTCTCGAAGGAGTTCAAAGCCATCACGAAGTACGACGATCACACATTCTCCTTCACCATCCCCGAGGCCAAGCCAGACCCGCTGTGGTATGTGGGGGACTTTCAGCCGATGTCGCGCAAGTTTTACCGCGAGTTTGGCCCCGACTTTCCGGCCCGCTACCAGTGGCGCAAGGCGCCGAGCACCGGTGCCTATGACATTCTGCCTGAAGGCATGAATCCCGGGCGCAGCATCACGCTGAGCCGGATGAAGAACTGGTGGGGCAGGGACAAGAAGCACTACCGCTACCTCTTCAACGTGGACTTCATCGAGTACAAGATCATCGCCAGCCAGGACAAGGCCTTTGAGATGTTCCGTCAAGGGGAGCTGGACTTCTTTGTCGGCGGTCTGCCACGCTACTGGTATGACAAGGCGGAGATTCCCGAAGTCCACAAGGGCTACATCGAACGCCATGTCTTCTACAATGAGTTTCCACAGGTCACCTGGGGCATCCGCATCAATGAAAGCAAGCCGCCGCTGGACAATCTGGAGGTGCGTCTGGGCATCAACTACGCGATGAATTTTGAGAAGGTGATTGAAGTGGACTTCCGAGGCGACAAGTCCCGCATGAACAGCCTGGTGTCAGGCTATGGCAAGTTCACCAATCCAGATGTCAAAGCGCGTGCCTTTGACCCCGTGAAGGCGCGCGAACATTTTGCCAAAGCGGGCTACACCACGCCAGGACCGGACGGCATTCTGCAAAACGCCGAGGGCAAGCGGCTGTCCTTCACTCTCACCACGTTTAATCAGGGCACAATAACGCCGATCATGCTGCGGCTGAAAGAAGAGGCAAAGAAAGCGGGTCTCGAGATCAAGGTGGAAGGACTCGACACCACCCAGATGTACAAAAAGCTCGATCAAAAAAACCACGAACTCGGTTTTGCCGGCATGGGCGCGCAGCCCCCTTATCCACGCTTTTGGGACGACTATCACAGCGCCAATGCCTACAAGATTGGCAAAGACGGCAAACGTGAGGTTGTCCCCGACACGCATAACATCACGATGACGGCCGATCCGGAGCTGGACAAGCTGATTGATAAGCACCGTCTGGCAGAAACCGAAGATGAAGTGCAGCGCCTGTCCTGGGAGCTCTCGAAGATCATCCACGACCGCGCCAACAGCATCCCTGCCTGGGAATCGCCCTTCTACCGTTATCTCTGCTGGCGCTGGCTGCGCTGGCCCAAGACGGGCAATGCGCGCCAAAGCCAACTGCCCCTCGACGCCATGGTGTACTGGATCGACGAGGACATCAAACGCGAGACGCAAAAGGCCATGCGTGAAGGCAAAGATTTTGGAGAAGTGTTGCGGGTGTTTGATACCTTCCAGAGAAAATAAATGAGCGCCGCATCCTCCAGCATTCTTGAGGTTCGTGACCTCGTCACCGCGTTCGACACGGACGCAGGCCGCATGACGGCGGTCGATGGCATCCGCTTTGACGTGCCGCGTGGCAAGACCTTCGGCATCGTGGGTGAATCGGGCTGCGGCAAAAGCGTCACTGCCTTTTCCATCACCCGCCTGCTGCCACAGCCGCACGGGCAGATTCTCGGTGGCAGCATTCACTTTGAAGGCCGCGATCTGGCGTCTCTACCCATCGGGGAGCTGCAGCAGATACGCGGCAAAGACATCAGCATGATCTTCCAGGAGCCGATGACGGCGCTGAATCCGGTGCAAACTGTGGGCCGTCAACTTGCTGAAGCTATTTTGCTCCACACCGAATGCAGCAAGGCGGACGTGCTGGCCCGCAGCATCGACATGATGATCAAAGTGCGCATTCCGGCACCGGAGCAGCGCCTCAACGAATATCCGCATCAGCTCAGCGGCGGCATGCGGCAGCGGGTGATGATTGCCATGGCACTGATCAACAAACCGAAGCTCCTGATCGCCGATGAGCCGACCACCGCGCTCGACGTCACCGTGCAGGCGCAGATTCTCGAACTCATCGCCGATTTGCAAAAGGAGATGGGCATGAGCGTCATCCTCATCACCCACGATCTCGGCGTCATCGCCCAGGTGTGTGATGAAGTGGCGGTGATGTATGCCGGACGCATCGTCGAGCGTGCGGAGGTGCATGAACTCTTCGCCAAACCGCGCCATGCCTACACGCAGGGCCTGCTGGATAGCATTCCGCGTCTCGACAGCGTGCCAAAGACCAAGCTGAAAGCCATCCAGGGCAATGTGCCCGGCATCGCCGACTTCAAGCCCGGCTGCCGTTTTGGCGAACGCTCCGGGCGTGAGCACAGCACCACGCACTTGAACACACGCCCGCCTTTCGTCGAAATTTCCGCCAACCACTGGGTGGAGAACTGCCCCATCTGTGTGCCATCATGAAAGTCCGCGATGTTCTCCGACGCCTGCAGACTGAAGGGTGGTTGCTCAAAGCCACGCGGGGAAGCCACCGCCAGTTTGCCCACCCGTCGAAGCCGGGAAAGGTGACAGTTCCTGGCCACCCTTCGGACGAACTGGCACCGGGAACTTGGAACAGCATTCGCAAACAAGCAGGGTGGAAATAGCGCGTCCATCGAATATCTTCACACCATGAAATACCTCTTCGTTATTGAAAAATGCCCGCGAAATTTGTCGGGTTACTTTCCAGACGTTCCTGGATGCGTCACCACCGGAAAGACCGTGGAGAAAATTCTCGCCAACGCGCACGAGGCACTGGAGCTGCATTTCATGGAGGAACCAAAATGTCCCAGGGCTCGCACTCTCGCTTGGCATCTCGACAAAGGCGGTCTGAAGCTGGCGGCCACAGACTTGGTGACATGGGTTCAGCATGAAAAAACTGGCACCTTGGCCGCAGCCTGACCGGTCATGGCGCTCCTCACCGTCCAAAACCTCCAGCAGCATTTCCCCGTACGCGGCGGCCTGCTGCGGCGTTCCGTGGCCTCCTGCAAAGCGGTGGATGGCGTGAGCTTTTCCCTCGGCGCAGGCGAAACGCTCGGCCTCGTGGGTGAATCCGGCTGCGGCAAGACCACGCTCGGCAAAGCCATCGTGCGTCTGCTCAATCCCACTGGCGGCAGCATTCAATTTGAAGGTCAGGACATCACGCACGCCAGCATGGGCACCCTGCGCCCAATGCGACGGCACATTCAGATGATCTTCCAAGATCCGGCCGAGTCGCTCAATCCACGCCACACCGTGCGCGACATTTTGGAGGAGCCTTTCATCGTGCAGAAGATCGGCACGAAGGAGGAGCGCAAGCAATGGGTGGCCGACCTGCTCGATAAAGTCGGTCTCAGCGCGGCCTCTGCGGATCGCTTCCCCTTCGAATTCAGCGGCGGCCAGCGGCAGCGCATTGGCATCGCCCGCGCCATCGCGTTGAAGCCCAAGCTCATTGTCTGTGACGAGCCCGTCTCCGCACTCGATGTCTCAGTGCAGAGCCAGGTGCTCAATTTGCTGCTCGATCTGCAGCGCGACATGGGGCTGAGCTACCTGTTCATCGCCCACGGCCTCAACGTCGTGAAACACATGAGCGACCGCGTGGCGGTGATGTATCTCGGCAAGATCGTCGAACTCGCACCAGCCACCGAACTCTACCAAAACCCGCGCCACGCCTACACCAAGGCATTGCTCGACGCGATCCCCATCGCCGATCCAACCCAGCGGCGCGTGCGCCAGCTCCTGCGTGGCGACGTCCCTTCACCCATCAATCCGCCCGCCGGCTGCGCTTTCGGCCACCGCATGAAGCACCCGAAGTGGGAGCAGAGCGTGGGGATGGATCTCACACTCAAGGAAATTACACCCGGTCACTTCGTGCAGCCTTGTCCGTGCTGCACATAAAAATTCGATGCCGAACGGCTCATCGTGTGAAATAATGCTCCTATGAAACAACGCTGGATTGAGAAGGAGGGCGTACTGATCGACCTGCCGAATTTGAGTGCTGTCATTGCGAAGGATGGAGCGTGGTATGTGTCCATGTGTCCCGAACTAGATGTCGCCAGTCAGGGCAAAACCCGGAAGTCTGCCTATGACATGCTCGCCGAAGCAGTCGAACTCATCTTGGAACATGGCAGCCCAACAGAGATTCGCCGCCGTTTGCGCAAAGGTGCACGGGTGAGAACTCTGGAACTCAAAGCGGCCTGAAGCCATGCCAAAGCTGCGCCCGCTGCCAGCCTCTTAAGTTTGTCAGATTCTCTCAAGGCACGGCTTTGAGAAGCTGCGTCCATCCGGCAGCCATATCATCATGCGCTTGGAAGATACGAAAACAGGGGGACGGACAGTGCCTGTTCCCAACCATCGGGAGATTGCAGTAGGCACATTGAAATCGATCATCACACAGAGTGGATTGCCAGCGGATCTATTCCGTAAATGATCCTCAATTCAACGTCGCCTTTTTTCCAAGTTAAGCTAAGCACCTATTGAGTCTGTGTGGCCCGGCCAATTGCGCTTGGATCGGTACGGTTGTCCTAATGAACGAGGACAGGATCAAAGGCACCCCATCCGACTTCCGCTCTCACGCGTATTTAACCAGAAGAAAGAATGCACTTATGGCCATCCTGCTGACAGAAACCAACGGAGGCAGGGAACTTGAAGTTCGTGCCGCCGGCAAACTGATGCACGCCGACTACGAGCATTTTGTTCCTGAGTTCGAGCGGGATGACAGCTTTCTGCAAGCCCTTCACCACCGCCCGTCAATGGCTCAAGCTTGAGTCCTAGCCGCCTGCTTGCGTTGAAGTCTTAAAGACTCACTCCCTTAATATCCAAGTCCGCTCCGGCGTGCAAAATCGATCAATCATGATGGACGCCTTCCCACCGAGTCAAACATGAATGATCTTGTTTTTGCCCGCTCGCAGATGGCCATGTCACTAGCCTTCCACATCGTCTTTGCGGCGCTAGGCATTGGGATGCCTGTGCTGATGTGCATGGCAGAAGCGCTGCATCTTCGGACCGGGCGGCTGGTGTATCTCGATCTCTGCAAGCGCTGGGCGCGTGGCACGGCGATCCTGTTTGCGGTAGGTGCCGTTTCCGGCACCGTGCTTTCATTTGAGCTGGGACTCTTGTGGCCCGGATTCATGAAGGAAGCGGGGGCGATCATTGGCATGCCGTTTTCGCTGGAGGGATTCGCCTTTTTCTCGGAGGCCATTTTTCTGGGTGTGTATCTCTATGGCTGGAAGCGCATTCCGCCCTTCATGCACTGGCTCTCCGGTGTGGTGCTGGCGTGCAGCGGTATTCTGTCCGGTGTTTTTGTGGTGACCGCGAATGCCTGGATGAACGCCCCTGCGGGATTCAAGCGAGTGGGGGAAAAGTTCACGGAGATTGATCCCATCGCCGCCATGGTCAATCCGGCCAGTTTCCATGAAGTGCTGCACATGACGCTGGCGGCGTTTGTTGCTGCGGGCTTCGCAGTTGCAGGAGTGCATGCTTTTTTTCTGCTGCGCGACCGCCGCAGCGAGTTTCATCGGGCTGCGTTGGGGATCGCGCTGACGGTCGCGTGTGTCAGTGCGCCGCTGCAAATCGTGAGCGGCGACCTCAGCGCACGCAGCGTGGCCAAACTGCAGCCCGCCAAGCTTGCTGCGATGGAAGCGCATTATCGCACGGAGGCCGGTGCTCCTCTATACATCGGTGGTCTCCCCAACGATGACCTGAAGACCATCACGTACGCGTTGCGAATACCCAAGGGGTTGAGTCTGCTCGTCGCGCATGATCCCACGACGCGCGTCGTTGGACTGGAGGATTTTCCACGCGCCGACTGGCCAAACGTGCGCATCGTTCACTGGGCGTTTGACCTGATGGTCGGCTGCGGCATGGCGCTGCTGGGCGTGTCGGCGTGGACTGGCTGGCGTTGGTGGCAAAAACGCCCGCTGCCAGAGGGCGGATGGCTGCTGCGTGCCTTGGTGCTTGCCAGCCCGCTGGGCTTTGTGGCGCTGGAAGCTGGATGGGTGGTGACAGAGGTGGGCCGCCAGCCTTGGATCATTCAGGGCATCATGCGCACAGCGGAGGCCGTGACGCCAATGCACTTCATCGCTGTGCCATTCGTCGCATTCACAGTTCTGTATTTCTTTTTGGCAGCCATCGTCATCCTTCTCCTGCGGCGGCAGTTCCTCGACATCCCTGATTCGACCACCTGACTTCCAGCCATGTATGAACTGATCATCGCCGCCTTTATGCTGCTCTCGCTGATCCTGTACGCCCTCCTGGGCGGTGCGGACTTCGGTGGTGGCATATGGGATTTGCTGGCGTGCGGCCCGCGTGCGGAGAAGCAGCGCAAAGCCATTGCAGAAGCAATCAGTCCGATCTGGGAGGCAAATCACGTTTGGCTCATTCTCGTCATCGTGCTGCTGTTCTCCGCCTTTCCACCGGCGTTCGCCGCGCTGATGACGGCGCTGAACATTCCCATCACTCTCATGCTGATTGGCATCGTGCTGCGTGGTTCGGCCTTTATTTTTCGCAAATACGACTCCCAAGGTAAAGGAGTAAGGCACCACTGGGGCACTGTTTTTGGTGCAGCGAGTTTCCTCACGCCATTGTTCCAAGGCATGATCTTGGGCGCACTCACCACAGGAAGGATACGCGGGGTGGAGGGCCAGGTGACCACCGGGTTTTTCGCGGGATGGCAGACACCGTTTGCCCTCAGCTGCGGCGTGTTCGCACTCGTCCTGTTCGCTTTTCTCGCGGCCACCTACATGACCCTCTACACGCGTGCTGAACCAGACCTGCAGAATGATTTCCGGCGGCGTGCACTGGGCTGTGGACTGACGCTGGGTCCGGTGGCGCTGGCAGTTTTTCTCACCTCCAAAGCAGGCGCGCCTGAGATGTTTCGCGGCCTGACCCAATGGTGGGCACCACTGCTGCTGGCAGGCACCAGTCTGTGTGCCCTGACCGCCCTGCTGGCGCTTTGGCGGCGGTGGTTCGCCCTCGCCCGCATCGCCGCAGCAGGCCAGGTGATGCTTATTTTGACCGGCTGGGGTTTTGCTCAATATCCGTACCTGATCACGCCCGATGTCACCTTCCACAACAGCGCTGCGCCGGAGGCCACACTGCGCCTGCTCACTTACGCTCTCACTGCCGGTGCAGTGCTTCTGCTTCCTGCGCTGATGTTCCTGTTTCACCTCTTCAGTCATCCCGAAAACGGAGGGGATGCCCAGCCGTGACAAACCGTCCAAACCAAAACCTTCAAAGAAATCTGCCATGAAAAGGAAAACAAGCATGCAACTCGGAATGGTGGGACTGGGCCGGATGGGTGCCAATCTCGTACGCCGCCTCAACAAAAGCGGGCACCACTGCGTCGTCTATGACCCCTCGGCCAAGGCAGTCAAGGCCGTGGCCGGACCGAAGGCGGTGGGGGCCACGTCTCCGGCTGATCTCGTCAAAAAACTCGCCACGCCTCGGGCCATCTGGTTGATGGTTCCGGCCGCAGTCGTGGATCACGCCATTGCCGACCTGCTGCCCAGCCTGGAGGCCGGAGACATTCTGATCGATGGCGGCAACTCGTACTATGTGGACGACCTCCGGCGTGCCAAAGAACTTGCAGCACGAGGCATCCACTACGTGGACGTTGGCACGAGTGGCGGCGTGTGGGGTTTGGAGCGCGGATTCTGCATGATGATTGGGGGTGAAAAGAAGATCGTCAAACATCTCGATCCCATCTTCGCGACACTGGCACCCGGAGTGGGCAAAACCGCGCGAACGCCGGGGCGTGGCAAACTAGGCGGCACCAGTGAGCAGGGTTACCTGCACTGCGGCGCGAATGGCGCGGGCCATTTCGTCAAGATGGTTCACAACGGGATCGAATACGGTCTCATGGCGGCCTATGCCGAGGGCCTCTCCGTGCTGCGGGCTGCCAACATCGGCAGTCAACCAGGGAGCCAGGACGCGGAGACGACGCCACTGCGCAATCCGGAGCATTATCAATACGATCTCAACATGGCGGACATCGCCGAAGTCTGGCGGCGCGGCAGCGTGATCGCTTCATGGTTGCTCGATCTGACCGCCGACGCCCTGACCCGTGATCCTAAGCTCGAACAGTTTGCCGGGGAGGTTTCCGATTCCGGCGAAGGACGCTGGACGATCAAGGCGGCCATCGATGAAGGCGTGCCTGTTCCGGTGTTGACGACGGCACTCTACGAGCGTTTCAGTTCGCGCGGTGAAGCTGGCTTTCAGGACAAGCTGCTGTCGGCAATGCGTTTTGGATTCGGCGGACATCTTGAGAAGAAAGTACCATGAACCCCGCATCCCATCCTGGCATGAAACCCACTGAACAACCTGCGCCCACCGTGTTCGCCATCTTTGGTGGCGGAGGAGATTTGACCTGGAGAAAGCTGATACCAGCGCTGTTTGATCTGTCTCAGGACCGCAGTCTCCCGGCGCAGTTTGCCATCATCGCCATCGACCGCGTCGCGCTCAGTGATCGCGAGTTCAAGCAACGGCTGCGGGCCGGGATCAACCAGTTCTCGCGCTTCGGCAAGGCGCAGACCGCCGCCTGGAATCAGTTTGCCAAGCACCTGCACTACCAGCAGGGCGATTTCAAAAAGCCGGCCACCTATGCGGCATTAGGCGCGCAGTGTACCGCCTTGGAAAAAGAGTGGGGAGCCCAGTCCCAACGGATTTTTTACCTGGCCACACCGCCCTCCATGTTTGGAGAAATCCCGAAGCAGCTTGGCAAGGCCGGACTGACGGCTGACAGGCTACGGACACGGCTGGTGATTGAAAAACCGCTCGGCTATGACCTCGATTCCGCCCGCGCCCTCAACACTGTTTTGGGAGCGAGTTTCGAAGAGTCCCAGATCTTCCGCATCGACCACTATCTGGGCAAAGAGACGGTGCAGAACATTCTCGCCTTCCGTTTTGCCAATCCGATTTTCGAGCCAATCTGGAACCGGCGCTACGTCGATTCAGTGACCATCACCGTCGCTGAAGCGGTGGGCGTAGAGCATCGCGGCGGATATTACGACCATGCGGGCGCGCTTCGCGACATGGTGCAAAACCACCTCATGCAGGTGCTCTGTCTTGTGGCGATGGAGCCGATGGTCTCCTTCGAAGCCGACGAGATTCGCAACAAGAAGGTGGATGTGCTGCATGCGGTGCGGCCGATTCATCCCGATGAGGTTCACCTCTGCGCAGTACGCGGACAGTATGGGCCAGGACGCGAGGGCAGTAAAAAAGTGCCCGGCTATCGCGAGGAAGACGGCGTGGCGCCGGAGTCGCAGACGGAGACCTTTGCCGCGCTCCGTTTGCAGATCGACAACTGGCGCTGGCAGGGCGTGCCTTTTTATCTGCGCACCGGCAAATGTCTGGCCCGACAGGCGTCAGAGGTCGTCATTCAATTTCGCGCCGTGCCGCACCAGGCGTTTCCTGCGGATGCCTCTCTCGGCTGGCAGCCTTCCCGGCTGGTGATTTCGATTCAGCCCGATGAAGGAATCGTGCTTGGTTTTCAAGCCAAGTATCCGGGAGCGGAGATGCGGCTGCGGCCCGTGGACATGCGGTTCAATTATCGCGAGAGCTTTGCCGCACCTTCGCCGGACGCGTACGAGACCCTGCTGTGGGATGTGATGAAGAACGACGCGACGCTATTCATGCGCGCCGACCAGATCGAAGCTGCGTGGCGGCTGCTGCAACCGGTGCTCGACGTGTGGTCCGCCACTCCGCCCAGCGACTTCCCCAATTACGCCGCAGGCTCCTGGGGCCCCGAAGCCACCCAAGGACTGCTCGAAACTGGACATCACTGGCCGCTGCCGACGCAACTGCAAACGCCACGTGTCAGACCGGCCCGCAAGCGCTGAACGCCACCATCGGCATGGATCAATGTGATGTCGCCTTCTCCGCACCGAGGCCGGTGTGGGCGCGGACGGTGAGTTCGGCGAATTTGGCTTCGGCTTCCGGATCACGTGCGGTAAGGATGGTGCCGAGCCAGGCAGCGATGAAGCCGATCGGGATGCTGACGATGCCGGGGTTTTCGAGCGGGAAGATGGCGCCTTCCTTGCCAAAAACGCCGTTCGGGCTGAGCAGAATGAGGATGATCGAAGAGGCAAGTCCGACACTCAGGCCCGCCACCGCGCCCGTGGTGTTGAAGCGCTTCCAGAAGACGCTGAAGATAATGACTGGGAGATTCGCACTCGCTGCGACGGCAAACGCCAGACCAACGAGGAAGGCGGCATTCACGCTCGGGCCCAGATAAATGGCAATGCCGATGCTGACAGCGCCAACGCAGAAGGCGGTGATGCGCGCCACTTTCACTTCCATGCCCGGGCGGTTTTCTTTGCCGTGATGGATGACGTTGGAATAGAAGTCATGCGCAAAGCTGGCGCTGGCGCTCATCGTCAGACCGGCAACGACGGCAAGAATAGTGGCGAAGGCGACGGCGCTGATGAAGGCAAAGAAGAATTCACCGCCGAGGACCTGAGCTAGGATCGGCGCGACCATGTTGGTGTCCGGTTTGCCTGCGGCTGTCGTGATGAGTGCTTTCTTGAGGATCGTGGCGGCACCGAAGCCAAAGAAAGTCGTCATGATGTAAAACAGACCGATGATGGCCATGGCCCAGACGACACTGGAGCGGGCCGTCTTGGCATCCGGCACGGTGTAGAAACGCACCAGAATGTGCGGCAGGCCGGCTGTGCCCAGCACAAGACCGAGACCGAGTGAGATGAGATCCAGAGGGCCCCACGGGCCAGCAACAGCTACGCCGAACTTGAGGCCGGGCTCCATGAGATTTTTAGGTGCTGCGGTGCCGGCGTAATCGGCTTTGGAGACGGCGTTGAAGAATTCGGTGAAGCTGAAGTGGTGATACTGCAGGACCAGGTAGCTGAGCAGCATGGCACCCGCGATGAGCAGCAGGGCTTTGATAATCTGCACCCACGTCGTGGCCAGCATGCCGCCGAAGACGACATAGACGAGCATCAGCATGCCGACGCCAATGACCGCAGGTGCGAAGGGCAGACCGATCAGGCGCTGGATGATCACGCCCGCACCGACCATCTGTGCGATCATGTAGAAGGTGGAGACGGTCAGAGTGCTGAGGGACGCCAGCGCACGCACCGGACGAGGCTTGAGACGATAGGCAAGCAGGTCGGCCATCGTGTATTTACCCGCATTGCGCAGTGGCTCGGCAACAACGAGCAGCACGGTGATGTAGGCCACCAGGAAACCCACAGAGTACATGAAGCCATCGTAGCCGTAGAAGCAGATCATCCCGGAGATGCCCAGGAAAGAGGCGGCGCTCATGTAGTCCCCAGCGACGGCGAGGCCGTTCTGCCAGCCGGTGATGCTGCGCCCGGCGGCGAAGTAGGCGCTGGAACCCGTGTTCTTCTTGGCAGCCCAGAAAGTGATGAGAAGCGTGAGGCCGACGAAGGCCAGAAACATGATCAAAGGAATGTTCATCGAAAAGAGAGGGGACGAATGTTAAAACAGGAAGTGCAATGACGGCGTGCAGATCACTCCTGACCGTGAATCACGGCGGCGGCAGCTTTGTCCCACTTCGCGGCGACGCGCACGTAGAGGAAGGCCATGATCCAGGCCATGAAGAACTGCGACAGAGCGAAGACGTAGGCGATATTCACTTCACCCCAGACCTTCTTCTTCATCAGTTCGGGGCAGTAGCCCACCAGGATGGGCAGCGCTAGGTAGTAGATCAGAAAGAAGATCGTCGCCGGGATGATGAATCGTGATTTGCGGGCCAGCAGCGCGCGGAATTCCGGCTTGGCCTCCAGCTTTTCCCAGTTCACAGGTGTTTTTTCGCTCATAGTGGGCGCGAGGTTAGGAAGCCGCCTCCTGTTTGGCAAGGTCTAGCGTCAGACCGGAGGTTTTTTCTTTGTCGCCTGATCACTCAAACGCGCTCGTCACTGGCTTGCCGTCAAACTCGGCCGGCAGGGGCACATCGAGCAGCCAGAGGGCCGTGGCGGCGGTGTCGTAGGTGGTGACGGGAGCGGTGATGGTGTAGTTTTTCTTCACGCCTTTGCCCCAGGCAACCCAGGGGATGAGCATGTCGTCGGGAATGTTGAGGCCGTGGGTTTTGTCGTGTCCGCCGTGATCGGCGCTGATGAGCACGACGCTGGAATCGGCGATGCCTGCCTCCTTGATGGCCTGCCAGACCTGCCACAGCGCCTGATCGGTCACTTTGATGGCCTCTTTCTGCTCAGGCGAGCCCCAGCCGTCCTTGTGCCCGGCGGTATCGACGTCCGGGAAGTGGATGAAGGTGAGGCGTGGTTTGGTTTCCTTGATCCAGGCCGCCGCCTGCTTGGCCACCATCTGCGAAGGCTTCTTGTCTTTCTCGATCTCCGGAGTGCCTGCCACCGGGGCGTCCGATTGCGGGCCGCCGAAGTCAAACACGTCCACCGAATCCTTCAGCCACAGGTGGCGGAATTTGATCTTGCCGACAAACATGCCGTCCACCGCTTTCGGATCAGCGGCTTTGAGCAGCGAAAACACCGTCGGCACCTTCACCAGGCCCTTAATGGGCGTGTAGGAGTTCCACAGGATCTGGTGCTTGTCCGGTCCCACACCGGTGAGCATGGAGGTATGAGAGGGCAGGGTGATGGAGGGAAAAATCGTGCTTGCCTGCCACGTTACCGCGCCTTCGGCGGCGATTTTTTTTAGCGTCGGGGCCTCGCTCTCGGCAATGACCGCCGGCTTGCCACCGTCGATGCTGATGATGAAGACGTGCTCCGCACGAGGCGCGGCAAAAGCCTGGCAACTGAACGCAAGGGCAGCAAGGAAAGTGAAGGTGATGGAACGCATAGCGGTGGGCGCGAATTAACGCAGATGGGAGTGGATTGCTTCCACAAAAACGGCACGCAGGAACGGTTTACGTGGCTTGCTCCTTGAGCAGTGTATCTCCCTGCGCCACTGGTGCGACCAAATGGAAGCTTGGATCGTCATCGGACTGCTCGTCGTCGCCGTCATCGCCTTTGCCACGGAGAAAATCTCCGTGGATCTCGTCACTTTGTCGATGCTGTGCGTGCTGGTCATGTGCGGCATTCTGAAAGCAGACCGCGCCTTTGCAGGGTTTGGGGATCGGGTCATCATCCTGCTGGCGGCGATTTTTGTCATTGGTGCCGCGCTGCGTGAGACTGGCGTGCTGGACATGATGGGCGAGGTGCTGGCGAAGACCTTCGGCACACAGCCGAAGCGGCTTATGGGCTTCATGATGGCCATCGTCGGTGGTGTGTCCGCCTTCATGAACAACACCACCGTCACCGCCGTGTTTGTCGGGCCGGTGATGGGTCTGTCGCGCAAGCTGCGCATCCCGCCCTCCCGCCTGCTGATGCCGCTGGCTTTTGCCTCGCTGATGGGTGGCACCTGCACGCTGATCGGCACTTCCACCAACGTGGCCGTGAGCGGCGCCATCACCAAGCTGGGATTGCAGCCGCTGCGCATGTTTGAGTTCACCGCGATCGGGATCGTCCTGATGATAACCGGCACCCTTTACATGGTCTTCATTGGCAGCCGTATGGTTCCTGAGCGCGACAGCGCGGCCGTCCTGGCTGGTGATGCGATGCGTGACTACCTCGCGGAAGTCGTGGTGCTGCCCGGCTCACCGCTCATCGGCCAGGCAGCCTTTGATTCGGATTTTTCCGCCATGGACTTTCAAGTCATGAAGATCCGCCGGGCCGACCAGCCGCTGGACGCGGGCCCCAATCTCCGTTTCGAAGAAGGCGATGTCGTCATGGTGGCCGGCAGGGTGGAGAATCTAATCCGGGTAAAGAAAATCGAAGGCCTCGACATCCTCGAAGACGTCACGCTGCGCAGTTCGGGCGTGGACACGCGCGACGCGCAGATCGCTGAAGTTGTGCTCACCCCGCGCTCCGGCTTTGTGGGGCGGTCCTTGCGCGAAAACAACTTTCGTCAGCGCACCGGCCTTTCCGTTCTGGCCCTGATGCGTGGTGATCGCACGCTCATGCACCACATGTCAGATGAAAAACTGCGGGCAGGTGATGTGCTGCTGCTGCAAGGGCCCAGCGACCGCTTTCGTGCCTATGAAGAAGGCAATGACATGATTGTCATCACGCAGCATCAATTCAGTCAAGAGTCGCGCCGACGCGGTCTCAGGCTGCTGGGAGCCTTTGTCCTCGCCGTGATCGCCAGCAGCTTCGACTGGGTGCCTGACTCCGTCGTCTTCGTCATGGTCGCCATCATGGCCGTCATGACGGGTTGCATCAAACTGGAGAACGCTTATGCCAATATCGACTGGCGGCTTTTGATCCTCATTGGTGGCATGATGGCCTTTGGCGAAGCCATGAAAGTTTCCGGCGCATCGAGCATGATCGCCGACTTCATCACCGGCTGGCTGCAGCCTTGGGGCGTCTTTGCCGTCTTCACTGGCTTCTGCTTGCTGACCATCCTGCTCACCCAGCCGATGTCGAATGCCGCAGCAGCGCTCGTCGTGCTGCCTGTGGCGCTGCAGGCCGCTGCCACCATGGGTGCCAATCAGCGCGCTTTTGCCATCGGCGTCATGCTCAGCGCCTCCGCCTCCATGCTCACCCCCTTTGAGCCGAGCTGCATTCTCGTCTATGGTCCCGGGAAATACCGTTTCGCGGACTTCATCAAAGTCGGCGGTGGTCTGACCCTCGTGATGCTCATCGTCATCCTGGCCATGGTGCCGATGTTCTGGCCGCTGAAATAGCTCGTTATCACTGGCCGCCAGGTCCAAGCCCCGACTTCTGTTTCAGCACGATTTTCTCAATGGCCTTCATCTTTGAATAGGGCGGATGCGGAATAGGCACCAAGGACGCGATGAAGCCACCCTGATGCACCACGGCGCGCTCATGCGAGAACGTGCGAAAGCTGTGCTGACCATGGTAGCTGCCCTGGCCGCTCTGGCCTGTGCCACCGAACGGCAGATGGGAATTCACGATCTGCAGCAAAGTGTTGTTGATGACCGTGCCGCCGGCGCTGGTCTCACGCAGCATGCGCTCGATAAAAGCCTCGTCATGACCAAAGGCATACAGTGCGAGCGGTTTGCCGCCGGAGTGGATGAAAGCGAGCACTTCATCGAGCGAATAATAGACAAGCACCGGCAGAAGCGGCCCAAAGATCTCCTCCTGCATGAGAGGCATCGACGTGGTGACACCACTCAAGACCGTGGGTGCTACATAGCGTGAACTTTCGTCTGTTTCACCGCCGATGACGGCCTGTGCGCCAGCAGCGATGGAGCTGTCCAGCAGGTGCTTCATGCGCTGCCAGCCACGTGCATCCACCACACGGGCAAAGTCAGGCGAGCTACGACGCTGCTCCGGTGTATCGCCATAAAACTCACGTATGAGCTTGCTGATGTTTGACAGAAAATCATCAAACAAAGCGCGTGGCACCCAGACATGATCGGGACAGATACAGGTCTGCCCGGCATTGAGGAACTTGCCAAATGCGATGGCGAGCGCGGCTTTGGGAATGTCGCAATTCGCATCCAACACCGCAGGGGATTTGCCACCGAGTTCCAATGTGACCGTAGCCAGATGCTGCGCGGCTCTGGCCATGATCTTTTTGCCGACCGCCGAGCTGCCGGTGAAGAAGACATGGTCGAAAGGACATTCCATCAGCGCTTCCGCAGCGGCCACGCCACCGCTGAAGGCAGCGACTTCATCCACTGGGAAAGTTTCATTGATGAGCCGGGTCAGCACCGCCTCCGTGTGCGTGGTACGATCTGAGGCGGACATCATCACCTCATTGCCTGCGGCGATGGCCCCCACGAGCGGCAGCAGAAAGAGATGCACCGGATAATTCCAGGGCGCGAGGATGAGCACCTGGCCTTTCGGCTCACAGCGCACCTCACTGCGAGATCCCAACGTGAAGAGATGAGTCCCAACACGCTTGGGCTTCATCCATCGTTTCAATCGTGCACAGACAAACGCGATCTCATCGGTGACCGGCGCGATCTCTGACATGGCCACCTCAGCCTGGCATTTGCCAAAATCCTTCTGCATGGCCGCTACGATCTCATGCCTGCGCGCCAGCAAGGCGGCTCCCAGCGTCTTGAGCTTCGCGATGCGTTGCTCCGCTGTGCTCTGCGCGATGTGCCAGCGATGGTGGCGCTGAGCATCAAAAACTTTCTGGATGTGGGAGGGGTCCATAAGGCTTGAAAACTCATCATCGGCTGAGTTGTTCCCAGCTCTTATGATTGGGGTTAGCTAGGTTGTTAAATTACTCATATCCGTAAGGAGTGCGAACAAGCCCAACAAGTGGGTTCCCCTTTGGAAATACAGGGGTTCCACGGGCAGATAAGCTGTGAACGGATCCGGCAGTAAATGTGAGTGAGCTCGAACAACCGGGACTGTTCACGGTTGCTCTCATGACTTGCGGTTTTGTTCGTTCGGTTGTTCACGGGTTGTTCGCAGCAATTCGCGGAGCGCCGGATTGTTGAGCGCGGTCTGCGCGGCCTCCACTTCGGCGTCTTTTTTGCTCCGACCAGTCCCACGCCCAAGCTGTGTGCCCTGCCAGGAGACGGCGGCGATAAAGTTTTTCGCGTGATCCGGGCCTTCGGCACCAATGATCTCATAGAGCGGCGGCTCGACGCCCACCGACTGGATGAGTTCCTGGAGCTGTCCCTTGGGATTGGCATCCAGCGGGCCGCGGTTCAAGGCTTCGAGGTCCTCAGCGAAGAGCCGTGCCGCAAATTGATGGGCGGCATCGGTGCCTGAATCAAGGTGAATGGCCCCAGCGACGGCTTCGAGGGCATCTGCCAGGGTGGATTCGCGGTCCCGGCCGCCGTTGGTCTCCTCACCTCGTCCCATGTGTAAATGAGAGCCAAGACCGATGCGGCGGGCGATACGGGCCAGCGCCTTGGTGGAGACAAGCTGAGCGCGTGCTTGGGTCAGCACGCCCTCATCAGCTTGGGGCAGGCGCTCGTAGAGCAGATGGGATAGAGCCAGTTGCAGCACAGCGTCACCGAGGAATTCAAGGCGCTGGTTGTCGGCGTGAGCACGGTGGTTTTCGTAGCCAACGCTGCCATGGGTGAGTGCAAGCTGAAGCAACGCGTGATCGCGAAAGCTGTGGCCGATGACTTGTTCCAACGATTCCATGGGTGCTTCTAGTAGCCGGAAGTCCGGCTGCACTCCATGAAAAAAGTGGGGTGACCGACGGGACTCGAACCCGCAACAACCAGAATCACAATCTGGGGCTCTACCGTTGAACTACGGCCACCATCTCTACCGAGAGTCGGGCATAGTAGTCGGTCGGAGCCGTTGCGCCAGCGAAAAATCAGTGACCGGAAGGGGTGAGCTGCTCAAATGTGACAGAGATGTGCAGGGTGAGCAAAAAGTCTGTGACCAATATGACAGTGAGTTAAGTGTCACCACAGACGTTTTGAGCGCAAGGTCGTTGTCAACCATGATCGGGTCATGGAAACGCTCGTTGGCATCTTCACCGCAGTCTTCAAGTTCTTCACGTCAATCGGAGCTTTCTTTGCGGATATTGGCAAGTCGTTTCACGGTTTTTGGAGCGTGGAAATGATGTTCCTGGCGATCATGATCACAGTCTCCATTTCCGGAATGGCTGCCTTTGGACCCTGGACTCGCAAGCGCAGGCCGGACGAATTTCCCTGGCAGTAAGAGCAGGTTGTGCGGTTCAGCTCTGCCGTCGGAACCAAATCCAGGGCAGTGCGAATGCGGCGGTGATCAGTACGGTGAGCACGCCGATCATGGCGGTCATGCCGAGGGTGATGAGGCCGCGATTGCTGCCAGCGGCGAGGGCGCCGAAGCCCAGGCCGGTGCTGAGACCGCAGTAGGCGAGCGAACGCCCCAAGGATGCCACGCGCTCGCGCGTCATGCCGGGCTCGCGCAGGGAATGCATCACATGAATGGTGAAATCGAGTCCCAGACCGAGGCAGAGCGGTATGGCTCCCACGCTCATGAGGTTCCAGGTCAGACCCCAGGCCGACATGCCGCCGAGGAGAATCCAGGCGCTGGCCGCAAGGGTGAACAAGGCGAACACCCGTTCTCTCCAACCGTGAAACACCAGGAGAAACAGGATGCAGGCGATGACGACGGTAGGCACACAGACGCGCAGGATCTCGCGCTTCAACAAGGGTTCGAGGGACGTGCGCAGAAAGGCCCAGCCAGCGGCATGCGCGCCGGGAATCTTTTCCAATTCATGCAGCACCGGTGCCTTTTCCAAGTTGTGCCCAGGAGCGAGACGGACGGAGCCGATGGCCATCAATCCGTGTTTAGCATGCTGTGAAACAATGCCGCCGAGATTTTCGAGGACGAGGGGCTTGGGCCAGAGCGGCAGCGCCGTTTTGGCGGTGGCCCACTCCCGCCACTGCTTGAAGACATTCTGTGTCAGGGCGTAGGCCACGTCGGTGAATCCTGCGATATCGACGGCTTGTTTGAGTGCGTCTTCACGTGCGGTGAGGGATTGCAGGGCGGCAAGATTCGCCTGCTGGGCCGCTACATCGGGCACGAGCGCAAGTGGCAGCAGTTGGGCTTCGACTTCATCGCTCTTTAGCGTCTGTTGGGCAGCGATGATGCTCTGGCGCAGGACGGTGGCATCCTGCGCTGCGAAGACCAGTGGCACGTTGCGGCCTGGCTCGGCGCTGGTGTTCAGCATGCGTTGCTCGATGTCATCGAAAACATCGAAGGCCTCGCTCCTGTCTGGACGCAGCACCGCTGAGCCGAAATCCATCTTCGGCAGGCCCTTCCAGCCAATCACTGCCGTGGAGGCGATCAACGCGATCAACACCAGCCACACCATGACGCCCTGCATCCGCATGGCTAGGCGTGTGGTCCCCTGATGCTCTTCGAGTTTGCCCGCAGCCATGCCCAGCGGCAGAAAGCCAAAGATCATGACCGCTGCGCCGATCATCACACCAAGCGCCGACAATACTCCGAGCTGTGCGACTCCAGGAAGTTGGCTGAGGCCTAGCATGGCAAAGATGCCAGCGATGCTGACAGCGGACCACGTCACACTGGGTAGCGCCCGCCGGCAGATGCTACCGAAACCTTCACTTGGATGTTCACGTGCTACATGCAAACCGACGACACCAAAGTCTTCGATCAATCCCGTGAGGATCGCTGCAAAGCCCATCGACATCACATTGAGTGATCCGTAGATTACACCCGCTGTGCCGAGTGTGAGCAGGTTGGCGCAGAGAATGGCGAGCAGCAGCCAGAGCAGCGGCTTCACACTGCGGTGCAACAGCCAGAACAGGAAGCCCACAATGAAGGTGACGGCACCGATGGATTGTTTCATGTCTCCTTCCATGCCCGTGGCGATTTCTGCCTGAAACGCCGGGTCGCCCGTGAAGCCGATCTTCACAGCGGAGAGTTCCTTTTGCTGCGGCAGCCACTGCTCGCGCACAGCGGCTTTGATCTGCGTGAGCCAGGCGTTGGCCGCGCGGTAATCGGCCAGCGCCTTGCCCGGCGGTGTGACAAACAGCAGGCGCAGCGTGCCATCGGCACTGCTGAATTCATCACCCATGAGGCTGCTCATGTCACTGCCATTGCTCATGAGGGACAAAGCCCCGCGTGCGAGACCGAGCGGATCGTAACCGCTGAGCGTGGCATTTTGCAGATCGAGCGAAGAAGCTGCCGCCTCCTTGGATTTGGCGAGTAGCGCTGTGATGGATGCGGGTTCGAGCGAGGCGATGAGTTTCGCCACTTCCTGTGGCGGCGCATTGAGCCAGAGATAGGCGACAACCTCGGCAATGATCGCAGGATCGGATTGCAGCAGGGATTTGCTGCGCACGCTGGCGCACAGCTCCGGTTTGGCGGCGAGGTATTCGGCCAGGGTATCGGCGGTGACTTCAACGAGCGCCGGATCGTCCGCCTGCACGGCGATGAGCAGCAGATTGCGCTTCTGCTCACGCAGCAGTCGTGTGCCTTGCAGCCCCGGCAGCTCCTGCGGCAGCAGGCTGAGCGGATCGACATCAAAATCCAGCCGCGACACACCGAACACTCCCGCCACGACGACGAGCAGGAGAAAGAACAGGCGAAGCGAGGCAGGTTTCATGCGCGGCGAAAGGAAGCGGAGTCAGACGGGAAGTCCACGGCAAAGCGCTTGAAGGCCGGATGATCTGCTGCCTTGTTGCGCTCACCCAGGCCGCAGCGTAGGCTTTCCGCCAAGATGATTACCCGGATCAAAATCCAAAACTACCGTTCCTTCGTCGATGCCGAAGTGAAGCTGCGACCCTTTTCGTTGGTCGTGGGAGCGAATGGGTCGGGGAAGAGTAATGTTTTATCAGCAATTGCTGGAACCAGCGCTAAAGCATTAGGCAGGCAGCAGATAAACGGCCGCTATTGGATGCCATTAGATGCGCAATGGAGCCAGCATGTTGGAAATGTGGGCAAACTGGCTCAAATCGTACTGGAAGGCGAGGGAATGAAACCTATCGTTTGTGCAGGACTTTCCATTAGTGGAAAGATGCTTTTCGCACATGAGGACCAAGCGCCATGGAAGGTGCCTTTTCCCGTCTTCAATCTGGATCCCACAAAAATATCTGGCATCGAAGACGTGATTGCTTCTGCGGAAGTTCGTGCCGATGGCTCGGGTACAGCGCAGGTCTTAGAGATGCTGAAAAGCGGTGATCGAGAGGATCTTTTTGATAACATTGAAGAACATTTTTTTCGTTATGTGCCAGAGGTTGAGAAGCTAAGCCTGCGTACTGTCCAACAAGGAAAGAAGCAGATTCAAGTTCGTGAAAAGGGACTGGGAAACGCCATTCTTCCTGCCACAGAGCTGTCAGAAGGTACTCGATTGGTTCTCGCTATTTTAACGATTATTCACCAGGAGAAGCCACCACCAGTCATTTTGCTCGAAGACATCGACCGTGGCCTGCATGCACGATTGTTCGAATTCATGGCACCACTGATGAAGGACATCGCGGAGCGGCATCAGATCAATATTCTGGCGACGACGCACAATCCTTACCTTGTGGACTGCTTTCAGGATGACAAGGAAGCGGTGATCATTGTGGAGAAGAAGGATGGAGCCAGCACTCTGAGCACTCTGGCAGATCGCTTGAAGGATCTGGATTACGACAAGATCGATCCCGATGACATGCCGCTGGGCAATCTATGGTTCTCCGGCCTCGTGGGTGGTGTGCCGCGTCCCCTCAACCGTCGTCAGCAAGGCTGAGATGATGAAGCATTTGTACATCCTCAGCGAGGGTGAGCTGGACGAGATGTTTTATGAACGTCTCGCTGAGCGAGTAACCGGTCAGACCTTTCTGCAAGACGATGAGTTTCGTCTGCGGCACGGTGCGAACTGGAAGACCGCGATGGCAACGGCCCGATTGCTCATCAGCCGCTTCAAGCGATGGCAAGGCAAGCAGGATGTTGCGGTCATTATTGCGGTGGACAATGATCGTGCTCCAGGGCATCCGGGCGGCAAGGAATATCCGCGTCCACTTCCCAACGTGGATCAAAAGAAAGCGCCACGTTATGAGACGCTGCAAAACAAGCTCTATGAAGACTTGGGAGAAGATGCCTCCACATGGCCGGTGCATGTGGCGCTGGCGGTGCCGGTGGAAATGATCGAGAGTTGGGTTCTGCTGCTTCTCAATCCGCAACGTGTGGAACTGCCTCATTTCAGCCAAGCCTCGCAACAACTAGCACAGCTTTATTACGGTAAGACGCCACCACCGCAGCTCAAGGACTTGCGCGACGAGGAGGCGAAGCAGCGTGGTGTGGATCATCTGCATCTCTTTTGGACTGCTGCCGAACAGCCCTTGGAACCAGCGATGGCAGCTTCTCCGAGTCTGCGGATGTTTGTGGAGCAGTTGCAGAGCTGGCGATAAATTCTGTGATGAGTGCGACCGAAGTGATAGAGCTTTACGATGACCTGGCGGAGCAGGAGCAGCGAGTCGTGGCTGAGCACATCCGCAAGAAGGCCGCTGATCAGATGACCGCGCTGAAGCTACAGCCGGATTTTAAGGAATTGGTGAATCAAGTTTTCGACAAGCACAGCCAGCTTATGGAACGCCTCGCGCAGTGATGAACGCGTCGTTCATGGCATCCAATTCATAGCAACAACCATACTGCTTCAAAGCTTGAGCAAACGTTTGCCCATGGTGTAAGAGTCGCTTCGCACATGCCAGACATCGCCACGCATCCCCAACTCAGCGCGCTCATCCGCCACCGCCGTTCCATCAAGCCAGTGGACATGGATGGCATGCGGGTCGTGGGTCGTGAGCTGCTCACGCAGATCCTCGAAGATGCGACATGGGCGCCGACGCATGGCTTGACGGAGCCGTGGAAATTCGTTGTGCATCAGGGTGCGGCACGGCAGCGGCTCGCGGAGACGATGCAGCAGGTTTATCGTGAGACGACACCGGCGCATGAGTTCCGTGAGGACAAGATGAAGAAGATGGGTGAGAACCCGTTGCTCGCGCCGGTGGTGATCGCTGCTGTGATGGAGCGGCGTGGTGGTGCGAAGATTCCTGAAGTGGAAGAGATCGAGGCGGTGGCCTGTGCGCTGCAAAATCTGCAGCTCTCCGCGACGGCGGCCGGTCTGGGATGCTACTGGTCATCACCGCCGCTACTCGGCACGCGTGTCTTTGCGGAGTGGTTGCAAATCGGTGCGGAAGATCGTTGCGTGGGTCTCATTTATCTCGGCTGGCCGCGTGCGGGATTGAACTGGCCGAAGAGTGTGCGGCAGCCGGTCGAAGCGAAAACAAGGTGGTGCGATGACTGAGTGGCTCACCCATGCGTGGCATTCGACGGCGCACTTCTTCACCACGATGCCGTGGCAGATGTGGGGCGTGTGGACGCTGACGATCTGCCTGATGATCGTGGGCATCATCGGTTCGGTGGTGCCGTTTTTACCGGGGCCACTGCTGATTTTTGCGGCGGGAATCATTCATACCGTGCTGCGCCCGGAGTCTGGCATGAGCACCTGGGGCTTCGTGATTTTATCGCTCGGGCTGGTGCTGTCTTATGTCGTTGATTTCGCCAGTGGTGCGATGGGCGCGCGCTGGTTTGGCGCGAGCCGCTGGGGCATCGCAGGTGTGTTCATCGGTGGTATCGTGGGCATGTTCTTCATCCCGTTTGGTTTGGTGCTTGGGCCGTTGTTCGGTGGTATTTCCTTTGAACTGATCTTTGCCAAGAAGCGGCTGCAACCTGCGGCGAAATCGGCGTGGGGATCACTGCTGGGCACGGGCGTGGGCCTGGTCCTGCGGCTGATTGTAGCGCTAGCCATGGTGGCCACGTTCTTTCTCGACGCGCTAGTATGGTAGGGCATCAAGCCTTGCCATACAGCAGCATGCGCGCGCCGAATGTGACGAGGACGAATCCGAAGATGCGAGTGAGCGTTTCACTGCTCATGGCTTTCATCCAGCCCGCGCCGAAGTAGGCGAAGATGGATGCGGAGACTGCGGTGATAGCAGCGACTTTCCAATCCACAAAGCCATGCTTCGCATTCTGCGTGGTAGCCATCAGCGCCGTGGGAATGATGATGGCGAGCGAGGTCGCGACGGCGGTTTTATGCGGCAGCTTGAGGAAGAGCACAAACGCGGGGACCATGACGACACCACCGCCGACGCCGCACAAAGCAGCGACCGCACCGCTGACGACTCCAATGGCGAGACAGGCAAGGATGGTGGACGAGGACATGAGGAATCAGCGGGATTGTCGGGCGAGCAGGCCAACGAGAAGTCGCTCCAGCACGAGCTTGGGATCGAGCGATGAAGTGACGAGCTTGGAGTTGGCGGCGAGGCAGGCTTTGAAACCGGCGTGAAGTTCATCAAGCGTGAAGTTGCCGGTCTCGGGGATGGCGAGAAACATCGGGTAGGCATTGAAGCCGGTGCCATCTTTTTTGCGCGGCAGATGAGAGGTGGCCGTTGAGGGCAGGCCTTCGAGCGAGGAGCAGAAGCCGGCGTAGTTGAACTTGTTGAGCTTGTGACGTGAGCCGAGATCTTTGATGAGCAGCAGGCTGCGCACGCGCGGCACGATGGCGGCGAGCAGCAGACCGATGGCGTTCTGCCCCTGATACATGAGTGTGCCGAGCAGCTCGAGTGCACGCGGCAGATCACGTTTGCCGATGGCATTGCCGAGATCCCACAGCACACCAGCGCGACTCATGGAGACCATGTTTTGCACGGTCTTCAATCCGGCACGGCGGCGTTCGCCGAGATAGAGGTCGATCTTTTCGAGTTCGTTCTCCATCTGCCGCGTGTCATCGCCGGCCATCTGCACCAGCAGTTCCAGCGCACCGCTTTCAAAGGTGATGCCAAGGTCCTTGGCCTTGCGTGAGGCCATGGCGAGCACCGGGCCTTCCCAACCGGCGCGTGAGGTGTCGGGCTTGTCGAAGACCTCGAAGGCGGCGATCTTCGAGATGCGCTTGTAGGTGCTGCGGCGTTTGTCGATAGTGGTGGCGCTGATGACGAAGCTCACATCGCTGCCGAGGCCGCGCTCGACGACGTCGAGAATGCGTTCGAATCCATTCACTGCATCCTGTCCTTTGCCTGGACCGGAATCGCCAAGGAAGTTGGCGTTCTTTAACCACACCACTTTGGTGCCGCCGAAGAAGGGTAGAGTCTGCAGCGCCATGCAGATGTTCGAGCAGATGGTGCCGGCGTGTTCAGCGTTGTCGGCGGTGCCGTCGATGATGTCGTTGCTGAAGTCTCCAGCGTCCGGTGGCGTGAGGCTGCGCACGAGCATGAGCGCGGCTTCCTTCACGCGCGCTTCATCGCTGCCAATGATGACATTCACCTGGCTGGCGGCGGGTTTTTTCGGCGGTGGCATGCTTCACCGATGGAGCAGAATGCGCACGGCATCAAGCCTCGCGGTGCGTATGCGATCTTGACATTCTTTCAGCGATTTGATGAAATCAGGTCAAATTCGTCCACCACTATGAAAACTTCATTGATCGGGTCCAAGGTTTCCACGGCAATCGCTCTTCTGACGACTGCCATTTTGATATCCACTTCCAGCTTCTCGGCCAAAGCAGAAGATCTGAATGCGGTGTATCAGCAAGGCCGCGCTGCTTATTACAAGGGCGATTTGGATACGGCGTACCGCCTGCTTTCCCGTGTGGCGGCGGCGAACCCAAAGCACGCCGAAACGGCGAGCATGCTGGCTTACATCAAGGCCAACTACCAGCCGAAGGATGAGTCGCTCAAGAATCAATATGCCTCCGTCACTCTGCCCAAGGTGGAGATGGCGGACGTGACTCTGACCGAAGCCATCGAGGGTCTGCGGGCGCTGTCCAAAAATGCCAGTGGTGGCAAGGTGATGCCGAACGTGATCGTGAAGGGCGAGGAGCTGGCGCAGCGCAAGCTCACCCTCTCGCTCGCCAACGTTCCCTTGAGTGAGGCGCTGAACTACGTGACCCAGCTCGTCGGTGCCAAGGCGACCTATGACAAGCACGCTGTCATCCTGAGCACTCTGGCCGACACGACCACCTCCACGGCGGACGCGAAGTAATCCGTGAAACGGGCAGCCAGTCGGTGCCCAGTGCTTTCGATCAACCCTGTGGTGGATCCATCACAGGGTTGTTTGTTATAATGAATTGATGATCAATGGTTTGCGCGGCATTTCGGCTGCCCGTCCATGATCAAAGCGCTGCGATTCATCGCTCCTCGGAACTGTGGCTGGTCTCCAGCCACCGTTGCCCAACACTTGGTGAGTTAACGGGGCTTTCAAGAGCCACGATCTCGGCATCAAACTCAGTCGTTGAAGAAATGGCGTCCGGTCTGGCCGGCTTCGGTCTTGTTGTCCACTTCCCAGTACACATCTTCGAAGATGGATTCGGGTTCCGGGTAGGGACTGACCTTGGCAAATTCAGCGGAATCGTCCGCTTCCTTCTGCGCTTCCTTGTCGATCTTCTTCAGCTCTTCTTCGGTGGCGACGCCTTCGCTGAGAAGGTTGCGCTTCCAGACTTGGATCGGGTCGTGTTCACTTTGGAACTTCTCGACTTCTTCCTTGGTGCGGTACTTGAATTTGTTGGCGTCAGCGACGGAATGGCCTTCCCAGCGGTAGGTGGCGATTTCGATGATGCTTGGCTTGGATTGATTGTGCGCCCGCTCGATGGCCTTGCTGACTCCGGCACGCACTTCATAGATGTCTGCACCGTTGAACTGCTCCCAGGCCATGCCGTAACCTTCGGCGCGCTTGGCGAGGAAGTCGGTGTAGGCGGATGAGCGCTGCTGGCTGGTGCCCATGGAGTAGCCGTTGTTTTCGATCACATAGATCACCGGCAGGTCCCAGAGCTCAGCGAGATTCAGGGACTCATGGAAGGCACCTTGGTTCACTGCGCCGTCGCCGAGGAAGCAGAGGGCGGCACCTTTGAGGCCGCGATATTTCAAACCGTAGGCAAGGCCGAGACCCAGCGGGGTCTGACCGGCGACGATGCCGTGACCGCCCCAATAATTCTTTTCCGGAGCGAAGTAATGCATCGAACCGCCCTTGCCGCGGGAGCAGCCGGTGGCCTTGCCAAAGAGTTCTGCCATGCACTCGTTCATGCCCATGCCCACAGCCAGGGCGTGCGCGTGATCGCGGTAAGCGGTGATGACGTGGTCGTGCTCACCCATCACTGAAACGGTACCCACGGCCACGGATTCCTGGCCGATGTAGAGGTGGAGGAAGCCGCCCATTTTGCCTTCCTGGTAGTACCGGAGGGACACCTGCTCGAAGCGGCGGATGCGGACCATCTTGCGGTATAGCTCCACCTTGTCGGCAGCGGTGAGCTTTTGATTGATGGGGTCGGCGGCGTGTTTCGCCAGGGCGTTGGAGGGGGCTTTTGCGGTGGCCATGAGTTGTGGTCGATACTAGCTGGATGCATGCCGGAAGCAAGCAAGGTGTTGCACGGCGGGAGGCGATAAAGCGGCTCCCGTGCGTGGGGGCGGAGGAGAGGTGTTGAGAAGTGAAAAGGGGTCGGTGTTGAGTCGGAGTGAGGTGCAACGCAATATTGGACCAGAGACGCTTAATTAGTTGAGGTTGATGTGCTGAGTTTCGAACTGGTTGGGGGTGAGGTAGCCGATGGCCGAGTGCTTGCGCTGGTTGTTGTAGT